>Ga0209068_10000008_pt1 | contig 181983 bp, 147 predicted proteins | sample ColStrG_CSR_2012_FD_187200 | JGI IMG/M metagenome (GOLD analysis project Ga0209068, IMG submission 187200) | Freshwater sediment microbial communities in response to fracking from Pennsylvania, USA - Cold Stream Run_MetaG_CSR_2012 (SPAdes)... | ecosystem: Environmental > Aquatic > Freshwater...
CAATATGTATGGGCAAACAACAAGAGTAGCCCGATCAAAGTGAACAAACGGTAACCACGGGAACTCATGCTCGATTCTAACCCGCGGCAGGCTTTTCAAGTTGCCGGAAAGGCGCTAGCGGGTATGGTTGCGCCCAAAGGCCGAGCCGCTATCGCGCCCCAGTCACGTTTAACGCAATAGCCCGCTTCGTGGCCATGTCCAAAAGGTATAGTTTAGTGAGATTCGGAAGCGAACCCCATCTCGACGTCCATTTCAAGAAAACTGCATTCCTGCCGTCGGCAGAAACAGCGAGGTCCGTAGCGTAGCCGTTTGCGGTAGTAAATTTTTCTATGTCGTTGCTGGCAATATCCGCCCGATAGACATCATAGTCGAACCCTTTTTCCCCATCACTCGCCGCCCTGAAGTAGATGCTGTGCCCGTCCGAAGCGAAGGCGACATCAGAAATTACGGGAGAGCGGGATCCGTTTGGGATGCGAAGCGGTATTGCGGTTGCAGCTTTGCCTGGATCATCCAGCGAGTAGAGATTCAGATGTGTACCGGTACCAGTATCCCCGTAGACGATGAACTTTCTGCTGTCGCTTGAAAACGAGACGCTAAACTCCTCAAAGTGTCGATCTGTTAGTGCGCGTTCGTTTTTACCATCGAGGCTGGCTGAAAAAACCTCCCACTTTCGAGGAGGTGCTCCGCCCCTACCGGTGTCCTCAATAAAAAATGGCACCCTCCCAAAGTAGATTTCCATTCCATCGGGAGAAAAGTGCGGCGCGAAATCGTAGTTGTCTGAGTTTGACGAAAACAGCGGATGAAGGTTGCCCCCATCGGCATCCATAATCAGGATACGCGACAGCCCGGTTGGCTCGCTCTTACAGGCAAACGCGACGTGTGCTCCATCGCGCGACGAATTGCTCTGTGAGCGTACGAACATGATTGATCGCCCGTCGGGCGCGAATGTGAAGCTGCGAATTTCCCCCTTTTCAAACTGTCCTTGCCGCCCGTTCCATTTCCCAGCCATTGAACCCACGACCAACACGGCAACAGTGATCGCGGCGATCAGCAATTCTCTTCGATGACTATGGATGGGCACGGAGTCGTCCGTAGTGACTGCCGGAACCAGGCCTGTCGCCGTGGCTCGTTTTTCTCGGTATCTGCGAATCCGCGCGTCAATCGCAATCCCAATTGCAAACCACCACAGAGTTCCAAGAACGCCCCATACGGCAGCTGCGACGGGTCCCATATCGCTACTGGTGAACATGACTCCAAAGGCGATCATCGAAATCGGCAGATCAGCAACAAACAGGATTCCAAACGGAATAGCGGATGGCCCATCCATTAAGGGCTGGGCGAAAACGACATAAAGAACCCACATGGAGATAAACAGGAGGGCGTGTACCCAGGCGGCAATGTATTTGATGCGCAGAGTTTTCCGCATAGGGCGGTGAATCAACTCAGATTTCGACTGAGTGAAGCCTCAGCGATGAGCAGCAGCTGCGAAGGAAACAAATGGTGCGCCCGGAGAGATTCGAACTCCCGGCCTGTTGCTCCGGAGGCAACCGCTCTATCCAGCTGAGCTACGGGCGCACTAGCTTTCATGATTTAGTCTACAACACAGCGCTACGCTTCCTCTTCCACCAGCGCCTTTTGGTGTTTCTTCCGCATGTTCGATTGCAGTACTTTCTTGCGGAGCCGCAGCGATTTCGGCGTGACCTCGACGAACTCATCGTCAGCGATGAATTCAATCGCCTGCTCCAGATTCAGTTGACGGAACGGAACCAGGCGGATCGCTTCGTCTGCACTGGAAGCGCGCATGTTGGTCAACTTCTTCTCGCGCACCGCGTTTACGTCGAGATCGTTGTCCTTTGCGTTTTCGCCGACAATCATCCCTTCGTACAATTCCGTGCCCGGAGCCACAAAAAGCTCGCCGCGTTCCTGCAGGCCCCACAGGGCGTAGGCCGTCGCTACTCCCCCACGGTCCGCCATGAGCGCGCCCGTCAGACGGTGCGGAATCTCGCCCTGCCACTCGGTGTAGCCATCGAACAGCGAGTTCATGACAATCGTGCCGCGCGTGTCGGTCAGTAGTTGGCTGCGCAGTCCGATCAGGCCACGACTGGGCACGCGAAACTCGATCCGCACCCGCCCATAGCCGTGGTTGTGCATGTTCAGCACTTCACTTTTACGCACACCGAGCTGCTCCATTACCACGCCTACAAATTCTTCGGGCACGTCCACGGTCAGCCGTTCGACGGGTTCCATCAGCTTGCCGTCAATGCGCTTGGTCACAATCTCCGGCTTGCCCACCATCAGTTCAAATCCTTCGCGCCGCATCATCTCCAGCAGAATCGAAAGCTGCAGTTCTCCGCGTCCTAAAACTTTGAACGAGTCGGTTGTGCCCGTTTCTTCCACGCGCAGCGAGACGTTGGTCAGCAATTCCTTGGCCAGCCGGTCGCGCAGGTTCCGCGACGTCACATAGCTGCCGTCGCGGCCTGCAAACGGCGACGTGTTGACCGTAAACAGCATCGCAATGGTCGGCTCATCAATCGCAATGTGGGGCAGCGGGGAAGGATTCTCCGCGTCGGTGATGGTCTCGCCAATCGTGATTCCCTCGACGCCCGCGACCGCAATGATGTCGCCCAACTCGGTTTGCGTGCTGTCGGTCCGCTTCAGGCCTGAGAACGAAAATAGTTTCGTGATCTTTGTTTTGTGAAACGTGCCGTCCAGCTTGGCGATGGCGACTTCCTCGCCGGTGCGCATGGTGCCGTTGAAAACGCGCGCAATGGCCAGCCGTCCCAGATAATCGCTGTAGTCGAGGTTCGCGACCATGATTTGCAGCGGCCCCGAAGGATCGCCCTTGGGAAGGGGAATCGTGCTCAGGATCGCGTCGAACAGCGGCCGCAAATCTTCGCCACCACCCTTGATATCAGTCGCCGCCGTGCCTATCTTGGCATTGGTGTAGAGCACGGGAAAGTCGAGCTGGTCTTCTCTGGCGTCAAGATCAATAAATAAATCGTAAATTTCGTTCAGCACTTCCTGCGGACGCGCGTCGGGCCGGTCAATCTTGTTGATCACCACGATCGGCGGCAGCTTCGCTTCCAGAGCCTTGCTCAGTACATAGCGCGTCTGCGGTAGCGGGCCTTCGCTGGCGTCCACCAGTAGCATCACGCCGTCCACCATTTTCAGCGCACGTTCCACCTCACCGCCAAAGTCGCTGTGGCCGGGCGTATCCACGATGTTGATCTTCACGTCGTGATAGAAGATGGCCGTGTTCTTGGCAAGGATGGTGATGCCGCGCTCCCGCTCCAGCTCGTTCGAATCCATCACGCGGTCTACGTGATGCTCGTTGGAACGAAACGTGCCGCTCTGTTGCAGCATGGCGTCCACCAGCGTGGTCTTGCCGTGGTCTACGTGGGCGATAATAGCGATGTTGCGGATGCCTGTACTCAAGGTGTGTTGTGTCCTTAAATCGCGAATCGAGGATGGTGAATCGATGATCGCGAAGGGAAATCGCGGCGCTTACGTTACTTTCCGGCCGCGTTCGCTACTGCTAAGTATTTTACTATGGCAGGCCGGTTTGAGGGCGTGTTGCACGCTATCGCGTAGACTTTAATTTGACCACACTTCATGCGCCTCAACCTGAACTCACTCCTCCGCCTACCCTGGTTGGTCTTATTTTTAGCTGTCACATTCTTACCTGGCGGTCCCTCCCAGGCCCAACAGACGGAGAAACAGAGCGCCGGAACCCCTGATGCTCCGCAGTCGCCTGGTTCCAACCCAAAGAACTTCTTTGCCCGTTGGGCCGACTTCTACCGCCAGGATTGGTCGCCGCCGTCAACTGCTTCGACTGCTCCCCCAGCGCGCCGCGGTCTTCCGTCGCCGCTGGATTCGCCGCCATTTCCAAATTCAGCTTGGTCGTATGGCGGTTCGCCGACCATTGGCGAGCCGGACACCAACGGTTATCCGCTGATGACTGCCATCAATCAGGCCCGCAGCCGGACAAAAATTTATGGATGGGTCGCGCCGACACTGAACTTCAGCACCTCCACGCATAGCAATGCGCCCGCGGCCAACGACGTCTATTCCAATCGTTTTGAACTGAACCAATTTGTTCTCTTTGCCGAGCGGCTGCCCGATTCCGTACAACGCGATCACGTGGACTGGGGCTACCATCTCACCGTCCTCTACGGCACGGACTATCGCTACACCACTGGCAAAGGCTACGGGAGCGGCCAGTTGCTGAACGATCATCGCCAATATGGCTTTGATCCCACGCTCGAATATGTGGATGTTTATATCCCGCAAGTGGCGCAGGGCATGAATTTGAGGCTGGGCCGCTTCATCTCTGTGCCGGGGATCGAGGCCCAGTTAGCGCCCAATAACTACATCTTCAGCCACTCGCTGCTTTATGCGATTGATCCGTTTACCGACACCGGTGTGATGGCAACGATCAAGTTAAACGACCAGTGGCTGGTGCAGCTCGGTATCACCGCCGGTCAGGATGTTGCCGTGTGGACGCCGGACGCGAAGCCTTCCGGCACCGCCTGCCTGAGCTATACGACGAAGTCGGTGAATGACAATCTCTACATTTGCGCCAATGGGATCAATGACGGCAAGTACGCCTACAACAATCTGCAGCAGTATGACGCCACCTGGTATCACAAATTCTCGAAGACGGTGCACATGGCAACCGAGGCCTGGTACATGTACGAACGCGAAGTGCCGGCGATTGGAGGCAACATTCAACCGGAAACTGGCGCCAATGGCGCGTACTGCCTGCCCGGAGAGCAGCGCTGCACCGCTCCCGAGTATGCCCTGGTCAACTTCCTGCAGAAGGAACTCTCCGCGCATGACTTCCTGTCGTTCCGCAGCGACTTTCTCGACGATAAAAAAGGCCAGCGCACCGGCTACGCCACCCGATATTCGGAGAACACCATCACCTGGGTTCACTGGTTCGGCTCGACGGTGCAGTTGCGTCCGGAATTGCGTTTCGAGCGTGCCTGGGACCAGAAGGCCTACGACAACGGTCGCCGGAACAATCAACTGACGGTGGCGAGCGATCTGATCTTTCATTTTTGATGGTTTTCCCCGCGTGACCCTGCCGTCAAACCGTGATAAAAGGTAAATAGGAAAGGGGTAGCGACATGGCAACTCTAGATTGGTCCCAATGCCCCGCCGTGGAAAGCGTGCCGGGAAGGCTCAGCGGCGCATGGGTGTTTCGCGATACGCGCATGCCGGTCTCTGCCGTGTTCCTGAACCTCGAGGCAGGAGTTACTGTAGACGAAATCATCGAGCAGTTCGACGTTACGCGCGAACAGATCAACGCGGTGCTGGAATTTGCCGCGCATAGTCTTGACGCGGTTCCAATCACCGCGCTCGCGGTGAATTCTGCGGGCTGAACGGTCACGAGGGCTAGCTCAACATAAATCCCCTAGACGCCCTATCTCGGGCTGGCGGCGAAAATGGAGGGTATTTACTATGTCGCTGTGGGTAGTTCGCGCTGGTAGGCATGGCGAGCAAGAGGAGACAGCTACCAAGGAGCATCTTGTCTGCCATGCATGGAATGAACTTCCTGACTATTCGGGCTACAGCACAAAGGGCGAACTTAAGCCGGTCTACGTAGCGGCGTATCCGCGCGAAAGTGAAAAACAGGTGATCTCCAGACTGGGCCAAGTCTGGAGATTTGCACACGACATCCAAAAGGGTGATCTGGTTGCGCTTCCTCTTAAGACAGCCTCCGCCTTCGCATTCGGTCGGATCATCGGCGAATACCAGTACAGGAAGATTGCGCCGAATGTAATGCATATTCGCAGCGTCGAATGGATTAAGACGGTCGCACGCTCTGTTTTCCCGAAAGACATACTCTTTTCGATGAACTCTGCGCTTACCGTATTCAAGGTCTATCGCAACGATGCGGAAAACCGCGTGGACAAGATTCTTGCTTTGGACCCATTGATACCTGAAGTTGTGACGGAGAATGCTGGAGCTGATCTCGAAGGCATTGTGGATGATGACACCGTCGATCTAGTGAGCACCGCGCGCGATGAGATCCTCAAGTTTATCCAGACAGAATTCAAAGGCCATGACCTTGCCAATTTGGTGGCTGCGGTACTGAGGGCACAGGGTTATAAGACCAAAGTGATGCCGCCTGGCCCTGACGGCGGCGTAGATATCTTGGCCGGTTCAGGTCCACACGGGTTTGATCAACCCCGCCTTTGTGTCCAGGTCAAGTCAGGTGGTGGAACCGAGGGGCAGAAGACCTTCAACGAACTCCGCGGCGTCATGTCAAAGTATGCTTGCGAGCAAGGCCTCCTAGTGTCGTGGGGAGGATTTACGAAACCACTGAACCAGGACGCGCGTAATGACTTCTTTAAGGTGCGACTGTGGGATCAAGGCGACCTTGTGGAAGCCATTCTACAGAACTATGAACGGCTCGATGATGAGATCAAAGCTGAATTACCGATGAAGAGAATTTGGGTGATGGTAAACGATGAGGCCGAATAATCCTCATCGCCGGGCAGCCAGTCTATTTCGCGTCAGCTCACACTCCTATCGTTCGTATACCTCGCTGCGGTGACGGATGCGTGTCGCCTCCACTAGGGATTTTGCGTCGTCTATGGTGTAGACCGTGCGATAGTCGCCTACACGAATACGCCACTCACGGTCACCGCCTTTTAGCTTCTTGCAACCGGGAGGGCGAGGATCGGTGGCCAGATGTTCCAGTCGCGAAATGATCCGTGCGACCATTTGCCTGGGTAGCCTTTTGAGTTCCTTCTCGGCGCTCGTCGTCAGTAAGACCTGGTAGTTAGCCATGCAGCTTCGCGCTTTTTACGAGGTCCAGCTTCACCTTGTCGAGCGGGATGCGTTTTTCATGGCGCCGCGACCGGGAGACCAGCACGTCCTGAATGTCCTCCCAGAGCGTCCTGTGTTTCTTAAGGTCAATTACCGCCGCCGTCTTGTGGCCTTTTTCATCGGTGATGAACTGTATTCCGGTCATGATGGGAAGCGGTCTCCTTGTGTCGGGTAGAACCTGTTCTCAACCTAATTTCGACAGCTCTCTCTGTCAATCAAATAGTAGACCGATCCTAGCGATTGGGAGTTCTCGCCAAATCCGCTTTCACATCCGCCGCCCTTCCCCGCCCAGTCCGAGCCACACAGCCCTTGCGCTCTTTCGCAACATTGCTATAATCGCGCAAAGTTTTTTGGACTGTCCAATGTTCCGCTTCGCGATAGGCGATGAAAGGGAATGAAAATGAATCGAAAGCGAGTTCTCACTGGCGTCATCCTGCTTGCCATTCTGGCCCTACCGGTGGTCGCGGCGCCAGCAGGGCCCAAATCTTCCGCCGACAGCGACACCGCCGTCGCCGAAAAATGGATTGCCGCATGGAATTCCCACGACCCTGACAAAATGCTCCCGGCGTTCACCGACGATGTCTTCTACGAAGATGTGGCATTCGGCGAGGTCAGTCACGGCAGCGCCGAATTTCGCAAGTTTGCCGCCTCTGAATTTGAAGGCGTCCCCGATCTCGAACTCAAACTGGTGCGCGCCTCGGTTCACAACGGTCACGGGACCATCGAATGGACGTTTAGTGGCACCGACAAGGGCGTGTTCAAAACCGGTAAGAAGTTTTCCGTCCGGGGCGTCAGCGTGATTGATGTGCGCGATGGCAAGATATCCCGCAGCCTGGATTTCTACGATGTGGCGACAATCATGCGCCAGGTCGGAGTGTTACCAACGCCTCCAGCCGACGCCAAATGAGAATTGCGAATACTTCGCCGTCGTTGACGCTCCGGCTCCGGTCGGAATGACAGTAGTAAGGGACTGTAAAACTTATTAGAGCTTCATCGAGTCAGAAGTCAGAGCTTGGCTACGCCGCAAGTCTGAGAGGATCCCGATGACACAAACCCCACCCACCGCCGACCGCGACTCCGCCCAGCTCGAAGCCCTTGGCTATGACTCCAAGTTTGACCGCTCCATGAGCCTGTGGGCAAATTTCGCCCTCGGCTTCACCTACCTGTCGCCGGTGGTCGGCGTCTACACCGTGTTCGCTTTTGCCCTGGCCACGGGGGGTCCGCCCATGTTCTGGAGTTATTTGTTTGTCGGGTTGGGACAGCTGTTGGTGGCCTTAGTGTTCGGAGAGATCGTTTCTCAATATCCGATTTCCGGCGGCCTCTACCCGTGGGCGCGACGGCTCGTAGGCAAGCGCTGGGCATGGATGGCGGGGTGGGTCTACCTGTGGGCTTTATTTACCACCATTGCCGCGGTGGCCGTGGGAGGAGCTCCCTACTTGGCCCAACTTCTCGGCTTCCAGGCAACGCAGGCGGGAGAAGTCGCGATCGCGGTGACCATGATTGTCCTGACTACCGCTCTCAATGTCAGCGGTACGAAGCTATTGGCGCGGGTCGCCATGTTTGGATTCATTTGCGAATTGCTGGGCGCGATCGTGGTCGGCGGATACCTGCTCGTCGTCGCCCGTCATCAGAGTTTCTCGGTGCTCTTTCAGAGTTTCGGGCTCGGCAGCAATGGACACTACTATCCCGCGTTCCTGGCATCAAGCGTTGCCGCCATGTTCTGCTACTACGGCTTTGAAGCCTGTGGGGACGTCGCCGAGGAGACTCCAAATGCCGGCAGCGCCATTCCCAAGGCCATGCGCATGACCATTTACATTGGCGGCTTCGCCGCCATGCTGGTTTGTCTGGCGCTGGTGTTGGCGGTCCCTGACTTGCACGCCGTTTTCACCGGCCAGGATGCAGACCCTGTGACTACCACGCTGCGCGCCGCCGTGGGCCCGATCGGTCTGCGGGCGGTCATTGCGGTAGTCATGGTTTCATTCTTTTCCTGCCTCATCAGTCTGGAGGCGGCCACTAGCCGCCTGTTGTTCAGCTACGGCCGCGACCGCATGATCTTTGGCGGCGCTCAGCTCAGCCGGCTCTCCGAACGCACTCGAGTTCCGGTCATCGGTCTGCTGGTTGCCGGCGCTGTACCGGCTGGCATTGCCATCGTCGGCCTGTTTCTGGAAGAAATGATCAAGACCATCATCGTGTTCGGCTCCGCCGGAATCTACGTTGCCTTCCAGATGATTGTTTTGGGAGCGCTGATTGCGCGCGCCAAGGGTTGGAAACCGAGCGGGGCGTTTCGTTTGGGCGTCTGGGCGTGGCCGGTCAATGTGGCCGCGCTCCTCTACGGTGTCCTGGCCATTGTCAACATGGTGTGGCCGCGCACGCCACAGGATCCCTGGTATCGCAACTACGGAATGATTGTGGGCACCGTGGGTGTGGTTGCCACCGGCTTGTTCTACGCCGTCCTGTTCCGTCCTTATGATCGCATTGATGCGCCCGAGGGCGATGCTCACCTCGCCCATCTGGAAGCGCCGCGGGCCTAAGACGCCATTCATGAATCTGTCATTCCGACCGGAGCGAAGCGCAGCGAGCGCAGACTTCGCGCCCCTAAAACGTCGGCGGCGTGTTCACCCACAGCACCCAGGTTTCCGACCGGCCGGGATTGCTCCACCGGTGCGGTGTGGTGCTCTCAAAATAAAAACTATCGCCGGCCGAGAGTCTGTATTCTTTGTCCGCGATCGTGATCGCCAGCTGCCCCCGCAATAGATACAGGAAGTCTTCGCCTTCGTGCTGATATGCCTCACCGCTGCCCGCACCCGGCGCCAGGCGGAACAGGTGCGGTTCCATGGCCTTGCCGCCCCAGGCCAGCAATTCCATGCGCACGCCGGTGGCTGCTTCCAGCACTTTCCTGCCGTTAGGGCGGACCAGCGGTCCGCTGCTCTCGGTCGCATCAAAAAAATCCAGAATGTTGGTTCCGTAAAATTTTGCCAGGCGGCCCAGCGTTCCCACGGACGCCGTCATTTGCGATCGTTCCAGCGCGCTTAGAAATCCGACCGAGATTCCCACCGCCTTCGCCACCGCCGCAAGCGACAGTTTCCGCTTGCTTCGCAATTGCCGCAGATGCGCCCCAACCGCTCCCGCCGTTCCATCCCCCGCAGGTTTCAGCTTGCCCTCGCGCTTCAGCAACTCAACGATGGCGGCCGCGTTCAGTCCCTTCACTTTCCGCAGGAACCGCGCCTGCTTCAGCAGTTTCACGTCTTCGCTGCTATAGAGCCGGTACTTGCTCTTGGTGCGCTCCGGCCGCGCCAGACCAAGGTTTTCCCACGAGCGGATCACCGATGGAGACACGCCCACCTGCTTCGCCACATCGCCGATCTTCAGGAAATAAGTTTCAGAATGGCTTGCAGTCATGTCCGCTATACCAGTCCAACCGGCCCTGCATAAAAATTGTCTATGGGAGAGACGCGTTTTTTCTCCTTGACAGCACGCGCCTCGTTTCTCTAACGTTGCGGGATTATAGCAAGGTTCCGTCTGGATACAACCCCTTGCTTCGAGCCCAATTTTGAGAAAATATCCGCCCCAGGATGGAGACCCCATGCCGTCTTTGCAGCAGGTTGTGCGCCGTGCCGCTCTGTTTTGTCTGTTCTCGTCCACTCTCGTGTTCGCCCAAAGTACCGGCGGACGCATCGTGGGCAGCATCACCGACCCTACCAACGCCGTGCTCTCCGGCGTGAAGGTGACGCTCACCAACGACGCCACCAACGTCTCGCGCACCGTCACCAGTAACGACAGCGGCGACTACGTGTTTGTGGAAGTGGCCCCGGCCACCTATCACACTGAGTTCGAACTCACCGGCTTCAAGAAAAACATTCGCCGCGACATTACCGTGGACCTCAACCAGGTGGTCACGCTCAACATGGTCTTGCAGGTCGGCCAGGCGCAGGAAATCGTGGACGTCACTTCCGAAGCGCCGCTGGTGGACACTAACAGCACCCAACTGGGCGCCATCGTCAACAACCGCAGCGTGAACGAACTTCCGCTCAACCAGCGCGATGCCTACCAGTTTCTCCAACTCCAGCCCGGTGTTCAGTCCCAGCTGGGGTCGAGCGGCGGCACATTCTATGGCAGCGACAGCGCCGGCTCGGTTTCGGTCAATGGCGGGCGCGACCGCTCCAACAATTTCAGCGTCAACGGCGGCGACGCCAACGATCAGTTCGTCAACCTGCCCACCGTCCAGCCCTCGCCCGACGCCATTGAAGAATTTCGCGTCATCAGCAATACCTTCGACGCAGAATATGGCCGCAACTCCGGCGCAGTCGTCAACGTGGTCACCAAATCCGGCACCAACCAGTGGCATGGGAACGTCTATGAATATTTTCGAAACAAAGTTTTGAATGCCCAGGGATACTTCAATACGACCAAGCCGCAATTCAACCAGAACCAATTTGGTGGGACCTTTGGCGGCCCGCTGCATAAGGACAAGACATTCTTCTTCGTGTCGTATGAAGCACGGCGGATACGGCAGGGGGTTTCAGGTGAGACCGTTGCGGTCCCCACAACCGCCGAACGCGGAGGAACCTTCGCCGGTTCGGGTGGCGGGGCCCCTGCTTTTCCAGACTGCTGGCCGGGAACCGGACCCGGAACGACGAACCCCTGCAATCCGAACCAGATCAACGACCTATTTCTAGCGAATGCCTTAAACGGTCGGCCGGGCTGTACTGCCGCGATTACGAACGTCGTCGGCGCAACAGCGCCCGCGCCTGGCGTGTTGTGGAATCAGATTTTTCCAACCGACGCTAACGGCAATGCCAACATACCAACTGCCTGCATGGATCCGGTGTCGGTTGATTTGCTCCGGTTTGTTCCGGGCGGAAACCGTCCTGACGGCACCTATCAGGCGGTTCCTACGAGCGCCGACAATCAAGACCAGTTCACCCTTCGCTTCGACCACCACATCAACGAGCGCCAAAATTTCAGCTTTTACTATTACTACACCGACGATAAGAGTCTTCAGCCCTTTTACAATTTCCAGGCTTCTGGAGCCAACGTTCCGGGCTTTGGCACGCACGTCGGCTCGCGCTACATGCAATTCAATCCCAGCCACACCTGGACCATCAATAACTCTCTGGTGAATGAATTCCGCTTTACGTATATGCGTGAAGGCCAGTTGACTTTTCAGCATCCTCAGTCCACTGGCCCGGTTCAGTCGTCGTGCTCTACTGCCGCCGCCCAGGCTGTATGCTTTAACGGGACCTCGGATTCGACCTACATCCAAAGCAATTTGGGTACGAATCCCAAGTACGGCATCACCAACGGATTACCTGCCAACCGCACCGGAGTTCCATTTGTTTCGGTTGCAGGCGGCTTCGCTATCGGCAATGGGTGGGAAGGCGAACTTCCTCAGGTAGGCAACTCCTTCATGTGGGCCGACAACCTGACTTGGGTCAAAGGAAATCACACCACCAAGTTTGGGGCTGATCTGCGCCGCTCCCGCTTCGATCAAACTCTTTACTTTGAGACAAGCGGCAACTTTACCTTCAATAGCACCACCACAAACTCGGTTCAATACAACGATAGCTATCCGGGCTACCTGCTTGGTCTGGCCGACAGCTACGCCCAGGGATCGGCCCAGCGCGAAAACGTCCGCAGCACTGGCGTCTATTTGTTCGCCCAGGACAGCTGGAAGCTCAGGCCGAATGTGACGCTCAACTACGGCATCCGTTGGGAGTTGGATACGCCGCTCACGGATGTGCTCCACCACGTTCAAACGTTCCGACCCGGGCAGAACTCCACCGTTTATCCGTGCATTTACCCGGAAAATCCAGCTCTGACGTGCGACCAGGCCGGCGTGACGCCGACTGGCTTAGTTGTGCCGGGCGACAAGGGCGTCTCCGGCGGTTTGACCCAGACTTATTACAAAGCCATCGCGCCCCGCATCGGTCTCGCGTTCAGTCCGAACTTCACCGAGGGCGCGTTAGGCAAGCTGTTTGGAGCAAACGGCAAGACCAGCATCCACACCGGATTTGGCTTGTTCTATAACCCTATGGAGCAATTAGTACTCGAACAGTTCGGCGCGGAACCACCATTCGGAGGCAGTACTTTCCTGCCGGGCACGTTCTTCAATACTCCCTTTATTGCGCAGAATGGCACGCCCAGCCCTAACCCATTCACGGGCATCTTGAGCCCGAAGCCAGGTACTCCCCAAGATTGGGCCAGCTTCCGCCCCATGCTGCTCTATGGCGACTTCCAACCCAAGATGCGGACGCAGTACACCGCGCAATACAACTTCACGATCCAGCGCGAGTTGTCCAAGGACATCGTTCTACAAGTGGGCTATGTTGGCTCGCAGGGCCACCGCTTGCTGGCTTCACATGACATTAACGCCGCCAACCCGAACACCTGCCTGGACATTATTCAAATTCAGGGGCAAAGCGCGTGCGGACCGTTTGCCGAGGATAATGCGTACAGCTTGACGGTTCCGCAAGGATTCGTTAGTCAAGTTGACGGCAAGGGGTTTCATCTCCCCAATGGCACTCAAATCAACGCCCAAGGGGGGGCCGTCCCGGTTCAGTTGGTTGGCCTAAGGCCGTATTCTTCTCCAAACTGTGTTACGAACGGTCCCAACATCGGAACAGGTTGCCCGATCGACGGCGTTCCCGTCTTCACCAACATCTTCGCCGAAGACACCATCGCCGCATCCTCGTATCATTCTTTCCAGGCCAGCCTGGAAAAACGTTTCTCTCACGGCTTGCAAATGCAGGCTGCCTACACACTGAGCAAGTCGCTCGATTGGGCTTCCTCCTTTGAAGAAACCGTTAACCCTTCTAGCTATCAGTCCAGCCGCGCGCTTTCGTTGTTCAACTCTCATCAGCGCTTCGTCATCAACTATGTGTGGGACCTGCCGGTGCGCAAGTACGAGGGCTTGAAAGGCAAACTGCTGGACGATTGGCAGATTTCCGGCATCACCCAATTTCAGTCTGGCTTCCCCATCCGCCTCCAGACCCAGAATGATCAGGAGTTGATCAGCAGCCTGTTCTTCCTCGGTGCTGATGCGCCCCAACTAACCGGTCCGTTGCAGATTCTCAATCCCAAGAAAAATGGTGGGGCGTATCTGAATGCTGCCCAATTCTCCGACCCGCCCCTCGGACAGTTCTCAACCACCCCGCGCTCCATCTGCTGCGGGCCGGGCGAGAACCAATGGGACCTGACGTTTTCTAAGCGCGTCACGCTCAACGAGTCTAAGTATTTTCAGTTCCGGGCCGACATCTTCAACGTCTTCAATAAGACGCAGTTCGTCAACCCGGACGGCAACTTCAGCAACACAACATTCGGCCAGGTGCTCCAGGCCCGCGATCCTCGCCTGATGCAGTTTGCTTTGAAGTTTTATTTCTAAGCTCGACCCCCGGGCGGCTCGCGCCGCCCGGGCAATCTAATGGTCTGCGGTAACGCCGCAGCCTGAGTTTTCTCGGAGAATCTCGATGTACCCCGAACTCGACAAAGAAATTCAAACCTTCCAAAAGCGCACTCCCAAGTCCGCCGAAGCCCACAAGAAAAACCTCAAACGCATCCCTCTCGGCGTTGCCAGCAACTATCGCGCCTATGATCCCTGGCCCATCTTCGTCAAAGAGGCCAGCGGCAGCCGTTTCCGCGACCTTGACGGCAACGAATACGTGGACCACAATCTCACCTTCGGCGCGCTCATGGCCGGTCATTGTCATCCCGCCGTCATGCAGGCCGTGGAAAAGCGCCTCTCCACCGGCACCATGTTTGGCATGCCTCACGACATGGAGTGGGAACTCGCCGAGGAAGTCTGTACACGCTTCAACATGGAAATGTGCCGCTTCGGCAACAGCGGCACCGAGGTCACCATGCACGCCATCCGTCTGGCCCGTGCCGCCACCGGCCGCGACAAAGTGCTCAAATTTGAAGGCGCCTACCACGGCCTGCACGATACTGCGCTGGTAAGCGTCAAGCCTCACGCTCCCGACTACGGCGACATTCATAACCCGACGTCCGTTCCCGGCGGTCAGGGAGTTCCTAAATCCGCCGTTGCCAACGTGGTCATCGCCACCTTCAACGATCTGCACACCGTTGAGCGCCGCTTTAAAGAAAATCCCGGCGAGATTGCCGCCATCATCCTCGAACCCATCCTGATGAATGTCGGCATCTGCATGCCTCTGCCCGGCTTTCTGCAGGGTCTGCGCGACATCGCCACCAAGAACGGCGCGCTGCTGATCTTCGATGAAGTCAAGACCGGCGCCAAACTCAGCTGGGGTGGTGCCGGCGAATACTTCGCCGTCAAGCCGGACATGATCTGCCTGGCCAAGTCCATCGGCGGTGGCTTGCCGCTGGCCGCCTTCGCCACGTCAAAGTCCGTCATGGATCTAATCAGCGATCACAAAGTTTTCCATGGCGGCACTTACAACACCAATCCGGTTTCCATGGCCGCGGGCCTGGCCACTTTCCGTCATGTCCTCACTCGCGAGAATTATGCGCACGTCGAAAAACTCAGTCACCGCCTGATCGAAGGCCTCCGCCGCACCATTGGCAAGACCGGCATTCAGGCCTACGTGGCCCTCGCCGGCGCCAACGGCGCGGTCATGTTCTATCCCAAGGAGATTCGCAACTACCGCGAATGGGAGCCGATTGACGTTGACCTGTGGCGGCACTACTGGTTCGGCATGGTCAACCGCGGTGTGATGCCGCAGCCCTACTGGTGGGACGAGCAGTGGACCATGTCTGTACAACACACCGAGGCCGACATTGACAAGCACATTGCCGCCTTCGAGGACATTGCCCCGGCTCTTGCCAAGGCGCAACAGGAACGCGGCGATCTGGTTCCCGTCGCCGCCGCACATTAGACGGCAACAGACTGCAACGCTCACGTGGGGACGGCTGCCCCCGGCTGTCCCTGCTGAGAGTGAAAATAGTTATGTCATTCCGAACCGGACAAAGCCCGGTGAGGAACCTGTTGTTCCGCAGCCATCGAAGATAAAGTGTCTACCACCACCGCCCAACCCGACGCCCAGCCTCACCTGATCCGCGCCCTCGGGCGCCGCGATCTGGTACTACTGTTCGTCGTCGCCGTCTTCAACCTCAACGTCGTCCCTTCCATCGCCGCCAATGGCGGCGTCACTATCTGGCTCTGGATCATCTCGTTGTTGCTGTTTTTCTGGCCGCAGGGCATCGCCGTCATCGAACTCGCCCACCGCTATCCCGGCGAGGGTGGCGTCTATCTCTGGGCCAAGGAAGTCTTCGGCGACTTCCACGGCTTTCTTTCCGGCTGGTGCTACTGGACCAATAACATGCTTTACGTGCCGACGGTCATGCTCTATTTCGTCGGCGTGTCCGTGTATGTTTTAGGCCCCGGCCACGAGGGATTGGCAGACAACAGAATCTTCGCCTCAACCGCCTCGCTGACCCTCCTGGCGCTGCTGACGTTTTTCAACATCCTCGGTCTCGGCGTCGGCAAGTGGATCAACAACCTCGGCGCAATTGGAACCTTCATCGCTGCAGGTGTGCTGATCGGGCTGGGTGTAGTGGTATGGTCGCGCTTCGGCACTACCATCACTGCCGCCGATTTCAAGATCCCCGCTAACCCGCGCTTCGTACTCAATTCCTTCGGCGTGATCTGCTTCGGTCTGGTTGGCCTCGAACTCGCTTCGGTCATGGGTGACGAGATTCAGGATCCCCGCCGCACTCTTCCCGGCGCAGTGGCCTGGGGCGGTGTGCTTTCCGGCGTCCTCTATGTCGGTGCGACGCTCACTCTGCTCATCGCGGTCGGCAAAGACGTCAATGTCCTCCAGGGCATCGTGCAGGCCGTGACTCACATGGCTGGGCGCGTCGGCCTCTCCGCCATCACGATTCCTTTCGCCATCATGCTCAGCCTTTCGATTGCCGGCATTGGGTCGGCGTGGATGGGCGGCTCTGCCCGCATCCCTTTCGTCGCCGGCCTCGATTCCTACATGCCCTCCTGGCTCGGCAACGTCCATCCTCGCTACCGCACTCCCTACGCCGCTCTCATTGTTCAGGGAATTGTCTCCGCGCTCCTGGTCCTGGGTAACTTCTTTGGATGGTGGTTCTGGGACAAGCTGGCGGGGGCTCTTGGCTTGCTGCCTCGTTTTTATCTGAGCCCAGCGGGTGCCGGTGAAGTATTTCAGAAACTTTTGTCCCTGGCGGTCGTCCTGCAACTGGTCCCGTTTATCTATATGTTCGGTGCGCTGGTCAGGTTTGCGGTGACGGAAGCGACTCCGCAGGGCCAATACCGCCGATCCACTCTATTCCTTGCCGGATCGAGTGGCTTGCTCACGACTGTCCTGGGCATCGCGCTCGTATTTTTTCCAGCGCAGCAGATCACATCACTGTGGTCCTATGAGATTTGGATGGTCGGCGGTACGTTGTTCTTCATCGGATTGGCCGCATTCTTCTTTTTCGTATACGGCCGCCGCAAGAGGCAAACAGGGAGCGCCGCTTGAGGCGCGCGAATTGATTCATGTGGGGACAGGCGCCCCGGGGCTGTCCGGCGAGCGAAAGCTCGCTTGCAGTTTAAGAAGAGTCGTAATTTCGACCGGTTTATATCAGGGCACGGCTTCAGCCGCGCCGTAGTAACGAAAAATATCGGGCCTTTCCGGCCCTGAGACGGATAGCAGGAGGCCATCATGCCCGGCGGAGTCAAAACTGACGTGAAACCTTATCAGATGTTCATCAACGGAGAATTCGTAGACAGCAAGTCAGCCAAGACTTTCCCCGTCTATGATCCTTCGACGGAAGAAGTCATCGCCCAGGTCCCCGATGCCGGCCCCGACGACGTAGACCGCGCGGTTGCCGCAGCCAAAGCCGCATTTGAAGACGGCCCGTGGGCGGGCACCACCGCTCAGGAGCGCGGCCGCATCCTTTTCCGTCTCGCCGAAAAAATCCGCGCCAATCTCCCCGCGCTCGCCGAACTCGAGTGCCGCAACAGCGGTAAGCCAATCGTCGAAGCCGAAGGCGACATCACCGATTCCGCCACCTGCTTCGAATACTATGGCGGCCTCGCCACCAAAGTTGTCGGCTACGTCAATCCCATCCCCGACAACGCTATGTCCCTCTCGCTCAAAGAGCCGGTCGGCATCGCCGGACAGATCATCCCGTGGAATTTTCCCCTGATGATGGCGGCATGGAAGCTCGCGCCGGCCATTGCCGCAGGCTGCACCTGCATCCTCAAACCCGCCGAGCAGACTCCGCTCACCGCGCTCGAATTTGCCAAACACTTCGCCGATTGCGGCCTGCCGCCGGGAGTGGTCAACATCATCACCGGCTTTGGCGAGTCCTGCGGCGCTCCGCTCGTCCAGCATCCTGACGTCAACAAGATTGCCTTTACCGGCAGCGCCTCCGTCGGCAAGATTATCGTCAAGCAGGCCGCCGATACGGTGAAGCGCGTCACCCTCGAACTCGGCGGCAAGTCGCCCAATATTTTCTTCGCCGACGCCGACTTCGAAAATGCCATTGATGGCGCGCTCTTCGGCGTGTTCATCAATCAGGGTGAAGTCTGCTCCGCGGGCAGCCGCATCCTGGTCCAGAAATCCATCTACAAGAAATTCGTCGAGGCCATGACCGAGAAAGCGAAAACCATCAAAATCGGTCCGCCGCTCGAACGCGACACCAAGATGGGATCGCTGGTCAGCAAGGAGCAATACGACCGCGTCAATTCCTATATCGAGATCGGCAAGAAAGAAGCCAAGCTCGCATTTGGCGGTGGACGCCCGGAGAAATTGGCCAAGGGCTACTACGTGCAGCCCACGATTTTCTACGATGTGACCAACTCCGCCCGCATCGCCCGCGAGGAAATCTTTGGCCCGGTTGCCGCCGTCATTCCCTTCGACGACGAAAAAGATGCACTCAGAATTGCCAACGATTCGCCCTACGGTCTGGCTGCTGCCGTCTGGACCCGCGACATTTTCAAGGCCATGCGCATGGTTAAGTCCATCCGCGCAGGAATCATCTGGGTCAATCACATGCAGCCAACCTACGTCGAAGCCCCCTGGGGCGGCTACAAGCAATCCGGCTTCGGCCGCGAGTTGGGCCCTTGGGGCATTGAGGACTATCTGGAAACCAAGCAGGTGTACATCAATCTGAACGAGCAACCAATCGGCTGGTACTGATGAGAGCAGCACTTCAACGTTGTCATCCTGAGCGCAGTCGAAGGATCTCTACCGCCACACGGATGCCCGCCGATTCAGGAGTTCTCGGGAGAGACTAATTATGCCCACGATTCAGCTTCGCACCGCCATTCCGGGACCGAAATCGCAAGCACTGATGCGTCGCCGCAACGCTGCTGTGCCCCAGGGCGTCTTCCATGCCACGCCCATCTTCATCGCCAAAGCCGAAGGTGCGGTCATTGAAGACGTGGACGGCAACCAACTCATTGACTTCGCGGGTGGCATCGGCTGTCTCAACACCGGCCACCGCGCTCCCGCGGTCATCGCAGCCATCCGCCGCCAGCTTGACCGTTTCCTGCACACCAGCTTCAACGTGCTGCCCTACGAGAGCTATGTCACACTCGCTGAACGCCTCAACGCGCTTGCCCCCGGCAAGTTTCCCAAGAAGACCATCCTCCTCAACACTGGCGCCGAAGCCGTCGAGAATGCCATCAAAATCGCGCGCTTCTATACCAAGCGTCCCGCCATCATAAGCTTTGAGGACGCATTCCACGGCCGCACCTACATGGCCATGGCCGTCACCAGCAAGACCCATCCTTACAAGGCAGGGTTCGAGCCGTTTCCCAGTGACACTTACCGCATCCCTTACGCGTACTGTTACCGCTGCTCTTACTCGCTGAAGTATCCGGCCTGCGAAGTTCATTGCGCCCGTCATATGGAAGATACATTCAAGCGCGTGGTCGCTGCCGAAACCGTCGCCGCGGTCATCGTAGAGCCGATCCTCGGCGAGGGCGGCTTCGTCACTCCGCCGGCGGAGTTTTATCCCACGCTCTCCCAAATTTGCCGCAAGCACGGCATCCTGCTCATTGCCGACGAAGTCCAGACTGGCTTCGCCCGCACTGGCGCAAACTTTGCCTGCGAACGCCTTGGCCTTGAGCCTGACTTGATCGTCATGGCGAAGTCCCTGAGTGGCGGCCTGCCGCTTGCCGCCGTGACCGGACGCGCGGAAATCATGGACGCTCCCGGTGTCGGCCAGCTCGGCGGAACGTTTGCCGGCAATCCCGCCGCCTGCGAGGCCGCTCTCGCCGTGCTCGATATCATCGAGAAGGAAAATCTCAACGCCCGTGCCGATCATCTGGGGGAAATATTCCGCAAGCGCGCCGCTGCATGGCAAAAACGCTGGGACCTGATCGGCGAAGTTCGCGGCCTGGGCGCAATGCAGGCGCTTGAACTGGTTCGCAACCGCTCCACCCGCGAGCCCGCCGACTCAGAAACAAAAGAAGTGTCGCAATATTGCTACGAACATGGACTGATCACCATCACCGCCGGTTCCTATAGCAACGTGCTTCGCCTGCTCATGCCCATCGTCATCACCGATGCGCAAATGGACGAAGCGCTCGATGTGCTGGAATCAGCCTTGGCTGTTGTGGCCGAGAAGAAAAGTGCGGTCGCGCAGCTCGTGTAGTGAAAAGCTTGGATGGGTATTTGGCAATGCCTATGTGGGGACAGCCGCCCTCGGCTGTCCGGTCGAGCGAAGCTCGACTTGTTTTCTCGGGCCGTTCAAGGATTCGTCACCGTTGCGAGGGGGAGGGCCCTTCGTAAGGCGTATCATTACGACTGTTTGTTATGACCAGTTTGCCGAAAAACTCACAATTCGTATCAGGGCATCGCTTTAGCGATGCCGTATTTGTTGCATAATCGAGAGTCGGCTTCAGCCGCCGCATCCGGCAGTTGGCACGGAACCGAGTCTTTCGGCAGACTGGCCAGCCGTTGCCTCACAAATTTCAACACCGTAACTCTTCGCGATTGCGAAAGGCAGCACCCAACATGACCACTACCGCAGCTCCCCCGATCACTACGGTTCCCAACTTCATCAACGGACAATGGGTCGTATCGTCGTCCAGCGACATTCGCGATGTGGTCAATCCAGCCACGTCCGAAGTTCTGGCGCGCGTCCCGCTGGCCGATAACGCTGAAGTAGATCGCGCGATTGAATCCGCCGCGGCGGCTTTCCCCGCCTGGCGCCGGACTCCGCCCGAGGACCGCATCCAGCCGCTCTTCAAGCTGAAGATGCTGCTCGAAGACCACATCGGCGACATTGCTCGCATCCTCACTCAGGAAAACGGCAAGACGATCACCGAGGCCAAAGCCGAGATGCGGCGTGCCATCGAGAACGTCGAAGTCGCCTGCGGCATCCCGATGATGATGCAGGGCTACAACCTCGAAGACGTGGCCCGCGGCATTGACGAAATGATGATCCGCCAGCCGCTGGGCGTGGTCGCGGCTATCGTGCCTTTCAATTTTCCCGGCATGATTCCATTCTGGTATCTGCCCTACGCGATTGCTACCGGCAACACCTTCATCCTAAAACCAAGCGAGCGCGTGCCACTCACCATGCGCTACATCTACGAACTGATGGAACAGACTGGGCTGCCGAAAGGTGTGGTCAGTCTGGTCAACGGCGGCAAAGCGGCCGTGGACGCGCTCATTGACCATCCCAAAGTCCGCGCCATCAGCTTTGTCGGCTCCACGCCCGTGGCCCGTTACATCTATGCGCGCTCTGGCGAGCAGGGCAAGCGTTGCCAGTGTCAGGGCGGGGCCAAGAACCACGTCATCATCCTTCCCGACGCTGACATGCCCATGGCCACCCAGATCATTGCCGACAGCGCCTTCGGTTGCGCCGGCCAGCGGTGCCTCGCCGTTTCCGTCGCTGTCACCATCGGCGACGCGCAGAAAATCTTCCGCGATTCCATCGCCGAATCAGCCGCAAAGCTCAAAGTCGGCTACGGACTGGAAGATGGCGTCCAGATGGGCCCGGTCACCACGCTGCAAAGCAAACAGCGCATCGAGTCGCTCATTGGTGCTGGTGAAAAGCAGGGCGCAAAAGTCATCCTCGACGGACGCAACTCGAAAGTTCCGAACTATGACTCCGGAAATTTCGTGAACCCAACCGTGCTCGATGGCCTTCCCGCCGACAGCGACCTCGCGGACACGGAAATCTTTGGCCCCGTGCTCAGCCTCGTGCATGCCAACGACATGGACGAAGCTCTCGCGTTCCTGGAACGCTCCGCCTACGGAAACCAGGCCTCGCTATTCACCTCCAGCGGTGCCGCCGCTCGCCGCTTCCGCTATGAGGCTCCCGCAGGCAACATCGGCATCAACATTGGCGTTGCCGCGCCCATGGCCTATTTCCCGTTCAGTGGTTGGAAGAATAGTTTCTTCGGCGATCTGCACGGTCAGGGCCGCGATGCCATCGAGTTCTACACCGACAAAAAAGTAGTAGTCGAGCGCTGGGCCAAAGAGCACAGCCGGAAGTTCTGACTATCCCGGCTCACAAATATTTCAATGAAACTTCTCACCACAGAGTCACAGAGACCCAGAGAAATCGAGGAAAAAGACCCTCGCACTAGCTCCATCATCGGCGCGGCGATTGAAGTGCATCGTCAGATTGGCCCAGGGCTGCTTGAGTCGGCTTACGAAGAATGTTTGTGTCATGAACTGCATCTCCGTGGTTTGCCGTTTGAGCGTCAGGTAGCGCTGCCGGTTACTTATAAGGGAGTAAAGCTGGATTGCGTATACAAGATTGATCTAATCGTGCAACAGGAAATTGTCGTGGAGTTGAAGGCGATCGAGAAACTCCTTCCTGTTCACGAGGCACAACTACTTACTTATCTGAAAATATCCGGTAAGCATGTCGGCCTTCTTATCAACTTCAACAGTCCACTACTGACGCAAGGAATTATCCGAGGAATTCTTTAGCTGTTCTCTGTGCCTCTGTGACTCTGTGGTGAACGACTTTCAAAAGGAACTTATGACCCCCACTCTTACCAACTCCGCCATGACCGGACAGGAAATCGTAGATCTCTGCAAGCGCCACACGCTCTACGAATGGTCCGCGCAATCCAAAGTGGACCCCATCCCTGTCGCCAGTGCCAAGGGGATTTACTTCTACACGCCCGAAGGCAAGCGTTTCATTGATTTCAATTCGCAACTGATGTCGGTCAACATCGGCCATGGCGACCCGCGCGTGGTTCAGGCCATTGCCGAACAAGCCGCCACGCTTGCCTACGCCAATCCATTCATGGCCACCGAAGTGCGCGCGCGGCTCGGCCTCAAGCTCGCTGAAATTACTCCCGGCGACATTGACACGTTCTTTTTCACCAACGGCGGCGCCGAGGCCAACGAGAACGCCATCAAACTGGCCCGCGCCTTCACCGGACGCCACAAAATCATGGCCCGCTACCGCTCCTACCATGGAGCCACCGCCGGAGCGATCTCGCTGACTGGTGATCCCCGTAGATGGGCCGCCGAGCCGGGCATTCCCGGCGTCGTCCGCGTGCTCGATCCCTATCATGGCATCGAGCGTGGATGGGACACCGCCGAGACTTCGCTGGCGATGATCGAAGAAGTCATCCAGCTTGAGGGCCCGCAAACCATCGCCGCGTTCATTCTCGAACCGGTAGTAGGCACCAACGGCATTCTGGTTCCACCCGACGGCTACTTGCAGGGTGTGCGCGCGCTCTGCGACAAATACGGCATTCTCATGATCGCCGACGAAGTCATGGCCGGCTTTGGCCGCACCGGAGAGTGGTTCGCGGTGGACCACTGGAAAGTTGTGCCCGATCTGATCTCGATGGCCAAGGGCCTGACGTCGAGTTATCTCCCGCTCGGCGCGGTCGGCATGCGTCGGCACATCGCGCAGCATTTCACCGACAAAGTCTTCTACGGCGGCCTGACCTACAACAGCCATCCCATGGGATGCGCCGCCGCACTGGCCACCATTCGCGTCTATGAGGAAGACCATCTCATCGAAAACACGCGCAAAATGGGCGCTCTCATGAAAGACCTCGGCGCGGAGATGCAGCGCAAACACCGCTCTGTGGGCGCAGTGCGCTCCATCGGACTGTTCGGCATCTTTGAGCTGGTCCGCAGTCAGCGCACTAAACAACCGATGGCGCCGTTCAACGGAACATCCGATGAAATGGCCGCGCTCGGCCGGTTCTTCCGCGAACAGGGCCTCTACACGCTGGTGCGCTGGAACACGTTCTTCACCAATCCGCCGCTGTGCATCAACGAACAGCAGATGCGCGAGGCCTTCGCCATCATTGACAAGGGACTGGACATCACCGACAAAGCAGTAGTGGATTAGTTCGTATCACTGAAGGGTGCCCCATCCTTGTCGCGTTCTTTGCGACAGGGTGGGGTTTTTGACTTTAGTGTTTACACATTACTGTTAAGAACGAGCACAGCCCTCACGCCCGCCAGATGCGCTGCGTGTCGAACGAAGAGAACATGACCGGCTCGTGATGGACCTGAGTGGCGTGCTGATTGATCGCGGCCGCGGCCTGCGTGCGCTGGTTGCCGGCGCGAGGATCGAAATCCAGGGTGGTGACGTGGTGCGCACATTGAGTGCACGTAAACTTCACGCTGCCTTTGGCGCGCGCAACCGTGTAATAGCGTTTCACCATTTAAGTGTAGTCCCTTGACCGCAGGGGCAGCCATCACTTCAGTGGGGCAGCGAAAGTAACGGGCGCTGCGTGTTCGGGAGAAATCCGCCACCCCATCTCTACTGCAAACAACGCCCTGGACACCCCTCCTGGGCGAGGTATACTCTTTCGCGCACTATCAAGAGGCTCGCGAAGCTGTGCTGGCGGGCCTGAAAACGGAGGAAAACACTCATGAATTGGAAAAGCAAATTGATCCTGGGGATCCTGACGGCGGTCGCAATGTTCCTGCTCACCTACGCGCTGCCCCGAGGCGGCCCGGTACGCGATGCGGCGCTGGCGCAGTTTCCCCTGACCGTCGGAGTGTGGGCGATCTTCGTGTTGCTGTTTGTGAAGTTGAAGTAAGCGTCGCTACGCGCCTTCACTTGGCCAGCCGGTTGTATTTTCTCAACGCTTCGCGCAGTCGTTCGTGCGGAAGGCCGACCACTTCGTGATCGTTGATGCCTTTCATCGTCTCCGCGGCAACCATGGCGTTCACCACCGCCTCCTCGGTTGCCTGCACCGTCGCCAGGAAGATGGGGTCGAGCGCATCGTTGGGCAACATGGTGAGATTGCGCAGTCCCCGGTTGGCGGCCGCGCTTTGCTTGTCAGGAGCGGGATTCGCGGTGGAGAACGCTATGAAAATATCCCCCGACCCATCGCCGGAATAGCTGCCGTCGCGTCCCAGCCCCAGCGACACTTTCTTGGCCACGCGCTTCAGTTGCGTGGGAATGAGCGGCGCGTCGGTGGCCACCACGATGATGATGGACCCGACATCATCTTTCCATACTGTGTGCTCGGGAATTTCGCGCCCGACGTTGACCCCCGCGATGCGCAACTGCTCCCGCGCTCCATAATTGCATTGCACCAGCACGCCCACGGTGTAACCGCCCGACTTCGCGTCCAGCACCCGCGACGATGTGCCAATGCCGCCCTTGAATTCATTGCAGATCATGCCCGTCCCGCCGCCGACGCTGCCTTCCTCGACCGCCCCGGAGTGCGCCGAATCCAGCGCATGGAAGGCGTCTTCCGGTTTCACGTGAAATCCGTTGATGTCGTTCAGGTAGCCGTCCCAGGTTTCAGCGACCACTGGCAGTGACCACCAATAGCCTTCCATATCAGGCTCGCCGCGCTTGACCTTCCAGGCAATCACCGCGTCGCGCACCACGCCCACGCTGTGTGTATTCGTAATCATCACCGGTCCGTTGAGGAAGCCGGAGTCCTCCACCCAGGTGGTTCCCGTCATTTCGCCATTGCCGTTGAGTGTGAACCACGCGGCGAACACGGCGTCGTTGGAATTCTTGCCGCGCGGATGGATCGCAGTGACGCCGGTCCGCACCGGCCCTTTCCCGACTTCGAGTTTTCCGCTGCCGGAGATCAGCGTCGTGTGGCCGACCTCCACCCCGCGAACGTCGGTGATGGCGTTGTAAGGGCCCGGCGTGCCGTCGAAGGGGACGCCGAGATCGCGCGCCCGTGGCTTGGTTTGGGCGGACAGCGCGACCGTTAACAAAAAGGCGATGACGGCTGAACGAACTGGCATGAGCGGCCTCAGGAACAGGGAAGTATAAAGCAACCGCCGCCCATGGGGTAAAATCAGCTTTAGGACAGAATGCAAGCGGCGGGGGAGATCATGCAGAGCTGGAAGCGGGCACTGGTGGCCGGGTCAATCAGCGCAGGGGCGCTTTTGTTTCTCAAGCGCAGATATTCGCTGGGAGTGATCGCGACGGGAGTAGGACTGGCGGCGATTGCGTCGGAGTATCCCGAGAAATTTGCCAGAGTGCGGGAAGCGTTACCGCAATATTTTGACCGCAGTCTGCGGGTGATGGAGATGGCCGAACGCGCCGGTCGCCGAATGACCACCGCCGCCGGGCAAAGCTCAGTGGAAGGTTGGGAAGAACTCGGCGGGTAACGGGAATCGCAACCGTGAAACCGCTTTGAGCGTGATGCCTGAACATTTCTCAATCAACTTTGAGCGAAGCGAGAAAGCTGCCCTGCCTGCGGGCAAAGCTCAACCGTCGGAAGAAGCCTACTCGATCCCCAGTTGTTTCCTCGCGTCAGGGCTGAGACGTTCCGGACTCCAGGCCGGTTCCCAAACCACATTCACGTTGCAGTTGGCCACGCCTGGCAGTTGCTCCACGCGCGACTTCACTTGCGCGCTGATGTTCACGTGCTCGGGGCAGCCCGGAGACGTCAGTGTCATCTCCACCGCCACGTCCTGTTTTTCTTCGGCCGCCGCGGCGAAATCCACTTTGTAGATCAGGCCCAGGTCCACGATGTTGACCGGGATTTCCGGGTCGTAGCAACTCTTCAGCGCGCTCAGCACGTCCTGTTCGGTCAGCGATGACATGCCTGGATTCTATCGCACCCGCCGCGTAATTTTCGCGTCTGGTGCCGGAGTCTGTTAAATTCCTCTCCATGTTCAGTGACGAAGCCAAGCAGAGAATTCAATGGGCGCTGGCGTTGGCCGTCATCGTGGCGGCGTTGCGCACCGGCTACATTCTCTACGAGCGGCACGAAGCCAACTCCACGTTCCAGGCGCGGCAGCAGGCCAAAGACGCCGGATATGCCGACGCCGACTGGTATGTGTCGCCAAAGAAGCTTCATCCCTACGATTTGAAGTCAGCCAAACAGCTCACCCAGCAGCCGGTTTGGGTCCGCGCGGGCGATGAGTTCACCTACTATTCCTACAATCCGTCGGGCCGCAACGTGGATTTCTCACACGACGCGGGATTGCTCGGCCCGCTCGAGCGTCTCGAAATCCGCGACGTGATGATTGCCAACTCCCCGAAAGGGCGGCAGGTGATGGCCGTTTTCCAGAAAAGCGCAAAGACATTTGCCGTCCCGATTGGAGTCCAGACTTCCGAGGACTTCCACTTTTATTCCGACGACATGTTTTTTATCGAAGACCCGCACGACCTGTACAAGCACTGGCCGGCGGAGACATGGAAAGCTGTGGACGCGCACGAAGTAATCGTAGGGATGAAAGAATTGCAGGCAGATTTCGCCGTCGGCATCGGCCATCCCGACGGCGGCAGCCCGGGCGGCCGCACAATCCACTATGCCAACGGTGGTAAGCCGCTGGTGGTGACCTACCAGGGCGGCAAGGCGGTTGAGATTGTTCCCGCGAGCCCGTAAGAGTAAAAACCTGGGACCGCGTGTCGGTGCGGTTCCCTCCCAACCGGCTGCGGGAAGAATCAATCCGGACGGGTTCGGGAAGGGCACCGGCTTCATCGCTCGGTGGAAACCTCGTGGTTCGTATCAGGGCACCGCTTCAGCGGTGCCGTAGCTTCCGCCACATCAGGCGCTCCTTCAGGCGCTGGGGGCGACGCGACGCAGCGACCTGGTTTTTCACCAAACTGTTCAGCCGTGCCGTTAAGCTGTTTGAAATGCACGCCGCGCTTTAGCGCCTGAGGTGGTGCGCCTGCTGCACAAGGATTTTTTCCGCAATGTTTTAGCAAGCTGCTGAAAAACGACTCCGCGCTGCTGTTTTGAAAGGGCGCGCCTTCAAGCCGCGCCGCTCAATGCCGCAAAATCAGCGCGGCTTTAGCCGCCGAGGGCCTCAAAGCGCGCGAACAATGACCTTTCCCGCAGCCTGCTAGAAATCAAAAACCCCACCCTGCCGGAAAGAACGCGGCAAGGGTGGGGCAGCCACAAATTCTCAAGGCCTTTACTTCACCCCCGCCAGCGCCTGCTCCACTTCCTCCACGCCCGGCACCACCGGGATGTCGTAGTTTTTGTGCCAGGCCAACTTGCCATCGCGGTCAATGATGGAGATCGCGCGACCGGTGATGCCTTTTTCTTCCAGAAACACTCCGTACTTGTGGGCCACCGCGCCGCGCGGCTGGAAGTCGGCCAGCAGCGGGTAGTGGATGCCCATCTTTTCCGCATAAGCTTTGTGCGACCACACGCTGTCCACGCTCAAACCAAGAATCTGCGCGTCGAGGTCCTCAAATTTCTTCATATCGTTGACGAAGCAGGCGTGCTCCTTGGTGCACACCGGACTCCAGTCCAGAGGGTAAAAAATGATGACCACGCGCTTCTTGCCGCGGAAGGTGGTGAGTGCAACGTCGTTCTGGTTCTGGTCTTTCAACGTGAATTCAGGGGCTAGCGCGCCAATGGTTGCGGACATGTTTTCTCCGTGGGGCTGTTTTCAGCCGAGTCTTGAAGGTCTGATGATAACTGAGTGGCGCGGGATACGTCGCGTCACTGGTCGTGTCACTTGATGATTGGGGATCCTGCGTCGGCCGCCTTCTCCTCGTCGGCGTGAATTTTCAGGTCCTCCTGGGCGAAAAACGACCGGTGTTGGGCATCCAGCTGTTTCGGCGTCATGGTCAGCGTGAAGCCGTCTTTCGTCCCGTGGAAGCCAACGCTGTAGTCCCCGCGCTCGGGATTGGTCATGCGCTTGGTGAAGGAGCCGGTGTGGACCAATTGGGCCAGGGACATGGCATAGTGGTCGTATTTCTTGTTGAACTCGCGCTGCGCCCGCACCACGGTGCGCATGTAACCGAGCGCGGCCGCTTCAGAATCGGATCGCGACGGATCGCCCGGGAATTTGGGCTGATAACTAGGGGCGAGAGCAGGCACAGGGGTCGGGGCAGCCTCCTGCGCTGAGCAAAATATTGCTGCGAAGACTAGCAACAACGCTAAGACTGCCATCTTCCTTTGGTGAATCATCAAGTGAACTCTCCTGGGATGAATGTTGCCGCAATTTAGCCAAACCAGCCGATTGACGCTTTTTGTCATGTTACCCCCGTAATTTCCCTTACGTCACTCTCTCTTTGCATTTGCATGATTTATGACTATGCTCGAACGAACAGAGCCATCACTCTACGTCAACTAGGGATGCCCATGAAAGCGGCCGTAGCCAGAAAGCCAGTCATCAAGATTGCGGTAGTCGAGAGCGACCCGTTGCGGGTGGTCGGGTTCCGTGCGTTGTTTGATGCGGAACCGGAATTTGAGTTGCAATCGGCCACCTTGCCGGAAATCGGCGCACTGCAGGTGGACCTCGTTTTGCTCGGCAACCGCTCGGGCCAGAACCTGTTCGACGTAATGGCCAGCCTCAAGGCAGCGCGTCCGGACCTCAAGATCCTGGTCACCGGGTCAGGCATGGACGAAGAAGCCATCCTGAAAGCGATTGCTTCCGGCGCCAAGGGCTACGTGGACGAGGCTGCCTCGCCGGGAGAGTTTGCCCAGGCGATCCGCATTGTCAATCAGGGTTCGGTGTGGGCGCCGCGGCGCGTGCTGTCGTTGTTCATCGAACGGGTCTCTGCCTCTCCGGGCCGCGTGTTTCCCGCGGGCCGCGTCGCGTTCACCGACCGCGAGAAGGAAGTTCTGGAAATGCTGGTCGCCGGCCGCTCCAACAAAGAGATTGGCTCGCAGCTCGGCATCGAAGAGCGCACCGTCAAAGCGCACGTGGCCAAGCTGATGCGCAAGGTTGGAGTGCAGAACCGGATTGCGCTGTCCGTCCACGCGATCACGCATTCGCTGGTGACCGCCCGCTAGGGAAACTCTGATTTGGTCCTATCTTGTCATTTCGAGCGCAGTTAAGACTGCCCGTTTGCGGGCAATCTTGCGAAGTCGAGAAACCTGCTTTTCGTTTTGAACTTAACCAGAAACCTTCCGGGAACGGTCGCTGGAGAACGACTCTGCGACGCTGTTTTGAAAGGGCGCGCCTTCAAGCCGCGCCGCAAATTGCCGAAGACTAATTGCAGCTTCAGCCGCTGCCGGGCAAACAACGACTTTCCCCGCAGCCCGCCTGGACGGATTACTTGAGGAGGATGACCTCAGTAATCTTGCTGGAATTCTGAGATCGGCCGATACTCGCTTCACCTACCACAGAACCTGGGAGACGGGGTTGAAAGCGGCGACTCAAGTCACTGCTTCCAGCCCCGATTTTTTTGCCCATCTCCTCCCCCCGCGCCATGCAACCAGCTCCATTCATTTACAATCCAAGCATACAGATCCCAGAAATCCAGAAAATATTGCGAGGAACCATGAAGAAATCTCTGTGGGCAGGATTGTGTGTGTGCGTGGTGGCGATGGGCCTGATGGCCGGGGCTCAGGAGGCCAAAGCCTCGAAAGCGCAGGACCGTTTGCAGGCCTCCGCCGACGTGCTCAATGACATCCAGGGAGCGCCCGACAAGGGCATCCCCGAAGAAGTCCTGGCATCGGCAGAGTGTGTGGCCGTCGTGCCATCGCTGCTGAAGGGCGGCTTCATCGTCGGCGGCCGCTACGGCCGCGGCCTCGCCAGTTGCCGCACCCCCAAGGGCTGGAGCTCGCCGGCATTCTTCACCATGACGGGCGGCAGCGTCGGCTTCCAGATCGGCGGACAAGCCGTAGACCTGGTGATGCTGATCATGAACAACGACGGCATGCAGCGCCTGATGTCGAGCCAATTCTCGCTGGGAGCGGACGCTTCAGTCGCAGCTGGACCGGTCGGCCGCCACGCCGAGGGCAACACCGACTGGAAGATGCGGGCGCAGGTGCTGACGTATTCGCGGGCGCGCGGCATCTTCGCTGGCGTCAGCCTCGCTGGCGCGGTAGTCAAGCAGGACAAAGACAGCACCCGCGAGTTCTATGGACACATGGTCCCGTTCAAGACCTCGTTGAGCGGAGAGGTGGACCCTCCAGCCGGCGCGACTGTGTTTCTAACCACTCTCGCCAAGTGGGCGCAGGCCGTTGCGAAATAAGTGATCTGGCGGCTAACGCATTTACGAAAAACATACTTCGGATTGTCATTCCGAACGGGATTTCGCAAGTTGTCATTCCGAACGGCTTTTCGTGAGGAATCTGTTTTGTCGTGGTTCGAAACAAGCAGGTTTCTCGCTCGAAATGACAGATCCCAGAATTTCAGCGATCAGGCATTTTTGCTGAAAGACTCGTTTCGTATCAGGGCACCGCTTTCAGCGGTGCCGCAAGTGCCGCCACATGCAGTTCCGGCTTTAGCCGCTGTGGTACCACACAGCGCCAAGATCGAGTTTAAGCACTCTTCCAGCCGCTGGGTCCGACAAGTCGGCAAGAAATCAAGTCTTTCAACAAGCGGCATAGGACTACACTGTTCCCATCTCCCCTGTGATTCGTTACAAGCTTGAATACGCACTGGCGTGGCCGATCGTGAGAGCGATCGGCCTGCTGCCGCGCCCCCTGGCGCGCGCGGTGGGCATTGGCGTAGGCCAAACCGTGCGCGTACTCCACGGCCGGCTGCGGCGCGTGGCCATGCGCAACCTTGAACTGGCTTTCCCGGAAAAAACGCTCGACGAGCGTCGCGAGATTGTCCGCGGCGTGTTCACTTCTCTTGGTCGCCAGCTCGGCGAAGCCTGCCTGTTTCCGCGCTACACCAAAGAAAATGTGAGCGAGGTCGTGGAGTACGACGGTTTCGAGAATTTCTCAAACCCCTACGCGCGCGGCAAGGGCGTGCTGTTTCTGACGGCGCATCTGGGAGCGTGGGAGCTGTCCGCGTTCGCACACTCGCTCTATGGACATCCCCTGCGGGTGGTGATGCGGTCCCTCGACAATCCCTATCTCGACCGCATGGTCCGTCAGCAACGCACCATGCACGGCAATCTCGCGGTGGATAAAGACGAATTCGTACGCGGCCTGCTCGCGGCCATGAAGGCCGGCGAGACCGTCGGCATCCTCATGGACACTAACATGACCCCGCCCCAGGGCGTGTTCGTGGACTTTTTCGGCATTCCAGCATGCACCGCCGGCGGTCTGGCACGCATTGCGCTGAGGACCGATGCCGCGGTGGTCCCGGGTTTTACCATCTGGGACGAGTCCTTGAAGAAGTACCGGCTGCGTTTCGAGCCGGCGGTGGAACTGGTCCGTACCGGCGACAGCGACGCTGACATCAAGGCCAACACGCAGAAATTCACCAGCATCATCGAAGACTATGTGAGGAAATATCCCGACCAGTGGCTGTGGGTGCATCGCCGATGGAAGTCGCGCCCGGAAGGACAGCCTCAGTTGTACTGATCGGCTCTAAGGGAAACTCTGATTGAATCCTCTCCTTTGTCATTTCGAGCGCAGTAAAATTGCCCGGTCACGGGCAATTTTGCGAAGTCGAGAAACCTGCTGTTTGTTTTTGAACTCATTCAGAGTTTCCTGGATCTCCAAGTAGAGCATCTGTCCCAGCTATAATCGCGCCTGGTAAACGCGTACATGACTCCGCCGAGTCCGTCCCCTCCGAATCCCGCTGCACGCAAAATCTTCCGCAGGCTCTCGATCCCCGTCGGCAACGTAGTCCAAGCCACCGGTATCGCGGCCGCGATTCTGGCCTTTTCGACGGCGAGGTCAGCAAACTCCGGGGCATTCGCCGTCGCCGCCATGCTCACGGGATGGGTGCTGCTCTATTTCTGCTGCCACGCCATCGCCCACTGGCTGGTCGGACGCCTCCTCGGCATTCGCTTCGCTTTCTACTCCATCGGCGGAACCGGAAATCCGCAAGGCTGGCCCGTGGGCCTGCGCTGGGTGTTTGAGCATCTCCCTTTTCTGGGAGTGCAGACGGAAAAGGCCTCCATGCAGAATGCCAGCCCGCTAGCCAAAGCGATCATGTGGTCGGCCGGAGTGACTGCGTCGGCCGTGGTCCCAACTGCCGCGGTGCTCTCGGCCTGGCGCGCAGGCGTTCCCGGCGCCAAACCGTTTTCTTTGTTCGCGCTGGGCTGGTCGGTCGGCACTCTGGCCAGCAATTGGACCAGCCGCACCGGTGACTATTCCAAGGCCCGCCGCTGCTTGCGCAATCTGTGACGCTGACCCTATGCCTCGATGACCGCATTCACATTGAGCAAGTTCAATTCTCTGTCATTTCGAGCGCAGTAAGATTGCCCGTTTCGCACATCGAATGATCGCATCCGCTCTCTTGTCACGGAGTCCTTCGCGTGCCCCGTGCCCTTCGTGGTCAATGCATTGAAATGCTTTCCACCGGCCCCGGTGATTCGGGCGTGCCCCTTCCGGTAGAATTAAATCTCCCATGACAACTTTTGAACAGATCGCCGAGCTAGAACGCAAGTATCTTTTGCCCACTTACAACCGTTATCCGATCGCGCTGACCCGTGGTAAGGGAGTATTTCTCTACGACACCGAAGAGCGGCGATATCTCGACTTTGTGGCCGGGCTGGGCGTGAATGCGCTGGGCCATGCCCATCCGCGAATCGTGAAGACGATCAAGGAACAGGCGGGCCGGCTGCTGCACATCTCCAACCTGTACTACCACGAATATCAGGGCCGATTGGCCGAGAAGCTCTGCGTCCTGTCGGGACTGGATCGCGCCTTTTTCTCCAACAGCGGCACCGAGGCGATTGAAGGCGCGGTGAAATTGGCGAGGCTCGCCGGACATCGCGCCGGTGGCGCGGCCAAGAGCAGAATGGTGGCGTTGCAGGGTTCCTATCATGGGCGCACTTATGGCGCGCTATCGCTCACCGGACAGGAAAAACACCGCAAGGGATTCGAGCCGCTGCTGGAAGAAGTTAGCTTTGTTGCGCAAAATGATGTCGAGGCTCTGCGGGCCGCGGTGAATGACCAGACATGCGCGATCATTCTCGAGCCGATTTTCGGCGAGGGCGGCGTTCACGAATGTTCGGTAGAATTCCTCCGCGAGTGCAGGAATTTGGCCGACCAGCATCGTGCCGCGCTGATTTTTGATGAGATTCAATGTGGACTGGGCCGTACCGGGACGATTTTTGCGTTCCAGAGCTTCGGCGTGAAGCCGGACATGGTGGCAATCGCCAAGCCAATCGCGGCGGGGCTGCCGTTGGGAGCGTTTCTGGTGAAGGAAGATTTTTCCACCGCGATCGGCGCGGGCCAGCATGGCACGACATTTGGCGGAGGCCCGCTGGCATGCCGCGTCGCGCTGGAATTTCTAGCGGTCGTGGAAGACGAAAAGCTGCTGGAAAACGTGCAGCGCGTGGGCGGCTATCTGGCGCAGCAACTGGATGAAATCGTGACCAAGAAAGCCGCCGCCATACAACGCCGCGGGCGCGGATTCATTCAGGGCGTGGAATTGGAAATTCCCGCGCGCCCCATTGTGGACGAGGCCCTGGCCGAGGGCGTCTTGTTCAACAGCACGCAGGACACTGTAGTGCGCTTTCTACCCCCGTTTCTGCTGGAAGAAAAGCATGTGGACAAAGGCGTTCGCGTGCTGAAGAAATTGTTAAGCAAGCGGCGGGCGCGGGCGTGAGTGTGGATGGTCCAGCGTCATCGGTGTGGAAGCCGCCGCTTGGGGATGGCGTCGAGGAATGTTGGGCCGAGGTGGACGGTGCGCGCATGAGGTATCTGCGCGCGGGTTCCGGGCCGCCCGTGGTTTTGCTGCATGGACTGCTGGGATATTCGTTTTCGTGGCGGTTCACCATTCCGGCGCTGGTCAAGCGCTGGACGGTGATCGCTCCAGACCTGCCGGGTACGGGCTTTTCAGACCGGGCCGTCGGGCTTGACCACTCGCTACGCGCCACCGCGCAAAGGCTGCTGCGCTTTGTAGAGAAGATTGGACTTTCATCATTCGATCTGGTGGGCACTTCGCACGGCGGGGCAGTCGCGATGATGGCGGCTGCCGAGTGTGTGCGCGGTGCAACGAGTCTCCAGATCGAGAGACTCGTGCTGGTGGCGCCGGTCAATCCATATTCCCCGCACGGCAAGCGGCTGGCTCCGTTTTTGGGCAGTCGTATTGGTTCAACACTGTTTCGCGCCGTGGTGCCGCTATTTCCAGTTACGCAGGCATACTGGCTGCAACGCATGTTTGGCAACCGCGCGCGGGTCCCGGCGGATTCGCTGGCCGGTTATCGCGCGCCGCTGGCCGTCCCCGGCCTGTTTGAGCATGGTCTCGCCATCGTGCGCACCTGGGAGTCGGACTTGAATGAACTGGAGGCGGCGCTGCCCACGATTTCGTCAATGACGGTCTTGCTGATGTGGGGAGAGAAAGATGGCGCGGTGTATGCGTCGTCGTCGGTGCCACTGGCAGAGTGTTTTTCCAACGCGCACACCGTGACCTTCAACGGAATCGGTCATCTGCCGTATGAGGAATGTCCAGAGGCGTTCAATCGCGAATTAGTGCGCTTCCTGGAAAACGGACATTCATCGGCTGAGAAGCAGGATGTTGAGCGAGAAATGCGGCGCAACTGATTTATGGCCCACCAACTTTTTGATCTTCTTCGCAGCGCGCTCATCCACTACGGATATTGGGCAGTGGCTGTCGCGTTGCTGCTGGAAAATGCGGGCGTACCGGTGCCGGGGGAGACGGTGTTGCTGCTGGCCAGTTTCCTTGCCTACTCGCAGCATGAGTTGAAGCTGGGCTGGGTGATCGTGGTGGCGACGCTGGCGGCCACAGCGGGCGACAATCTGGGCTATCTGGCGGGATGGAAAGGCGGCCGGCCGTTGCTGGACCGCTATCAACGCGTGCTGCGGATTCCGGCTGCCAGCGTGGCCCGCGGTGAGGCGTTATTTGCCCGCTATGGAGCGGGCACGATTTTTATTGCGCGCTTTGTCTTCGGCATGCGCATTGTCGCCGGGCCACTGGCGGGAGTACTGCGCATGCCGTGGCGCAAGTTTTCCGTCTACAACTTCCTGGGCGCGTTGCTGTGGGTCAGCGCGATCTCAGGCATTGCCTACGCTTTTGGCAGCCAGTGGGAGCGCGTGCTTGGCATCGTCAAGCAACTAGACTCAGCGGCAGTCGCGGTGGTTGCCGTAGTGGTGGTGGCGTGGTGGGCGAGGCGGAAGTGGATTGCGCGTGGAGAGGGTCCAAAAGCTTTTTAGGCGATAAGCCGGCCACCGGGCGAAGAACCTGTCAAGCCCCCAAAACCTTCATTTTCCCTGTAACCCATTGCATCTGCGGCAGATATATTTATCGAGTTTTTGGCACACTAGTCCTCCCAATTTGATATTCTGGATATAGAGGGAAAAACACTGGCGCAAGCCCCTGCGGGCGTTGCGCCATTTGTGTTTTTACGAGCGATTTAGGACTAGCGATTTAGCCATTCGCCGCGGTTTCTCAGAACTCGGGCCGGAGGGAATAGCCGATGGATGCGCCAACGCGGGTGATGGTGTTGTTGCTGAATTCATGATTGTTGGGCACGAAGTAGACGTGGGCCTCCGGGCGGATGAAGAAGCTGTGCCAGAAGTAGTAGCGGAGTCCTCCGCCAACATGCACCGACAGATGGTTGGAGCTGGTGTAGTTGGTGCAACCGGTGAGGTAACCGCAGGTGTAGGTGTTGCTGTAGAAGCGCGTGCTCAAGCCGCCAATCCCGGCCTGGAGCTCGGCGCCGGCATGTTTGCCGAAATTAGGCTGAAACATCGCATTGAAGTCATAAAAAATCGGCCGGTAGGGTTGATAACCGCCGTAGATGCCCTGCTTCTGACGCCAGAAAACTTCGCCGCCAAAGCCAAGCCGGTTGTGGAAAATCACATCCGCGCTGACGGAAGGGAAGGCGCCGCCGCGCAGTGGCTGGACCGGAAATTGGAGAGAGCTGGTGGCGCTGTAGGAGGCAAGACCAGTGCCCACGCCAACCGCGATGTCGGCCTGCTGGGCGGCAGCCAGGCCGCAAAAAGTCAGCAGGGCGCAAACAGACAAAAACAGGAAACGGTTTTTCAAGACAATCCTCCGGATCGAGATGATGCTATTGGTTAACGTGATTAGATTCAATCGCGATGGGCAAAGATGCCTTTTGCGGCTCATTTGGCTTTGGGCGAAGGACCTCCGCCACGCAGGACATGATCGAGTGAAATAGGGCCTGCGCCAAAAAAGATCAGCGCAAAAGCGATGGACGCCAGGGCCAGCGGAAACTCATAGCCGGCGGGCGAAAACAGGCCGTTGCGCCAGTGTACCTTCGCGATGGCGACGGCCATGTCAATGCAGACAAAAAGGGCCGCCGGGCGGGTGAAGATGCCAGCCAGCAAGGCCAATCCTCCCAGAAACTCGGTAAAGGCCGATACATAACCCAACCAGGGTGGCAGACCGAGGGAAGCCACCATGTGTACATGCTGGGAAAGCCCGTGAAACAGTTTGAGATAGCCGTGGCCGACCATGGAAGCGCCGAGGGAAAGGCGCAGCACAAGCAAGGCGAGAGGCTGAAGACGGTCGAGAACGCGCAAGGATCCTCCTGAAAACGTGAAGGCATAGAGTAACGCAGCCTGGGCAGAGGGGGAAGGAGGGGTGAAAAAAGGACGTAAGCGTTCTAGTACCTCCGTACCGTGTCTGGTACTTCGGTTACCGGTCGGGGGATGACCGGAGATGGGCGGAGCAGAGACCGCAACTAATGGTATTCGATTTGACCAAGGGCACAACATGTAGAAAATCTGGTTCGGCCTGCGGATTGGCATTTCCAGAAAAACGGCGAAAACCGGGGAAAACTGAGGAAATCGCTGAGAGGGTGGTGTTTTCCGGGTGTGAGATATGCTCGGAACACCGAAGGGCCTGCAGAGAATTTCCTGCGGGGTTCGGTGAGCAAAGCCCGCGGGCCGCAAGGGAAGGCGCGGGAAGCAAGCTGAAGGAAACAGGAAAAATGGCCGACTCGCGAGAAGTGATGAACATCAACCAGGCGTCGCAGTATCTGGGCGTGAGCGCGGACACGTTGTACAAGTACGTGGGCGAGCAGAAAATTCCGGCGTTCAAGCTGGGCAACCGCTGGCGGTTCAAGAAATCGAAGCTGGACCAGTGGATGGAAGAAAAATCGAGCGAGATGGAAATGCAGTCGAAGCGCAACTCGAAGGCAGCGGGTAAGGCTGCCGGGTCACTGTAAAGGCGGGGCACATGTTTGGATTCGGATCAAAATCGATCGTAGGGCTGGATGTGGGTTCCTCGAGCATCAAGGCGGTGGAACTGAGGAAGAAAAGCGGGCAGATCGAAGTGGCGCACCTGGGTCTGGAACCGCTGACCTCCGACATCGTGGTGGACTCGATGATCGTGGATTCGGGAACAGTCTCGAGTGCGATCGCAAAGCTGTTTACCGACACCATGATCAAGAACAAGGCGGTGGCGACGGCGGTAAGCGGCCACTCGGTGATCGTGAAAAAGATTTCGCTGCCCTCGATGAGTGACCAGGAATTGGCCGAGACCATCGAGAAGGAAGCGTCCCAGCATATTCCTTTCGACCTGGCGGACGTGAACCTGGATTATCAGATCCTGTCGGAGGAAGACGGCACTTCGCAGATGGACGTACTGCTGGTGGCGGTGAAAAAGGACAAGATCATGAACTACACCAACGTGCTGTCCATGGCGGGGCGGACCCCGGCTATTGTGGACATTGACGCGCTGGCGTTGCAGAACTGTTACGAGTACAACTACCAGCCGGCGCCGGGACAGGTGGTGGCGCTGTTGAACCTGGGCGCGAGCGTGATGAACATCAACATCATCAAGGGCACGACGCCGCTGTTCCCCCGCGATGTGAGCGTGGGCGGTCACCAGTACACGGACTCGCTGCAAAAAGAGCTGGACTTGAGCTTTGACGACGCGGAGTCGTTGAAGCTGGGCCACAAGGTGGGCACGGTGAGCGAGGACGCGAAAGCGCCGATCCTGCAGCAGGTGACGGAAATCATCGTACTGGAAATCCAAAAGACGTTTGATTTTTTCCGGGCCAGCGCGGCGGGCGAGCACATCGAGAAGATCTATCTGGCGGGCGGTTCGTCGAAGGTGCCCGGACTGGTGGAAGCGTTGCGGCAGGAGTTTTCGATGCCAGTGGAGCTGTTCAATCCGTTCCAGCGGGTCATACCGCCGACGGAAGGACGGGCGGCCGAACTGGTGGAGCAGAATCCAGGCCAGTTGGCGGTGGCGGTCGGTTTGGCCTTGAGGAGCTTTGATTCCCTATGATCAGAATTAATTTAATTGACTCGTCGAAGAGCAAGAACAAGCGTGCGGGTGGGACAGCGTCGGCGCCGATGATGGAAGTCGGCGACGTAGGGTCACCCCGGACGAAGGTGCTGGTGATGGTGGTCGTGGCGGGGCTGTTGAACGCCGGCTACTGGTACCGGCTGGACCATCAAGCCAAGCGGATCCAGGCGCAAATGGAGACCGCGGAGCAGAAGAACCGCGAGTTGAGCGACGTGAAGGCGCGCTACATGGAGCGGCAGAAACAGGCCGATGCCTACAAGCGCCGGGTGGACGTGATTGACGGACTGCGCTCGAACCAGACCGGACCGGTGAACCTGCTGGCCATGATGGGCGAGACGGTCAACAACACCGAAGCCGTGTGGCTGAGCAAGATGGAGGACGCCGGCACGAGTGTCAATCTGGAAGGCACGGCGTTGAGCACGGACGCGGTGGCCAACCTGATTGCCAATCTGCAGAAGACGGGCTATTTCAAGAACGTCGAAATCAAGGAAACGTTTCAGGACGACTCGGTAAAGGACATGCAGGCGTTTCAGTTCACGCTGACCTGCGAGAAGGGAAAGTCGTAGAGGCGAACCTATGGCGATGAATTTCAACGAACTTTCAGGCATGAAGCAGTGGGGGATCGTGGCGGCCGGCGGAGCGGTGGTGACGGCGGCGCTGGTCTTCACGGTATTCAAGACCCAGGCGGACAAGAACACGACGGCGCAACACGCGCTGGAGAGCAAAGTCCGGGAAAACAACGAGCTGGAGACGTACCGTCCGAAGCTGAAAGACATTGACCAGCAGCTGACGAACCTGAAGCAGCAGATGGAGATCGAGAAAAAGATCGTGCCCGACCAGAAGGAAGTGGACGGGTTCATCCGCATGATGGATGGGGAAGCGCAGAAGGCGGGAGTGGAGTTGCGGCGCTACTTCGCAAAGGACGTGAAGTCGCAGCAGTACTACACGGAAGTCCCGTTTGATCTGGAGATGGACGGGCCCTATTACTCGATGCTGAATTTTTTTGACCGGGTGAGCAAGCTGGAGCGGATCGTGAACATCAACGGACTGCTGCTGGCCTCGACCAAGAACCCGGCGGGGGCGAAGGCGAAGCACACGTATCAGTATGCCCCGAACGAGAGCGTGGTGATGACGTTTACGGCGACCACGTTTTACAGCCACGATTCGCAGGACGCAGCTGGGGGCGCAGCCAAGACGGGCGCAGCTCCGGTCGCGGTGAAACGCTAGGGACAAGCTTATGAAGCGAACCGTATATGTTCTCGCAGTGGCGATGATGTCGGGGGCGGCGTGGGCACAGAACCCCGATGCGATTGACAACGTGCGCAGCACGATGAAGTCCGTGCAGCAGAAGCAGGACAACGACATGAAGCCGGTGTTGGCGGCGGCGGGCATGAGTACAGAGCCCACGAAGCCTTCTCCGGCGCCCGCGGGGGCGGCCAGTGCGGCCGCGCCCAAGCAGGCGAGCCCGGCCCCGGCGCGGAAGCCCGCGGCGAAGCCGGCACTGCAACAGACGGCGGCGAAATCGGCGGTAGCGCCCGCAACGTCAACGGCGGCCAAAACGGCGTCGAAGACAGCGGCCAAGACGCCGGCAACAGCGTCATCGTCGTCATCATCCGCTAAGAATGCGCCAGCGACGTCGGCCAAGAATTCGGCACCGGCCACGACAGCGTCTTCCAAGACAGCGGCGGGTGCGAAGACAGCGGTTGCGGCCAAAGATCCGATGGTGACCAAGGCACCGGCTGCGGCGAAGGCTGCAATTGTGGCGAAGACGCCGATCACGGCCAAGGCGGAAGTGAAGCCAGCGGTCCCGGCTGCAGTGACAACGGCTGCGGCGGATGCGAGCAAGAAGGCGGATGCAGCCAAGGCCGAGGCCGCGAAAGCCGAGTCGGCGAAAGCTGACGCAGCCAAGGCGGAAGAAAAGAAATGGGCGATGACGGGCAAGCGTGATCCGTTCTTCAGCCCGGTAGTGGCGCAGAATGGCGGATCGGGTTGCTCGACGGGCAAGAAGTGCCTGGAGATCGGCCAGATCAACCTGCGCGGCATTGTGAAGTCGGGCGGCGGGTTCATCGCGGTGGTGACCAACAGCCTGGACAAGGCATATTTCCTGCGGGAGAACGACCCGGTGTTCAACGGGTATGTGGTGAGAATCACGGGAGACTCGGTGGTGTTCCAGGAAACGATCCAGGACAAACTGGGCAAGCCGTTCGTGCGGGAAGTGGTGAAGAAGATCTTTACACCGGCCGTATAAGGGCCGGAATGCCCGCAAGGGTTGGGGACAAGTTCAAGAAGGCCCGCGAGGGAGTCTCGCGGAATTGGGGAGAGGCGAAATGCGAAAGCAACTGCGGACTGCAATCGTACCGGTGCTGATGTTGGTGGTCGCGAGCTGGGCCAGCGACACATCAGCGGACAAAAAGAGCGAACTGCAAGGCGTGAAGGTGGTTCGCGGGGCAGACGTTCGAGTGGAGCTGAGCGCGCGGGGGACGTTGAACCCGAAGCTGAGCACGCTGGAGACGCCGGCCCGCATCGTGATGGACCTGCCCGGGACGACGATGGCGACGGGACAGAGCCGCATCGCGGTCGGTGGCGATGGCATCAAGGACGTGCGCGTGGCGACGGACGGAAGAATTCCGCCGACGACTCGCGTGGTCGTTGATCTGGAAAAGAACATGGCCTATCAGCTGACGCCGTCGGCGGATGGCAAGCTGGTGCTCACGCTGCATGCGCAGAGTGTGGCACGGGCGAACGCCAAGGCGGCCCCGATGGTGGCAAAGGTCGCTGAGACTCCGAAGGCATCGCCATTCCAAGCGCCGGCAACAGTTGCGGCGAAGGGCGCGGCGGCGGCGACTCCTGAGGCGTCGAAGGACTTCGTATTCGTGGAGCCGACGTATCAGGCGAAGAATGTGAGCGCTCCGGTGAAGACGGAAGTTGCGGTCGAGCCGGTGGTGCGTGCGCAGGAAGCGGCGGCACGGTTTGCCGACAAGACGGCGGTGGAACTGCTGCCGGTCAGCACGCATGCCGCACAGGACGCGCAGAAATCCACGGGCATGATTGAGCCGGCGGTGAATCTGGCGGCCGAGCAGAAATCACAAGCTGGTCAGGCACCGGCGTCCACCGGACCGAAATATACAGGCGAGCCGATTTCGGTGAACCTGAAAGACGTGGACCTGAAAGACTTCTTCCGCCTGATCCACGAGATCAGCGGACTGAACGTGGTGCTGGATCCGAATGTGCAGGGCAAGCTGACCATCGTTCTCGATGACGTGCCGTGGGACCAGGCGCTGGACATCGTGCTGAAGAACAACGATCTGGCGCGGGAACTGGAAGGCAACGTACTGCGCGTGGCCACGGTGGACACGCTGAAGAAGGAAGCGGACTCGCGGCATGCGCAGGTGGAAGCGGAAGCGCTGGCAGTGGAGAAGGTTTCCATCACGCACTTCCTGAGCTATGCGCACGCGAAGGACGCGATCATCACGGTAAAGAAATTCCTGTCGCAACGCGGCGATGTGGTGGCCGATGACCGCACCAACGCGGTGATCGTCAGCGACATTCCGAAAGTGATTCCGATCATCGAACGCATGCTGTTGCAGCTGGACCGCAAGACGCAGGAAGTGGAAATCGAGGCGCGGGTGGTGGCGGCGACGCGGCAGTTTGCCCGCGACATCGGCACCCAGCTGGGCTTTGGCTGGGGCAACAACGCGACCACGGTGGGCGGTGCAAGCCAGGTGGGCGGTTCGCCGATTGGCACGTTTGGCGGCAACCCGCTGTACTCGATCCTGGGCACGACAGCGCCGGGAGGCTCGACCTTCCAGCAGATTCCGCTGTTCTCAAACCTGGGTGTGACCAGTCCGACAAGCGGCTTTGGGTTCCAGACCACGAGCAACAACGTGCGGATTGACGCCATTCTTACGATGGCTGAGTCGCGCGGGTTGCTGAAGGTGCTGTCACGGCCGCGCGTGGTGACACAGAACAATATTCAAGCGCTGGTGAAGCAGGGTGTGCGGGTACCGATCGTGACGCAGGCACAGTTGGGCGGTCCGCCGACGGTGACCTACGTGGACGCGTTCCTGCGGTTGACGGTGACTCCGCAGATCACGTCGGAGAACACGATCTTCCTGAACGTGGACGTGGAAAACACGACCCCGAACTTCGGCCAGACAGTGCAGGGCAACCCGGAACTGATCACGCAGCAGGCCACCACGCAAGTGCTGGTGACCGATGGCGGGACGGTGGTGATCGGCGGCGTGATCCAGACGCAGAACTCGATCAACATCAATCAGGTGCCGCTGCTGGGCAACATTCCGTTCCTGGGCAACCTGTTCAAACATACGCAGGTGAATACCTCGAACCAGGAGCTGATCTTCTTTATTACGCCGCGAATTATTCAGACGTAACAGCGTCAGACATAAGCAGCGCAGTGAAGATTTAAACCGCTGGACCTGAAAAAAAAGTCAGGTCCGGCGGTTTTGTCTTTTGGGCGCGGATCCTCCATTTACAGAGGCGTAGGCGCGCGGAAAAACGCAACGACGCGGCGGATCGCGCAATTTAAGTTAGGGAACTTCTGATTAAGGGTCAACAGGCGAAAAGCAGGTTTCTCGACTTCGCAAGATTGCCCGTAAACGGGCGATCTTAATCTTCGCGCGAAATGACAAAATAGGCTAATTCAGAATTTCCTTAGAGGCGATCATTCAGTTCAGCGCCTGAAGGCGACGACCCAGTACGCAGCGTGCGGTATGCCTGAAGGCATACCCTGATACGAATCCACGCCTGCCCGACGATAGCGGGTTCCTTGATAGACTCAGCGGGACATGGATTATCTTGGCCGGCAGAAAAATATTCGAGAGCAGCTTGGCTTGCGGCGGCTGGACGGGCTGCTCATCAGTCATCTTCCGAACATTCGATATCTTTGCGGCTTCACCGGGAGCGCGGGGCTGCTGCTAGTTGAAGCGGCGGGCTGCCGGTTCTTTACGGACTCGCGCTATGACACGCAGGCGCGTGAGGAGGTTGTGGGAGCGCGAGTGCTGGTCTCGCAGGCGAACATTGCCGGGGCGATGGCGGAACGAATTGGGCGGAGGAAGGGTGCGGGGAGGAATGCGGTCCGCAAGACGATGGGGATTGAGGCGAACCACCTCACCGTGGCCGAGAAGAAGAGGCTGGCGGCACTGCTGCGGGCCTCGCATACATTGAAGGACACGCCGGGGCTGGTGGAGCGGGCGCGGATGGTGAAGGACGAAGACGAGTTGGGCCGTCTTCTGGTGGCGGTGCGGCTGGGGGCGACGCTGTTTGAGCGGGCGGTGGAGACGATCCGTCCGGGAGTAAGGGAGGTGGAGGTGGCGGCGGAGATGGAGTATGCCGCGCGCAGAGCGGGGGCAGAGGAGATGTCGTTTGGGACGATTGTGGCGTCGGGAGCGCGGTCGGCGTTGCCGCATGGGCGGGCGTCGGTGGCGGAGATAAAAAAGGGCGGGTTCGTGGTCTGCGATTGGGGTGTTATACTCTCGGGTTATTGTTCGGACCAGACGCGCACGGTGTGGGTTGGCAAGATAACGCCGGAAGCGCGGGCGGCGTATGAGGCGGTGCGGGAAGCGCAGCAGGCGGCGCTGGATGCGGTGAGGCCGGGCGTTAAAGTGGGAGAAGTGGACTCGGCGGCCCGAAATGTGTTGCGTAAAGCAGGGTTGGGCAGGTATTTTACCCATTCCACAGGGCATGGGGTGGGAATTGAGATCCATGAGCCGCCCCGGGTGGCTGCCGGGCAGGATGAAGCGCTGGCGCCGGGGATGGTCATCACGATCGAGCCGGGAGTATATTTGCCGGGGAAGTGGGGCATCCGGATCGAGGACATGGTGGCGGTGACGGAGCGGGGCTGTGAGGTGTTGACCCCGACGAGTAAAGAATTGGTTGTAGTTTAGATGGGATGGTACAAGGGCCGGGCGGGTCGAAGTCAAAATCCCCACCCTGTCGCAAAGGGCGCGACAAGGGTGGGGCACCCGCAACGTCCCACCCTAACTCCGCAAAAGACGCGGAGTTAGGATGGGGCACCCGCACCCTCTTATTCAGGATGACGACGCACGAGGCTGCCTGAACGGAATGAATCAAAAAGAGCTGAAAGAACTGATCGAGTTCCTGATCGAAAAAGACATTGCCGAGTTTGAGTTGGAACGCGGCGACGTCAAGATGCGCATGCGGCGCGGGGGAGAACCCGTGGTGCATGTGGCCGGGGAACCGCGGTACTATCCGGCTGCGGCTGTGCCGGTGGTTCCTGGTTCGGCTGTGCTGGAAGCAGTCGCGCAGGTTGCCGCCGCGCCAGCGGTGCCCAAAGAACCTGTGCCGGAGGTTGGGCTGCATGCGGTGAAATCGCCGATTGTGGGGACATTCTATGAAGCGCCGTCGCCGGGTGCGCCGCCGTTTGTGAAGGTGGGCGACATGGTGGAAGAGGGGCAAGTGTTGTGCATTGTTGAGGCGATGAAGCTGCTGAACGAGATTGAGGTGGATGTGTCGGGCGAGATCGTCAAAAAGCTGGTGACCAACGGCCAGCCGATTGAGTATGGGCAGGAGCTGTTCATCGTTCGTCCGAAGAAGTGAGAGATGGTGGAGAGGCGGGCGCGCGAGATGCGCGCCTTTTTGCGTTTCAGGGAGGATAGGTGAGGCACCCAGAACAGCAGGTCTCTCCACTTCGCTTGCTTCGCTGCGCTACGGTCGAGATGACAGTATTTATATTTACTGAAAGCTTGCCGTGCTGAGATACACACGATTCCATGTTTAAGAAAATACTGATTGCCAATCGCGGTGAGATTGCACTGCGCGTGATCTGCGCGTGCAAGGAGTTGGGGATCCGTACGGTCGCGATTTATAGCGAGGCCGACCGGAATTCGCTGCCGGTGCGTTTTGCCGACGAGGCGATTTGTATAGGGCCGCCGCAGCTGGCGCAGAGCTATCTGAATATTCCAGCGGTGATCAGCGCGGCGGAGATCGCGAACGTGGAGGCGATCCATCCGGGGTACGGGCTGTTGGCGGAGAACGCGAATTTCGCTGAAGTGTGCCGTGCCAGTGGGATCAAGTTTATTGGGCCGCCGCCGGAAGTGACGCGGCTGATGGGGGAAAAAGAAAAAGCGCGGGCGGCGATGAAGAGCGCCGGGGTGCCGATTCTGCCGGGATCGGACGGGATCATCGCTTCAGAGGGCGAGGCGCAGGAGTGGGCGCGGCAGGTGGGATATCCGGTGATTGTGAAGGCGTCGGCGGGCGGAGGCGGACGCGGTATGAGGATTGTGCGCAACGACGAGGAGTTGCCGGGATTGTTTCGCCAGGCGCAGTCGGAAGCGGCGGGGGCGTTTGGCAACGGCGACCTCTACATGGAGAAATATGTAGAACGGCCACGACACATCGAGTTCCAAGTGCTGGCCGACGAGCATGGAAATGTGGTCAGCCTGGGGGAGCGGGAGTGCTCGATCCAACGCAGGCACCAGAAGTTGCTGGAGGAGTCGCCCTCCACGCAGGTGACGCCGGAAATGCGGGCGGAGATTGGCGCGGTGCTGTGCAAGGCGCTGAAAGACATCGGATATCAGAACGCGGGCACGATTGAGTTTCTGATGGACCAGGAACGGCGGCTGCACTTCATCGAGATGAACACGCGCATTCAGGTGGAGCATCCGGTGACGGAGATGGTGACGGATGTGGACCTGGTGAAGGGGCAGATCATGATTGCGGCCGGGGCGAAGCTGGACGAAGTGCTGATGGGGCCGGTGGTGCATCGCGGGCACTCGATCGAATGCCGCATCAACGCGGAGCATCCGGAGAAATTTACGCCGTCGGCGGGGAAGATCACTTCGTTCCATCCGCCGGGGGGAACGGGCGTGCGTGTGGACACGGCGGCGTATGCGGAAGGGACGATCCCGCCGTATTACGATTCGCTGATCGCAAAGCTGGTGGTGCGCGGCAAGGACCGCAACGAGGCGATTTCGCGCATGTCGCGGGCTCTGGAGATGTTTATTGTGGAAGGTATCTATACGACGATTCCACTGCACCGGCGAATCATGGCTGACCCGGAGTTTCGCGCGGGGAAAATTGATACGGGATATATTGAGCGGTTTTTGGCGAAGGCAGTACCTAGTAGCTAGTACCTGGTACCTGGTTCTCAGTTTCCAACTGGAGAATATGATCCAGATTCCCCGCCTTTACGCCATCGTGGATACGGCGTGCTTCTCAACTACTTTGGAGTTGATTGCGTTTGCCGAGGAACTCGCGGCAGGCGGATGCACGTTGCTGCAATACCGGAACAAGAGCGGGAACGCCCGCGAGATGGTTGAGAAGGCGCGGGTACTGAAGCGGCGGTTGGACTCCCACCCTAACGCCGCAAAAGGCGCGGCGTTAGGATGGGGCACCCACGACGAGGCTGACTCCGCAAAAGATGGGACGCTAGGTACGAGTGGAGCGGCGGACGCCCTCGTCCGCCGGCTTCCTCCAACGATCCTCCCCGGACGAGGGCGTCCGGGGCTCCAAAGTCTGAATCCCCCCCGGACGGGGGCGTCCGGGGCTCCAAATTCTGTGCGGCTGATCATGAATGATCGCGCAGACTTGTGTCTGGCGGCGGAGTTTGACGGCGTGCATGTGGGGCAGGACGATCTTTCGCCGGAGGCGGTGCGGCGGGTCATTGGGCCGGAGCGCTGGCTGGGGATTTCGACACACAATGCAGATCAGGTGCGCGAGGCGGATGCAACTTCGGCGGACTATGTGGCGATCGGGCCGGTGTTTTCGACGTCCAGTAAAGTGAAGCCCGATCCGGTGGTGGGGCTGGACGGCGTGCGGAGGGCAAGAGAATTGACGCGGAAACCGCTGGTGGCGATTGGCGGAATTACCCGTGCCAATGCGGCGGCCGTGATCGCGGCCGGGGCTGATTCCGTTGCCGTGATATCTGATCTGTTGCGGGAGCCGCGAAAATCAGCAGAGGAATTTTTGAGGATATTGAGGTAGAGTTAGTCGCTAGTTGCTGGTCGTTGGTTGTTAGTCGGTTGCCCGGAGGTTGGCGATTCAATGGTCGAGGCGTGCGGCGGTGGTGCCACAGCGGCTGAAGCCGGGACTGATTCGACGACACTTATGGCACCGCTGAAGCGGTGCCCTGATACGAACGGTTCAGTTTGTTGCGGTCTGTACAGCCGCACTGATTGTGGCGGCGCGGCTTGAAGCTGCGCCCTTTCAAAACGGAATCGCGGAGTAGTTTTTCAGCCGCCTAATGGCGATTAACGACTGAGGACCTAACGACCAACGACGCGCGTACGGAGGGTTGTTGAGTAACGACATTGAGCGGTCGCGGAGTGGAGGTGTCGAGCAAGGGCAGGAGTTTGTGAAAGGCCTGGGCCTGACCAGCGCCACGATGCTGGTCATGGGATCCATGATTGGGTCAGGCATTTTTATTGTTTCGGCGGAGATTGCGCGGGAAGTGGAGTCGCCGGCGCTGCTGATTGGGGCGTGGGTGGTGACGGGCATTATGACGATCATCGCGGCGCTGAGCTACGGTGAGCTTGCGGCAATGATGCCCAAAGCCGGCGGCCAGTATGTGTATCTGCGCGAGGCGCTGGGGCCGCTGTGGGGCTTTCTGTATGGATGGACGCTGTTCCTGGTGATCCAGACGGGGACGATTGCGGCGGTGGGCGTGGCGTTTGGCAAGTTTCTGGGTATTTTCTTTCCTGCGATTTCCTCCTCCAACTGGATCTTGCATTTGTGGAAAGTGCCGCCGATCCGGGTGGGCCCCATGCTGTTGGGGAACATGGATGTCGGGATCAGCACGCAGAATCTGGTCGCGATCCTGCTGGTGGTGTTTCTTTCGGTGGTGAACATTTTTGGAGTGAAGCTGGGCGCGCTGATTCAGAACGTTTTTACCGCGGCCAAAGTTTCGGCGCTGCTGGGGCTGGCGGCGTTTGGGCTGGCGGTGGGGCGGAACGCGCAGGCAATTGCAGCGAACTTCAACGGGCACTTCTGGCAGAACGCTGGACTGGGCGCGGGACAAGCGGTGCAGGTGGGAATGGGCGGGCCGACGGTGCTGGTGGGCACGCTGACGATTCTGGCGGTCGCGCAGGTGGGGTCGCTGTTCTCCGCCGATGCCTGGAACAATGTGACGTTTACGGCGGGGGAAGTGAAGAACCCTAGCCGAAACCTGCCGCTATCGCTGGCGCTGGGAACGGGCGTGGTGATTGCGCTGTATTTGGCGTGCAATTTTATTTATATGAGCGTGCTGCCGCTGATGGGGTCGGCGGGAGCGACGACGATTCTGGGCAGGGGCATTCAATATGCGTCGGAGGACCGGGTGGGGACCGCGGTGATGACGCAGATGTTTGGGCCGGTGGGCGGACTGTTGATGGCTGGCGCAATTTTGATTTCGAGTTTTGGCTGCAACAACGGTCTGATTTTGTCGGGCGCGCGCGTTTATTATGCGATGGCCAAGGACGGATTGTTCTTCCGCAACGTGGGGAAATTGCATCCAAAATACAAGACGCCCGCGGTCTCGTTGATGGTGCAGATGGTTTGGACGTGCGTGCTGTGCGTGTCGGGCAGCTATGGACAGTTGCTGGATTACATCATTTTTGCGGTGCTGGTGTTTTATATTATGACGATTGTGGGGCTGTTTGTGCTGCGGCGGACGCGGCCTGACGCGGAGCGGCCATATAAAGCGGTGGGATATCCGGTGCTGCCGGCGATTTATATTTTGATGGCATTGTTTATTGACGTTGTATTGTTGCGCTATAAACCGCAGTTCACGTGGCCGGGGCTGATTGTGGTGCTGCTGGGGATTCCGGTGTACTATGCGTGGTCGCGGAAGAAGACGGCGCAGGCGTAGTAACTTCTGATTGAGGTAGGGACGGCGTGTAGGGGTGAGGTGAAAAATCCCCACCCTCCCGCAAGAAAAAACGCGGGAAGGGTGGGGCACCCGCGAGATTGAACCGAGGAGAGCACAAGGAATGGCGAATCTTTTTGCAACCAAGTCACTGGCATCGCTTTTGCACGAAGCGGGGGAGACCGGCGAGCACAGCCTGAAGCGGACGCTGGGAGTATTTCAGTTGACGGCGCTGGGCGTAGGCGCGGTGATTGGCGCCGGCATCTTCGTCATGTCGGGACTGGGCGCCAGTCTGGCGGGGCCGGGACTGATGCTGTCGTTTGTGCTTTCCGGGCTGGGTTGTGCGTTCGCCGCGCTCTGCTATGCGGAGTTTGCGGCCATGATTCCGCTGGCGGGCAGCGCCTACACCTACGCCTATGCGACGCTGGGTGAGCTGTTCGCCTGGATCATCGGGTGGGACCTCACGCTGGAATATGCCATGGGTGCCAGCACCGTTTCTTCCGGATGGTCGAACCACTTCATCGAGTTGCTGAATATCTTTCACCTCAGGATGCCGCTGTGGCTGGCCTACGATCATTGGACGGGCCTGCGGATTGCGGAAGGCACGATTGCGCGTCAGATGGCACAAGTCTCTGATTCCTCTCTGGTCCCGGGCACGCAAGCGTTCCTGACCAAAGTGGCCGACATCATGGGAGCGCAGTCGCCAGAGTTGCTGCAACGTGCCCACGCTCTGCTGAATGCGCCGGTCATCTTTGGAATGGAGATTGGAGTCAATGTGCCGGCGTTCTTTATCGCGCTGGTGATTACGGCGATCCTGGCGGTCGGGATCAAGGAAAGCGCGCGCTTCAACTCGGCCATCGTGGTCATCAAAGTTTCAGTCGTACTGTTTGTAATTGGGCTGGGGCTTAAGTATGTGAACTTTTCGAATTGGGGTCACGACTGGGCCAGCTTTGCGCCCAATGGCTTTGCCGGCATAGGCGCTGCGGCGGCTTATATTTTCTTTGCCTACATTGGATTTGACGCGGTTTCTACGACCGCGCAGGAAGCCAAGAATCCGCAACGCGATTTGCCCATCGGGATCATCCTTTCGCTGCTGATCTGTACTGCTCTTTACATTCTGGTGGCGGGCGTGCTGACCGGGATGGTGCCATGGCGGGATGTGAACATCGAAGCGCCCATTGCGCGCGCCTTTCTGGATCGAGGCCTGGGCGGAGCGTCTCACATCATCACGCTGGGCGCGTTGGCGGGACTCACGAGCGTGATGCTGGTGATGCTGCTGGGACAAACCCGCGTGCTCTATTCGATGGCCAACGATGGATTGCTGCCCAAGAAATTCTTTGCGGACATCCACCCCAAGTGGCGCACTCCTTGGAAGAACACCATCCTGGTGGGTTTTCTGGCCGCGATTGTGGGGAGCCTTACGCCCATTGACGACATCGGCCGGATGGTAAACATAGGAACTTTGCTGGCTTTCATCATTGTGTGCATCGCCGTGGTGGTGCTGCGGAAGACGAACCCCGACCAGGCGCGCCCGTTCCGGACGCCTTGGGTCCCGTTGGTGCCGATTCTAGGAGTTTTATTCAATGGATTCATGATGATCCGGCTGGGTAAGTGGAATTGGATTCGGCTGGTGGTGTGGCTGGCGATTGGATTGGTGGTGTACTTCACCTACAGCGTGAAGCACAGCAAAGTGCAGGCGCTGGAGGCGGGGAAGCGTTAGTTCGGGGAAACTGCTTGCATGGGAAGCTTTGGCCTGTCGCGCGATACGCGGCAGGCCGTTTCGTTTTATAGTCGTGGGCGTATGAAAATTGTGACGACTGAGGAAATGCGCGCGATTGATCGCGCGACGAGCGAGCGCTTCGGCGTGCCGTCGGTGACGCTGATGGAGAATGCAGGCGCCGCCGTTGCCGACCATGTTTTGGCGCATTATGGCGACGCGCGGCGGGTCGTGATTTTCTGCGGCAAGGGAAACAATGGGGGCGATGGTTTTGTGGCCGCGCGCAGGCTGCACCAGCAGGGAAGGAAAGTGCAAGTGATTCTGCTGGCGGACCCGGCGGAGTTGCGCAGCGATGCCGCGATCATGTTTGCCAAACTTCCGGCTGCGGCGATGGCGGTGCATTCCAGTGAAGAGCTGAAGAGCGACCGCATCCGGTTGGCGATTCATGCTGATTTATATCTGGATGCCTTGCTGGGCAGCGGTTTCAAGCCTCCGGTGAGCGGACTGTATGCCGACGCGATTGCGGTGATGAATGCGAGCGGGGTGCCGGTGGTGGCGGTGGATGTGCCTTCCGGCGTGGATTCAGATTTAATGACCGCACAGAGTGGGCCCAGGGTGCGGGCGGCGACGGTGCTTACGTTTACGGCGCCGCGTCCAGCGCATGTGTTTGGAGCGCTGACGGAAGGGCCAACGGTAGTGGCGCAGATTGGGTCGCCGCCGGCGGCAGTGGAATCTGCGCAGAAACTGCAGATGATTACTGCGGCGGATATCGCGCCGCTGATTGGGCCGCGGAAGACGGAATCGAACAAGGGCAGCTATGGCCACGTGCTGGTGGTGGGAGGCGCGGTGGGGAAAGCCGGGGCCGCCGCCATGGCAGCAATGGCGGCGCTGCGCGCGGGAGCGGGACTGGCGACGGTGGCGACGGCGAAGTCAGTGCTGGCGACTGTGGCAGGATTTCATCCTGAGGTGATGACTGAAGCGTTGCCGGAGACAGCGGCGGGCACGATTTCTGGAGAAGCGGGGGCTCGATTGGACGAACTCGCCAAGGGCAAAAGCGTGTTGGCGGTGGGGCCGGGGATTTCACGGGAGCCAGAGACGGCGGAGTTCGTAAGGAAGCTGGTTGAGGGATGCAAGACCCCGATGGTCCTGGATGCGGATGGCCTGAACGCGTTTGAAGGGCACGTGGAGCGATTGAACGGGAAAGACCGGTGGCTTGTGGTCACGCCGCATCCGGGTGAGATGGCGCGGCTGGCTGGATGTTCGGTTGCAGAGGTGCAGAAAGACCGGCTGGGTGTGGCGCGGAAGTTTGCGGCGGAGCACAACGTGATGGTCGTGCTCAAGGGGCATCGAACGGTGGTGACGGGGCCGGACGGGGAAGCATGGATCAATCCAACTGGCAATCCGGGGATGGCGACGGGTGGAACGGGCGATATTCTTACGGGCATGATTGCTGGCGTGATTGCGCAGAACCCGGAGGCGCGATTTGAGGCCACACTGGCGGCGGTGTATTTGCACGGGGTGGCTGGGGATGTGATGAAGGAACGATTGGGGGAGCATTGTTTGGTGGCGACCGATCTGTTGGAAGGGCTGCCGGAGGCGTTTCGGCGTGCCCGAGAGAGCGGGCGCGAGAAGAATGTGGTTCTTGGCTAAGGAACCGCTGGATTTGTGCCATCCGCAGAACAGCAGCTTTCTCGACTTCGTAAAATTGCCCGCAAGCGGGCAAGTTTACTGCGCTCGAAATGACAAAGTTTTGAATGACAGAGAAGTTTGTATCAACTACCTTTGCCGGGCTTTGCCCGGCGGACAGCCGGGGACGGCTGTCCCCACGTGAGTCCCGAATAGGCGAAAATCAGCTTTGGACGTGGCATTTGGACGGTCGCTCAGACAACCAAGCGGTCCTCATGGACATTATCTAAGTCGCCAACACCTGCTATCTCACGCGCACGCAACGAGATGGAGGCGCGCTCGAAACATCGCAAACAGGAATCCGGCCCTCTGCTTCCGTAATCTTTTTTTGTGAAGGAGAGGATGTCATTCTGCAGTTGGCTTATGACACACTTCCCCCAACCGCACCCCACGCGGCGTGCCACCCGTGTCCAGCTGGCCGATAGGGTCCAGGCTGCGATCCGGTTGGAAGACGGACGGCACTCCAAAGCTCAACTCAAAAGCATTTCCGTGACCGGAGGACTGCTGCGGCTTGGGCGTCCCATGGCGCACGGAGATTTTGTAGAAGTGGCGTTTGAAACGCAATCCGGCCCGGTCCGCGGCATGGCGGAGATACTGAGTCCGCTGTCGAAATCGGTGGACAGTGTTTTGCAGCCGTTCCGCTTCATCGCGATTGACGATGAGGACCATCACAAGCTGCGGAAATCGGTAGAGCATGTGATGGACCGCGGAACGCTGGGACTGGGACCGCACGTACTTTTTTCCCCACGTGGCGGATAGCCTGACGGACGTTCCCCGCGTCCGCCGGGCAGCCCGCTTATACTGTTGGCGGGAATTTCTGCCGCCATGAACGAGAGCATCTCCGCGAAAGTTTCCGCGACGCGCGAAATCACCACCAGCTCGGCCGACGAGACGATTGCGTTCGGACGGACGCTGGCGGAATTGCTTGCTCCACCCAAACTGGTGCTGCTGCGCGGCGACCTGGGCGCGGGGAAAACCACGCTGGTCAAGGGCATCGCCGAGGCATTCGAAGCGGCGAGCCAGGACGATGTGACCAGTCCTACGTTTACGCTCATCCATGAATATCGCGGGGCGCGCGCGAAGCTCTATCACATTGACCTCTATCGCATAGACACTGAGCGGCAGTTGGAGACGCTCGGACTGGACGATCTGCGCGGCGAGGACAGCGTGCTGCTGATCGAGTGGGGAGAGAAGTTTCCGAGGCTGGTGCGGGAGCGGGATGTGGAGATTGCGCTGGAGCGGGTGGGGGAGAGTGGGAGAAGGATCAGGGTGAGCAGTTAGGCCTTCACACTTATTTCGGGCCGATTCAAACGGCCCCACTCAAGCCAAAGAACGGCTTGAATGGGCCACCGTCAGTCGAGTCTGGGTCGGTGGCCCACTCAAGCCCGGATTTGGCTTGAGTGGGGATGTTCACACATCACAGACTTAGTCCGGCGAACAAAGTAGATTGTTCTCATGCCATGGGGATTGACACGCTTTCACCAGAGTGGTCAAAGTCATTTCGTCACCTTTTGCTGTTACCATCACCGTTGCTTGCTGACCACAGACGACAGCCGGCGAATCTTCGAGTCAGCTTTAGAGCGCGTGCGGCGCAAATTCAGGCTTCAGGTCTATGGGTATGTCGTCATGCCGGAGCATGTTCACCTGCTGCTCAGCGAACCGATGCGGGACACGTCCAACGATCAAACTACCCCACTCAAGCCAAAAGACGGCCTGAGTGGGCCACCAATCAGCTTGAGTGGGATCCCCGTTGGCTTGAGCGATACCGTCCTGCTCAGCGATGCGCTGAAGTCGCTGAAGCAAGGAGTGTCGCGGCGCTTGATTGGCGATGCGGAGCATTTCTGGCAGAAGAGGTATTACGATCTCAATATTCGAGATTATCCTCAATTTGCGGAAAAACTGCGTTACATTCATCGCAGTCCGGTGAAGGCCGGGTTGTGCGAGCGCCCGGAGAACTGGGAATGGAGCAGTTTTCGTCACTACGCAATTGGCTGTAAGGGACGGGTTGAGATCGAGTCTGAATGGACTGCGCGAGGGCGCGCGAGAGCGGCCGGAAAGATTTGTCCTGCCGTCGAACTGCCCCACTCAAGCCAAAAGACGGCTTGAGTGGGCCACCCGTCAGACGAGTCTGGGTGAGCAATCCGGTCCCACAACGTCAAAATCCCCACCCTCCCGCAAAAAACGCGGGAAGGGTGGGGCACCCACTCGTTCAAATCGGAGAACTGAGAGCTGGTTCTAGAACCCCATGATGTTGTAGCCGCAGTCCACGTAGATGACCTCGCCGGTGATGCCGCTGCTGGCATCGGAGGCGAGGAATACTCCGGTGGAACCGACTTCTGCGACATCTACGTTGCGTCCCAGGGGAGCGCGCTCGGCGTGGGACTTGAGCATGTCGCCGAGACCGGAAATGCCGCGGGCAGCAAGGGTTTTGATTGGGCCGGCGGAGATGGCGTTCACACGGATTTTCCTCCTGCCCAGATCGTGCGCGAGATAGCGCACTGAACATTCCAGTGCGGCCTTGGCGACGCCCATTACGTTGTAGTGGGGGACAACTTTCTCCGCTCCGTAGTACGTCATCGTAATCACCGAGCCGCCGTCCTCCATGAGCGGAGCCGCGCCGCGCGAGACCGCGATCAGAGAATAAGCGCTGACATCGTGCGCGATGCGGAAGCCTTCGCGCGAAGTGTTGACGAAGTCGCCTTTGATGTCGTCGGCAAGAGCGTAGGCCACGGAGTGTACGACCACGTGTAGTTTTCCGAAGCGTTCTTTGAGTGTGGCAAAGAGCTGGTCGAGTTCGGAGTCTTTGCTGACGTCGCACATTAAGGCCTCGGCGCCGGGAAGGGAGAGGATGAGGTCTTTGGCTTCCTGCTCGAGGCGTTCGTTCTGGTAAGTGATGGCGAGCTTCATGCCGGCGGCGTGCAGGCCCTGGGCGATGGACCAGGCGATCGAGCGTTTGTTGGCGACTCCGAAGACGACGGCGTTGCGGCCTTTGAGGTCAGAGAACATGGGAGCTCCTCGAGTGTGAACCCACGAGGATAGCAGTTGCGGCGCGACTGCGTGGCGGCCCGACGACGAAAACAGCAGGTCCCTCCACTTCGCTCGCTATCGCTTCGCTTCGGTCGGGATGACAGGGTTGGGATGGTCGCTATCGCTTCGCTTCGGTCGGGATGACAGGGTTGGGATGGTCGCTAACGCTTCGCTTCGGTCGGGATGACAGGGTTGGGATGGTCGCTATCGCTTCGCTTGGGTCGGGATGACAGGGTTGGGATGGTCGCTATCGCTTCGCTTCGGTCGGGATGACAGGGTTGGGATGGTCGCTATCGCGGCTTCGGCCTGGATCACAGAACTTTTCTATGGATTCGAACTCCGGTCGGGATGCCAATTTTATGGTTCGCCGATGTTGGCTTCATCCAGAGCGGGCTTTGATCCTGAGGGCAGGGCCGAGATGACGAAAGACAGGCCATAGACGCAACCCAGGATCGCGAAGGCGAGCACGAGGCTGAGGTTGTGGGCGACGTAGCCGAGGGCGACGGCGAGGACGAGCTGCATGGCGGTACCGGCGAAATAGAAAGTGTTTTGGACGCGGCCCATCAGGTGAGCGGGGACGGCTTCCATCAGGCTGGTGTTCATGGCGACGCCGCCTACGCCGCGAGCCGATCCCATGAAGAAATAGAGCGTCATGGCGAGCACGAGGAAGCGTGATATGGGGGCGGCGGCAACGCAGACGGAGAGCAGGGCCATCGAGAACCCGATGGCGCGGCGGCCACCGAGGCGGCCGATCAGTTGTGGGGCGTACAAGGCGCTGAGAAATGCTCCGGTGCCCCAACCAAAGTTGAGCCAGCCGTAGCCGGATGCTCCGGCGTGAAAAATACGTTCACTGAGCGAGGGCGTGACCACCACGCCGGTGACCATTGCGCCCAGGAATAGCGCCCAGCAGATGCCGAGCCGAATGATTGCCGGGCGGTCGCGCAAAAAGTGCAGGCCTTCGTTCATCTCGCGCCAGAAGCGCTCGACCTGGGATTCGGCGGCGCGAAGGTCAGAGGCGAGTTCCTGCGGGCGGGGCACCACGTGACGGCCTTTGCGGACGGCCAAGTAACAGAGAAACGAAAGCACGTAGGTGGAGAAGTCAATCAGCAGCACTCCGCCGAGGCCGACGCGGTTGTACATGAAGCCGACAACGGCGCCGGCGATGAGCCATCCGCCTTGAACGCCGGCCAGGAGAAACGTGTTGGCGTGGACAAATGCTCCGTCGGGCGTGAGTTCCTGGATGAGGGCGGTGATGGTGGGCCAGAACATCCAGAACCCGGCGGCGACCAGCGTGTTCATGAGGTAGAGCTGCCAGACCTGCACGCGATTGCGGAAGGCGAGCACGGCGACCGCGAGAATGATGACCGCGCGCAGCGCGTCGAGCCACATGACCAAACGACGGCGATCTTCCCGGTCAATGAGGACGCCGGTGAAGGGAAGAAGGAGCATGGCGGGGACGGTCTGGAGCACCGCGAACAGGCCGAGCGCGACTTCGGAGTGGGTTGCCTGAAGGACGTACCAGCCGACTGCGGCCGCATTCATGCCGCTGCCCAGCATCGAGATCATGTTGGCGGCGAAGACGAAGCGCAGAGGCCGCTGACCGAAAATGGCGCGCATGCTTTTACTTTAGCTGATTGCGAGGGAGCGAACAGAGGGTTGGATCAGTGGTTGAGGAGTTCGTCGGAAAGGATGTGGGCCTTGAGGGCAAAGTTGTGGCCTAGTTCGAAGTCGCCTGCGGCGATGGCGGTTCGGGACTGTTCGTTATAGCGGAAGATCTGGTCCACCATTTCTTTTTCCGCGGGATCGAGCTGACGTTGTGCCAACTGCTGCAGGTTGCGGCCCGTGGCTTGAAGAAGCTGTTCGGTGGTTTCGCGGCGGTGGTAATCCTGCTCGTCGTCGTTGGTTCCGGAGAGATGGATGGCGGGTTCGCTGGCCCCTCCGTTGCGCACCACCACTTTGACCGGCGGGCAATCTCTGGGTAGTTGCGTTGCATCTTCGGGGCCGGAATTGGTGGAAGTCGGTGTGGGCGCGCAATTCGGAGTCGGGAGAACCTTCTTTTTTCTCTTGCGCGGCGGGAGTGTCACGGCGCGGGTTGCGGATGTGGCCGGGACGGAAGGTGTAGTGCTCTGGGTCTGGGGCCTGGCTACGGCTTGTGGAGAGGCCTGAGCGGACAGCAAGAACAGCTGCGTGCCGAGGGCGAGGCATGCGGCGACGATCCATCGGAGGGTCGAATTGCGAGGCAGCGTCATGGCAAAGTGCAGCGCGTCAAACGGATTTGATGATTGCAATGATCAGAGTAAGCCGGAAGGCACGCGCTGATCTGATTCGCGAGTTTCACCATTCAGAACCAGGGGGAGCCGGAAGCGGAACGTTGTACCGCGTTCTGCGACCGACTCAAACTCCACTGAGCCGTGGTGCCACTGCAGAATTTTATAGGTTTCGGCCAGTCCGATGCCGCTCCCGGACTTTTTGGTGGTGAAGTAGAGCTCAAAGACCTTGTCCTGCACGTCTTTGGGAATCCCCGTGCCGCAGTCTTGAATTTCCAGATGGACGGTTTCCTGGTCACGGCTGGCGCTGACGATGAGGGTCCCGCCTGAAGGCATAGCCTGAATGCCGTTGATGACGACATTGAGGATCGCCTGCTTCATCAGGTCGGCATCGGCACGGACGGGCAGGGACCCAGGAGAAATAGTTTGCTGAATGGTGACGCCGTGATTTTCCGCGTCCGGAGCGGCAAGGGTGGCGACTTCCTCCAGCAGGCGGCGGAGGTCGAGCTGTTCCAGATGCAATTCGCGGGGCCGCATGAAATCCACGAGAGTCTGGACGACGCGATCGAGGCGGTGAATTTCGCTGTCAATGATGTCCATGTGGCGGTTGGTGTCGGGATCGGTCTGGGAGAGCTTGTTCTGCAGAAGTTGCAGGTGCAAAACGATGGCGTTGATGGGATTCTTGACCTCGTGGGCCACACCGCGGGTAAGGCGTCCGCTGGCGGAGAGACGGCGAGACAGCTCGATTTCGTCCTCGATGCGGCGGACCGACTCGGTGTCGCGGATGGTGAGTAGCGCGCCAATCTGACTGCCTGCCTGCTCGACGAAGTCGAGGGCAAGATGGGCGCGACGGCCGCGCTGCAGCTCGATCTCACGTTGAGGGATGGCGCGGCGGCGCTCGAAGGCGTCCAAAACGAGCGCCCCCAATTCAGTATTGCGGGAAAAAATGTCGTTGACGGAATGGCCGAGCAATTCGGAACGAGCGCGGCCGAGGAAGCGCTCGACGGGTGCGCTGACCAATACGACGCGGTGTTCGCGGCTGAACAACATCAGGCCGTCCTGCAGCTTGGCCATCAGTTGCTCCACGTTGTCTTTGAGGGCGGAAAAGATTTCCTTGGTATCGCGCACCTGGCGGCCGAGATTGGCAATCTTCAAGGTGACCAGTCCGTACTCATCGCTGTCGGAGGAATCCTCGAGGGTGTCGCCATGGCCGGCGCTGGCGGTGTCAAGGGTGCGACTGATTTCCTTCAACGGTCCGAGAGCAAAATTGGAGATCACCGCGGCCAGGAGCAAGGACGCGAAGATGGCGGCGACCGAAAGGTAGACGGAATGCAGGAGATGAGGCGTGATCTCGCTGCGCAGAAGAAGGGTTGAGACCCCGATGCGGATAGCGCCGAAGGCGCGGCCATTGAGCCGCAGCGGGAAACTGACGGTATAGATTCCTGGCGGCTGGTAGAGCAGGCGCAGTTGTTGGCGAAAATGGGCGGAGAGCAGGAGGTGAAAGTCGGGTCTGACGGGGACGAGCTTGCGTTCCAGCTCGGGATTGGTGTGGAGCAGGGCCTTGCCGTCGGCATCCACGATGCAGGCGTCGTAGACGAAGGGCCAGTTGCCGACAGCGGCCTCGAGGTTGTGCTGAAGGTTGGTGTCGGTGGGGACGAATTCGGTGAGGGCGCGATGCACGGCGACCGGGTCGTTGGTGTCAATGGGAGTGCTGCTCAAGTCGGGGACGTCGTTTTCGGCCGCGTAGGACAACTGCTTGGCCAGTTGATTGGCGCTGTCGTAGGTGGTGGTGAGGCGGAGGCGGAGTAGTTGGGAAATGTAGAGATAGGAAAACGCGGACACCATGGCGGTCACCATGAAGGTGATGGCCAGAACGATGATGGGTTTACGTCGCATGGTGTAACGGCCCGTGAAGCAAAAACGTTTGGGTTCGCGCCAACGCGGTTGGACGGCGCCGTGGAACTCATGCTGATCGCAGGGGCGCTGTTTGGGGGAGGGTGCGCCGATCTGCGAAGGAGCTGACTGCTTACTCCGCTCTTTCCGAGACGGCGGCCGCCGGCGCGCCGTACTCTTTGAGTTTATTATGCAGCGTTTTGAGGCTGACGCCGAGAATTTCGGCGGCCCGGGTCTTGTTGTTGCTGGTGGACTCGAGAGTCTTGAGAATCAGAAGCCTCTCCGCCTCTTCCACAGTTGTACCAACGCCGAGGCGCACCGCATCGGGATCATTGGCGGCCATGCGCATGGTGGCCTGGCCGAAGCCGGGGGGCAGGTGCTTGGTCTCAACCACGCTGCCGTCGCAGACAATGACGGCGCGTTCCAGCGTATTGCGCAACTCGCGCACATTGCCGGGCCATGAGTAACTGTTGAAGACGTTCATCACCGCCTCGCTGACGGCGGCGACCTTGCGGGAATGTTTCGCGCTCATTTCCGACAGCAGCAAACTGACGAGATCGGGGAGGTCCTCTTTGTGCTCGCGGAGGGGAGGCATGTGGATGTTGAAAACGTTGAGGCGATAGTAGAGGTCGCCGCGAAGTTCGCCCTGGGCCACGGCGTCCTCGGGGACTTTGTTGGTGGCCGCCAGGACGCGAACGTCCACGGAGGTTTCGACGCGACTGCCCAGTCGTCTCAACTTGTGGTCCTCAAGTACGCGGAGGAGCTTGGCCTGAGTGCCGACGGGCATCTCGCCGATTTCATCGAGCAGCAGAGTCCCGCCCTCGGCGAGTTCGAAGCAGCCGGTGCGCCGCTCCATGGCCCCGGTGAAAGCGCCTTTTTCGTGGCCAAAAATTTCACTTTCGATCAAGGTTTCGGGAATCGCGGCGCAATTGATGGCTACAAAGATTTTATCGCGGCGCGGGCTCAATTCGTGGATGGTGCGGGCCACCAGTTCTTTGCCGGTCCCGCTGGCACCGGTAATTAAGACGGAGGCTGTACTGGGTGCGACCATTTCGATCAAGCGGAACATCTCCTGCATTTTGCGGGAGGAGCCGACGAGTTTACCGAGGGAGCCGGCGTCGCGAAGTTTGCGTCGCGCGGCTTCGAGTTCCGCGCGAGTGCCGAGCAGGGCGCAGGCGTTGGAAAGGATGGTGCGAAGGCGGGCCGTGTCAATGGGTTTGGTGATGTAGTCGTAGGCCCCGACCCGCATGGCCTGGACCGCGCTTTCAATGCTGCCCTGCGCGGTCACCATGATTACCGCCATGGGGTGTGCCTGCTCGGCCAGTTTTTGTAGAAGTTCGACGCCGCCCATGCGGGGCATTTTGATGTCGGTGACAACAATGGAAGGGCCGAATGGAATTGACTTCTCCAGACCATCCTGACCGTCGCGCGCCGTTTCAACGCGATAGCCCCACGAGGAAACAAGCTCGGCGAGGCCGGTGCGTTCGTTCTCTTCGTCTTCGACAATCAGTACTTTTTGGTGGGCCATGATATTTGAGCAGGATTTGTTCGGACCTCGTTGTTTGGATCTTTTAAGATACGCGGATGAAATCTTGTGGGCAAGTCTGGCATTGGCCCTGGCAGTGGAAGTGAAGCGAAAACGCACGTAATCTAGAGATGTCGGCCAGTGATGTCAATTTGAGACAAATGTACCCAATTGAGCAAGTCCCCAGCCGGCGCAGCGAGAATGCGCTTTGATTGTACGCCGTAGGTGCTGTAAACTTCTCTGTCCCAATGAATCAGCAGGACATTTTAGCTTAGCCGGGAGCCTCGGCTCGACGCGCTATACCTATATGCCCGTGAAGCGGGCCAATTTATGCGGAGGAAATCTAAATGTTACGATTCGACAACAGCCGGATAGGCCGTAGCGTGAGCGCGGGCTTGTTCGTTGCAATGACTGCGGTTCTTGTTGTGGCGACGGCAGCGGCGCAGAGCGATACCACTCCTAAGTGGGACGTGTTTGCCGGGTACCAGTTCCTGCATCCAGGCGGCAATGTGCCCACGCCTTTCGGAGACCCCAACAACCCTACCCCGTTCAAACTGCCGGACCTGGCCAGAGGCTTTGGCACCGCGGTGGCCTATAACTTCGACAAGCATTGGGCCGGCGAACTCGACTTGGGACACAATTGGATTCCGGCGGGTTCAAACACGACCGGCACGGCCAATACCACGCTTTCGGTGGGGCCACGATTTATGTGGCGGACCGACGAGGCGAATTTCTTCCTTCACGGATTAGTGGGACCGAACCATCTGGCCGTGAACGGGCTGAAGGGCCACACTGCCATTGGCGCAATCGTCGGCGGCGGCATGGACCTGAATGTCAGCAAGTGGTTTTCGGTGCGTGTGTTCGAGGCCGACTACCAGTTTGCGCAGCATAATTTTTCCGACAACGCTTCCGCGAGTTTTCCCGATTTGCGCCGTCCCAACCTGGAAGGTGTGAGATTGCGGACCGGCGTGGTGTTCAGCTGGGGTGGAGCGCCGCTGGTGCCGCCGGCCGCCAGTTGCACCGTGCAGCCGAACGAAGTATTCGTGGGGGACCCGGTCGCGGCGAACCTCACGACGAGCAATTTTAATCCCAAGCATCCAGCTTTGACCTACAACTGGACGGGACCGAACGTGAGCGGTAAGGATACGTCGGCCAAGATTGACACGACCAATGCGGCGCCCGGCAACTACACGGTGACGGCACATGTTGTGGACCCGAAAGAAAAGAAGAACAACGAAGCGACTTGCTCGGCCAACTACACGGTGAAGGCCCTGCCGCCGAAGAACCCGCCCACAATGACTTGCTCGGCCGATCCGGCATCGGTTGTGATTGGCGGAACGTCGAACGTGAACTGTACTTGCACCAGCCCTGATGGAGTTGCGGTTTCCGTCGGAACCTGGACGACGAGTGCCGGCAATGTTTCAGGCAGCGGCAATTCCGCCAGCTTGAACACGACCGGCTCTTCTGCGGGTCCGGTAACGGTGGGTGCGACTTGCACGGATGCACGCGGTCTGAGCACGCAGGCGTCGGCGCAGGTAAGCGCGCAGACTCCCCCTCCGCCACCGGTGGACAAGGCCCTGGAAGCCCGTCTGGCTCTCCATAGCATCTACTTTGTCACCGACAAACCCACGATCAAAGAGCCAACCCGCGGACTGGTGGCGAGCCAGGAGAAGACCCTGACCGCGCTGGCGGCGGACTTCAAGAAGTATTTGGAGGCCAAACCCGACGCGCACTTGATCCTCGAGGGCCATGCTGATCCTCGTGGCGGTGCGAAATACAATCAATCGCTCTCGGAACGGCGCGTCGCGCGGACCAAGGGCTTCCTGGTCGAACAGGGCGTGCCCGAGGCCAACCTGGAGACCAAGGGTCTTGGCGATCAGCACAACCTGACTGCGGCCGAAGTGAAGCAGTCCATTGAGCAGGATCCCCAGCTGACCAAGGAGGAAAGAGCGCGTATTCTTCGGAACATGCGCACGATCGTCCTGGCAGCCAACCGCCGAGTGGACGTCACGCTGGGCTCGACTGGTGAGACTTCCGCCCGAATCTATCCGTTCAATGCGGAGGATTCGTTGACCCTGATTGGAGGACGCACGGCTGAGCGAAAGGCCGCGGCTCCCAAGAAGAAGGGAACCAAGAAGAAATAGGTTAACCACGACTGAGTAGAACGACTCAGTAGATAGATCGCGGAGGGCAGCCGAAAGGCTGCTCTCCGTTTTTTATTGGCTGTAGAACGGCCAAGTTTTCCACAGGCAAGCGTGACGATTACGTGACGACTGTCCTAAATCAGGAACCCTGTTCGGGCTTACTATCAGGATTCAGTGAGGGGTGATCCCTGACTGTCGTGGCGATTCCCGAAAGGGGACGCACGGAGGTAGTGGGACAACATTTGGCGATTCCATTTTTGATTGGACTCTCCCAGAGTAGTACTCATGAGTTTGCAAGACGGGAATGCGATGTCCGCCGAGACTGCCCGCGCCCCGGGTGTGGACTGGAACGGCGACCCCGTTGGAATCGCCGGATCGTGGAAGTTGGAGGAATCTGGGCTGTTCGACGCGGGAAGCGACGACCTGCAGTCGGCGGCGTTGTTGGGGCGGGCGGCGCTGGGACTGGCCCATGACCTGAATAATTTCCTAACCGGGACGCAGCTCTACTGTGATCTGTTGGGTGAGTGTCTGGGCGCGGCGCACCAGTTCGCCGGGCATGTGGAGAAAATCCGTTGCACCACGGCGCGGGCCTCTGCGGTGACGGCGCAACTGATGAATCTGGGGCGTCCTGCGGTGTTTGGCGCTGAGAACTGCGACGTGGCCGGAACCATCACGGAACTCTTGGATCTATTGACCCGGCTTGCGGGGGGGCAGATTGAGCTGACTTGTGAAATCGAACCCAAGGTTGGACGGGCCGCGGTGGAAGACGTGAAGGTACAGCGGGTTCTCCTGAATCTCGTGCTGAATGCACGGGAAGCCATGCCCGAAGGTGGCCGCATCAAGATACGAGCATCGCGCGTCTACCCAGGCCGAAAAGTGATATTGAGCGATCCGTTGCCGGAAGGGAGACCAGTCCTTCCGATGGTGCAACTGGAGGTGACCGACAACGGGCCGGGGATGGATGCGGCCACTTGCGCGCAGGTGTTGGATCCATTTTTCACGACGAAGGCCCGTGGGAGAAGGCGCGGTCTTGGTTTGTCGGCGATCGAGGACGTGGCTGCGGACTGCGGAGGCGGAATGGAAGTGCATAGCAAACCGGGATACGGCACTACGATTCGGGTGTGGTTCCCCGGGTCTGGTGATGTCGCCGGCGGCGTAAGAATTTAGCGATGGCTGTCACCCTAGAGAGGAATATTCAATGAATGCGGTCATGGTTTCCAGTGCAGCTCTCAATTCCTTACCCAGGCCTCCGCAGATCGAGGCGGCCAATTTCCTCAACCTGCTGGTCGTGGATGACGAACGCGCGATCCGCGACGCCTGCCGGGAAACGGCGCTAGGGCTGGGATACACGGTGTTTGTGGCCGACAGCGCGGACCACGCTTACCGAATTCTGGAGTCGCAGGCGATTGATGGGGTGCTGATGGACTTGCGGCTTCCGGGAGCGGGTGGAATGGAGGTCTTGCAGTGCATCAAGACGCGCAGGCCGGAGGCGGTCGTGATCGTGATGACCGGTTATGGCACGGTGCAATCGGCGGTCGAGTCCATGAAGGGTGGGGCCTATGATTTCGTGACCAAGCCGTTCACCATGGGAGAGTTGCGGGGATTGCTGGGGCGAATGGCGGAGCATTTGAAGCTGAAGTCGGAGAGCCGGCTGCTGCGGGAAAAAATCAAGTCCAAGCAGGGGTTCGGCAACATCATCGGACGCTCGCCGGAGATGGACCGTTTGTACCGCATTATCGCCAAGGCTGCCAACAGCACGCATCCGGTGCTGATTTTAGGGGAAAGCGGGACCGGCAAAGAACTGGTCGCACGATCCATTCATTTTTCCGGGCCTTTCCGGGACAAGCCGTTCATTCCGGTGGACTGCGGATCGCTGGTTCCGACGCTGATTGAGAGCGAGCTGTTTGGATACGTGAAGGGCGCCTTTACGGGAGCGAACCAGGCCAAGGACGGCCTGTTGACCGTCGCGGAGGGTGGAACGATATTCCTGGATGAAGTGGGTGAACTGCCGGTGGATTTGCAGTCGAAGCTGCTGCGGGCGATCCAGGAGAAGGAAGTACGTCCCGTGGGCAGCACCAAGAGAATGCCGATTAACGTGCGCATTCTGGCGGCCACAAACCGCGACCTTGAGCAGGCGGTGTCGCAGGGAGGCTTCCGGCGGAACCTGTATTTCCGGCTCAACGTGTTGAGTCTGAGGGTCCCTCCGCTGCGCGAGAGAAGGTCTGATATTGCGCTGCTGATTGGATACTTCATGGAGCGGATGAAGACCACTAGCGGGAAGGAAAAGACCCTGAGTGAGGAGGCGAACCGCGCGCTGCTGACCTATGACTGGCCGGGGAATGTGCGGGAGTTGGAAAACTGTCTGGAGAGGACGTATGCGTTGGCCAGTGGCCCGCTGATTTTCACTGCGGACTTGCCGCCGGCGATCGCGGGCACGTTTGATGCGCAGCGGGACCGGGAAACAGCAGGGGAAGAAGGCAAGATATTACCCATCGCAGAGATGGAAAGACGGGCAATTTTGGGCACGATCGCGCAACTGAACGGAGACAAACTGGCGGCTGCGCGAGTGCTTGGAATTGGCAAGACAACTCTTTACCGAAAGCTGAAAGACTATGCCAGTTCCCAACAAGCAAGCTGAGAATGCCGGAACGGGAAATCGCAAGAGGCGTCACCACCATAACCCGTCTGTTTTCAATGGAAGCGGAATGGCGGGCGAGTTGCAAGGTGATCCGTCATGATTCTGATCGTGACTCCCTTCGCCGCTGGTCAGCATTGCGCTATCGGTTTGGAACAAGCAACGGGATTGGCCACACACTGGGCCGAGACGCTGCAGACCGCCGCGGCGCGCCTGCGTTCCCAATCGTATGTCGCTGTGGTGCTGGACCAGTTCCTGCTGGAAGCCGAGCCCGGCCAAACGGATGCGGTGCTGGAACACACCGGCACGGCGAGTTTGTTGCAGTTGAGTTTCGGAGTGAGCAGCCTGGGGCGGATTGTCCGGGAAGTCCAGGCCGCGTTAAACCGGCGAAAGCGCGAGGAAGGCGCGGCGCGGCGGTCCGTGGAGTCGCAGATCCGCAGTGAATTGGGCGGGTCTTTGACCGCAATGTTGCTTTCCTGCGAGATGGCGCTGGCTGTGCCGGGAATGCCGGAAATGGCGGCCGACCGGCTCCGAACGATTGACGAAATTGCCCGGGAAATGTGTGGCATTCTCCGGGCATCGTAGAAGTACGCAAGAATTTGCAATCTGCGGTTTTTTCTTTCCGTTCGTTCCATTCCTCACTACAATAGCGCTCCGGAAGGCTTGCCGGGCCAGCCATTTGGCGAACTGGCTGTGGTCGGCAGGTTCCAGGAGCTGGATTGCATATTCTCATCACAACCGACACAATCACACCGCAGTGGGTCTACACGCGGGAGTTGGTGACGGGCCTTGCGGTCCGTGGGGTGCAGGTCACGCTGGTCAGCTTTGGCGAGATACCGCTGCCGGAGCAGGTGTCGTGGCTGGGATTTCTGCAAGATGTGACGTATATCCCAACGGCCTTCAGCGTGGAGTGGATGCAGGAAGCGGAAGCCCAGTTCCCCGAGTCGTCTTCGTTTCTGGCGGGCCTGGTTCGCGAGCTGAGGCCCGACGTACTCCATCTGGGGCAGTTCTGCTTCGGTGATCTGAGTGTAGAAGTGCCGCGAGTAATCCTGGCGCATGGGGACCCCGGAACTCGTGCTCGGGCGCTTCCAACGCGTAGGCGGGCGACCGCAGGCTCGATGCGATGGTACCTGGAGAGAGCGAAATGCGGAGCAGCCGCGGCGGATGCCGTGGTGGCAACGACGGACTGGATGCTGCGGGCGGTCGAAGACTGCCACGCTGCGCCGCGGCGGGCAATCACGATTGGCCCGGGGCGCAACGCAATGTTTTACAACTCACGCGCCGATAAGGAAGACCTGGTGTTGTCGGTGGGGCGGCTGCGGGATGCAGCGCAACAGTGGGGGCTGCTGACTGCGGTTGCGCAGCCGCTTCCGGTCTGCATTGTGGACCACGGGGCGATGACGCCGACGCGCAAGAACCCGATTCGCGCCGATGTTCGCACAAATATAGGTCGCGCCGCGGTGGCGATTCGCGGGCCCCAGTCAGAAGGGCAACTGCGGTCGTTGTATAGCCGGGCTTCGATTTATGCGGCCACTTCGTGTTATGAGCCGCTCGGGCTGGCGGGGGTGGAAGCGGCGCTTTCGCGCTGCGCGATTGTTGCGAACGATGTTCCTTGTCTCCGAGAGATGTGGGGAGAGGCGGCCGTCTATTTCGCGGCCAACGACGCCGAGAGCCTGCACTGGACTCTTCGCAGACTGCACGACGATCCGCAGCTACGCGCCGGGTACGCCGAGCGTGCTTATCTGCGGGCGCGGTCCTGCTTTACGTCAAAGCAGATGACCGACAAATATCTGGCCCTCTACGGGAGTTTGGCCGCGGACGCACCTTCCGCTGAGATTGCGGCCTAGCGTCGCTACACACGTTGTTCGCGTCGCCGGTTTCTGACACGAAGCGCATTCCGATGGTATCTTCTGAAAGCCCACTAAAAACTCATAGCTTTGGAGGATTCATGGCAGCCATCAAGATCACCGCTTTCAACAACGGACCATTTCGCGTCGAACCTGCCGACGCTATTGAGCTTTACGACGGCGCAGGCAATAAGTATGACCTTACAGGGAAGCCGGGAGTTTCGTTGTGCCGCTGTGGTGCGTCGTCGAATAAACCGTTTTGCGATGGTTCGCATAAGACCTGCGGATTTCAGGCGGTGGAGACGGCCATCAAGGGGTGAACGATTACCCGCGACGGCGGTGCGGGCTCTAGGACCGCCGGGTCGGGCGGTCCCATGGTGCGGTGTGATCCGCTCGCCCGGTGAGCATGTGAGGGGCGACGCGGTGCTCCAGGCCGATGAAGGCGGCCACGACCACGGCCGCAACCAGCGCAAGGACAGCGAGGCGCCGCGCGGTGTCGTTTTCATTCGGCGCGATCCGTGCGATCAGCGCACCCAGCGCGAGTCCGGCCACCAATCCGCCGATGTGAGCTGCGTTGTCGGTGCGTCCAGAGATTGCTCCGAACAACAGGTTGTATCCGGCGAACAGGAGCAAGCTGCGCAGCTGCGCGGCGATGGCGAAGCGAGGCATGGAGAACTCGCCGAGATAGTAGGAGGCGATGAGCGCGCCGGCGATGCCAAAGATTGCGCCGGAAGCGCCCGCGCTGAGTCCGATGGGACGCCACGCCACGCTGGCTACGCTGCCGGCGACCCCGCAGATAAGGTAGACCGCGCCGAATGTCCAGCTGCCATAGAGTGATTCACATAGGGACCCAAGGCTCCAAAGGCACCACATATTGAAGCCGATATGGATGATGCCTATGTGGACGAATACGGAGGTCAGCAGACGCCACCATTGCCCGGTGAGCGTGTAAGGGCCGGCGTTCGCGCCCCAGTGCAGTAATTGTTCCACCGTGGGGTTGCCACCGATGGAAACGCCTGCGATGACCATCCCGACGAACACGATGACGTTGATGCCGAAAAAGAGTTTGGTCACGGACATGCCAGACTGGGCGCGGGTCCAGGGCGCAGGCATGATGGGCTGGGGAGCGTCATCGGGAATTTCGCCGCGCTGAACGGCCTGGTGATGGACACACCACTGGCAGATTTGTTTGCCGAAAGTGAAGGGAGGCAGTTTGCGACCGCAAAGAGAACAATTGGCCATGGCTCTTTAAAAGCGTAGCAGATGTGGCGAGAACTTGGCATTTGTAGGACCGAGGCGAGGAAGAATAGAGTGGGGCGGGATGACAATCGTGGCGCGAGGGATGGCTTAGGGTATGGCTGATCTGAAAGGGCGGGTAGTCGTGGTGACGGGCGCTTCGATGGGGATTGGAGAAGCGATTGCCAAAGAGTTCGCCGACGCGGGCGGCAGCGTGGTGCTGAGCTCGCGCGATTTGGGCAGGGCGGAAGCGGCGCGCTTGCGCGTGAGAAACGCGGAGAGGACGATGGCGGTGGCTTGCGATGTGCGCGAGCGAACGCAGATTGACGGCTTAGTCCAGGCCACGCTGAAGCGCTTCCAGCGAATTGATGTGTGGGTGAACAACGCCGGACACGGGCTGCTCGATTCAGTTGCGGAGATGGATGATGGCGCGTTCCGGGAAATGTTCGAGACCAACTTTTTCGGCACGATTAGCGGAATGCAGGCCGCCATCGCGGTGATGAAGGCGCAGGGCAGTGGGGCGATTATCAATGTATCGAGCGTGGCTGGACACATTCCGTTACCGTTTCATGCCGGCTACAGCGCAACGAAATTTGCGATGAACGCCATGGGTAAGGCTGCGAATGTGGAGCTGAAAAAAAACGGGATTCGAGTGCTAACCGTTTGTCCCGGCTACGTGCGGACGGCGTTCAGTGACAACGTGACGCTGGGCACGGAAAGAAAGCGGGTGCGCCCGCAGACGGTGAAGGGAATCACGGCCGAGCGTGTGGCACGGGCCACTCTGCGGGGATATCTCGCCGGGAAGCGGGAAGTGATTGTGCCGTGGACGATGCATATTCCGGTGAAGGTCTATCAAATGTTTCCGCGAGTGGTGGAATGGACGATGGGCAGAATGGCGGGATAGTGCGCATCTGCAAGTCAGGGATGCTTCGCCTGCGGTTGCGCCTCGCTCAGCATGACAATCAAAGGGCGCGGTGTCGGAGTCTAGCCGAGTTCGTCCAGCATGGCCTGCATTTCCGACTGGGCATGTCGGTTTCCGGTGCGAATCGCCGAGGCGATGCCATCTTCCAGCATCTTCTTGGCATCTTCGGGACGGCCCGCTTTGACGAGAGTCTGTGCGGACATGAAGTATCCGGCCGTGTAGTCAGGGCTGTGGTTGAGAAGCGTGGCGAATTCCTGAAGTGCGCGAGGCAAATCGCCCTGATTTGAGAATTCCATGGCGAGCCCATAGCGTGCAAAAGCGTCGGTTGGGTTTACGGCGAGAATTTCAGTAAGCGCGGCGATACGATCCATAGGGCAATTCTATCGGTTCCGGCGAACGGCCATTTGTGAATCCCAGCGCGGGTGGCGGCATCTATCAGAGGTTAGGTAAGACCAGAGGACGCACATGATGACAGGAATGGAAGAGTTGCCGGGCAGGCCGGTGAGGGAATCGCAGTCGGAGATGGCGGAGATCGTGCTGCCGAACGATGCGAATCCGCTAGGCGCGCTGCTGGGTGGACGGTTGATGCACTGGATTGATCTGGCGGGCGCTATGGCCGCGCACCGGCATTCACGGAACTACGTGGTCACGGCGTCGGTGGATCATATTGATTTTCTGGTGCCGGTGCGGGTCGGGGACCTGGTGATTTTAAGGTCCAGCGTGAACCGCGTGTTCCGGACCTCGATGGAAGTTGGCGTGAAAGTCTGGGTAGAGAACTATATTTCGAGCGCGCGTCACCATGTGGCGTCGGCGCACTTGACGTTTGTGGCGGTGGACGCTGGCGGCAGACGATTGCCGGTGGCGGCCGTGATTCCGGAGACCGACGAGGAAAAACGGCGCTATGAGAATGCCGGTCGGCGGCGGGAATTGTACCGGGCAGAAGTCGAGAGACGGAGCCGGGCGGCACGGTAATTTCGATTCCGAACAGTCATGGACGACAGCTTTCGAGGAGAGTGAATTGTGAGTGCACATACGCATGGAGGGCCGCCGCCGCAAGGGCCGCAGCCGTTGCCGGGAGTGGACGCGATCATCGCCGTGGGTTCCGGCAAAGGCGGCGTAGGCAAGACCACGCTTTCGGTGAATCTCGCGGTCGCGCTGGCCAAGATGGGGCACAAGGTCGGGCTGATGGACGCCGACGTGTACGGACCAAATGTGCCGTTGATGCTGGGCGTGAGCGGGCAGCCTCGGATGGCAGGGGAAAACCGCATCGAGCCGATTGAGGCGCATGGACTGAAGGTGATCTCGGTCGGATTTCTGAATCCGGGCGACAAGCCGGTGATTTGGCGCGGTCCCATGTTGCACCAGATCATTCGGCAATTTTTGAGCCAGGTGGAATGGGGCAAGCTGGACTACTTGATTGTGGACATGCCGCCGGGTACGGGCGATGTGGCGTTGTCGCTCGTACAGTCGGTGCCACTGACGGGCGCTGTGGTGGTTTCAACGCCGTCGGATGTTTCGCTGCAGGATGCACGCAAGGCCATTGAGATGTTTCGGCAGATGAAAGTGGACGTAGTGGGCGTGGTGGAGAACATGAGCTACTTTGTCTGTCCGCACTGCAACCATGAGGTGGATATTTTTTCTCGCGGCGGCGCAGAAAAAATGGCGCAGCAGTTTGACGTGCCGTTTCTGGGCAGCATTGAGCTGGATCCGGAGTTACGCAAGGCTGGAGATGGCGGCAAGCCAGCGGTGCTGGCTGGGGAACAATCGGCGCACGGAAAATCTCTGTTCGCCTTCGCGCGCAAAGTGGCGGCGCGCGTGGATGAGATTCGGGCTGCCGCTCCTGCAAGTGTGATTCAGATTCAGTAAGAAAAATTAAACCACAGAGGACACAGGGGGAACCACTGAGGAAGACCTCCGTGGGCCTCTGCGGCTATGGATTGCCCATCCATCCACGGGCTCCAGCCGCTCACAAGCTATAATCTTGCCCATCAATGAATCTGACCCCGGGCACCAAACTAGGACCATACGAGATTGTCTCCCTGCTGGGCGCGGGCGGAATGGGCGAGGTATATCGCGCCCGTGATGCCCGTCTGAAACGTGATGTGGCGATTAAGGTGTTGCCGTCGGCTCTATCTCTTGACGCCGACCGCATGCGGCGCTTCGAGCAAGAGGCGCTCGCGACCGCTGCGCTGAATCATCCCAATATTCTGGCAGTATTTGATATTGGCGCGAGCGAAGGCTCGCCCTACGTGGTGTCGGAACTGCTGGAGGGTGAGACGCTCCGCGAGCGTCTGCGCAGTGGAGCAATTCCGGCGCGCAAGTCTTTGGATTACGCTTTGCAATTTGCGCGTGGACTGGGCGCAGCGCACGAAAAAGGGATCATCCATCGCGATCTGAAGCCGGAGAATTTGTTCATCACCAGGGATGGGCGGTTGAAGATTCTGGACTTTGGTCTAGCGAAACTGACCCAGCCTGACAACAGCCAGACCGCGATGGCCACCGTGACACACGCCACCGAAGCGGGCGTGGTGATGGGGACGGCCGGGTACATGTCGCCAGAGCAGGTTCGCGGCGGAGCGCTGGACGCTCGTTCCGACATCTTCAGCTTTGGGGCGATTCTCTACGAGATGCTTTCCGGCAAACGGGCCTTCCACGGCGACACCACGGCCGACACGATGAGCGCCATCCTGAAGGAAGACCCTCCGGAATTGTCAGAAACCAATCGCAATGTTTCGCCGGCGCTGGAGCGCATTGTGCATCATTGCCTGGAAAAAAATCCAGAAGGACGTTTTCATTCGGCCAGCGACATTGCGTTTGATCTGGAACACCTCTCGGGGACTTCGGGCGCGACAGGCAGGGAGACGGCGGTGGTGGGCACCGCACCGCGGAGCAGGTTGTGGTTAGGTCTCGCCGCGGGCGTCGGCTTCGCGGCAGCAATGCTGGGCATCGGCTGGTTCCTTGGCCACGGCAGCGGAACTGCCTCGATACCCGAGTATCAGCAGATCACGTTCCGCACCGGTTCCATCGGAAACGCAAGATTTACGCCCGACGGCAGCATTGTCTACAGCGCTTCATGGGAAGGCGGCGACCGGCAGCTTTACATGTCGCGTACGGATGACCCAGGTGCGCGTGAGCTCGGGATCAAAGACGCCGAACTGCTTTCGATCTCCAAGACCGGCGAAATGGCGATTCGGCTCAATTCCGTGGGCCACGGCGGCTATTCGACCAGCGGGACGCTCGCGCGAGTCCCCCTGAGCGGAGGAACGCCACGCGAAGTGCTGGACAATGTGCAGGACGCGGACTGGTCGGCGAATGGCGAAAGCTTGGCCGTGGTCCGTTACGTACCGGAAAATAGCCACTGGCGTTTGGAGTATCCCGTCGGCAAGGTGCTGATTGACAGCATCAACTGGATGAGTCACCCCAAGATTTCACCGGACGGGAAATGGGTGGCGTTCGCCGACCACGAAACTCCGGGAGGCGATGACCACGGCTCGGTGGCCGTGATTGGCGCTGACGGCAAGGGGTTGGAGAAGAAACTGTCCTCCGGTTGGACCACGGTGCAGGGAATGCTTTGGTCTCCCTCGGGGGACGAGGTGTGGTTTACATCCACCAACAAGGGCACTGCCGCCAACCCGCGAGCGGTGACGCTTTCGGGCAAGCTGCGCACCATGGCCAATGTGCCGGGCGGTACCTGGCTGGAAGACATGCGGAACGGGGCGGTCCTGACCGTGAGCAACCACAATCGCGTGGGTATCCGCGGGGCTTCGCCGGGGGGCAAAGAAGAACGCGAACTGGGGTGGTTCGGATGGTCTGAATTGGCCGATATCAGCCGGGACGGCAGGAAGATACTGTTCGAGGAGGAAGGCGATGGCGGCGGGCCGAACTATACGGTATTCCTGCGCGACACCGATGGGTCCCCGCCGGCAAAGATCGGCGAGGGACTCTCGGATGCGCTGTCTCCCGACGCAAAATACGCGATCACGCGGCCGGCAGAGGGCGGACAACTGATGCTGGTGCCCACTGGAGCGGGCGAATCCAGGCCGCTGACGCACGATGCCGTCAGCTATAACGAGGTACGTTTCTTTCCTGATGGCAAGCATTTGGTGGCTACCGGGATTGAAGCCGGGCACGGCGCACGTGAATATCTAATTGATATGAGCAATGGCGACTCCAAGCCGATCACGCCGGAAGGGACTGTTCGAGCTGGACGAACAGTTGGCGTCTCCCCGGACGGAAGAGATTTAGCTGTCCGTGGCTCTGATGGGAAGCTAGGAATCTGGCCGCTGGATGGAGGAGGATTTCAGCCGATTCCGGGACTTGACTCGCACTACTACATCATTGGCTGGGCGGATAGTTCGTCCGTGTATCTGGCCCCGATCCAGGCGCGACCGACGACTATACCGGTTTCTCGCGTCAATGTGCGGACTGGGAAAGTGGAACCGTGGAAGACGTTCGGTGAAGGCGGCGGAAGCTTCGGATTAATGGGCCGCCTGCAGTTGTCGGCCGACGCTTCGGCTTACGCCTACCTTTACAACCACGTGCTGTCGGAGGCGTATGTGGTGACGGGGCTGAAGTAGGTTACTTCTTCGGTGTATTCTGGAATCGCGACATCCGCCAAATCGGGGATGGATCCCGGTCCTTCAGGATTAGTTTCGCCGTCATCTCTCCGAGCGCAGGCCCATGCTTGAATCCGTGGCCTGATCCGCCGCCAACAATCCACACATTTTCCGCGCCCGGATGGCGATCCACGATGAAGTGACCGTCTGGCGTCTGCTCGTATTGGCAGACTCGGGTTTCGAGCAGCGGAGCATCTTTGAGAGGGGGGAAGCGAAATGCAATGTACTCGCGGACCGAGCGCAGCGTCTGCGGACTCACCGTGCGCTTGCCATTGGTCGGGTCGAAGCGCGGGCCGCGGGTGTCATCGGCCACTTTGAAGCCGCGGGAGTCCGAACCGGGTATGCCGTAGAAGAAATGGCCGCGGTGATCGCCCCATACGGGGAGAGATTCGCTGGTGAAGCTTGTGCCGGGGGGTGTGCCGAAGAAAAAAATGTCCTGCTTGGTGGGTTGAATCAGATTTCCGATGGTGTGCGGAAAGAGTGAGCCAAGCCAGGGGCCGCAGGCAAATATACAAACATCGGCGGAGAGGCGGGAGCCATCCGAGAGTGTCATGGCTTTTCCAGGCGAATCCTCGAGGCGATCGGGCAACACCGCAGCTTGGCGGTATTCTCCTCCGGCAGCGATGAATGCTTGGACCACAGCTTGGCAACTTGAGCGCGCGTCGAGGTAGCCGGAGTCAGGCTCGAAAAGACCCCACTCGATGCCGGAGAGGCTGATTTGGGGCCAGCGTCGCTGCATTTGTTTCTCAGAAAGTTGCTGGCAACGGATTCCTTCTTCGCGCAGGACAGCGAGCGAGTCACGCTCAAAACCTTTGGTTTGGCTGGAAGCCATCCAAAGAACTCCGGTACGATGGAGGAAACGTTGCTTCCAGCGGCTTTCGTACCTGGCCCACAAGGTTAGAGACCTGGCGGCGAGAGCGGTGTAATTCTTATCGCCACCGTAGGCACAGCGCACGATGCGGGTCTCTCCACCCGACGATGCACGCGAGTTACCCGGGCCCCACGGGTCCAATAGGGTGACGCGAGCGCCGCGCTCCAGCAGAGAAAGTGCCGTCCAACCGCCGAAAGCGCCCGCTCCTGCGACAATGATGTGAATCCGGCGTGCCATAAACTTGATCCAAGAAGGATTAGTGTACCCACTTTTGGCTTTGACCGCGTGCTTGACAGGGCGGGTGGGGGTTCCTAGAATCCAAGGTAGGGACATACTTGCTCGTTGCGATCTAAGTATCTGTATCTACAATACTTAAGCGTGATTTGCTGGGTAGCCGCAAGGGTTTCAGGCTCAATTATGGTGTCCGACCCAAATATCGGCAAGCGCGAGCGCGAGATTCTGACCGCGATCGTGGAGACGTTCATCTCAACCGGCGATCCGGTCGGGTCGAGGACGCTGGCGCGGCAGAGTCGCGAGAAACTGAGTCCCGCCACAATTCGTAACGTGATGTCGGATTTGTCGGAGGCAGGGTATTTGGAGCAGCCGCACGCATCGTCCGGACGAGTGCCAACGACAGAGGCATATCGGTATTACGTGGAGCAGATCAGCGGGACCGCGCGCCTGACTCCGCCGGACGAAGCGCTGATTTCCGATGCACTCGCCGGGGTCAATGACGTGCAGGAGTTCATGGAGCGGACTTCGCACGTGCTCTCGCTGGTGTCAGGCAATGTGGGCATCGCGGTGGCGGCGGGCGGACCGAAGAACGCGTTGGAGCACGTTTACTTTTCCCGGCTGGGCGACCAGAAAGTGCTGGCCGTGGTCGTGATGCGCTCGGGGGTCGTGCGAGATCGCGTGCTGCGTCTGGATCTCCAGCAAGCGGAACTGGAGATGGCGGCGCGCTACATCAACGACAATTTTCGCGGCTGGACGATGGAGACGGTGCGCGCAGAATTGGCCCGACGGATCGAGAGTGAACGCGGCGAATACGATCAGATGATGCGGTCTATCGAGAAATTGTATGAGCAGGGCGCTTTGGCCTCGGACCCGGAGGCCGCAGTGGTGTTTGTGGAAGGCGCGGCCAATCTTGTGGCCAGCGAACAGGACCGCCAGCGCTTGCAGGAACTCCTGAAGACGCTTGAGGAGAAGGAACAGGTCGCCAAATTGCTGGGAGCATATCTGGACGCAAAACAAGAAGCCGTCCGGGTGGTGATTGGATTGGACGAAGCGCTGCCCTCGATGCAGAACCTGGTATTGATTGGCGTTCCGGCAAGATCAGGCAACGACGTGGTGGGCTCGCTGGCGGTGATTGGCCCGACGCGGATGGACTATCAGCACACCATGACGGCCGTGTCCTATATCGCGCGGTTGTTTGACAAGATATTGAACGAAACCTAGGAACGGAACCTAGCTAGGATTCCAGGAAAACAGGGGATATGAGGAAAGAGAACGGAAAAACGGAACCGGCAGGCGCTCTTGATCTGGAGCATGAATTGGCGGCTGGTGAGGTTGCAGCCGATCATGCCGGGACTGCGGGTCCCGATGCCGGTGAAGCAGAGGTGTTGAAGCTTAGGGCGGAGCGCGATTCGCTGTTGGAGCGGTTGGCCCGGGCCCAGGCTGAGTTTGAAAATGCCCGGCGGCGTGCGGTGCGCGAGCAGCAGGAGTTTCGGGAGTTTGCAACGGCGGATGCGGTCAAGGCGATGTTGCCGGTGGCGGATAATTTTGAACGGGCGCTGAGGGCGAAGTCCGACGCCGTGGAGTTTCGCAACGGTGTGGAGTTGATCTATAAGCAGTTGAATGACGTGTTTGGACGTCTGGGAGTCCAGCCGATTGCCGCGGAAGGCGAGCCATTCGATCCGCGTCTGCACGAAGCAGTGGAGATGGTGGAAACCGAAGATGCGCCGGACCAGACCGTTGTTGAGGAATTGCAACGCGGATATCGGGTGAAAGACCGGCTCCTCCGTCCAGCCATGGTGCGAGTGGCAAGAAATCCAAACAAGTAAGCATCGCTTTTGATCGAGGCTTACCACGCTCTTATCGGGAGATCGTTTCTGACGACAAAGACAAAGCGCGACTACTACGAAGTGCTGGGCGTGGTCCGCACCGCGAACGAAGCGGAGCTGAAGAGCGCCTATCGGAAGCTGGCACTGAAATTCCATCCTGACCGAAACCCGAATAATCCAGAGGCCGAGGAACAGTTCAAGGAGCTCACCGAAGCCTATACCGTGCTGTCGGATACGGGAAAGCGCGCCATGTATGACCGCTTTGGTCATGCCGGAGTGGGCAATGGTGGAGGTGGCGGCGGATTTGAAAGTGCCGTTCCAGATTTCAACGAGATTTTTGGCGAGTTCTTTGGTTTTGATGTATTCGGAGGAGGCGGCCGCAGAAGCCGTGCGCAGCGCGGCGCTGATTTGCGCGAAGACCTAACGCTCGAATTCGAGGAAGCATATTTCGGGATCGAGACCCGGGTGAAAGTCAGGCGTCACGAAAGCTGCGAGGACTGCCGCGGGTCGGGAGCTGCCGGAGGAAAAGCGCCGGTGACTTGTAAGTCCTGCGGAGGTCGCGGCCAGGTGAGGTTCCAGCAAGGTTTTTTCAGCGTCGCGCGAACTTGCCCGACTTGTCACGGTTCGGGTTCCGTGATCACCGATCCCTGCCAGAAATGCAAGGGAGAAGGAAGGATCCTCCGCCAGCAGACCGTGGAGGCCAAAGTCCCCGCAGGGGTCGAAGATGGCACTCGCATTCGCTTCTCCGGCGGCGGCGAATCTGGACTGTTTGGCGGTCCCCCCGGAGACCTCTATGTGGTCCTCCACGTCAAGGAGCACGCATTTTTTGTGCGGGAGGGCAACGATCTGCATTGCGTGGTGCCGGTCTCCGTAGCCCAAGCCGGGCTTGGCGCGGAAATCCGCGTCCCGACGATGGAAGGTGAGCACTTGCTGAAGATCCCGGAAGGAACGCAGCCGGGGACCAGGTTCCGCGTGAAGGCAAAGGGCGTCCCAGTGCTCAACGGCCGGGGCCGCGGCGAATTGTATGTCGAAGTGCAGGTGCAAGTCCCGGGACGACTGAGCAAGCGCCAACGCGAACTCCTGCAGGAATTGGACGCCACGATGAAGGTGGACAACCAGCCGGTGCTGCGCTCTTTGCTGGGCAAGATGCGGGACATCTTCGGCTGAACTCCTTTGAGGGTTTCTGGTGCTCAGCAAGAACAAATACATCCATTCCACTGATGACTCGACGCCGATGGATTGCCGATGAAGCCTCCGCAGATCGGGCCTGGCTCACTGGGGGCCACGCCGATCATCTGGCGCGCGTATTGAGAGCGCAACCCGGCCAGGAATTTGAAATCGTTTCCAACGGTCTTGTGCGTCAGGGCAAGATACTCAGCGTGAGTGCGGAGCGAGTTGAATTCGCGCTTGGCGCAGAGGTTGCTGCAACCGTACTTCCTTCGGTGGTCCTGGTGCTGGCGATCTACAAATTTGATCGGATGGAGTGGGCCATCGAAAAGTGTACAGAACTCGGCGTGGACCGCTTTGTACCGGTGATTGCGCGGCGGACCGACGCGCACCTGGCCGCGTCCGCTGAGAAACGTGCAGAGCGCTGGCGCCGAATCGCGCGGCAAGCGGCGGAGCAGTCCCGCCGGACCGCCGCGCCCGAAGTGGATGCTCCCGTCCCGTTGAAACAGGTCTTGACCTTCCCGGGCCTAAGGGTTGTGTTGGCTGAAACGGAGCGCGAAATTTCACTCCGGGATGCCGTTAGCCGGGAAGCTTCCCTCGAAGGTGAAGAGAAGCGGCCTCTGACCCTGGCCACCGGGCCGGAGGGTGGTTGGACGGAAGAAGAACTTCAGTCGTTTGCGAAGTCGGATTGGGTTTCTGCTTCCTTAGGGAATACCGTCTTACGCGCCGAGACCGCTGCGATTGCGGCGACGGCAATCGTATTCTCTACCCTTGGAACCTAGACCAAGTTCGCAGTCCGCCGCGAATGGTATTCTGCCAGCGTGGGTCGCAGCAAGTCTCCGTCCAATTCGTTCATTCCTGACGCGCAACAACGGGAAGCCATCGAGCACGTTCGCGGGCCGATGATCGTGGTTGCGGGCGCAGGCACGGGCAAGACCTCCGTCCTGATTCGTCGCATAGCCGCGCTGGTGGACCACGGACATGCGCGGCCGGACGAGATCATCGCCCTTACCTTCACCAAGAGTTCCGCCGCTGAGATGCTTGACCGCGTGAGCGCCTTGCTGGGCGGTACGCCGATCAATGCCGCCACCTTTCACGACTATGCCAATGGTTTGCTGGCTCGGGCCGGCCGCGCGTTTGGCGTGCTGGAAGAACGAGACCTTTGGATTTACCTCCGCCGGCGGATTCGGGACTTCCACTTGCAACACTACATTCGCGCGGCGAATGTGAGTGAGTTCCTGAACGACCTGCTCGAATTCATGGGTCGCTGCCATGATGAGTTAGTGACGCCCGAGAAATACGCGGGCTACGTGAGTCGTCTGGAGCGTGGCGAACTGCAGGTCCCACGCGTCGTCAAATCGAAAGTGCAACTTGAAGCGGCCGAGGTACTGGGACGCTGCCAGGAAATTGCGCGTGTATTTACGCTCACGGAGCGTTGGCTGGCGGAGGAAAATGTCGGCACCTTCAGCCATATGATCACACGCGCTTACGCGCTGCTGCAGTCGGACGCGAATCTTCTGGCCGAGGAGCGGAGCCGGGCCCGCTTCATTCTGGTGGATGAATTTCAGGACGTGAACTTCGCCCAGATCAAGCTTCTCTCTGCGCTTGCCGGGACGGAGGCCAATATCTTCGCGGTCGGCGATCCGGATCAGGGTATCTACCGCTTCCGCGGGGCGTCGAGTGCTGCGTTTGAACTGTTCCGGCGTCACTTCCCGGAGGCCAGGCCGGTCGTGTTGAAGAGAAACCGTCGGTCCACTACGCCAATTCTCCGCTGTGCCTTCGAACTGATTGAAGGCAATCCCCCGGCCTTTGCCGACGACATCAGCAACACCCTGGTTTACAAGCGCGAGCCTCTCGAATCGGTGCGCGAGGAAGACGCCGCCCGCGAAGGTGCGCCGATCAACACCACTCGCGTTCAGGTCGTCACCTGGGCGGGAAAGCAGGCCGAGGCCCCCGACGTGGTGGACGTTCTCCGCGAAACCCGAGGCAGGCTGCGTTGCCGGTGGCGCGATTTCGCTGTTCTTTACCGCCAGCACTCGAACCGCGATGAGGTCGTGCAAGAACTGGCCGAGGCCGAGATTCCATTTGTCATCGAGGGCTTCGATATTTCTGATACGGGCGAGGCGCGTGACTTGTTTGCCTGTCTAAGTGCCGTCGTCTCGATGAGCGACGACGTCAGCATGTTTCGCGTGGCCGCTCTGGGGAGCTTCGAGGTTGATCCGCAACAGCTCCGGTCCGCGATGCGGGCCCTTGCCCGGAGCGCCAGGGAAGGCCAGGCGGTTCCCCTCGCGTCGGTGCTCCATGAAGTGGCCGGGGGTGCGGCCGTCCTGGCGGCGGTGAATAAAGCGCGGGACGAGGTGCGGAAGCGCAACGCCAGAGGCCGTCGCGCGCTTGAAATCATTGCCGTGACCTTCGGCTTCGATCCGAGATCAAGAGTCCTGCAATCCGCGCTGACGTTTGTTCAGAGCAAGGAGGCGAGCCCGCTCACCAAGACCGGTGAACTCGACGAACTGGTCGCCTATCTGCGCGATTTCCGCGAAGCCGGGGGGACGATTCCGATGACTTCCGACCCGACTGTGGACGCCGTCCGTCTGATGACGGTTCATCAGGCCAAGGGCCTGGAATTTCCCCATGTGCTGATCGTGCGTGTCGGACCGGGGTCGTTTCCGACGAGTTACCACGAGTCGCTGGTCGGCTTTCCGGCTGATTTACGCGATCCGGACTCAGCCGCCACGGGACGCGACAGCGAGTATCACAAGCAAGAGGAGCGCCGCCTGTTGTACGTGGCCATGACGCGCGCACGCGACCGCTTGGATATCTACGCCAAGCAGGGATCTGGCGCGGACAAGACTCCCAGCGGGGACCTCCGCCGGCTGCTGACAACTCAGAGCCTGAAGCCATATCTTCAGTCGCGAATGGTTCGCGGCGACCAGAGGACATTGAGCATCGCCGCGTCAGCGGGGCCAATGCTCGCGCGAACTTCGCACATCAATGATTGGGTTGATCTCAAGGCCACTCCTGGTCTGGCCTCCAACCTGAGCGCGTCCTCCGTTGATACTTATGAACGTTGCCCATTGCGCTTCAAGCTGGAGCGGGACTGGAAGATGTCCCGCGACACTCCGGCCGCCCTGCGATACGGCGCGGCCATGCATCAGGTCTTGCGCGCCTACGGCGACGCCGTGCTGAGTGGTCGGCCGATCATCGCCGAAGAGATGGTCGCGCAATTTCGCGCGGCGCTCGCCGGCACGAAAATCGCCGATGCCTACCAGCACGATCTATACGAGAGGCAGGGTGTTCAGCAGTTGCAGGATTTTCTTGCCGGAGCGCGGTCGTCGCCGCCGCCTGAGGTGTTGCATACCGAAGAGCAATTTGAAATCAAGATCGGGAAAACCACCGTCGTCGGCCGTATTGATCGTGTGGACCGCCATACGGATGGCGGTGTTGTGATCGTGGATTACAAGACGGGCAAGGCCCGCGATCAGGAGGACGCCGACGAGAGCCTGCAACTTTCGCTCTATGCCGTCGCCGCCAGGGAAAAATGGGGATATCACGTCAGTTCGCTGGTCCTTCATAACCTCGAAGGAAACGTGCCCATCTCCACCACTCGCGCCGATTCAGACCTGACCAAAGCGCGTGATCGGGTGGAAGCGGCTGCCGCAGGAATCGAGGCAGAGGACTTCTCCGCAAACACTGGCTTTCACTGCGGATTCTGCCCGTATCGCAGCCTGTGCCCGGCGAAAGAGAAACGCATTCCGATGCTGGCAGGCGAGAGCGGGCCAGGATGATCTGGAGGTCGCTGCTTTGACGGTTTGGGATCGCGCGCAAAAAAGTTAGGGGACGCTTGCGCGTCCCCTTTGTATCGTTGAACAGACTGTCTTAGTGCTTCTTTTTCTTTTTTGCCTTTTTCTTGGTTGCCATTGGTTCTATTCTCCCTTCCATTTGTCATGGAAAATTTTGCAACGATGTTTTGTGCAACTGATTGATGTATAGAGTTATTGAAAAATGAAGTCAAGAGAAAAATGACGAAGATCACGGTTGAGGTGCCGGTACCAAAGTTACGTGCTTCGTTCTTGTGGACGGGTGTGCGTGTTGCTCGAGAAAAAATCTGACGGAAACGACCGGGTAATCACGAGCAAGAAGAATTGTTCATGCGCAACAGGATGCTGAGAACAGCCCGGCAAGAAAATCGTCGAAACACCGGACGCGAGTGTGGACCGGCACCCATCCATTCGCGGCAAGCATCTATAATCGTGCAAGCGAAATCATCGCGGGAGCATCATCAATGGCTGGGCTTGACGAGGTTGTCATCATTTCGGGGTGCCGCACGGCGGTTGGAAAATTTCAGGGAAGTCTTGCAGAAATCAACGCGCCGCAACTGGGGGCCGTGGTGGTGCGCGAAGCAGTCAAGCGTGCCGGGTTGATGCCCGATCAAGTGGACGAATGCATCATGGGCAACGTTGTCGCGGCGGGCATCGGGCAAAATCCGGCGCGGCAGGCCGCAATCTTCGGTGGATTGTCGCCAGCGACAGGTGCCATGACAATCAACAAAGTTTGCGGTTCCGGATTGAAGGCGGTCGCTCTAGCGGCGCAGGCAATTCAAACCGGAAACAGTTCGATCGTAGTCGCGGGAGGTATGGAATCCATGACCAACGCCCCTTATCTTCTGCCTCAGGCGCGCAAGGGGTACAGGTTGGGCAACGGAGTCGTCGTGGATTCCATGGTGCACGATGGTCTGTGGGACATCTACAACAACTACCACATGGGTATCACCGGCGAAAACGTCGCGGAGAAATACGGGATCAAGCGCGAGGAGCAGGATGAGTTCGCCCTGAACTCTCATCGCAAAGCGCTTGCCGCAATCAAGAGCGGACATTTTTCGTCGCAGATTGTCCCGGTCGAGATTCCAGCGAAAAAGAAGAGCGACCCTCCGTTGAAGTTCGAAAGAGATGAAGGGCCGAGAGAAGACACCACGATTGAAGTCCTGCGTTCGCTGAAGCCGGCATTCAAGAAGGATGGCACGGTGACCGCCGGAAACGCCCCCGGTGTGAACGACGGAGCGGCGGCGGTGGTCGTGACCAGTGCGCAACGCGCCCGCGATCTCGGCGCAACGCCGATGGTGAGAATCGTCGCCCAAGCCACCAGCGGCGTCGAACCACAATGGGTGATGATGGCGCCGGTTGGCGCCGTCCGCAAGATATGGGAGAAAACAGGGTGGAAGAACGAGGATGTGGACCTGTACGAACTCAATGAGGCGTTTTCAGTCCAGGCTTTAGGAGTGATGCGCGAACTTGGGCTTGACCCAAGCAAGGTGAACGTAAACGGTGGTGCGGTCGCGATCGGACACCCGATCGGAGCCAGCGGCGCACGCGTCCTGGTCACGCTGATCTATGAGATGGCGCGCCGCAACGCGAAGAGGGGCATTGCGGCGTTGTGTTTGGGCGGCGGGAATGCGGTTGCCATGGCGGTCGAGCGATTGTAGTTGCGGGCGGCCTGGCTGGTGCAGCATGCCCCGAAGAACATTCTGGTAGCTGCGGAGATCAAGACCTTCCCTTCGGGAAGGAAGGACTCCGCGCGACTCAATTTGATCTGCAAGTCTCTCACCTCCCACCTCGTTCCGAGATAGTTTCCCGATAGGAAGGCGGCTTTTCCTCAGGTTTCAGGGCCGGATGGTGACGGCCATCACAGCCAAAAGGGGTCGCGGAAGGGTACCTTGAGAGATTCGGACTCCCTTCGAGCGAAGGGCAGGCTACCGCCCGAAGGGGTAAGGGAGTGACGCGCCATGCTGTACAAGACGCTGAGTGCGGCGGTTTACGGCATTGACGCAAATATTATTGAGGTCGAAGTGGACTGTTCTGGCATTAAGACCGACCAGGACCATTTCCACACCGTGGGCTTACCTGACGCAGCGGTGCGGGAGAGCCGCGATCGGGTGCGGGCGGCCTTGAAAAATTGCGGCTTTGACATTCCTCCCACCCACATCACCATCAATCTAGCGCCTGCGGACATCAAGAAGGAGGGCTCCGGATTCGATCTACCGATGGCCCTGGGCATCCTCGGGGCGTACGGGGGGTTGAATCAAAAGGAGATATCTGACTGTCTGTTTGTGGGCGAGCTGTCCCTCGATGGCGGAATCCGAGGAGTCCGAGGCACTCTTCCGATTGCGTTGGAGGCGCGGACCAAGAAGATTCGCAAGCTGGTCGTGGCCGAAGGGAGTGCGCGCGAAGCCGCGATGGTTACCGGCGTGGACGTCTACCCGGTACGCTCCCTTCTGGAGGTGATTCACTTTGTGAACTCAGGAAACGGAATCCAGCCGGTGCGCTCAGACAGCGAGTCCCTGCTACGCGAATCGCAGAATTTCGGCGTGGATTTCAAAGATGTGCGCGGGCAGCAAACCGCCAAACGGGCCATCGAGATCGCATGTGCCGGCGGGCATAACATTCTTATGATCGGGCCGCCAGGCTCGGGAAAGACCATGCTGGCCAAGAGGATGCCCACGATCCTGCCACCTCTGATGTTTGAGGAGGCGCTGGAAACCACCAAGATCCACAGCGTGGCCGGAGTGCTCGACAGCCGGAGCGGGCTGGTGGGAACGCGTCCATTTCGCTCTCCCCATCACACGATTTCCGATGCCGGTCTGATCGGTGGCGGGATCATGCCCCGGCCCGGAGAGGTCTCCCTGGCGCACAACGGGCTGCTCTTCCTCGACGAAGTGCCGGAGTTTCCCCGCAATGTATTGGAGGCGTTAAGGCAACCGTTGGAGGATGGGACGGTTACGATCGCCCGGGCGGCGATGTCGCTGACGTTTCCGGCGCGCTTTATGCTGGCGGCGGCGATGAATCCCTGTCCGTGCGGGTTTCACAATGATCGCAACCGTGAATGCCGTTGCACGACTCCGATGATTCAGCGCTATGTTTCCAGGATTTCCGGGCCGTTGATGGATCGCATTGACATTCACATAGACGTGCCCGCAGTGAACTACAAGGAGATGCGGGCCACGACCGACCCGGAAAGCTCGGCCACGATCCGCGAGCGGGTGGTACGTGCCAGGATGCAGCAGCTTGCGCGCTTTCAAGCCGAGCCGCACCAGATCTATTGCAACGCCCAAATGTCCTCGCGGCACATTCGAAAATTTTGTACTCTGTCGGAGGACTGCGAAAAGCTTCTGGAGCGGGCGATGACCCAGCAGGGCCTGAGCGCCCGGGCGCATGACCGCATCCTGAAAGTGGCCCGAACCATCGCGGACATGGATCTTGAGGGCAATGTCCAGCCCAAGCATATCGCCGAGGCCATTCAATACCGTTCACTGGACAGGACCTATTGGGCCTGACGCGTCGCCATCTTGTAAGTTGTTGATAATAAATAGCTTGTTTTTAATTAAATGGACAATCCCAAAAAACTCTTGACGTTGCCCGCGATAGCCATTACATTAGCAAGTTCCGACGGACATTCGTAGCTGACCAGCCAGTTCTCGGTACCCACAAGGCAGGCAGGCAAACCCCGAAAATTGAGCAACTTGCTGTCAGGGGTGAGCATCTATAGGGGTAGAGATACCTACTTCCATGTTGGGAAGTCCATTGGAATCAATAAGTTATTTCTCATTGCACGGTTGGGTCGTAGAGACCGGCGTTGGGAAGTCAAACTGCAGTTGGGGTTGTCAGCTTACAGGCTAGGAGAACGTAATATGCGCTCTGATCGGGTTTTTGACGCTTTGCACACACTGCGGAACCGTTACATGCTTTGCCAGCTGGCCTCGAAGGCTACGCGGAAGTTCCACCGGCCAAGCACTCGGATTCCGGAAACGATGAATGAAGTGTTGGGCAGGATCGCGGGGGCCGAGCGGCATGCGGTATTGTCGGAACCGGAGAATTTTGCTGAGGCACAACGGCGGGCTGCGTAAGCAGCCCTGCTCGTCCTGCCTCGCTGGATCAGCCTTCCTGAGTGACCCTCCTTTTAAGATTGAAATCACCCGAGCACAGAAAGCGATAGCGCATTTTTCCGTGACCGGAACCAGGTGAATCCATGACCATTGCTGAACTCAAAGAAAAAAATATAACCGAGCTGACCAAGATTGCGCGACAACTGGAACTGCCGGGGGCCAGCGGCCTGCGCAAGCAGGACCTGATCTTCAAGATATTGCAGGCGCAGAGTGAGAAGGAAGGCCACATTTTCGCCGAAGGCGTCCTGGAAATCCTCCCAGACGGTTACGGCTTCCTTCGTTCTCCCGATTACAACTACCTGCCGGGACCCGACGACATCTATGTTTCGCCGTCGCAAATCCGCAAGTTTGATCTCAAGACGGGCGATACGATCAGCGGCCAGGTGCGGCCTCCACACGAGGGCGAGAAATATTTTGCCCTGGTAAAGATAGAGGCGGTGAACTTTGAGTCGCCCGACGAAGCCCGCAACAAGATACTGTTCGACAATCTGACGCCCCTGTATCCGCAGGAACGCCTGAAGCTGGAGACCACGCGCGAGAACACCAGCGCGCGGGTCATGGACTTGCTCACCCCCATTGGCAAAGGCCAGCGCGGTTTGATCGTTTCGCCACCACGGGCCGGCAAGACCATGTTGCTACAAAATGTCGCTAATTCCATCACCACCAACCATCCGGAGGTGGTGCTGATCGTCCTGTTGATTGACGAGCGCCCGGAAGAAGTTACGGACATGCAGCGCTCGGTAAAAGGCGAGGTAATCTCTTCGACCTTCGACGAGCCGGCGGCGCGCCACGTGCAAGTGGCGGAAATGGTGATTGAAAAGGCAAAGCGGCTGGTCGAACACAAGCGGGATGTGGTGATCCTGCTTGACTCGATTACTCGTCTTGCGCGCGCCTACAACACCATCGTCCCACCCTCTGGAAAAGTACTGTCCGGCGGCGTGGATTCAAACGCCCTGCAGCGCCCCAAACGTTTTTTTGGCTCCGCCCGAAACATTGAAGAAGGCGGGTCATTAACCATCATCGCCACCGCACTGATTGACACCGGTTCGCGCATGGACGACGTGATCTTTGAAGAATTCAAAGGCACGGGCAACATGGAAATCATCCTGGAGCGCAAGCTTGTTGACAAGCGTGTGTTCCCGGCCATTGACATTCAGCGTTCAGGCACGCGTAAGGAAGAGTTGCTCATCCCGCGCGAAGATTTGCAGCGGATATGGGTGCTGCGCAAGGTCCTGAACCCGCTTTCTCCGGTCGAGGCCATGGAACTGCTCACCGACAAACTGAACAAGACCAAGGGAAACACAGAGTTCCTGTCCACCATGGGATCTTTGTAGCTCTCAGCATCGGTTTGATCTGACGCCAGGGCCCCGGCCCTGGCGTTTGTTTTGCGGGAAGTGATTTTGTAAAGGGCTTGGCGCCCAAAGTATAATCGCCGCGTTGGGAGAACTCCTGGAGGTCCCGGTATCGTGCCGATTCGACATTGCTGCTGTATTTTCCTGCTCTCCTTGTCCCTTGCGTCCCTCTGCCACGGGCAAGTCAGTTCCGGGCATCAGCCTCCGCCGCAGCTTCCCCCACAGCGCGACATCTCGGCAGTCCCGAATGAGAGCGGCGGCGAGGACCAGGCACGAGACCGCATGGCGAGCGCGCTGGCGAAGAGATGGAACAAAGAACGACAAGTCGCCATTCGCAAGGACACGGACAAGTTGCTTGAACTTGCCGAAGAACTCAAGGCCGGCGTGGACAAGTCCAACGAAAATCTCCTCGCGCTGGATGTGATCAAGAAAGCGGAGGAGATCGAAAAGCTGGCGCACAGCGTCAGGGAGAAAATGAAGGGGCCCAATTAGATCGGTTACTGGCAATAAACAACGCCATCCGGATTGAGTCCGGATGGCGTTGTTTATGTGGATGATTCGTTGGAAAGCTATTTGGTGTCCGCGCCGATTCGCATCCCGTAAAACGAACGGTAAACGAAGAAGAACGAGACCGCGAAAAACGCCAGCGCCAGCATGTGCGTGATGGTTGTGCCCTGGTCGCGGGCCAATGTGACTGCCAACTCCACTGCGAGCAGTCCGAACAGCGTCGTGAACTTGATGACTGGGTTCAAGGCCACCGAAGAAGTGTCTTTGAAGGGATCGCCAACGGTATCGCCAATCACGGTTGCATCGTGGAGGGGCGTGCCCTTCTGTTTCATTTCTACTTCGACGATTTTCTTCGCGTTGTCCCACGCACCGCCGGCATTGGCCATGAAAATCGCCTGATACAGACCGAAAATCGCGATTGAGATCAGGTAGCCGATGAAGTAGAAAGGTTCAACAAACGCAAACGCCAGCGTGCCGAAAAACACGGCGAGAAAAATGTTGAGCATGCCCTTCTGGGCATACTTGGTGCAAATTTCCACAACTTTCTTGCTGTCGCTGACCGAAGCTTTTTCCACTCCTTCCAGCTTGATGTTGGCTTTGATGAATTCGACGGCACGGTACGCTCCTGTGCTGACCGCCTGCGTGGACGCGCCGGTGAACCAATAAATCATGGCGCCGCCGGTGATCAGTCCCAGCATGAACGGAGCGTGCAGTAGTGAGAGCTTCTCAACATTCTCAGTCAGGCCATGAGTCAGCGCCATGATGATTGAGAAAATCATGGTGGTGGCGCCAACCACGGCGGTCCCGATCAGCACCGGCTTGGCTGTCGCCTTGAACGTGTTGCCCGCGCCATCGTTTTCTTCGAGCAGGTCCTTGGCACGATCAAAATTGACGTCCATGCCGAAGTCCTTCTTGATCTCCGCGCGGACGTTCGGTATGTGCTCGATGAGGGAGAGTTCGTAGACAGACTGCGCGTTGTCCGTCACCGGGCCGTATGAATCCACCGCGATGGTCACTGGACCCATGCCAAGAAATCCAAATGCAACCAGGCCGAAAGCGAACACTGGAGCGGCAATCATCGTGGCTGCGATGCCCAGACCCATCAGGCTGAAGTAGTAGGCCAGTCCCATCAGCGCAACCATGGACATTCCGAGGTAATAAGCTGAGAAATTCCCGGCCACGAAGCCCGCCAGAATGCCCAGCGAGGCTCCACCCTCGTCCGCGGAGGTGACCACTTCGCGCACATGACGCGAATTAGTGGAGGTGAAGACTTTCACCAGTTCAGGAATCAGAGCGCCGGCGAGCGTACCGCAAGAGATAATGCTGGCCAGCTTCCACCACTGCGAAGTGTCTCCCCCTAAATCCGGGATGATGATCGCGGAGATCACGTAGGTGAGGCCAATCGAAACGATCGAGGTAATCCACACCAGCGAGGTCAGCGGCTTTTCGAAATCCATCTGGTCGGCGTTCGCGTATCTCGCGCTGGCAATCGCGTGATTCAGGAAGTAGGAAATCGCGCTGGAGACCAGCATCATCACGCGCATGACGAAGATCCAGACCAGCAGTTGAACCTGCACGTCCGGTGTCTTTACCGCGAGCAAGATGAAGGTGATGAGCGCGACCCCAGTGACGCCATAAGTTTCGAATCCGTCGGCGCTCGGGCCAACCGAGTCGCCCGCGTTGTCACCGGTGCAATCGGCGATAACGCCAGGGTTGCGGGCGTCATCTTCTTTAATTTTGAAAACAATCTTCATCAAGTCAGAGCCAATGTCGGCAATCTTGGTAAAGATGCCGCCGGCAATACGCAACGCGGCCGCACCCAGTGATTCGCCTATGGCGAAGCCGATGAAGCATGCCCCGGCGTAATCTCCCGGGATGAACAGAAGAATGAAGAGCATGATCAGCAATTCCACGCTGATCAGCATCATGCCGATGCTCATGCCGGCCATAAGCGGAATGTGGTAGACGGGGAACGGTTTGCCGCGAAGTCCCGCAAATGCGGTGCGGGAGTTGGCAAAGGTGTTCACGCGAATTCCGAACCACGCCACGCCGTAGCTTCCTGCGATGCCTACCAAACTGAACATCAGAATAATCGGCAGCGTCACTGCGACCGATTTGCCCGGGACCGGTGAGAGCCATCCGAAGTAAAGAGAGATCACGACCGCGATGAACGCCCACAGTACGAGGATGAACTTGCCCTGCGTGATCAAATAGGTCTTGCAGGTTTCGTAGATCAACTCCGAAATCTCGAGCATGGAGCGATGCACCGGCAGATTTTTCAAGCGCACGAAGATCGCCATACCGAAGCCCAGGCCGAAGAGACAGAACAAGATGCCGATCAGCAGTAACTTGTGACCGTCAATCGCGCCATGGAGGAAGGTGACCTGGGACAAGTCGGGCAGTTTCAGCGAGGCTTCGCCACCGGCAGATTCAGCCGGCTGGGCGAGCGCTGAAGTTGCGCCAATTGTGACGAGAGCGGCGACCGCAGAGAATTGTTTCGCGGTCGAAAGAGCGTAACGGCAGCCTTGGGACGCAAGGGTGGCGAGCCAGGTGCGCATGAGTGTCCTCCAATTATGTGAAGCTTCGGGATTTTTAGCGAACGTGTTGGCACTGCTTCGCGGCATGCTTTGCCGCCGTCCGAACACGCTTCCACCGCCATACCTGTCAAAAAAGGAGTTTGGCCGCGTCGGGTCTTGCCGGAGGAACGACTGGAGCAGAATACGCTCCACTTTTCAATCCTCTTTCGCAAAACGGAGATTTATATCATGTTTGGGAAAGCCTGGTCAAACGTAACCTTCTGACTTTCCCGGTTTGCAGGCCGATGGTATGATTGTGGAGACAATTCAATGATCGGCAGCACCCCGCTGCTGACGCCATACTCCTCAGTAGCTCAATGGCAGAGCATTCGGCTGTTAACCGAAGGGTTGTAGGTTCGAGTCCTACCTGAGGAGCCATTCTTTTCCCAGTGAATATGCGGGAGCGCTCTCCCCACGATTTTCCCGCCGGGTGATAAAATCAAACAGGCTTTCCGGTACTATCTCCAGCCAGTCCGGACTAAAAGGTGAGGGCGCGTAGCTCAGTTGGTAGAGCAATGCCCTTTTAAGGCATGGGTCGCAGGTTCGAGTCCTGCCGCGCTCACCAGATTCCCCGTCGTTGACTGCCTGCGGATTTCCCTACACCATCTAAGCTCACCGACTTGTTTCTGTCCATCCGTCCATCCATCCATCCATTTGATCGAAACTCAAACGCTCCGCTTCTCACGGAATTCGGGTGAGTCCGCGCAAAACAGGCTGCTCGCCTGATAACTAACCAAATACCTCACCCTAATGCCCGATTGACCATAGCGCCAACATCTGCCCTAATGCTTGTAAGTGTTTTTTCTGTGAGCACTTACGGAGGCCTTCGCATGTTGAGACTGCAATCGGAGACCGCAACCGCCGTCGCAATGCACGCACAAATGTTTGTCCGCAGCCGCACCGTAGTGTCGCGCACCGTGGCCGGAGAGACGCTGATTGTGCCCATTCGCGGCAAGGTGGGCGATCTGGCTTCGATCTACAGCTTCAATGAAGTGGGCTCTTTGATTTGGCGGTTGTTGGACACGCCACGGCAACTTCCGGAACTGGTCAGCGCGGTCGAGCAAACCTACGAAGTCCGTATGGAGCGGGCCAGGCAGGACGTGCTGCAGTTCCTGGAAGAAATGCTGGCGGCGAATCTGGTCGAGGCCACGGGCGAGGCAATTCCCCTGGCTGACGCACCAGTGGGGCGGGAAGGACTGAGCGCGATGGGCGCGCTGTGAGGCGCGCCTGTCGTGGCCAGTGCAGTCGGCAAGGCCAGGAAGAAGGCAAGCAGAATGATTGAGCAGAGCTACGGAGAATTCAGCGCGGCATTGCACGGGGCGCAGGCGGGGCAGCGTGTGCCGATGCAGGTCTCGATTGAGGTCACCCGGCGCTGTCCGCTGGAGTGCCTGCACTGCTACAACAACCTGCCCATGGGCGACATGGAAGCCAAGCGGCGGGAGATGACCAAAGAAGAGCACTTCCGCCTGCTCGACGAACTGGTCGAGATGGGATGCTTCTGGATTCTCTATACCGGTGGAGAGATTTTTGCGCGCAAGGATTTTCTGGAAATCTACACCTACGCCAAGCAAAAAGGATTCCTGATCACGCTGTTCACCAACGGCACCATCATCACGCCGGCAATTGCGGACTATCTAAAAGAATGGCCTCCGTTTGCCATCGAGATCACGCTCTACGGGCGCACGCGCGAAACCTATGAAGCGCTGACTGCGGTGCCGGGCTCTTATGACCGCTGTCTGCGGGGCATCAAGCTGCTGCGCGAGCGCGGTCTGCCGCTCAAACTGAAGACCGTGGCCACCAGCATCAACAAGCATGAAGTGGTTGCGATGCGGCAGTTTGCCGAGGAAGAGCTGGGCGTGGAGTTCAAGATGGACGGGCAGATCAATCCTCGCATTGACTGCTCCCAGAGTCCGCTGGCGGTGCGGCTTACGCCGGAAGAAGTGGTGGCGCTGGACATGAGCGCGCCGAAGGCGGCGCATGAGTATCTGGAGTTGGCAAAGCGCGGTCTGCGGGACCAGCCCAATCTGTCCAAGATCGACACCGTGTATTTTTGTGGCGGAGGATCGAAATCGTTTGCAATCAACCCGCTTGGCGAAATGAGCATTTGCGTGATCTCGCAGCAAGAAACATTCGATGTGCGCGGACCCGGGTTGAGCCAGGTCTGGGAAAATTCAATGAAAGAGCTACGGAGTACCAAGCGGACCCGCGTAACGAAATGTGTTGAGTGTCGCATTCAGGCGTTGTGCGGAATGTGCCCAGCTAACGGGGAAATGGGAAGCGGTGACAAGGAAACACCGGTTGAGTTTTTTTGCAATGTAGCGCACCTGCGTGCGGCGGTGGTCGGCGTTGAGACTCCGGCGCATGGCGACTGTGAATTCTGTGCGGGCGGAATCGAGCACGAGGCATTGTTGGAATCGGCGCACCGGATCAGAAGCAAAGAGATTGATGTCGAGAGCTGGGTGGGGCCGCAGCAGATTTTGCCGATCCTCAATAATTCAAGCGTTGCGGCGGGTGGATGCGGGAGTTGCGGGAGTCACTAATTCTTTAGGAGGCAATGACGTGAGATTGTTTCGAACGTTCATGGTTGTGGCGGGGTTGATATTGCTTGTCCCGCAACTGTTTGCCCAAAACCCTGCTAACCCCATTCAGTTGGCGCTTCTGCGCTGGTATTCGGCGAACACGGCCACTCAAGTCGTGTCCGGAAGCACTTGCTCCTCTCCTAAAGGCTTGGCATTTGACGGCAGCCACATGTGGGTTGCGTGCTCCAATTCCGCCGAGCTCCAGGAATTCAACACCAGCGATAATGCAACGGTGGCGACGATCAGTTTGGCAGGCACCAATCCTTTTTATTTGCTTTACGACGGCGCAAACATCTGGGCGCTGAGCACGACAGCCGGCACTCTCACCGAGGTGCAAGCCAGTACGGGCGCAATTGTGCGCACGGTAACAATAGGCGCAGGCCTCGGTGGTTTCACCTTTGATGGCACATACATCTGGGTCTCGAACACCACCGCCGTCACCGTGACCAAAGTCTTGGCCACTACAGGCGCGATAGTGTCAACCACAAGTCTGTCGGGTACTTGTTCGCTCCCTACCGCCATGGCGTACGACAGCGTGAATGCTGCTGTCTGGGTGGTGTGTAATGGCGCGCCTGCTGTCGCCAAGCTCAGCAGCACCGGCACAGTCGTCAAGAAAGTGCAGTTTGGCAGTAGTCTGGGCGCTCTTAACATGGTCTTTGACGGGACTAACCTCTGGGTCTCTAGCAGGGAAGGCTCGACATTTTCGGCGGCAAGCAAGATCAATGTAACGACAGCGGTACTGACGAGTTACTCTCTGCCCGTAAATTCAATGCCGGTCGCGGTCACATTTGACGGTCTTTATATCTGGGCGGCGGAAAACGACGGGCATGTCACGAAGCTCGTCGCGAGCACTGGAGTGATTGTGAGCACTTACCCTACGGGCGGGAACAGCCCGGTTTTTGCCGCGTTCGATGGCGGCAACATCTGGATCGCGAATGGCAGTCTCAACTTATTGAACCAATATACGATTTCGAAAATGTAGCTGATTTCAAGATGAGGGCTATCGCATGAAAACGAATTCAATTCGAGTCGCGGAACTGGCTATCGTTATTCTGTTCACGCTGCAAGCGTGGGCGCAAAACCCAGCCAACCCTCTCGATGACGCGCTGTTGCGCTGGTATCCGGGAGATATATCGGCGCTGTTCACGGCAAACCTCGGGCCTAATCCCACCGAGCTGGCCTTTGATGGCGCGAATATGTGGATAGCGAACACCGGGACCAACACCGTGACCAAGCTGCGTGCCAGCGACGGCGCATGTGTAGGAACCTGCGTTTTTACGGTCGGGAACTATCCGTGCGAAATGGCATTTGATGGTGCAAATATGTGGGTGACGAACTACGGGGCTAATGCTGTTACAAAACTACGGGCCAGCGACGGGGCCGTGCTCGGTGTTTTCACCGTCGGGACGGGGCCGTGCGCTATTGCTTTCGACGGTGCGTATATCTGGGTTGCGAACGGATCTAGCAACACACTAACTGAGCTAAATGCGGCAACTGGCGCGTTCGTCGGCACATACCCCGCTGGGCCATCCAGCAATCCATATCCCAATGGGCTTGCGTACGACGGCGCGAACCTTTGGGTTTCCAACGCTAACGCGAGTCTTACAAAGGGGAGTGTGAGTAAGATTCGGGCAATTGACGGCACGCTGCTGGGCACCTTCACAGTTGGTGTGGGGGTAACACCCAGCTGGGAAGCATTTGACGGGGCGAATGTCTGGGTATCTAACGTCCAAGACGGCACCGTTACGAAGCTGCGAGCAAGCGACGGTGCATGTATACCGACCGGAGCGTGCACCTTCTCTGTCGGAGGTCCCAGCGCAGCCGCCGGCGGGATAGTGTTCGACGGCACGTACATCTGGGTTGCGAATCAGACTCCTAGTACAGTGACGAAGGTCCTTGCGAGCACGGGAGCCATTGTGGGTGTTTTTCAGCTCGGGCCCCACACTAATACCCCGTTTGGAGTGGCCTTCGACGGGGCGAATATTTGGGTGGGATATGGCCAGGGATCGCATCTCCCTGCGTCCGGCGTTTACAAGCTTTAAGGCGGCTGCAAACTGGAGGCTGAATGAATCTAGAACCGAACCAGAGTGACAGAAAGAAAAAGTACGAGAGGCCGCAGCTAACGAATATCAGCCTGCGCCCTGAGGAGGCGGTTCTTGGGGCCTGCAAGGTTCTTGGACACAGTGGCGGTAACATTTTAGCCGTATGCGGTTTTGGTTGTCCGAATGCGGGATCGTAGACGTAACATCCCAATCGGTGAGCGGTAAAAGCGGGGTTTTCTAAAGATGCTAGCGGCGCGCCTTGATGAGTCGAGTGTCATCGCTCACAGCGGTTTTGAAATCGGGGGGGTGGGGGTGAGGCTTTATGGTGAAAGCGAGGCCGATGTCAGGTTGAGGCCTCAGCTTGAGCCGTTCCGAATGGTCGCCGCCGCATTCGACATCGACATTCAAATCGAGTGGGTTCCGACTATTCTCCAGACTCATGGGCGGCAGCGGTTTGATTCAGGTACTACATGGCGGCTGCATGAGACAGAAGCGGGCTTGGAGTTCGACGTAAATTCTGAACTTCGTGGGCCTAGTCCCTATACGCGTCTTGTGATCAACCCAGAGTTTAGAACTGGAAGGCTTCAGATGAACGAGGAGTGTTTTTCGACCGTTCTTTCCGAAGCGCCCCTTGGCTACCCTCTCGACGAGCTCCTAATCATGCATCGCCTCACCCAAGAGCGGGCCATCGAGCTGCACAGTTGCGGCATTGTGGGGCCGGATGGGGTGGGCAATTTGTTTGTTGGGCATTCGGAAGCTGGTAAGAGCACCACCACGCGGCTGTGGACGGCGCATGAAGGCGTGGAAGTGTTGAGCGACGACCGCATTATTGTGCGTGAGCAGGCGGGGCAGATGCTGATGTACGGGACGCCGTGGCATGGCGAGGCGGCGTTTGCGTCGCCGGCCAGCGCGCCGCTGAAGCGAATTTTTATTCTTGAGCAGGGGCTGGGCAACCGGCCCTATCGGCTTTCGCCGATGCAGGCGGTGGCGGAGTTGTTCGCGCGCAGCTTTGTTCCGTTTTACGAGCCGAAATATGTGGACGCAGCGCTGGATTTCCTGCAGGCCCTGACCGAATCCGTGCCGGTTTATCGCTACGTGTTCGAGCCGAACCAGGCCGCCGTGGAAAGGATCATGAATTTCAGTGATTGAGGACCGCTTGCAGTCGGAGGCGTTCGAGGTAATCTGCCGCGAGGTTTTGGCCTCCGGCGGGACGGTGCGTTTTCAGGCGCGTGGGGCGAGCATGTCGCCCGCCATTCGCGATGGCGATATCGTTTATGTGCAGCCGCTTCGCGCGACCCCGAAGACCGGAGACGTCCTGATGGTGCGCGGCAAAGACGGCATGCGGCTGCATCGGCTGGTGCACAAGTTCAAATCCGACCACGAAGCCCGCGAACTTTACGTCACGCGTGGCGATTGCGGACAGGAAGACGATGCGCCGGTAGAAAGCGGTGATGTTCTGGGCATCGCGGAAATGAAAGAAATGCGCTGGATGGGCATGTCGCTAGAAGTGGGGATCAATTCGCTGACTGGCCGTTTCATGCAGCGATTTGCAATGGCGCGGGCTGTCGTAGCAAGGACGTTGGGGGTAGTGGCCCCCATCGCAGCGCTAAACAAATTGCGGGGAGAGTCCTCGATCGCGCACGAGCAAACCTCGGTAGGCCGCCGCGCCAAGCAATATGTGAATCTCGCTGCAGCGTGCCTGGGTGCGCTGCTGCTTGCCGCGGCCGGCATTTCTAGCGCGCAAGTCGGAGTGGACACAACAAATTCCAGGGCCCAGGAGTTTACCGGACCGGGCACGGCGAACTTCACCCGCAACCACACCACCAATGTCGCCACCAACGGACTGCTAGTGGTCGGCGTCGAGATGAACATCGCCAACGCGCCCACGACTTCGGTAAGCGGCATCACCTACAACGGAACGGCGCTGACGTTTCTCGGTGCCCACAATGATGCCGGCGCAACCCGCCGGGTCGAGATGTGGTATTTGCTCGCGCCCGTGGTGGGCACATTTCCGGTTTCCATCAATATCAACATTCCAGTGGCGCAAACGGTTGGCGCGGCTTTTGGGGCGACGACGTTTTCAGGTGTAGACCAGACGGCTCCCATCGGAGGGTTTTATTCGGCGGACGGGGCTGGCGGAACAAATTCCCAGCTCGACGTGCCCAGTGTGGTCAACGGCATGATTTTTGACGCGCTGGCCACCGGCGGTCCGGTCACGGTGACGATATCTGGCCCACAGGTGTTCCAATACAACCGAGTTTCCGGAGGCGCTGACCCACCCGACGTGAACGGCTCGGGCAGTTCGCGTACGGGCGCGCCGAGCGTGCCGATCTCAGAGACATTCGACCAGGCATCGAATTGGTCGTTGGGCGCGGTTTCCATCAATCCCACCGCGGCCGACATTGGGGTGAGCACGACGGTGAGCGCCGTGGCGCTGGGGGCGAGTTCCACTTACAACATCACGATATTCAATAATGGACCTTCGGCTGCGGCCGGAGTGACGCTGACTGATACGCTCGCGGCCTCTGGCCTCACGCTGAACTCGGTGACGCCCAGCGTGGGCGTAACGTGCGCGGGTACGGGCCCCATCACGTGCGTGGTGGGAGCGCTGGCCAGTGGGGCGACGGCTACGGTTGCGGTAAAAGTGACGGCGTCCGCCGCCGGCTATTATCCCAACACCGCGTCGGTGACTCATTCCGGCACGCCGCCCGATTCCAACACGGGTAACAATTCTTATGTCGCGCTGGCGCCAGTACAAAGCATTTCCTGCTTGGCGACCACACCACCTGCGGGGACTAGTCTTACCGGCGTCGTGAACGCGTATTACCCAGGTACGGGCAACGTGGCCGCCGGAGCAAAATCAATTCCGGTGGGCGCGCCTACGGGCACTGGCACCATTGCGACCGGCAGCCTGCTGCTGGTGATTCAGATGCAGGATGCGAGCATCAACACTTCCAACATGGTTGCCTATGGCAATGGCAGCACCGGTCAGGGATTCACCGCGGTCAACAATGCGGGAAATTATGAGTTCGTTTATGCCACGGGTGCGGTGAGTGGAGGTGCGGTTCCCGTCACCGGTGCCGGCACGGGCGGCGGACTGGTATTTGGCTACACCGCCGCGGCCTTGACCGCAACCAAGGGACAGAGCACATATCAGGTCGTGCTTGTTCCCCAATACACCAGCGCGACATTGGGAACGGGCCTGACGGCGGCAGGCTGGAATGGCTCGACGGGCGGTATTCTCGCGCTTGATGTGGCGGGCACTCTGAGCCTGGGCACCGCGGCCGTCGGGGTGGATGGAAAGGGTTTCCGCGGCGGGGCCGGCCTGCAGTTGAACGGCGGTGTCGGAGGAGCGGGCACCGACTACGTGCATGTGTCGCCTGGCGCGTACACGGGTGTCAATGAAAACGGAGTGGATGCGCCTAAGGGCGAAGGCATCGCCGGAACGCCTTTGTATGTCGAGTCCGGTATTACGTTTCTGAACACGACGGAGGGCTATCCCAGCGGTGTCGCAGGTACGGATGGCAGCATGGCGCGTGGCGCGCCGGGCAATGCTGGTGGAGGTGGAACAGACTCTGATCCTGGTGGTAATTCCCAGAATGCCGGCGGCGGCGGCGGTGCCAACGGCGGTGGCGGAGGATTCGGCGGGGACTCGTGGAACACGAATCTAAGCTCTGGAGGAGAAGGCGGCGTCGCATTCCCGTCCACGATTGACCGGCTTGCTCTGGGCGGCGGAGGCGGGGCCGGGAGTCGTAACAATTCCGACGGCGACAATCAGGCCAGCGGCGGCTCACCGGGAGGCGGCATCATTTTCATTCGCGCGGGAGCGCTGTCTGGCACCGCGACTCTCACGGCCAACGGAATGAATTCGTACAACGGCACGGCAAACGACTCTGGCGGCGGCGGCGGGGCGGGCGGCACCATTGTTGTTCTGTCGCTGAACGGCGGCGAAAACGGGCTCACGCTCCAGGCCAATGGCGGCCGCGGCGGCGATGCCTGGGACGCTCAACCCTACAGCCTTGCAGACCGTCACGGCCCCGGCGGAGGTGGTGGAGGCGGTGCGGTTTATGTTTCCGCCGCAGCGGCTGGCATTAGTGTGCTTGGTGGCGCGAACGGAACTACGCTGAAACCACCATCGGCAAACTACGGAGCGACGCCTGGTTTGGCTGGGATAAGCGCGACCACGGCCACCCTTCAGCAGGTCACCGGCGTGCAATCCGGTGCCGCATGCACGCCCGATCTGACGTTGCAAAAGACGCATGTGGGGACGTTTGTTCGCGGCACCGCCGCCTCTTTTACAATCCCAGTCCAGAACGTGAGTTTATACGGCCCGACCACCGGCGTGGTCACCATGAACGATACGCTGCCCACTGGACTCACGCCGGCCAGCGCGAGTGGCACCGGTTGGACTTGTTCCGTCGCATCGCAGACCGTGAGTTGCGTTCGGTCGGACGCGCTGGCTGCCGGTGCGGCCTATCCAAGTATTGCGCTCAACGTAAGTGTGGTTCAGACTGCGCCGGCGGTCGTGACCAACAAGGCGACCATTGGCGGCGGCGGAGAAGTCAATCTTGCGAACGATACGGCTACCGACACGGTACAGGTGATTTCCACCGCCGATCTGAGCGTTGGCGTCGCCGCCTCGCCAAACCCAGTCGCGGCTGGAAGCAACGTCACCTATACGATTTCCGTCAATGACCTTGGCCCCAGTGCGGCCGACAACGCCACGCTGTCTTTCCCCATTCCTGCCAATACAACATTCGCGACCCTGACTCCGCCGGCGGGGTGGTCCTGCTCTTCCCCGGGCGTGGGTTTGACAGGGACGGTCGTATGCACGACTCTGACCATGACGGGCGGAACAGCGGCGAGTTTCGTGCTCGCCGTCAAGGTCAACAACGGCACCGCCAACGGAACAGTCATTTCCGGTACGGCTTCGGTTGGTTCCAGCGTGAATGATCCGGTGCCTGGCAACAACACGGCCACGGCCACCGCGGTAGTCGGCACAACCTCTCCGAATCTCACGGTCACCAACTCTGCCTCCCCCAAACCGGTGCAGGCGGGCGGGAACGTTACCTACACGCAGGTGGTGACGAACACTGGTGCCAGTGCCGTGACTTCTGCCACATTCACCGAAGCGACGCCCGCAAATGAGACCTTTGCCTCAATTGTTGCTCCGGCGGGCTGGACGTGTGTTGCCTTTCCTCCCACATGCACAAATGCAAGCGTTGCAGGTGGAGCCACCGGCACATTCACGGTGGTCTACACCGTAAACGCGGGCACGGCGGCGGGCACAGTGCTGACCGATACGGCCACCGTTAACGGTGCGAACCAGTCGTTCGGCGCGAGTTCGGCCACCGCCACGGATGTGGTCGCGTCCGCTGCTCAAGCGGATCTTGCCCTTAGCACGGTCGCAACGCCGCCTGCAGTCCTGGCCGGCAACAACATCACCTACACTCAGACGATTACTAATAACGGACCTGCGGCGGCGGCGAACGCAACTTTCACCGAGGTCATTCCGGCGAACACCACGTTCTCGTCCGTCTCGGCCCCTGCTGGTTGGACATGCATAGTAACGACTTCAGTTTCCTGTACGAACCCGAGTATTGCGGCGGGAGCGACTGCAGATATCCTCGTGGTCCTGAGCGTCTCCCCGACGGTTGCGGCGGGCACAATCACCGCCAACTCTTCGGTCGCGGCCACAACGTCGGATCCGACGTCCGCCAACAACAGCACGACAGTCGTGACGGCAGTGAACCCGGCGTGTAATCTTACGGTGGTCAATACGGGCACGCCCAGCCCGGTGGCGGCCGGCGGCACCATCACGTATACCCAGACTGTGTTCAATAGCGGGCCGAGCAACTGCAGCACCGCGACGTTCACCGAGCCGACTCCAGCCAACACGGCCTTCGTTTCTGTGGCGGTGACGACCACGGGTGGAGGAACCTGGACATGCCCCAACTCCGCGCCGGTGTCCTGTACCAATCCGAGCGTACCGCCGGGTTCGACGGGAACTATCACCGCGAAGTACACGGTGAGTGGCGCTGCGACGGCCGGCACGATCATCAGCGACACCGCCACCGCGGGCTCGGCCACACGCGACACCAACCCCGCCGACAACTCGGCGACAGTGAACATCGCCGTCGCGAGCGGCACGCAAGCCGACCTCAGCGTCACAAACTCCGCCAGTCCAAACCCGGTGACGGCAGGCAGCAATATTACTTACACGCAGACGGTGACCAACAACGGGCCGGCTGCGGCCACCACCGTCGTGTTTAGCGATCCGATTCCAGCCAATACCTCCGTGGTGTCCCTCACCGGACCTGCTGGATGGACATGCAGCATCGCGACCACACCGCCGAGTTGCACGATCGCCAGCCTCGCAGTGAATACCACGGCAAATTTCTCATTTGTCGTGACCGTGAGCGCAAATGCAGCCTCAGGAACCATCGCGCAGACGGACTCCGTGTCCTCGGCAACCGGGGATCCCAATAGCGCAAACAACAGTGCCACCGCGAGCGTACAGGTCTCACCCTCGGCCGACCTCTCCGTCTCCGACGCATCCAGTCCGGTTCCGGTGCAGGCCGGGAACAATATCACCTATACGCAAGTCGTCACCAACAGTGGGCCCAGCACCGCGACTTCGGTCACTCTGACCGAGATCGTACCCGCCAACACCACTGCCCAGTCCCTGACTGGGCCGGCTGGCTGGACTTGCAACGTTGGCACGCTTACCTGCACGATTGCAACTCTGGGAACTGGACCGACTGGCAACTTTTCCTTCGTGGTGAAAGTCAATGCCGGGACTGCCGCTGGGACCGCGATTAACGATACGGTCACCGTCGGCTCGGCGGTCGGCGATCCAAATTCTGCAAACAATACCGCGACCGCCGCAGACGTTGTCGCCACGGCCACGCAGGCGGACCTCGTGGTCACCAATACGCCGTCTTCCGCGACCGTCAGCCCGGGCACAAACGTGACGTATACCCAGACGGTTACCAACAACGGCCCTGCCGTCGCCACCTCGCCGACCTTCAACCAGACCATTCCCCCCAATGAAACATTCCAGTCCATCACTGCGCCGGCGGGCTGGACGTGCACAACCCCGGCGGTTGGATTCACAGGGAACATTTCATGTACGGACGGAAGCAGCCTCGCCGTTGCTGTGCCGGCATCATTCACGGTGGTGCTCGGGGTGAACAGCAACACGGCATCGGGCACTTACATCTCCGATACGGCGACCGCCTCCGCCACCAATATTGTGCCGGGTTTGACAACCAACAGCGCTACGGCCACGGTCCTGGTCGCTTCCGCCAACAGTGCCGACGTGGCCATCACCAAGATTGGGACGCCTAACCCTGTGTCCCAGGGTGGAACGTTGATTTACACACTGACGGTGACGAACAACGGACCCGCCACTGCGACCAACGTGACCGCAACCGACATCCTGCCGTCTTCAGTCACCTACCTGAGCGTGACGCCGCCTGCCGGAGGAACCTGCTCGGAGGCCGGCGGGACCGTAACTTGCCAGCTCGGGTCCATGACGAACGGTATGACCGCGACCATCTCGATTCTAACGATTGCGGCCAGGCAAGGCAGTGTGCAGAATACCGCCACCGTCACCGCAAGTGAGAGCGACCCGAATCCAGGCAACAATACCTTTGTACAAACGGAAACCATTACCGCCGCGACCCGGATCCAGTTGCAAGACTTTCAGGCCGGACACTTCAAAGACTCGACTGGCGCGTGGAGAACAGCGTTGACGTGGAAGACGAGCGGGGAGGCGCATAATCTCGGCTTCAATGTGTATCGTGACGCCGCAGGTCAGCAAACAAAGCTCAACCCGTCGCTGATCGCGGGTTCTGCATTGCTGATGAATGGCGCTCTCCCCAAACATGGCGCAAAGACCTACACCTGGATTGACGCCACGACCACCGGTGCCGCAGTCTCATATTGGCTGGAAGATGTGGACGTCAGCGGCGCGCGCACCATGCACGGTCCGGTGAGCGCGGCGTCATTTGACGGAGCAGCGAGTTCACTCCAGCCATCTTCTCTGCTCGATCGGTTGAATCAATCCCAGCCCGCTGCTGCTTCCACCCAGACCAGCTTTAACTCAGAAGCGGTGTTCACGCAGCCGGTTCCTACCTCCGCCCAGACTCAAAAGCAATTCGAACTAGCCGCCGGTCCGGCAGTAAAGTTGTATGTCAAACACGAAGGCTGGTATAGGGTCACGCAGCCCGAACTGATCAAGTCAGGACTCGATCCAAACGTTGATCCCGACACGCTCCAACTGTATGCCGAGGCCATCCAGCAGCCGATAGAGATTACCGGCGCGACATCCGGCCACGGTGGGTTTGGGCCGCAGGCCGCCATCTTCTTCTACGGAACGGGAATGGACACGCAATACACGGGCACGCGCGTGTACTGGCTGGTGACCGGCCACGCGCCGGGGCTGCGCGTGCAACACTTGCCGGCGTCCGAAGGGTCGAACCTGCCTCCGGCAACCTTCTTGTCCACGGTTGAGCTCAAGCCGCGGACCACCTATTTCTCAGCACTCATCACCAAGGATGGCGACAACTTCTTTGGACCACTGGTTTCCTCCACACCCCTCGACCAGAAACTCTACCTGGCGCACCTGGATGTCAATGCAGCCGAATCCGCACACCTCGATGTCACACTTCGCGGTGTCATCACCGCGAACCCGCACGATGTAGCCATCTCGCTGAACGGCGCCCCAGTTGGCAACCTGACGTACACGGGACAAGCCGAGGGGCGATTCCATCTGGATCTGCCTCCGGGAGCGCTCATGGAGGGGACGAACGTCGTCACGCTCACGTCGCAAAACGGTCAATACGATTACAGCCTGGTAGACACAATCCGGATCGCCTACCCGCACAAATATTTTACCGACCTGGGCCGGCTGAAATTCAGCGCCCGCGCGGGCGAGGAAGTCGCGTTCAACAGTGCGGGCGCCGGGCCTGTGATCGTGCTCGACGTCACCGACCCGGGCCTGCCGGTTGCTCTTACCCCCCAGGTCACGCTGCACGGCGGCCGCTACGAAGCGAAGATGCAGGTGCCGTGGACGTCAACGAGCAGTTCGAGTGGCGCCCGGCACACACTGCTCGCGCTGGACGACGCTCAGGTTGCGCACCCGCTAGGCTTGCGCCCCAATCATCCGTCTCGTTGGCACAGCCGCCAGCCTGGGGCCGAGATCGCGATGATTACGGCTGAGGAATTGGCCCCCGCTCTAAAGCCTCTCGCAAAGCAACGCGCTAAAGAGGGGATGTCTTCGAACATCATTTCAGTAACCGAGATTTACGACGAGTTCAACTTCGGCGAGCGCAGCCCCTACGCGATTCGTGAATTCCTGCAAACAGCACATACGAACTGGACCACACCACCGTCCTTCTTGCTGTTGAATGGCCGTGCGTCCATTGATCCCAGAAACTATCTCGGATTTGGGCACCTGGATATGGTCCCGACCAAGATCGTACCCACCGCGGCGCTCATGACCGCTAGCGACGACTGGTTCTCGGATTTCAATCAGACCGGCTTGCCGACGCTTGCGACCGGACGCCTGCCCGTGGGCAGTCCCGCCGAAGCAAGCTTGGTCGTCTCCAAGATCACTTCTTACGCCGGGACGGCCACCAACGGCGACTGGACCAGCCAGGCTCTTATGGTCGCCGACCGCGACGACGCCGACAGCTTCTCGCAAGACAGCCTTAGCGTTCAGGCCAAGCTTCCGTCCGCGATTTCCGTAACTGATATTTTCGCCAGTAAGATGGACGTGACCACCGCGCGACAACAGATTGTTGCAGGAATCAACTCCGGTAAACTCCTGGTGAACTATCTCGGGCACGGCTCGGAAGATCAGTGGTCGGGCGCGGACTTGTTCGACAACACGGCGGCTTCCGCGTTGACCAACGGATCGAGCCTCCCGGTGTTTCTGGTGCTGAACTGCTTGAATGGCTTCTTTCAGGATGTTTATGGTCAGCCGCTTGGGGTAACGTTGCTGCTCACGCCCAACGGTGGAGCGGTCGCTGTGCTCTCATCGTCCGGGCTAAACCAGGCCAGCCCGCAAGTCCGGCTTGATCGCATGGTTGTGCAGGGCCTGTTTCAAAGCAGCCACAATACTCTCGGCGAGGCTGTCATCCTGGCGAAGCAGCACATTGTTGATCCAGATGTGCGCAAGACGTACATTTTATTCGGTGATCCCGCGATGGCGCTCAAGCCCCCCGCCACTGCTACGCCGGCCGCACGTCTTCCTTGACGAAAGGCCCCGGACGCTTTCACGCAATCAAGGCGGCACCCGCGGTCTTGCGCAAGGGTTCGGCCAGGCCCCGCATGACCTTCTCGAATCCTGCGAAGTCGAGCGATTGAGGCCCGTCCGAGAGTGCACGTTCGGGGCACGGATGTACCTCAATCATCAGACCGTCCGCGCCAACGGCTACCGCTGCCCTCGAAACGGCTGCGATCAGGCTCTGCTTGCCGGTTCCATGGGAGGGATCGGCGAAGACGGGTAGGTGAGTGAGGTCGCGCGCCAGAGCCACCGCCGCCAAGTCCATGGTATTGCGCATTTCAGTCTCGAAGGTCTTGATCCCGCGCTCGCACAACACAACCTGCGAATTGCCGCCGGCGAGCAGGTACTCGGCCGCGAGCAGCCATTCCTTCACGGTCGCCGACGGCCCCCGCTTCAGCAGCACCGGCTTGTTTACCGTCGCCACGCGGCGCAGCAGAGCGAAGTTCTGCATGTTCCGCGCGCCAATTTGCAGCATATCGGCGTACTCACAAATCGTGTCCACATCCTCCGTGGCCAGCACCTCGGTCACAACCGGAAGGCCGGTTTCCTTCCTCGCCTCCGCAAGGATTTTCAGCGCCTCGGATCCCAAGCCTTGAAAATCGTAAGGTGACGTCCTGGGCTTGTATGCGCCGCCCCGGAGCATGCTCGCGCCCGCGCGTTTCACGGCGTGCGCCGTTGTCAGTAGTTGCTCGCGCGATTCCACTGAGCACGGTCCGGCGATCACGACAACGTCGGGGCCGCCAATCTCTACACCACCGACGTGGACCACCGTGCGCCCCGGTTTTACCTGCTTGCTGACCAACTTGAAGGGCTGCGCGATCGCGACCACGTTTTCCACGCCCGGTGCCACCTGGAGCGCCTCGATCTCGTGGCGGCGTCCGCTTCCGACCGCGGCCACAATGGTCCGCTGCGTTCCCCGCGTAACATGGGGCTGGTAGCCCGCTTCGCGAATGCGGTCAATCACATGCTGGATTTGTTCTTCCGAGGCCGTCTCGGCCATGTTCACGATCATGAGGTCTGCCCCTTTGTGACGATAGTCGCAAAAAAACAAAAGCTGCAACCGGTTTGGCTGCAGCTGGGAAAACAAAGTGCCGATGGCTTATCGCTTTCGCGCTCTGCCCGGCACTGAACTCCCAGTTGCGCCGCTAAAGTGCGGGCGCGAGTACACCGGGAATCCAGGAATAAATCGCATAGAGTCCTCTACTATTGAATCGAACTTGCCACCGAGGAAAACGCGTTGTTGGCATTCGTGCCGATCAGGCGAATGGTCCCCACGACCAGCACTAGAATAACGGCGAGCATAACGGCGTATTCGGCAATGTCTTGACCAGCTTCGTCGGACCAAAACCTACGCAGAACCTGATACATGAAATCCTCCGCGAGAGTGGCACATCTGGGATGTTCCCTATGATGCACGTTGTCACAGGAAAATGTCAAATGCCACGGGCACACACAGCGTGCGCCGGACCGAAGCTAGTGTCCGTCTTCGCGAATGCCAGAGTCCACGCTGGATGCGGCAACCGGCGCGTTATTTCCGCTGTTCAACACCGCTTGGGAGGCCAGCCGGGCCAGGTCGAGCACGCGACCAGGCAGCAAACCAAGGTAAAACGTCGCCGCCAGACAAAGGGCCGTTGCCAGTCCCACTCCAAACGGCACGCGCGCGACAGGCGTTTGTTTCTCCGGTTGCCGCATGTACATGACGACGATGATGCGTAGATAGTAATAGGCGCCGATCGCGGAGTTGATCACGCCGATGATGGAGAGCCAGATCAGGTTCGATTTGAACGCTGCACTGAATACATAAAACTTGCCGAAAAAGCCCCCCGTCATCGGAATGCCGATGAGCGACAGCAGAAAGATGGTCAGCGACGCGGCCAGAACGGGTGAGACCCGGCCCAGTCCCTCATAGTCCCGCAGGGAAACATATTTTTCGTCCACGCCGCCCAAATGGCTGACAATTGCGAATGCGCCGACGTTCATCGCGGCATAGGCCGCCGTGTAGAAGATCACCGCGGGTGCGCCCAGGTCCGGCGTGGACGCAAAGGCCACCAGCACATAGCCGGCATGGGCGATCGAGGAATAGGCCAGGAGTCGCTTCACGTTGTTCTGCAGGAGCGCGCCAAGATTTCCCAGAGTCATGGAGAGGACGGCCGCCACCCAGATGATCCAGAAGTGACGGGGCATGCTCAACTGAAAGACCACTCGCAGCAAGACCGCGAATGCCGCTGCCTTTGGCGCGGTGGACATGAACCCGACCACCGGTGCCGGAGCTCCTTCGTAAACATCGGGTGTCCAGACATGGAACGGAGCAGCGGCGAGCTTAAAGCCCAGACCAACGAACATCAGCGCGGCTGCCACATAGACCAGGGTTATCGCTTGCGAATCTTGAAGCGTCTGGGGGAGTCTCAGGGCAATGGTCTCAATATTGGTCGAGCCGGTCGCGCCAAACAGGAGCGCGATTCCATAGAGGAAGAATGCGGTTGCGAACGACCCCAGCAGAAAATACTTGAGTGCCGACTCTCCGCTGGAGGCTTCATGGCGACGCATCCCAGCCAGTACGTACGAAGAGATGGAAGAAATCTCCAGCGCGATGAAAATCAAGACCAGTTCGACCGCTGAGGACATCAGCCCCATGCCCACTGCACTGAACAGGATCAGGCCGTAATACTCTCCACCGCGCATCTTCTGCACCGACGTGTACTCGAACGACATCAGGACGACCACACCGCTGATGGCGATGACGAGCGCGTGGAAGAACACGCTGAAGCTATCGGCGCGTACCATGCCGGAAAACGCCAGACCCGGGGATTGCGCCATGAACCAGGTCGCAACCAGCGCAGAAATAGTGCCCAGCAGCGCGATCAGGCCAAGGGTACGCCGGCTGTGCTCGTCATCCACGAGAGGATCGAGAAGCATCACGGCCATGCCAAACACAGCGAGCACGATTTCCGGCAAGATCCGGACGTAGTCGCTCGCCTGTGGGATCGTCTGGAGTACCGTCGCAAGGATGTGGCTCATCGTCCCACCATCCGGCTGGCAAACTCAGGGAATGCCGATAACGCGGCGTGTACGGCAGGATCAATGGCATTCAGCCAGAGTAAGGGGGCAACGCCCATGACCAGCGACGCCAGCAAGCAGGGCCAGACGGCGAGTTTCTCCGCTCCATTCATGTCAGCAAGCGAGTTGTTCACGGCGTGAGTCACTTTTCCGTAGAACACTCGCTGGAACATCCACAGCAAATAGGCGGCACTCCAAATCACGCCAGTCGCTGCCAGAACTCCATAAAGCGGACGCGCCTGGAATGCTCCGCTCAGTACCAGGAATTCCCCAATGAAGCCGTTTAGCAAGGGCAAGCCCACCGAGGCCAGCACAATCACCAGATACGACGCCGTATATACCGGCATGGGGGTCGCCAGGCCTCCGAATTCGCTGATCTCATAAGTGTGCCGTCGCTCATGCAGAATGCCCGCCAGCATGAACAGGGCTCCTGTGGATACGCCGTGCGCCAGCATGACAAACATGGCGCCATCCAGCCCCGCCTGAGTAAAGCTGAATATGCCGAGCACAACGAAGCCCAGATGGCTGACCGAAGAATACGCAATCAGTTTCTTCATGTTCGGCTGCACCATGGCGACCAGCGCGCCATAGATGATCCCAATCAGCGCCAGCACCATGATCCAGTTGGCATTGCGCCGAGACTGCTCGGGAAATAATCCGAGGTTAAAGCGCAACATGCCGTACGTGCCCATCTTGAGCAGAACGCCTGCCAGAAGCACTGAGCCCGCCGTAGGCGCTTCCACGTGAGCATCCGGCAGCCAGGTGTGGAACGGGAAGAGCGGGACTTTTACCGCGAAGGCGATGAAGAATCCCAGGAACAGCCATTGCGCCGCTGCAGCAAAGCCGGGGACTGCGCCCTGCGCGATCTTGTCCCGAATCACGACGAAGTCGAAGCTTCCGGTATGCGCATACAGCCACAGAATCGCCGCCAGCATAAATACCGAGGCGACCATGGTGTACATGAAAAATTTGACCGACGCATACACTTTGCGTTCATGACCAAACACGCCGATCAGCAGCGCCATCGGAATCAGCGTTGCTTCCCAGAAGAAGTAGAACAGGAACAGATCGAGCGAAGTAAACACCCCGATCAGCGCCGTCTCCAGAATTAACAGCAAAACAAAGAACTCTTTGACCCGTTCGTGGATCGAGTTCCAGGAGATCAACACGCATAGCGGCGTCAGAAAAGTTGTAAGCAGAATCAGCCACATGGAGATGCCGTCAATCCCCATGTGGTAGTGAATGTTGGGATTCGTGATCCACTGCCGGTCAACATCGAACTGAAAACCCGTCTGGCCACGGTGAAAATGCACGGGCAGATGAAGCGAAACAAAAAACGTCGCCAGCGAGACCACCAGGGCAAAGATCCGAATATCGCGGTCACGCCGGGGCAGCAGCATGGCCAGCAGACCGCCCGCCAGCGGCAGGAAGGTGACCAGCGTCAAGATGATGGGGTTGAATGAGTTCGTGCTCATCTCACCCCCGCCCATACCATGTACCCGATCACAACCGCGGCCCCGGCGGTGATCCATCCCGCGTAGGACCTCAAGTTGCCAGATTGCATCTGGCGCAGACCATCGGAAATCCGCTTCGTGGTGGTGGCGCTGCCATTCACGGCCGCATCAATCACGCCCCGGTCCGCGCCTTGCCACAATGCCGCCCGCGAAAATGCGATCAGCGGACGCACAATGGTCGCTCCATAAATCTCATCCACATAATATTTGTTGAGCACCGAACGATACAGCCCGCCCAGCGAACTCGCGATTCTTGCCGGAATGTCCTTGTCTCGGTAGTAGAGCAGCCATGCCAGACCAAAGCCACTCACCGCCGCGAGCACGGAAACGAGCGTTAAATACAAATCCATGTGCCCGGCCTCGGAGGCCGCTTCCGGTGCCGCACCCAGCGCGGGAGCAAGGAAGTGTTCAAACCGCCCGCCAATCCCCACCCATCCGCCAACGATGGAGAGAACCGCAAGTATCATCAACGGCGCAAGCATCACCATAGGGCTCTCGTGCGGAGTGCCATGACCATGCTCGCCGTGCCCGTCGTCGTGTCCACCGTGCCCGTGGTTATCGTGGGCCGCCCCGCGGTAGTCCCCGAGAAAGGTCATAAACCAAAGCCGGAACATATAGAACGACGTGATGAACGCCGTGACCACACCGACCAGCCAGAAAACCCAACTGCCGTGCGGGCTGGAGAAAGCGCGCCACAAAATTTCGTCCTTGCTGAAAAACCCTGCCAGCGGCGGAAAGCCGGCGATGGCAAACGTGGCAATGGTCATCGTCCAGAATGTCCAGGGCATGTATTTGCGCAGGCCGCCCATCTTGCGCATGTCCTGCTCGCCGCCTACGCCATGAATCACCGAACCCGCGGCCAGGAACAGAAGCCCCTTAAAGAATGCATGGGTCATCAGGTGAAACACGCCCGCCGAAAACGCACCCACGCCGCATGCGATAAACATGTAGCCGAGTTGCGAGACGGTGGAATACGCCAGCACTTTTTTGATGTCGGTCTGGGTAATGCCAATCGTCGCTGCAAACAGCGCGGTCAGCGTGCCGATGATCGCGACCACAGTCAGCGCCAGCGGCGCGCGTTCGAATATGACATGCGACCGCGCCACCATATACACACCCGCCGTAACCATCGTCGCAGCGTGGATCAGCGCCGATACCGGAGTCGGGCCTTCCATCGCGTCCGGCAGCCATACATACAAAGGAATCTGCGCCGACTTGCCACAGGCACCCACCATAAGCAGGATTCCGATAGCCGAGAGCAGGCTCTCCGTCGAGGTCCCCGGAGCAAGTCGCGCCACCGAACCGAATACGCTGTCGAAGCTGAGCGATCCGAAGTGCCGAATGATGAGGAACAGCCCAATCAGAAATCCGAAGTCGCCGATTCGGTTTACGATGAATGCCTTCTTGCCCGCCGACGCCGCTGAGTCCTTGGTAAACCAGAAACCAATCAGCAGGTATGACGCCAGGCCCACGCCCTCCCATCCGACAAACATCAGCAGATAGTTGCCGGCCAGCACCAGCGTCAGCATGAAGAACAGAAACAGGTTCAGATAGGTGAAGAAGCGGCAGTAGCCCGGATCGTCCCACATATAGCCGATGCTGTAGACGTGAATCAGGAAGCCCACGCCTGTGACTACCAGCAGCATCACCAGCGAAAGCTGGTCTAGATAAAAAGAGAAATCAACCGAGAACAGCCCGGAGCGGATCCAGTGCGCCAGGAATTCCTGATGCGGCAGTTCGATGGACGAAACGGCGGCGGCTGCGCGCAATGCCATGAGAAACGCTGCGCCGCTTCCCAGCAACGCGACGGCGGAGACGCCCGTACGCGACGCCTTTCTGCCGAACAGACCGTTGATCGCGGCACCCAGCAGGGGAAGGACCGGAATCAGCCAAAGATGTAAATTCAACGTCATAATTTGAGCAGGTTCATCCGGTCAACGTTCAAAGTTTCACGGGTGCGGTAGACGGCGATAATAATCGCCAGACCCACGGCCGCTTCCGCCGCCGCCACCAGCATCACAAAAAATACAAACACATGACCGCTGAGCGAATGCCAGCGGGCCGCGAACGCCACGAACGACAGATTCACGCCATTCAGCATCAGCTCAATGGACATGAAGATGGTGATTATGTTCCGCCGGATCAGGAACCCTGCCACTCCGCAGGCAAAGAGAAATCCGCTCAATAGCAGGTAATAGGAAAGAGGGACCACTAGTTGCCTCCTTCTGCCGGCGTTTCCGGCTTTGTCGCCAGCGCGACCGCACCCAGCACGGCAATCAAAATCAGAATCGATGTGATTTCAAAGGGCAGTAGAAACTCGTGGAAAAGAAGCTGTCCGATCGCCGGGGGCGAGCCATAGTTCGCGCCCGCTCCATAGTTTCCGCCGACTGCGAGTGTGTCGGTACCGGCGTGCCGTAACAGTACCCACGCGACCAGCAAGCTTCCGGTCAGCAGTCCGGGAATCCCGAGCAACCATGCCACGCGGCTGCCTGCGGAGCGCTCTTCCTCGCCCGCATTCAGCAGCATGATGACAAATACAAACAGCACCATGATCGCGCCGGCATAGACGATCACTTGCACCGCCGCGACGAACTCCGCGCCGAGCAGCAGATACTCCCCGGCCAGCGCCGCCATCACCGCAATCAGCGACAAGGCGCTGTTGATCGGGTGCCGTTGCATCAGCAGGTTGACCGCCCCGGCGACGCACACCGCACCGAACAGCAAAAATAATATGAGATGAACGCTCAACATGAAGTCCAGTCTTTAATGCTCTACTGCACCGCCACCACCAGCGCTGTGATCATAAGGTTCGCCAGCGCCAGAGGGATCAAAAATTTCCATCCAAACGACATCAACTGATCGTAACGGAAGCGCGGCAGCGTCCCGCGCACCCAAATATAGACGAACAGGAACACCACAACTTTGGCCAGAAACCACAGCACGGGCAGAAGCGACTGCAAAATTGGGGGTCCAAACACCGGGCCCAGCCATCCGCCGAAAAACAGCAGCGTGGCCAGCGAACCCACCGTGATCATGTTGGCGTATTCGGCCATAAAGAACATGGCGAACTTCATCGCGCTATATTCCGTGTGATAGCCCGCCACCAGTTCGGTTTCGGCCTCCGGCAGGTCGAACGGGATGCGGTTGGTTTCGGCGTAGGCCGACATCAGATAAATAAAGAAAGCGATGAACTGCGGAAAAATGTTCCACTTGGGAATGAATCCGAAGTAAAGCCCGCGCTGCGCTTCGACAATGTCGCGAAGGCTGAAACTGCCGGCCAGAATCAGCACGCCGACCAGCGACAGTCCCAGCGATAGTTCGTAGCTGATCATTTGCGCGCTGGCGCGCAACCCGCCCAGCAGGGAATACTTGTTGTTCGAAGCCCAGCCCGCCAGCGCGATTCCGTAGACGCCCATCGAAGTGATGCCGAGAATCAGCAACAGCCCGATGTTGACGTCGGTAATGCCCAGCGGAATGTCCAATCCGAAGATAGACAGTGTGCCGCCAAACGGAATCACTGCGATCGAAGTCAGCGCGAAGATGACCGCGATCAGGGGCGCCGCAATATAGAGCGGCTTATAAACGTGCGGCGGCGTAAGGTCTTCCTTGAACAGGAACTTAACGCCGTCGGCTGCCGGTTGTAGGAGTCCAAACGGCCCCACCCGCGTGGGTCCCCAACGGTTTTGCATCCGGCCCACGACTTTGCGTTCCAGCCAGACCGTATAGGCCACCGCCGTCAGCAGGATGAACAGCACCAGCGCCGACTTGATGATCGAGATCAGAATGTAGGTGCCGATGGGCAAGCGTGTCTTCCTGTCAGTCTCCCGCCACTTCGGCAGGTTGTTCCTGTTGATGTTCTGCTACCGCTTGCAGAGCGCGCGAATAATGTCCCAGCGTGCCCGAACTGAACAATGAATTGTCGGCGGGAACGATCAATGCCGGCTCCTGCGCCAGCGATGCCGCACTATTCTCGATCGATGTTCTGACGCTGTTGCCCGAGAGCAGGTTCAGGCGGGAAACGGCGTAACCCCGCACCAGTCGCTGGATTTCGTCAAAGATGGCCACCGGATCAAACGGATTAAGCTTTGGTTCGAGCCCGTTGGCCTGCAGCCATACTGCGTGCTGGTCGGCCTCGCCGGATTGTGCGCCGCGCGACTGCCCCATGTCCGCAGTCGTGCCTCCGCCAAACGGGACCAGTTTCTTCACATCGAATCCCATGGCATCGGCGATTCGCACAATCATCTCGAAATCTGATTTCGTCCCTGTGACTTCGCCGGCTTTCTTCACCATCTGCAAATCGCCTGCCGTGTTGGTAAACGTTCCGGATTTCTCGTATGCGTTTGCCGCCGGCAGCACGACGTCGGCAATCGCAGCCGTCTCGGTCAGGAACATGTCCTGCACCACAACGAACGCTGCCGACAAGGCTGCTGGCGCCAGCCCAAGGCGTCCCACCGGATTTGCGCCCACAACGTACAGAGCTTTCAGTCTTCCCGCACGCGCCGATTCGAGCATGGCTGGAAGATCGAGGCCCGGCGCAGCCGGCAGGCCGCCCCATTCCTGGCCGAAGGTGCTCGTCCCAGCGACGGCCGTGTACCCGGCCAAAAGATCGGGATACAGACCCATGTCCGACGCGCCCCGCGAATTCGCGTAGTCCGCCAGGCAGATGAACTTCGCCTGCGGCAGCGCCGCGACCAACTGTTGCACAGCGTTGCCACGAATCTCTGACCCGAAGGCCACGACCAGTTCCGGTTCCTTGCGCAGCGCATCGCGCAGAGTTTCGAGCGACGTGGCACTGGTGCCCGCCACACCCAAACTTTTTTCTGCCGGTGCGCTTCCGGCAAGGAAGCTCGCAAACCGTGCTTCTCCGTTGTCCTCGCTGACCTGGGCGAACACCGTGGCTTGCCGACGCAGTTTGATCGAACGGGAATTCACCGCATAAAATCGCGCCTGGCGCAGGCGCACGTTGTTGCGGATCTGCGACGCCAGCAGCGGATGTTGTTCGGTTGGATCGTTGCCCATCAGCAGAATGGCCGGCGCCGTGGCTACCTCCGCCATGCCCGCGGTCCTGTTTTGTTGCCCGCGTACCGCCGCGGCCAGGGTAGGGAAGTCGGCGGTACGATGATGGTCCACATTGTTGGTCTTGAGCACCACGCGCGCGAACTTGGAGAGCAGGTAATTTTCTTCGTTGGTCGTCCGGGTCGAGCCGATCACACCCACTGCCGCTCCGCCGTCCCGGTCGCGTACTTCGGCAAACTTCTTGCCAATCAGTGAAAAAGCCTCGTCCCAGGTGGCGGGCTGCAGCTTGCCGTTCTTACGAATGAGAGGCTGCGTCAGCCGGTCTTCGTGGGATGCGAAATCGAAAGCGTAACGTCCCTTCACGCACAGGAAATCGTTGTTGATGCCGCTCTTGTCGCGGTTGTCGCCGCGCACAATTTCCATTCCCGTGTCGGCCCGTCGCGCACCCAGCGTGGTCTTGCAGCCGTCGGCGCAATGAGTGCAGGTCGTGCCCACGTGGTTCATTTCCCACGGTCGCGTCTTGTAGCGGTAGGCGCCGGAAGTGAGCGCTCCCACCGGGCAGATGTCAATGCACGCACCGCATTGTTCACAATCCAGGCTCTCGCCCTCATTGGGCGCGATCACCGAACTGACGCCCCGGTTCTGCACCCCCAGCGCCGATACATCCATGGCCTCGCCACAGACGCGCACGCAGCGGTAGCAGAGAATGCAGCGCGGTCGGTCAAAGAACACCACCGGCGACCATTGCTGCTCTTCCTTGTGGTTCTTGGCTTCGATGAATTTCGATTCGTGCGCGCCGTAGGAGAACGTCATGTCCTGCAATTCACATTCGCCGCCCGCATCGCACACCGGGCAATCCAGCGGATGGTTGCCCAATAGCAGTTCGACCATGGACTTCCGCGCCTGGTGGATTTCCTCGGTGTTGGTGGTCACCACCATGCCTTCTGTGACCACCGTCGTACACGCAGTCTGCAGCTTCGGCATTTTCTCCACTTTCACCAGGCACATTCGGCACGCGCCCTGCAGCGAAAGGTTTGGGTAATAGCAAAACGCCGGCACCTCGATGCCCGCGGTCTTGCACGCCTCGATCAGAAGCGCGCCCGCCGGGGCGGTCAGGCTCTTGCCGTCAACTGTGAAGGTTACGTCCGCCATGAGATTCCCTTAGTGTGCCAGCACCGGCAACGCCTGCGCCGCGCCTTCTTTTTCAAACGGGCACGGCCTGCCTTCCAAATGGTCTTCAAACTCTTTGCGAAATTTCTTCACAAAGCCAATGATCGGCATCGCCGCCGCATCACCCAGCGGACAGAACGTCCGCCCCAGCATGTTCTCGGCGAGATACTGCATGTTATCAATGTCTTTCTTCAGTCCCGCTCCGGCATGGAACCGCACCAGCGTCTTCTTAAGCCAGTCCGTCCCCTCGCGGCAGGGAATGCACCAGCCGCAGCTTTCATGCTGGTAGAACTTAATGGTCCGCAGGGCAAACTTCACTATGCACTGGGCATCATCAAGGATGACCACACCACCCGAGCCCAGCATGGAGCCGGCCTTGGCCACGCCGTCAAAATCCATCGGGATATCAATTTCTTCCGGCAATAGCACCGGCACCGACGATCCACCCGGCACCACCGCCTTCAACGTTCGTCCGTTGGGAATGCCTCCGCCCACTTCGTAAATCATTTTCTTCAGGTTGTAGCCCATCGGCAGTTCGTAAACGCCGGGCTTGTCCAGGTTCCCGCTGAGGCAGAACAGGCGCGTGCCGCCGTTTTTCGGCGTGCCCAGGTTCGCATACCAGGCTCCACCGCCCAGCATGATGTGCGGTACCGCCGCCAAGGTTTCGGCGTTATTGATTACCGTAGGCCCGCCCCACAGACCCACCACGGCGGGGAATGGCGGACGAATTCGTGGAATCCCGCGCTTGCCTTCCAGCGATTCCATCAGCGCCGACTCTTCGCCCACTTCGTAGGCCCCGGCCCCGCCATGCCAATAGATGTCGAACGTCTTTCCGCTGCCAAAAATGTTCTTACCCAGAAATCCTTTGGCATACGCATCGCGGATCGCCTTCTGCATGATGTCGGTCAAATAGCGATACTCGCCGCGAATATAGATGTAGCCACTCTGCGCCCCAACCGCGAGGCCCGCAATCATCACGCCTTCGATTACGGAATGCGGATCGTGCTCAAAAATCAGCCGGTCCTTGCATGTCCCCGGCTCGCTTTCGTCGCCGTTGCAGAGCACATACTTCGGCTTGGCCGACTGCTTGGGTACGAACGACCATTTCAATCCGGTCGGGAACCCGGCCCCGCCTCGTCCGCGCAGACTCGATGCCTTTACCTCGTTGATGATCGCGTCCGGCTCCATGGCCAGCGCCTTCTGCACGGCCTTGTAGCCGTCCAGCTCAAGATAACGGTTGATATCGGTCGCGCCTTTGCCAAAGCGCTGCGAGATCACGCGTACTTCGTCGGGATGTGAGACCAGGTCAGCCATGGCAACTATTGCTGATTGCTGATTAATTGATCGTTGATTGAACTCCGCAAGCACTTCAATCAGCAATCAGCAATCAAAAAATCAAAAATTGTTTATCGTGTTTCCTTGTTCCGATACCCGTCCAGCACCGCATCCATCTTTTCCGGTGTCAGGTTTTCGTGAAAGTCATAGTTCACCTGCGCCGCCGGGGCCCAGCTGCACGCTCCAATGCATTCCACTTCTTCCAGCGTAAACATCCCGTCCGGCGTCGTCTGCTTGTGTCCAATGCCAAGCCTCTTCGCGCAATGCGCCAGGATTTCCTCGCCACCCCGCACCATGCAGCTGATATTGGTGCACACCTGCACGTTGTATTTGCCGCGCGGCTTGGTGGTCAGCATCGAGTAATAGCTGATCACGTTGCGTACTTCGAGTTCGGTCAGGTCCAGACGCGAGGCTAGCTCCTGAATGACCTCGTCACTCAAATAGCCGACCTCATCCTGTGCGTAGAGCAGCGTCGGTACCAGTGCCGAACGCTTCGTCGGATAGTGCGGCACCATCTCCGCGAACCGGTTTTCGAATTCTTGAGAGAATTTCACCGGTCAATTTCCCCCAGCACGATATCAATGCTTCCAATCGCCGCCACTACGTCCGCCAGCAATTTTCCCTTGCACATTTTCTCCAGCGTTTGCAGGTTGGCGAAGCAGGCCGACCGCACGTGCACGCGATACGGCTTCGCCGTGCCGTCACTCACAATGTAATAGCCCATTTCACCACGTGGAGATTCCACCGCCTGGTACACCTCTCCGGCGGGCACGGCAAACCCTTCGGTGATGATCTTGAAGTGGTAGATGAGCGACTCCATCTGGGTCTTCATCTTCTCGCGGTCGGGCAGGACAACTTTCGGTGCATCCGCCTTCACGTCGCCTTCCGGCATCCCGTCTAGCGCTTGCTTCACGATGCTGGTAGACTCTCGCAGCTCCGCGACTCTGCACATGTAACGCGCAAATACATCGCCTTCCTGCGCTACCGGCACCTTGAATTTGAAATTCTCGTAGCCTGAATACGGCATGTCCCGCCGCAGGTCGAAATCCACGCCGCTGCCGCGCAGCGTCGGCCCGGTGGCCGACATCGCAATCGCATCTTCCGCGGTCATCCGCGCCACGCCCTTGGTCCGCATCATCCAGATCGGATTGCCTGTGAGCAGGTTCTCGTATTCGTCAATTTTCTCCGGAAACAGGCTTGCGAAGTCCCGCACCCGGTCAAAAAACCCGATCGGCGGCTCCAGCGACACTCCGCCCACGCGGAAGTAAGATGTCATCATCCGCTGCCCGCTCACCATTTCAAACAGCCGCAGGATCCGTTCCCGCTCGCGGAAGCAATACAGGAACACCGTCATCGCGCCCATGTCCATGGCGTGTGTACCCAGCCACACCAGGTGCGAATTGATCCGCGTCAGCTCATTCATCAGCACCCGCAGCCACTGCGCTTTCGGCGGAATCTCCAGTCCCAGCAGCTTTTCCACTGCCAGTACGTAGCACAGGTTGTTGGTCATCGGGCACAGATAGTCAATCCGGTCCGTCAGCGGTACCACCTGCTGATAAAACTTGGCCTCGCAGGTTTTTTCAATGCCGGTGTGCAGGAAACCAATGTCCGGCATGATCCGCACAATCGTCTCGCCATCAATTTCGAGCAGCAAGCGCAGCACGCCGTGCGTGGAGGGATGCTGCGGCCCCATATTCAAAATCATGGTCCGGTCTTGACCAGACTCGAGCACGGGAGTGGGAGTCAAATGGGCCATGGCTACCGGAACCCCTCTACGGGATAGTCTTTTCGCAGAGGATGACCTTCCCAGTCTTCCGGCATCAAAATTCTCACCATATATGGATGCCCGCTGAAACGAATCCCGAACAGGTCGAAAATCTCGCGCTCAAAATAATTCGCTCCCGGCCACACCTTAGTCAGCGAATCCACCACCGGGTTGGAACTCTCCAGCTTCACTTTCAGTCGCACACGTTCTTTCCGGCCCATGGAGAGCAGGTGATAGACCACCTCAAACCGCGGCTCCGACGGGTGCCAGTCCACACAGGTGATGTCAGAAAGAAATGTAAATCCTCCGCCTCGCAGCGCCTCGCACGCCTGGCAAATCAACGTGCGGTCAATCCACACCGTCATCTCTTCGCGGTCAAACTTTGCGCTTTCCACGGCGCCGCGGTTCCAGGCCAAAAGCCGCGCCAATGCGGGATGGTCTTTTAATTGTTCCAGATCGGTGATTGCCGGCTCCAGCGCCATCTACACGTTCCCCCGCCGGGAGCCAGTTTCGCCCCAGTCCAGAATGCCTTTTTTCCATACGTAGAAAAACGCCACCAGGAAAATGCCGAGATACACCACCATTTCCCAGAATCCGAACATCTTGAGGTCCCTCAGGATCACCGCCCAGGGGTAAATGAAGACCGCTTCCACGTCGAACAGGATGAAAAGCATCGCCACCAGGTAAAACTTCACCGAAAACCGTCCTCGCGTGTCGCCCACCGGCTCCATCCCGCACTCATAGGGCGCCATTTTGGCCTTGGTCGGCTTGCGCTGACCGATCAGCCACGACAGCGTCACAATTCCGCCCGCGATGCCGCCGGCTAGCAGCATGTGGATCAGAAATGGCAGGTAGCGTGCGAAGTAATTGTCTGGCATGGTGATGGGTGGATATAATTCGCGCAACAGTGTCAACTAAACAATCTAGATTATGGGCTGGCAGTGGCACTGTCAAGGGAAGCGAGAGCTACTTTTTCAACAGAATAAGTTTTGACCGGCGTTTCGTTTTGGGAATCGCCGCAGCGGGGACAATCTTTCATGGTCTTTGGCTTCAATACCGACATTAAGAGCGGCGACACCGTTTTCCACGTGCAGAGCGAAGCGCGCGAGGCCGACCTGCTGCTGCAGACCCAGGTTTTCGTCCGCGGACGCTGCATCGGGAAAAAAGCCACGTCCTATGCCGCCATGGCTACGTCCCCAAGTTTCGGGGATTCCGAAAAAGAACAGGTTCTCCGCGACCAGCACCGCACCGTGCTCGATTCCATCCGCGAGGGCCGCCTCGAGTCCATTCTTGATCGCTCGGACTCCGAGGCGCTCGCCGCCACTCGGCCGCTTGACCTCGAATGGCTGAACGCCGACTCCGTACACGCGCGCGGCAAACTGAAAATGCAGTTGCGGGTGACCGACGGTGGACAGGCCGCGTCCGGCGCCCGCCTGACCTTTCGCCTCGCCCGCTCGAATGCATCGCCGTTTTACACTCAAACCTCGAGCGATGCCGCCGGTGCGGCCGAAGTTGATTTTGAAATGGACGAGCCCAGTCTTCCCGATGCTTCCATTCTTGTGCAGGCCAGTTTCGAGGGCCGCACCGCAACCCGCAAATTTCTTCTGCGCCAGGTCGTCTGATCGCTACTTTGGCTTTCCGGATTTTCCTCATGAAACTCGTCATCAACGGCGAATCCCGAGAATTCCCCCACTCAACTCCCACGGCCTCGACGGTCGCCGATCTGCTGGCGTGGCTGCAAATCAAGCCGGACCGCGTCGCCGTCGAACTCAATCGCAGCATTTCTCCCCGCGGCGAGTGGGCCCAAACCCAGCTTTCCGAGGGCGATCAGCTGGAAATCGTCCAATTTGTCGGCGGCGGTTAAATCGCGAAATCCTCTGTGCGGTCCCGTGTCCCCTGTGGTCAAAATCTTTTCGGGAGCCGCTAAGAACGCCGGAACTCCCCTGGTTAACATGCCGCCGAATTTCTGTCCTTGACTCCAAACACTCTGCGCCTACAATGTTTCAAACAATTCTTCAAGTAATTGTTTGAACGGTTCCTCTGACCATGGCGGATGGATTCACAACTCAACAGGTGGTCGCCCTCACCGGCATCACCGCTCGCCAGCTCCAGTGGTGGGACGAGCAGGGCGTGGTCCGCCCGCAACGGCAAGGCCGCCGCCGGCTCTACACCGAGGACAATCTCATGGAGCTCGCCGTCATCGCCCAGCTTCGCCGCAAGGGCTTTTCTCTGCAAGGCGTGCGAAAGGTCATACGCTTCCTGGGTCGTGAGCTGAAAACCGGACTTGCTTCCATTCTCCGCGCCGGTTCCGACGTCCACCTACTCACCGACGGCAAGCGACTCTATCTTGAGACTTCCGAACGCCAGATTGTGGACATCCTAAGAAATTCGCGCCAACCCATTCTGGGAATCTGCCTCTCCGACGCCGTTCGACAAGTGCGGGCCGAGCTGGTACTCAAGAAGGTAACTACCTCCGTAACGTTACCGTCCACAGGGCGGCGTGTTAGAAAGTCTTCATAGTCAAAGTTTTTGCAGCACGGTTTTTTCGTTCCACGATTTTCAGCGCCAGGAGAAATGCATGATCGCCGAACTCGACATTCTGAACGAGTGGATCCCCGAGCAGATGGAACCGGGCACGATCTTCGTCCTGGAAAATGCCGGAGACGTCGGCGAAAAAGAAGACCCCTACTGGGCGGTGCTGGCTTGTCCCGAGTGCGGCATGCTCGGCCTCATCACGCGCAAACAGATCAACGGTTTGATTCCGGTCATCTGCGGCTCCGAACACTGCTCCGCGCAGTTCTTCATCCGCGAAAGCGAAGTCGTCGTCCGCAAACCCTTCTAAGGCACTCAGTAGCCGCCGCTTCAAATATCCTGTCATTCCGACCGCTAAGCGAAGCGCTTCCAAATTCCTCTGTCATTCCGACCGCGAGGCGAAGCGCCTCGAAATTCCTCTGTCATTCCGACCGCGAAGCGAAGCGCCTCCAAATTCCTCTGTCATTCCGACCGGAGCCGTCGCGCCAGCGACGGCGCAGTGGAGGAACCTGCTTTCCTCGCCGCCAGAATGCTCCCTGTGATGCAGTTTGGTGGTATTGGCCTCCAAATTCCCCTGTCATTCCGACCGCAGCCGGACCCTGAGCGTAGCGAAGGGTACAGCGCAGTGGAGGAACCCGCTTTCCTCGCCGCCAGAATGCTCCCGATAGTCACTTCAGTTGATTTCGATTGATCTGCGATTGTTCTCTGACGAATGAACATCAATCCCCGCAAATCATTGATTCCAAACGGCAAACTTTCTGTGGAAAACTTTACGCGCAAGTCGTTTGTTTTCATGTAGTTATAAAATGAACGCTAGGGCCCCTGGCGTTCGATTTGCGGGGTGTTTGGCGGGTGGAGCCCCGCAGGATGCTTCGGCGGGAGAAAACGCAGCCACGGCCCTCTGGCGGGCCGGGAAAGGGTATCCGTGGCAGGGACAAGTCCCAAAGTTTCAGGGTCGCAGGACTCCGGTCACTCTTCAGGGAGTAAAGTCACTTTTCTATCACCCTTTTTCTATCACCTCTTTTTTCTATCACCCTTCAAAAACCGCACGCTCATTTCCTCGTCACGTTGATTTCCCGCAACTCCACCGGCACCTGCTCCACAATCTCAATCCCAAATCCTTCCAGCGCCGCCACCCGCTTCGGACGATTCGTCAGCAGACGAATGCGGCTCAGCCCCAAGTCCGACAGAATCTGCGCGCCAATGCCAATCTCGCGCTGCGGCTGGTTTCCCTTTTCCAGCAGCGCCGGCAGGTTTTGCCCGTGGTGAAACGTCAGGGCATTTCTTTCGCCTAACTTCTCAGTCGAGAATCCCTGCGAAGTCTGGTGAAGATAGATCACCGCGCCGCGCCCCTGCTCGGCGATCTGACGCAGCGAGCCGTCCAACGTGGCATGGCACTGGCAGGCGGTCGAGCCAAATACGTCTCCCATGAGGCAATGCGCATGCATGCGCACCAGCACAGGTTCAGCGTTGCTTTCAATGTCGCCGCGCACCAGCGCCACGTGCGACTCGCCACCATCCACTTCGCTCTCATAAGCAATCAGCCGGAACTCGCCATACTGGGTCCCCACCAGCGCCTCGCCTACGCGGTGAATGTAGCGCTCATGCGCCATGCGGTAGCGAATCAAGTCGGCCACCGTCAGCATCTTCAGCCCATGCTCACTGCAGAACTTGATCAGGTCGGGCACGCGCGCCATGGTGCCGTCGTCATTCATGATCTCGCAGATGATTCCCGCCGGCACCAGCCCCGCCAGCCGGGCCAGGTCCACCGCGGCTTCCGTCTGTCCCGCGCGCACCAGCACGCCGCCTTTGCGCGCCCGCAGCGGAAATACATGTCCCGGCCGCGCCAGATCGGCAGGCCGGGTCGCCGGATCAATTGCCACTTGAATCGTCCGCGACCGGTCATAGGCTGAAATTCCTGTGGTCACGCCCTCGCGCGCGTCAATCGCCTCGCAAAAGGCGGTGCCGTACTGCGCCGTGTTTTCTTCGGTCATGTTCCCGATGCGCAGATGGTCCAGCCGTTCTCCGGTCATCGCCAGACAAATCAGCCCGCGCCCATGCTTCGCCATGAAGTTGATTGCTTCCGGCGTGACCTTATCGGCTGCAAGGGTGAGGTCGCCTTCGTTCTCCCGCGCTTCGTCGTCTATGACGACAATCATCCGCCCGGCGCGCATTTCCTCGATCGCCTCAGGAACCGTGGTGGAGACTCTTTCGTTCATTTCCCGCCTCGCGTGTTAAAACCTTCAAGCACTAAGGACACAAAGGCTCACGAAGCAAAGTCCTTGAATTTCAAACCTTCGTGTGACTTCGTGTCCTTCGTGGTTAATCCCAATTATGCCGCCCCGGTCAAAACGTTCTCGGAAGTCTGGAAAAACGTCCGCACCGCTTTCACCACCAGCCGCGCCAAAAAAACGGTGATGACCACGGCGATGATGGCCGCCGTTCCTGCCACATAGGGATGACGCGTTGCCAGCCACGTCAGGCCGATCGCCGAGGCGTCTTCTCCCAGACTCAGCGCGATATTGGAAACCGGCTCGGGCGATGGCGTCACCGCTGCGCGTATGGCAGTCTTTCCCCCATGCGCGGCAAACGCAACCCCCGCCCCGACCAGTGCCGCCAGCAGTTGGTGCTCGGGGCTCAGTTGGCTGGCCGCCCGATATCCGATAAACGCCGCCACCGGCACCCGCACAAACGTCTGCAAAGCGTTCCAGATCAAATCAAACGCGGGGACTTTATCCGCGAAAAATTCGATCACAAACATCACCGCGCACGCGGCAATCACACCCCAGTGCTCCAGCACTTGCAGCCCCGGCGGCAGAGGCATGTGACCAAAGCGCGCCAGCAACCCCAACACGCCGACGGTTGCATACACGTTCAATCCTGCCGCGAACCCAACCGCCGCCAGCAACGCAAACAGTTGGCTCATGGGTATCTGTAGACCGTCAAGCATGGCACGCCTCCACTCCGTTCCAAAAAGCTGATTGCAAAAAATAAAGGGCCGCGCGCTGGGCGACCCTTGGCGAATCCGATGAAAAATTCTCTACAGCGTGGACTCGATCTCGAAGCCCCAGGCTTCCAGCAACGGCTCTGGAATGTACTTCGAATTCTTGTTGCGCCGCGCCCACTCGCGCAAACGGGTCGAGCGCAGGTACTGGTCCGGAGTCAGCTTATACTCCTTCACCACCTGCTCAAACTCTGTAATGGTGGGCGTAATCGGCCCGATGGGCTCGGGTTTACCCCAGTTTGGATTTCCGCGTCGTTTTGCCATGAACTATGCCTTCCTTCGCCTGTAAGTGCCTCTACCACAGCTTGTAACTGCCTCTATCTCAGTATGATGCCCGCAGCCGATCAAAAGGTGCATGCCTGGAGACCTGCCTGCGCTTCGCTTGCCCGTCCCAATATCTTGATCGGCTAAAGACCGAATAACTTACCCCGATTCCAGTGAAATGTCAATCTTTTATGCTCGTCTTTTTTTTGTTTGGATATAACCAGGTTCGAATATAACCAGCGTGTTATCAGTAATTTGGGCCCAACTCGCAATGGATCGCGTGTTCAAGAGCCGGTTCTGGCGCGCTCGATGCCGGGACTGCAGCTTTCGCCCCGATTCCTGCCGATGCGATCGTCGTGACAAAGGGAGGACGCGATGGCTGGGTACCGCGGTAACCATGCATCTCGCTGCTTCATTGACCTGCGTGAACCGAGGGCCTAGATTTCAAGGGAGACCTGTTCAGTAGGGCGAAGCGGACCATCCCATGGGATTGACGGCACTCATACTTTGTTCGGACGAAAAAATTGTCAGAGTGGTACGGCGAACCCTGGCCGACCTGGACATTCAGGCTGAATGCTGTGCCGACGCCTCCGCAGCCCTGCGGAAACTTACCCGCCAGCGCTTTGAAGCGCTGATCGTGGACTGTTCCGACCCAAGTTTTCAAGAAGTGCTGAAGAGCGCGCGTTCCGCCCGCGGCAATGGGCGTGCCGTCGCCATGGCCATCGCCGATCCAGCGCTCTCGCTGAGCTCCGTATTCGCTCTTGGCGCTCACTTCGTGCTTTATAAGCCTGTTACCAGCGAAAGGGCCAAACTAAGTTTCCGCGCCGCCCGTGCCTTGATGAAGACCGAGCGTCGCCGCAACGCCCGCATCCCAGTCCGTGTTCCGGTCGTGCTCGACAGCGGCCGAGGCACGCTCCACAAGCTCACTACCGAAGATCTAGGCGAAGGCGGCATGGCCGTCAGTTTGTCCACCGGCGCGAAGCCGGCCGGGATTTGGAAGGCCACCTTCACGCTGCCCGATTCGCAGGACGTACGCGAAGTCACCGTCGAGATGGCCTGGGAAGGCCGTGAACGTCAGGCGGGCCTGCGGTTTGTCAGTGTTTCTTCCGAGGTCTCTGCCGCCATTCAGGAATGGATGCGGCGCAGTTCCCCCGACCTCGAGCAGGACGATCCACCGCTCTCGGGACGCCTCACCGACCTCACTCCTCATGCCTGCTACATCGAGATCCCAACCCCGCTGCCGGTGTCCACTCAGGTCAAACTGAGTGTGCAGGCGGGCGCCAGCCAGCTCAAAATCGCTGGTGTCGTCCGGGTCATGAACCCCGAATCCGGCATGGGGGTACAGTTTGACCACGCCGCGAACACTGTGGCCTCGGTCGAAAAACTTCTTGCCGAACTTGCACGGGGTAACGGTGCCACTCCGGAAATTCTGGTGGAACCCCAGGGATTGACCCAGATTGACAGGTTAGGACTATCGGCCTCAGCCGAAGAAGACCTGCTGCTGCAATTGTTCAACGATGCTTCCATCATCACGCCAGAGAGTTTCTTCGAACGCTTACGCCAACAGCGGAGCGGCGTAGCACGGGCATCGGATTCTGCTCACGCCTAGCCCGCCTCCGGAACCAGACCCCCACAGTTTCAGCGTGTCGTTTCAATCGAATGATATCGAATGATATTGTGAGGTCACGTTTGGGCTCCGGGCTGGGCAGCGGTTAAACTGAACCGGCGCTACACTCAAAGCGGAGATTTCAAACCCTCTGATCAAGCCGGGATGGCGAAATTGGCAGACGCAGCGGACTTAAAATCCGCAGGGGCCAAAAGCCCTGTGGGGGTTCAATTCCCCCTCCCGGCACCAAATGCAACAGCAAGAAATGGAGTGGGAGCGAGATTGGGTGGTCACTCAGCCCCTCGCCAGCTTTCGCCGGAGGGCGCCGGCCAGAAAAATCAGCCCGGTTCCCATCAACGTGAGCGTCGCAGGCTCGGGTACCGCGCTGAAGCCGATGAACTCCTGCGGCAGTCCGTGATTGCCCTGCGTGCCCGCGATTGGTGTGTACAGCAGCAGACCGGCGTAAGCGCTGTTGGGATCAATCGCAGCCAGCGCCAAATACGTGGCTTCTACGACGGACCCACCACTGGCGACGAACTCCGGATTGCTTGCAGCATTCGCGGAGAACAACGCCCAGATCGCCCACTGCCCCGCCAAAGGCTTGGTGGTCCCCATCAGGATGCTCTTGTAGATCAATCCAGCTGCGCGATAGTCGAGCGAACCGCCCGAACCAAACAGTCCGGACGCCGACAACAGCGGGGACACAACGGCCTGCCAGGTTTCGCCTTTTCCAATTCTGTTATCAAACGCATCGCAGATGAGCACCGTGGTGGTGCTGCTGCCATTGATGGAAAAATCATAATTGCCAATTTGGCCGTGCTGGCCCAGATACTTCATGTTGACCGTGTTGGCTACCGCTGACCCGCATAACAGAAGCGAAGCCGCACCCACCAATAATAGTGTTGCAAGATACTGTCTATTGCGCATAAGCCCTACTCCCGTTCTGTTCGAGGTTAAGATCCACTAGGCCGCTAAAAAAATGCCGACAACTGAGGCAGGCGCGAGGCGCAATGCCCTAACACGCCTGCCTGCCCGATCAGCTGTCCACCTTGCCAGGCAACTCGTCCCATCAACCTAAGGTTCTAATTTAAGTATCTCGACCATCGCCTGACTGTCCAAAATTGCTCACTTCGTCATACTTATTTTCAGCGGTGCATACTGACAGGGGGATCTCCCGTATCCGTGGTGAGGCGAGGGTCGGTGGATTAATTCCGCGCAAGCCGAGGAGTTCGTTTTATATAACCGTTCAGTCAATGAAAATCGTGGGATGAAGTTGCCGCGGCGCTGACGGTCAGTGATCCGATCTTTTTTGCAATCAAATTCACCACCCCATCCCGGTTCTGGATGGTTCCTGCAACCTCGATAAATCTTTCGTACAGCACCGCCACGCGGTTCTCTTCGTAGAAGTCAGGCTTGACAATCACTCTTGCCGTGCCTGTTTCATCTTCCAGCGTCATAAAAATAAGTCCCTTGGCGGTGCCCGGACGCTGGCGCGTGATGACACAACCGGCGGTGGCTGCGGATTTACCATCCGGCAACGTTTTTAGTTCAGCCGCAGACTTGATCCCTCTGCGCCGCAACTCCGCCCTCCGATAGGCGATGGGATGGGGGCCGACCGTCAATCCCGTGCCGTGATAGTCGGCGACCAGTCGCTCTTCTACGTCCATGCGCAGCAGCGGCGAAGGCATATCGGACTCGATGCACTGGCGAAATAACGGCCCAACTTCTCGCGCCGCCCGTTGCGCCTGCCACAGTGCATCCCGGCGATGCAGCGCGCCATCGCCGTTGATATTGTTGAGCGCGCCGGTCCTTGCCAGCATGGCAAGACTGGCCTTGTTCAACTGAGGCACGCGCCGCGCCACGTCCTCAACGGAGACGAACGGGCCCTGGGCACGCTCCCGCATCAGCGCTTCAGCGGCAGCTTGCGGTATGCCGCGAACATAGCGCAGCCCAAGGCGAAGCATGATCTTGCCTTCATCCTGTTCGAGCGCGCAATTCCAGTCTGACCGCATCACATCCACGGGCCTCACCCGCAAGCCGTGCCGCTGGGCGTCCTTGACGATGGTTGCCGGGTGATAAAAGCCCATCGGATAGTTATTGAGCAACGCCGCCGTAAATGCGGCAAGGTAGCGCACCTTCAGAAAAGCGCTTGCATAAGCAATCAGTGCAAAACTTGCCGCGTGAGACTCGGGAAAACCGTACTGCGCGAATGACGTTATGAATTTGACGATCTGTCCCTGGGTTTCACCGGGGATGCCGTTCTCTTGCATGCCGCTGCGAAGCTGGGTTTCGATTTCCTCCATGCGCCGCACCGAACGCTTGCTCCCCAGCGCCCGCCGCAGTTCCTCCGCCTGTCCGCCGGTGAAGTTGGCGCAGACCATTGCCATTTTCAGCAACTGTTCCTGAAACAGCGGAACGCCCAGCGTCCGCTCCAAAATCGGCCGAAGCGACGGATGGGGATAAGTGACCGGCTCTTTCCCCTGCCGCCGCTTCAGGTAAGGACTGGTCATTTCTCCGGTGATCGGGCCGGGCCGAATCAATGCCACTTGCGTCACCAGATCGTAAAACTTCTGGGGATTGTTTCTCGGCAACGAGGCCATCTGGGCGCAGCTCTCGATCTGAAACATTCCGATGGTGTCCGCGGTGCGGATCACCTGATAAATATCGGGACAGTCCTGCGGCAGGTGCGCCAGGTCAATCTCTTCTCCATAGTGATCGCGGATGAGGCCAATCGAGTCCTTGAGCACGGCCATCATTCCCAGGCCGAGCAGGTCTACTTTGATAATTCCCAGGGCCGCGCAGTCTTCCTTGTCCCATTGCACGACCACCCGCCCCGGCATGGCTGCCGGTTCCAGTGGGACCACGGTATGCAGCGCGCCCTCGGAAATCACCATGCCCCCGGAATGCTGGCTCAGGTGACGCGGCAAATCCTGCAGCGCAATGCAGAGCTGGAGGTATTTGGAAATAGGTTCATGGGAGAGATCAAGGCCCGCATTCTTGAAGTAGTTTTCAAAGTGGTCTTCCGGTCCCCGCCACTCCCAGCCTCCGACCAGCGCCGACAACCGGTTCAGCATTTCCAGGTCAAACCCAAACACCTTGCCCACTTCCCGGGCCGCCGAACGTCCGCGGTAGGTGCACACGTTCGCAGTCATCGCCGCGCCGCGTTCGCCATAGCGCAGGTACACATACTGGATCGCTTTTTCCCGCTCGTCGCCGCTCGGCAGGTCGAGGTCTATGTCCGGCCATTCCCCGCGCTCTTCCGAGAGGAAGCGCTCGAACAGCAGGTCCATGCCGACCGGATCCACGGCCGTAATGCCGAGCGCATAACAGACCACGCTGTTTGCCGCCGATCCCCTGCCTTGCACCAGAATCCCGTTTTCCCGGCAGAAGCGGACGATGTCCCAGACAATCAGGAAATATCCGGCCAGCTTCAGCTTCCCGATCAACGCCAATTCGCGCTCTAACTGCCGCCGCACGCGCTCGCTGACGGGACGATAGCGATTGCCCGCTCCCTCCTCTGCCCGCTTTCGCAGAAATGAGTCCATAGTTTCGCCACCGGGTACCGGGTAATGAGGAAATTCGTAGCCCAGATTTTCCAGCGTGAATTCCAGTCGCGAAGAAAGCTCGATTGTGTTCGCGATGGCCTCAGGAAGGTCGGCGAAAAGCCGCGCCATGCTCTCGGGGCCGCGTACATGCCGCAAGGAATTGAGCGACAGCAAACGCCCGGCGGTATCGAAACGGCATTTGTTCTTGATGCAGGTGAACACATCGGCAATTTGACGCTCGGCCGCGGTCGCGTAGCATACGCCGTTGGTTGCCAGCAGAGGAAGATGAAATTCGCGGGCCAGCGCAATCGCTGCCTGATTGCGGAATTCCTGCTGGCGGTTGCGATGACGCTGCAGTTCGACATAGACGTTTTGCCGTCCGAATATGGCAAGCAGCTTCTGCAGAATCCGCCGCGCCGCATCCACCCCGCCGTTTTGCAAGGCATGCGCCAAAGGGCCGCGTTCGTCGCCGGTAAGACAGACCAACCCTTCGCTGTACTCTTCCAGGTCCGCAAACCAGGCGGGCGAAGCCGTATGTTTTTTGGAGCGCATCTTGATGGTGGTGATCAGGCGGCAGAGGTTCTGGTAGCCGGTGCGTGACTGGGCCAGCAGGGGATAGTTGCCGCTCTCGGCCACGGTGATTTCCGCTCCGACGTGCGCTTTGACTCCATACTGCTTTCCTGCCAGGTGAAACCGGGGCGCGCCATAAACGCCGTTCCGGTCCAGCAGCGCCATGGCTGGCATTTGATGATGGGCGCAACTACGCGCCAGCGTTTCCGGCAGAGATGCGCCTTCAAGGAAGGTAAACGCTGAACGGGCATGAAGTTCCACATAACGCATACAAGATCAATCGAACATTCCTTCCACAAACCATTGCCTGCGAAGCCGGTCGAGGAAGACACGGTAAAAGCCCGTCCCCTCGGGCGTTTTCAGGGCAACGTCCCATTCTTCCCGCGCCCAGGCCGAAGATGCATTCCACCACTGGCCGGAGCCGCACCACGGCCCGGATGCCGCCAGCACATGAAACAGCCGTCTACCCAGCAAGACCGACCGTGGTGTGCCCTGGTTCACTTCCACCGAGGTTGCTAAAGCCGGGCGGAACCGCCGCAACACGAACGTGGAAGCAGGGAGACTGGGCGCGGCAGAGTTCGCGGGTTCGCCGGAAAATGGCTGGAGCGTGAAACTGTCGGGCTTGTGCGAATCAAGCACTGCAGGAGAACCGACGCAGGCGATTCCGTTTTCATCCACGCTTCCAACAACGCTTCGAATCCGCGCCAAGGTGATTTCCAGTTGCTCCGCTTCCGGGGACGCTGGAGCGAAGAGTCCGGCTTGCGCGGACCGCGGTTTGGCCGGTATCGCCTCGACCGTAAGCTTTTTGACCGGGGCCGAGAACGAACTTGCATTGAGGTCCAGACACGCGAGCCGGAACAAAATTTTCCCATCCGCGGTAGGAAGCGGAAGTTTCCAGACGCGTTCATAGACTTCCTTGTCCGTGCCGGTTTTGAGTTGTCGCGCTTCCAGTTCCAGTTTCAGACGCAGCTCGTTTGTGGCCAGCGCATGCGACACCAATCGCAGGCACACCTGCTGGAGCAATCGGTTCAGGATGAAGGTCAAAGATTCCAGGGTTTCCACGGGGTCTTCAAATTCAAAACGTTCCACAAAATCTTCGCGTGGCACTGCCGGGACCATCGTCCTCTGTGTTTGCCCGCGCGCCAGTCTTTGCAACTGCAATCCATGCTGCCCCAGCCGCTCGACCAATGGAACCGGGGGAAGCGCGGCCAGGGAGGCAAGGTTGCGAATGCCCCAGCTCTCCAGAATGTCCAGAATTTCCGGCGATGGGGAAAGCACAGACACGGGCAGGGAAGCCAGATGCGCCGCCTCTTCGCCAGCCGGAATGATGGTGGTCCCGGGAAAACCCCGTGCCGCATAGAGCGCCGTATCCGGATTGGCGGCCACCGAGATATTCAAATCAAGGCCGAATTCGCGGGCACAGCGGTCTATCTTTCCCGTCAGGCGTGGAGGAGGGCCAAACAGTTTTTCGGTCCCCTGGAGATCGAGAATTACGGTCCCGGCCGCCGCAGATTCCACACGAGGAGAAAATGCACGCGCACAGTCCAGCAACAGCGCTTGCGCTGCCTCCTCGTTCTGCGTGGAACGTTTACGGATCGCAACGCCGCCCCAGGTTTCGGCTTGCAGCTTGGTCATGCCCACTTCGATTCCCGCAAGCCGGGCTTTTTCATTGGCGGCGATGACCCGAAGAAGAGACGCGGGTCCGTCCACGATGATGACGGAAACTTGCTTCAGGACCTCGCGCTGATGCTCCGGCTCAAAGCACAAAGCCGCCTGCACGGGAAAATCGGGAGTGTAGAGGCAGGCGAACATGGAATTAAGCCCATTGCGATTGCAAGGAGAAAACGGGTGCGACGGAGCCAGCCGGTTTTCTTTCACAAATACGGACCACTTCCGCCTCAATATTCAGTTGCGTAAACAGATTGCCCGGCCAAAGCGCAGGGGTCGTCTTCAAATGCAGCACCAGCCCCGCGCAGCTGGTTGCGTGCGGTTGCTGCCCGAGGAAGACCAGGGCGGTCGGCTGTTTTTCCACCACACGGCTGAAGCGGAACCACGACGCAACCGGGACCTTTCGCACCACCGGTTCCGGGATGCCGCTGAGATCAACGGCGATGAGCCCAAAGCCCCCGCTTTGCACCAGAATGTCGGCGACCTTGAACGCCTGCTCCAAGGGTGGAAGCTTCTGCCGTGATTTTCCGCACCGCACCCAGAGCAGCCGGGACAGCGTAACGCCTGCCGCTTCCGCCGAGGCTGGGTCAAAAGCATCGCCCGCATCCACCAGCGCGCAAAATATCTCGCGTCCGGTTGTCGCCTGGGCAAGCAAACAAGCACCTACCGAGCTTTTCCCCGAAGACGCCAGGGGAGAACCGCAAATCTCGGTCAGAGCGCTTAACGGAATGCCCCCGGTTAACTCGTCTATCCGTCCAATGCCGGTGGGAATAAACTTGTGCTGCGGCCGCCGGTGCAAGGCAAACGCCGAGGGGATACGCAATTCGATCTGGGCACGAAGCACGGCGGAGTTCATTGGAGGGAAGTTCTAAACTATTTTCTGTCGCCAACGCAGTTTTATTGTGCTTCTTTGCGAAATTTGCGAAGAAAGGCCAGCAAAGTTCGGCTGCTAAGCCAGTATTTTCGCCTTATGTTCGCCTGTGAGTTTCATTGTGCTCGTCCGCATCGGATGTTGTCAAGCCATTTGAGAGGGGGCGATTATGGACGCGGCAAGCAGATCAGTTTCTCCGCTGCCACATGGATTGCACACAAAAAAACGAGGGCCCCTTGAACCGGGCCCTCGTTTTGCACTTCGGCTTGTCCGCTGCGGGAGTTAGTTTTCCAGCAGGATCGGCCACAAGCCAATGGTGACAGTACTGCCGGTGATCTTCGTGGTGTTGCCCAGCAAATCGCGATACTGGGTGTATCCCGAAGGCACCGGGAACGTGGAACCGCTGGCTGTGTTCCAGACCGCCAATGCCTGATACCCGCCGGCCCGCGAATACTGGCAGGTCCACACGCTGGTCGAACCCGAGGCTGCGCAGGCGCTGGCCAGTGTCGCTCCGGCCGTCCAGTTGTAAATCTGGCTATAGGCGATGCCAGGGGCGCGCGTCACGTTCGGCGGCATGAAGAATGTGCCCGCATCGTAAGGCGCGTTGCTGTCCCACTGGTACCAGTAAGCATGGGCAACACCGGCGGATTGCTCCAGCAGAATGTAGCGCGCTGTGAACGCCGTTTGCAGGGACTCGCTGGTGAAACCGTCTTTGTCCGTGCGCCCCCATCCGCTCTCGGTGATCCACAGCGGTTTGGTCACGTTGTACTTCTGCATGACCGCGACCATGTTGTTAATAGCGTTGGCCACGTTCTCAGGAACCGGCTGCGTTCCCCATATCCATTTGTGAACATAGGAATGGAAGGCAACCACGTCGGCGCCAGTGGCCCCGCCGGCTGCAAGATAGCCCGACAACCAATGAGGCGCGCCGTAAGGATAGCCCACCGGCGGCGGAGTCAGAATCAACGCGTTTGGGTTCGTCGCTTTGATGATCTGGGCTGCGTCCTGCTGCATGCGAATGAGTTGGTTATACGGATGGTTGACGGGATCGGTCGCCTGCCATGCAGTCAACTGATTGGGTTCGTTCCAGGTTTCCCAGTACTGGATCTTGTTGCCCACGTGCTGGACCAGCGCGCTCACGAAGTTCCGAAAATGCGCGTTGGTTCCGCTTCCGTCCGCGTTCAAGTCGCTGGGGGGATGACAGCCGCCCAATCCTCGACTGGCATAGGAACAGGTGGCGTCGGTCGGATTGGAGGAATAGAACTGCGGCACATCAATGAAGGTGTAGAGAAGCGTAATGTGGTGGGCCTCAGCCTGGTTGATCCACTGATCGAGCCACTGAAAATTGTAAACGCCCGGGGAAGTCTCAATATCTGCCCAGTTCACATTGCTATTGAGCAAACGCTGCGTACTGAAGGGCTGAGACGGGAAGCCGTTGGTATAGGTGTTGATGTGCATTCCAAAAAAATCCTGCGGAATCACATACGCTCCCGAACCGGTGTTCGCAGTCTGTGCAAACCCTGGGTTTAGCATTCCGCAAACACCCAGGATCAGGGCCAGCAGCCGCAGCAGAGTTTTTCTAGACGAGGGCATCGTTTACTCCTTGGAAAATTTCGTTGCACCGGGATTCGCAATCAATCCTGGCAATTCGGAGTGTAGGGAATCAGGCGGAGAGTTCGAAGATTGCGGAAGGTCAGCAGGAGCAGAGCATTCTATCCCGATCAAACACTGGCCGAAGGGACATGGCCGGGTAAGTGTGCAAGCCTTTGCGTATCACTCCACTTGCCGCGTCCTACAGGGTTTTCCGTCTTGACTATCGGTGTCGCATCCCTCAAAATTCTTCTACCCCCGAAAAGACAGGTAGGGTGCCTGTCTGCGTTTTTATTAAATCCTTTTAACCTCATACTTAACTTTCAGGAGTGTTGCTCATGTTCGGTACGCTAAGACCTTCCCTCGTCGCATTGCTGGTGTGCTTGCCGCTGTCGCTCACCTGCTTGGCGAACGGACAGACCGCATCACTTTCCACAACCAGTCTTAGTTTCGGGAACCAGGCGTTAGGAGTTACGAGCGCACCGCAGGTTATAACCGTCACCAATACCGGCAGCGCTGCGCTCACCTTCAGTTCCATCCTCGTATCCGGCGCAAACCGTCTCGATTGGGCGCCGCTCTCTCCCGTGACGTGCGCCGGGAATATACAACCGGGGAAGACTTGCACCATCACGGCCAAGTTCACGCCGCAGGCCAGCGGGGCCAGAGTGGCAACGGTGTTTATCTACGACAACGATCCCACCAGTCCGCAGCAGGTGAGCCTTTCCGGGACCGGGGTCTCCGCCGCAGCTTCATTCTCCGCCCCCAGCTTGAACTTTGGCAGTGTTGTCGTGGGAGGCGGTTCTCCCATGACGCTGACCTTGACCAACTCGGGCAACGTGACGATGAACGTCACCAACGTCACCACCGCCGGCGACTATTCGCAAACCAACAACTGTTCGGTTCTCGTGGCATCGGCGTCTTGCTCCATCACCGTCACTTTTTCTCCCACCACCACCTGGTCTCGTATGGGCCTGCTGACGGTGCAGGACGATCTGGGAGCGCAAACCATCCCGCTCTCCGGAATGGGCTCGAGCGGTGGTGTGCCCACACTCTCGACTACCAAACTGACATTTACCAAGACCCAAGTGGTCGGCACGAGTTCCTCGCAGACGGTTTTGTTGACCAACACCGGCAGCGGGTCAGCCAGCCTGCAGAGTGTGGTTGCCACCGGCGACTTTGGCCAGAGCAATAATTGCCCAACCATCCTGAATGCGGGTGCGAGCTGCACGCTCACCATCACGTTCACACCAACCTGGCCGGTCTACCGCCCCGGCGAGATCGTGTTGAACTACACTGATCCGCCCATGGCCCAGGTGCTTGCGTTGGCCGGATCGGGCAAGTCTGCCGTGACCACCGTGGCGGTAAGCCCGCGCCAGTTCTCGCTCACTTCCAGTCAGACCGTACAGTTTTCCGCCACCATCAGCGGTGTCTCCACCACCAACGTGAACTGGCTGGTGGACGGAGTCGCGGGCGGCAACAGCGCGATCGGGACGATCGCGAACGGCCTTTACACTCCGCCCGCAACGCCCGGCAACCACACGGTGACTGCGGTCAGTATCGCAATCCCCACCCAAATGGCGAGCTCTCCGGTCGTCGTGACCGCCTATTCCGGGACGTTCACTTATCACAACGACGCGGCCCGGACTGGGCAGAACCTGAATGAAACGGTTTTGAACACCCAAAATGTAAACAATAGTCAGTTTGGCAAGTTGTTCTCGTACTCGCTTGACGGCTATGTGTACGCTGAACCTTTATACGTACCGAATGTCGCTATTCTGAATCAGGGAACGCATAACGTGGTCTACGCGGCGACCGAGCACGACAGCGTGTATGCCCTTGATGCCGACACCAAACAAGTGCTTTGGCAGGTGAGCTTCATCAATGCTGGGCAGGGAGTCTCAACCGTGCCGGCAGCGGACGTCTCGGGCAACGATCTGGTCCCGGAGATTGGAATCACCTCGACGCCCGTCATTGATCCGGCCAACAACACAATCTATGTTGTGGCGGCAACCAAAGAGTTGATTTCCGGTTCCTACCAGTACTTCCAGCGCTTGCATGCCCTGGACATCACAACCGGCACAGAGCGCAGCAGCAGTCCGGCCGTGATTCAGGCGGTGGTGTCGGGGACCGGAGCGGGGCATAGCAGCCAGAACCAGATTACGTTCTCTGCCCTGAAGCATAACCAGCGGCCGGCGCTGTTGCTGCTCAACGGCGTGATCTACATCGCCTGGGGGTCGCACAACGATGGGGGGGCGTTTCACGGTTGGGTCGCCGGGTACGACGAAAACTCGTTGCAGCAAGTGGGGGCGTTTATCAGCACTCCGAATGGTTTCGAAGGAGGAATCTGGCACGGTGGCGCAGGCCCGGCGGCCGACGCCAGCGGCAGCTTCTACGTCGCCACCAGCAACGGCACGTTCGACGCGGCGTCCGGCGGTCTCGACTATGGAGACAGCTTTCTGCGGCTCAACCCGGTTTCCGGCATTGCAACGGTGGCAGATTATTTCACGCCCTTTAATCAGGCCGCTTTGAGCCTTCACAATATTGATCTTGGCTCCGGCGGAATCCTCATACTGCCGGACCAGCCCGGCCCGTACCCGCACCTGTTCTTAGGCGGCGGCAAGGGCGACACCCTCTACCTGGTAAACCGCGACAACATGGGAGGCTACAGCTCCACGCAGGACCAGGTCGTGCAGGAGTTGGTCAACATCTTTCCGCCGAACGCCGTGGACGCCGGGATTCGCGGCGTCCCCGCCTATTTCAACAACTCCGTCTACACTGGCGCGATTGCGGATCGGATCAAGTCCTTTGCGCTTTACGGCGGTCTGCTTTCAACCATTCCAATGACTTCGTCGCTCCACTCGTTTTATTATCCCGGCGCCAGTCCTGCCATGTCGTCCAACGGAAGCGGACAGGGTATTGCCTGGGTGCTGGAGACGGGCGGATACTCCAGTTCTTCGCAGGCTGTGCTTCACGCCTACGATGCCGCGAACCTGGGGTTTGAGTTGTACAACACCAAGATCAACCCTTCTCGCGATGCGGCCGGAGCGGCGGTTAAATTCACTGTTCCCACGGTTGCCAACGGCAAGGTCTACCTCCCGGCTGAGTACGATCTGGATGTGTACGGGTTGTTGCCGTAAAGGCGGCTGCTCAGAAGTTAACGGGCGATTTGCTTGCGGGCCGCTAGGCGTGAGGTTGCGACGGAGAGTTCGCTTCTGCGGGGCGGTTTCTGCGTGTTGGCGGGGGCCGGTGGATCCGGGCTGACAGCCGGGGCTGCGAGCGCGAACAGCACCAACTCCACGCGGCTCGACACGCCCACCTTGTCGAAAATCCGAAACAGATAATTTTTTACCGTATGTTCGGTGAGACCCAGCCGGGCGGCGATTTCGCGATTGGTCAGGCCTTCGGCGACGCAGCGCGTTACATCCAGCTCGCGCCGCGAGAGCTTCACGTTCCCGGTCCCGGCGAATTTGTGTCCCTGGCCTGCCGCGGAGAGCGCGTCCATCACGAAATTCAACTCTTCCGCATTTGCCCAGACGTGCCCTTCCTGCAGCCGGGTGAGGCACTTGGCCAGCAAATCCAGGGAACTGGTGCGGCAGAAGACTCCGCGCGCCCCGGACCGGAATGCCTGCACTACTGATTGGCGGTCCGACTGGTCGAGCAACTGCAGCACTCGAATCGCCGGCGATACTCCGCGAATACTTTCGGTGAGCGAAACCCCGTCCCGCTCTTCGCCGGAATTTCCGCTGACGATTGCGACATCGGGATGGTGCTGCGCGAGGGCCGCCAGCACCTGGGAGCGTCCGGGCCCGGACTCAAACACCAGGAATTGCCTGTGTTTGGCCAGTACTTCGGCCAACATCTGGCTGTTCATCGGCGTCGTGTCCGCCACCAAGATCCGAATCACGCCCGGTTCCGCACTGGTCAACGATGCCATCGAGAGTTCCTTGCGCGGGGAAGCAGATTCGAGGGATCGAAACGGAACGGCAACCCTTCAGTCCCTCAAGTCGGTACTTTAGTCCCCATGCTCTCTTCGGTAAACAGCACTGAAGTGCTAGCGAGGCGCAATCAACTCTTGAACGCGAGCTCACGGGCGCGCTCGCAGGCCTTCACCACCGCTTTGATAAGGGTCACGCGCAGCTTACCTTCCTCGAGTTCCAGCAGACCATCCACGGTACAGCCCGCCGGCGTTGTGACCGCGTCCTTGAGCAGGGCGGGGTGGCGCCCGGTCTGCAGCACCACCTGCGCCGCGCCCAGCGTGGTCTGCGCCGCCAGCAGGGTTGCTGTGTCGCGCGGCAGTCCCACCTTGACCCCCGCCTCAGCCAGCGATTCCAGGATGATATAGATGTACGCCGGACCGCTGGCTGAAAGCGCGGTCACCGCATCCATCAGCTTCTCTTCCACAACCACGGTGCGACCCACTGCGTCGAAGAAAGCCTGGGCTCGGGCCATGTGCGCGTCCGTGGCAAAGCGTCCGCGGCAGATCGCGGTCGCGCCGTATCCCAGTTCGCAAGGCGTGTTGGGCATGGCGCGTACCACCGGCAATCCTACCGGAATTTCCTGTTCGATCAGCGTCGTGGACACCGATGCCGCGACTGAGATGAGCAGTTGGCCGGCGATGAGCTGCGGGCGAATTTCGCGCACGACGTCCATCACGCTTTGTGGCTTCACGCACAGGAAGATAATGTCGGCCGTCCGCACCGCCTCGGCGTTGTCCACCGTCACCGGGACCCCCAGCTTTTCCGCCAGCGCGCTGCACTTGTCGGCATGCTGGATGGTGGCCCATGTGGAACCCGCCGCCAGACAGCCGCTTTTCAGAAGTGCCTGAATCAGAATGGACCCGAGTTTGCCCGCTCCCAGGAAAACAACTCGTGGAATAGAGGGATTGGTCGTCATTTCAAACCTCGCATGATTGAGATAGGTCCATTCACGTGCCGGGCAACGACTGCAATCGGACTGCAATGAAACTGCAATCGGACTGCAATGAGTAAAGTCCGGCGGTGGCTTAGCTCCGCCGCGGCAGAGGCTGACTTTCCATCCATTTCCACGCCGTCGCAACAATCTGATGAAGAGAATATCTGGCCTTCCATCGCAGCACACGTTCGGCAAGGGATGGATCGGCAACCAGCGACGGCGGATCTCCGGGCCTGCGGGGCGCGATGTCGTGGGGCACCGCCCGTCCCGTGACTTTCTCGACCTCCGCGATGATCTCTTTCACCGAGTGCCCCTGGCCGGTGCCGAGATTGACGGCCAGCGACTCTTGCGACTCGCCCAGATGGTGCAGAGCGAGCACGTGAGCCTCCGCCAGATCGTTGACGTGGATGTAGTCCCGGACGCAGGTCCCATCGGGGGTTGGGTAATCGTCGCCAAACACGCGTAGAGGCGAACCGGTGCGGGCCGCCCGCAGTGCCAGTGGGATGAGGTGGTTTTCGGGGTCGTGCATTTCCCCGATTTCGCCACTCTCGTCGGCCCCGGCTGCGTTGAAGTAACGCAGCGCGGCAAACCGCAGACCATAAGCGCCGGAGTAGGCCTCCAGCGCGCGTTCTAGAAACAATTTCGAAACTCCGTAGGGATTGACCGGCTCGCGCCGCGTTTGTTCAGTGATGGGCACCACTTCCGGGACGCCGTACACGGCGCAAGTCGAGGAAAAGACAAATTTCTTAACGCCCGCCTCCAGGCAAGCATTTAACAGGGCGAGGCCGCCCTCGATATTGTTGGCAAAGTACTTGCGCGGATTCTGCACCGACTCGCCGACACTGGCAAAGGCCGCGAAGTGCATGACGGCGTCGGCGCCGCGAAGGACTCCCGCCAGCGCGTCCCGGTCAGAAATCGTACCGCGCACCAGCGGAAATCCCATCGCCAGAACATCGAACCCCGTAGAAAGGTCGTCGAACACGACCAATTCGTGCCCGTGGCGCGCCAAAACGCGCGCCGTGTGGCTGCCGATATAGCCCGCCCCGCCCACCACCACGACTTTCATGCCGCGTATTCCCCTGAATTGTACCGAGAGTGGATTAAAACCCCTGATTATACATGCCTGAAAAAGGCAGCTAAGGGGCCTGGAAAATGGCTGGGAAATGAGTGGTCTCGGGCCAAAGTATGCAATTTTATGCATCTTGACTTCGAGCCGGAGAGAAGGCAAAATCTAAGTAGGAATCTTGTATCTTGTCTTCCGGGTAAAGCGACTCCTTCCCCCCTTTTGCTTGACCCGAGCACGGATCGGCTTGGATTTTGCTTCGAGCACGAATAACGAGTTGCCTGATTAGGACTTCAATTCATTTAGCTGGCGTCAGCTGTGCTCTGGCTGTCTCGTCGCGAAAAAAAGGTGGGTAGCATACGTGAATTTTCAACCAGAAATGAAATGGGCGTCTCGTCTGAGCGCCGTTCTGTGTCTCCTCGTGGTTTCGAATGTGGTCGCAGCTCAAACTGTCAAGTCGGTGACGGTGAGTCCGACGGCCCTGCCCGCTCTGGTGTTTAGCACCGGGACGGTGACGCTGTCGGCACCAGCGGGCGTTGGCGGTGCAGTGGTGACGCTGAAGAGCAGCAAGACCTTTTCCGCGACCGTGCCGGCCAGTGTGACGGTTGCCGCCGGGGCAACCACGGCCACTTTCCAGATCACCACCCACGTTTCTCTGGCGCAGCAAGTACCCGCCATCACCGCGACCTTGAACCATACTTCCCAGAGCGCGAACTTGACGGTGCGTATCCCGGTCATGGGAACAGCGGCGGGCGGCTATCTTGGCGATATTCAGCTGGGCACCCATGCCTGCCTGAACTTCCCGCAGTTTGGTGGATATGACGGCAAGGGCAACCTATACGTCTCCGATACCAACGGCGACCGGATTCGCAGGATCGCGCCGAACGGCACGATTTACTCGGCCGCAGGTGTGGGTCAGTTGGGATACAACGGCGAGAACATTCCCGCCAACACGACCGCGATGGGCTACCCCAAGGGTCTTGCGGTGAATGCCGCGGGCGACTTCTGGTATGCCGACCCGGGCAACAACCGCGTCCGGAAAGTAACGGCATCCACCAAACTGGTGGCCACCGTCGCTGGCAACGGTACGCGTGGTTATATGGGCGATGGCGGCCTGGGAACGTCTGCCGAAGTAAACCAGCCCACGGGAGCGACGCTGGATGCGGCCGGAAATCTGTTCTTTTCCGACTCTGGCAATAACGTGGTGCGCGAAGTCAACGCGGCGACCGGCGTTATCACCACCATCGCGGGCAACGGGACGGCGGGATTCTCCGGCGACGGTGGATCGCCGACGGCTGCCATGTTGAACAACCCCAAGGGTCTGAACTTCGACTCCGCAACCGGAAACCTTTACATTGTGGATTCTTCCAACTACCGCGTACGTGTGATCAGCGGCCTGGGTGGGACGCCGGTGATCAACACCTTCGCAGGCAATGGCAGTCCGGCAACGACCGGCGACGGCGGTGCGGCACTCGCCGCTTCGATCGGTGTGCCCCGCAACGTGCTGATCAGCAATGGCACCGTGTATCTGAGCCAGGCGGGGATTTCGCGAATCCGCCAGATCAGCATCGCTACAGGCATCATCACGCCGGTGGCGGGATCCATTAACGGATACGATGGCGAGGGCAACCCGCCCGCCAGCGCCGAGTTCCAGGCACCAACCGGCATGATGCTGGATGCGTCGGGAAATCTGCTGATCATTGATTCTGGCAACGACCGGGTGCGCAAGATCAGCACCGCTGCGTCGGGCATCAACCTGAGCACCACCACGGTGAAGACCATTGCCGGCGGCTACGTCGGCGACGGTGGCCTTCCCATCAACGGATGCCTGAACAGTCCCGAGAGCATTTCGTTCGATTCCTCGGGTAATTACCTGATCGCCGACACTGGCCGCGTACGTTCCGTGACCGCCGGTGGGACTGTGATCTCGACCCTGGCTGGCACCGGAGTGTTCGGCTATACCGGCGACAATGGTTCGGCAACGGTAGCGACCATGACGTTCCCTCTGGGAGTGGTCAGAGACGCGTCGGGCAATGCCTATATCGCCGATAACGGAAATTTTGCCATCCGCAAAGTGGATACGACCGGAACCATTACCACGTTCTGGACGGACCCCACGGCGTTGGATTTGACGGCGCTCACTACCGATGCGGCGGGCAATATCTATTCAGTGGATCGCGGTGCGTGTGTGGTGCGTCAGATTACTTCCGGTGGCGTGGCCACGGTGGTGGCTGGTGTGCTCAACTCGTGCGGATACAATTCCGACGGGATCAGTGCAACCACGGCCCAGTTGAACGGGCCGAACGGGATCGCCCTCGATGCTGCGGGCAATCTCTACATCGGAGACGCTGCCAATAACCGCGTCCGCATGGTCACCCTTGCCACCGGTTTGATCTCAACTCTGGCAGGCACCGGCACATGCAGCTTCACCGGGGACGGCGGGTTGGCCACGGCCGCTACTCTCTGCAACCCCGCGGGCGTAGCGGTGGATCCGGTTGGCCGCGTGTTCATTGCCGACTACACCAACTTCCGGGTGCGTGTGATCGAGAACGGCAACATCTCGACCTACGCTGGTACCGGGATTCCCGGCTACAACAACAACGGACGAAAGGCCACTCTCACCAATCTGGGTGGGCCGATCGCCATTGGTCTGGATAAATCGAACGTCATGTATGTTTCGGACGATGTGAACTACCGCGTCCGCGTGATCCAGTAGGGATCTGCGGTTGTGAGCACTCTGAGGGACGAACCTCTAACGGGTTCGTCCCTCATGTCCTTTCCCCGAAAGCCCCGTAGCCCGCTTCACTACGGTTTAGCCCTAATCAAGACCAAGGCCTGTTCATGCGGAAGCACATGGCAGGCCGATCCGAGGGACGAGCCTGCATCATGGGGAAGAACTTAGGGCTGTTACTGGTACTGCCTCTTTTGACCACATCGTTGGCGGGCGCGCAGACTCGCTCTGTCCGCTCCGACGTTCACCACGACATCTCGGCCCCGTTGCGCGAACTCGCGCGCACCCCGGCTTCGACTCCGGCCTCGCAAAAACACGGCGACGAAGACGTCGAACGCGCAGAGACCAAGGCCGAGCCCTCCGCCGATCTCAAGGAAAATGCGGCATTCAAGAATGTCCCTTCAGCGGATGCTCCGTCGCCCCGACAGTCCCTGCGCCGTGAATCCGCCGCGTCTTCGCCGGCTGCGACAAACCTCACCATCGGGCTGAACTTCGACGGGCTTACCGATACAAATTTCTGGTCCGTGCCTGACAACGACGGCGCCGCCGGCGACACGCAATACGTGCAGTGGATCAACGTGCAATACGCCGTGTTCAACAAGGCCACGGGGGCGAAACTCCTGGGCCCGGTTTCCGGTTCCACGCTCTGGAGCGGATTTGGCGGCCCCTGCCAGACCGCCAACAGCGGCGATCCCATCGTGCAGTTCGACAAGATCGCCCATCGTTGGGTACTGACGCAACATGCCACGCCCAGCGGCGGCCCCTATTACAATTGCGTCGCCGTGTCCCTCACGTCGGACGCAACCGGCCGCTACTATCGCTACGCGTTTCAGCTCACGACCAACTTTCCGGACTACCCCAAGCTGTCGGTTTGGCCCGATGCCTACTACCTGACGCTGGATGAGCAGAACCCGGCGAACGGTTACAACTTTGTGGACGCGATGGCTTGTGCGCTGGACCGCACGGCCATGCTGAAGGGGACCGCCGCGCAGTCGGTTTGCTTTACCACCACAGGGCCGCTGTTTCACAGTCTGCTGCCCGCCGACCTGGATGGCTCGATCCTGCCGCCGGCAGGTGCGCCCAACTACATGATGAACCTGGGGACCAACGCGCTGAACTTGTACCAGTTTCACGTGGACTTCCAAACCACGGCCAACTCCACGTTCACCGGGCCGGTCAGCATTCCCGTGAATGCGTTTGTGAAAGCATGCCTGGGCCAGATCTGCGTGCCGCAGGCTGGCACCACTCAGACCTTGGATTCCCTCGCCGACCGCCTCATGTGGCGGCTGGCGTATCGCCACTTTCCAGACGGGCACGAGTCTCTGGTGACCGGGCACGCGGTCGGCTCCGCCAACGCGATCTTTCGTTGGTACGAAATACAGAATCCCGGCGGCACTCCGCAGGTCGTGCAACAGGGCAACATCAATCCCGACTCGAATTATCGCTGGATGGGCAGCGTTGCAATGGACCAGGTGGGCGACATCGCCGCAGGCTATAGCGAGTCGAGTTCGGCGATGAGTCCGGCGATTTATCTGAGCGGCCGTCAGGCTTCCGATCCTCTCAATACGATGGGGGGAGAGAGCCTGGTGTTTGCGGGCGCGGGATCGCAGGAAGGCTCGAACCGCTGGGGCGACTACAGCTCGATGACCATGGACCCCACCGACGACTGCACGTTCTGGTACACCAGCGAATATCTTCCCGCGGCCGGCAGTTTCAACTGGAACACGCGCATCGTTTCGTTCAGTTTTCCAGGATGCTCCAGCGCGCAGTCTCCGGTTTCACTGGCGCCCTCGACCCTTTTCTTCCCCAGCCGCCCGGTGGGTACGACCAGCCCCGGACAGGCGATCACTCTGACCAACAATCAGAACGTGGCGCTCGCGATCTCAAACATCGGGACGAGCGGGGACTATACGGAAAACGATAACTGCCCATCCAGTGTCCCTGCCGGAGGAAGCTGCACCATCACCGTGAAATTTTCACCGTCGGTGGGAGGAACGCGCACCGGACAGATCACCGTGACCGACGATGCCGGAAGCCCGCAAGTGGCCAATGCAACCGGGACCGGAACAACCCCTACGGTGAGTTTCTCGTCGCCGCATTTGCAGTATGGCGTCCATGCGGTCGGCTCCACGTCTGACTTGCAGACCGTTACGGTCACCAACAAGGGCCAGGCCCCGCTCAACGTTTCCGCAATCTCTGCCAGCGGCAACTATCTGGAAAGCGACACCTGTGTGGGAAATTCCGTGCAGCCCGGTTCCACGTGCACCGTGAGCGCGCAATTCGCCCCCAGCGTCCTCGGGGTCAACAACGGATGGCTCACGCTGTCCGACAACGCGCCCGGTTCGCCGCATCTGATCGAAGCCAGCGGTTCCGGAGCCTCGCCTCTGACTCTTTCCCCGGCTACTTTCGCTTTTGGCACAGTGGTAGTGGGCAGCGGCAGCGCGCCCCAGACATTGACGCTCATCAACTACCTCGGAACTACGGTCAACTTCTCCTACTCTGCCAGCGGTTCCTACACTGCCGTCGCCGGTGGCGCGAATCCATGCGGAACGAGCTTGACGGGCGGATCCCAATGCACGCTGCAGGTGACGTTCTCACCCGCCACTAACGGCATCCTGAATGGCGCAGTCTCGGTCGTATCCAATGCGGCTAACAGTCCGCAAGCCGCGGGATTGTTCGGGACCGGTTCAGGAGGTTCGGCCCCGCCGTTGTCGTTCCAGTCCACGACTCTGACGTTTGGCTCGGTGCTGGTGGGCACAACCAGCGCCGCCAAGACCGTGCTGGTCACCAACGTGAGCGGTTCGCCGGTGACGATTAGTTCGGTCACGGCCAGCGCGGATTTTTCGGTCTCCGGCTGCGTTGGTACTCTGGCGGCGGGCAAGCAGTGCAAGGTGACGGTAAAGTTCACGCCCACCCTCGGCGCTCCGCTTTCCGGGGCCCTGACTTTTAACGACAATGCCGCTGTCAGCCCGCAAAGCATTTATCTGAACGGAACGGGTTTGCTGCCGGTGACGCTTGCGCCTGCGAGTATCACGTTCGCATCGCAAATCGTGGGAACAACGAGCGCACCGCAGACCGTCACCGTCACCAACAACCAGGCCACAGCTCTTAGCATCAGCAGCGTGAGTGCAAGCGGGGATTTCGCCGCGGCGGCGGGGGGAAGTAATCCCTGTGGCGACACTCTGTCGGCCCATAGCAATTGCACGCTGTCGGTGACGTTTGTTCCCGCAGTCAAGGGAAAGATCGGCGGCGCGGTCACCATCGCCCACAGCGCGGGAACAAGTCCGCAGATCGTGGAGCTTTCGGGGACCGGTCAGTAGGTTTACCCCGCAGCCCACGCGGCTTCATTGAACAGTCAGGCCGGTGGCCGAGCCATTTGGCTGGATCACACTCCGTGGCGAGCCGGTTACGGTGACCGTATAGACTCCGGGATTCGTGCCTTGGTGTCGGCCTCCCGTGCTTCCGCTCCCGCCGCAGGATAGCGTGGTGAATCCCACCCAAATCAGCATCGTCAACAAAGTCATCCGCTGGCACTTTTGTCCGGCACCTTGCCGGATCCCAAACAGGACGAACGCCGGCACAAACAGCCACATGCCATAAAACAACCGCGACGTTCCTCCTCCCGGCTGTGCGCTTGCGGTGCTGGCAATCGTGGTCACGGTCATCACCGCGCTGACGCCGGTGACGTTGCTCCCCGGAATGACCGAAGCGGGCTGGAATGTGCATGTCCCCAGAAACACCGGCGCGATCGTGCAAGTGAGCGTGACAGAACCGTTGTAGGTGCCCACCGGAATAATGCTGAAGTTGTAGCTGGCCTGGCCGCCAGCGGTCACCGTGGCAGTGGGTGGGGAAATCGTACCGATCGTGTAATCCTGAGTGATGACGAGTGGCACGGTTAAGTTGGACACCGGTGCGCCGGTCGAGTCCACGGCTTGCAGTTGGATGTTGTACGTGCCCGCCGCGGCGCTGTTGGGCACATTGACGCTCGCGGTCAGGTTCGCGGTCCCGCCCGGCAACAACGAAATGGGATTGCCGGGCGACAACGAACATTGAGCCGCCGCGAGAGAAGACGCGTCACAACTTACATTGACCTGACCGGTGTAGAAGTAAGACGTCAGGACCAGGTTCGCCAGCGCCGGGTTGCCGGCGGTCCCGGGCAGGGAAGTGGGCCCGCGGAGCGTAAATCCGCTTACCGTGAATGGCACTAAGAAATTGTGAGTGACCACCCCCGACGTGCCCACGACGGCCAACTGATATTGACCCGGAGAGAAGCTGCTGCCATTGATGGTCAGATTGACGGTCGTAGGAAACTGGCTGACGGCATTAGGACTCACGCTACAGCTGTTGGCGCCAAACGTTTTTGCGCAGTCCACCGTCACCACGCCGCTGAAACCATCCTGCGCGGTGACGGTGATGGGCCCGGTCGTGCCCGCGCTTCCCAGTTTTATCGTCGGAAACGGCGTGGGCTCGCTGAAAACAAAATCGGGATTGGTTGTGACCACGACGCTGAAAGCCACGCTCACCGTCGCGGGCGCGCCCGGCGAAGTCGCCTGCAACGTCGCGGTGTAGGTCACTGCCGCGGTGCTCGCTGGAACTGTGACCGTCGTCGTCATGTTCACCGGAGCGTTAGCTGTGGGGGTCACCGGGGATTGCGGCGTAAGGTCGCAGCTTGATCCGGAGAGCTCATTGGGAAGCTGGCAGGTCACGGTCACGGGTTGATTGAACGATCCGGCGGCCGTGGCTTGAAACGTCGCCGGAGCGGACGTGGTGCCGCGGGGGACGATGATCGAGTTCGGTGAAGGGGCGGTGATTCCGAAGCTGACGACGTGCAGCGTGATTGGGGAATCATGGATCGTCTGGTTGGAATCCGTTCCGGCGGCGTGCAGGTTGAAGCTGTAGTCTCCGGCCGCGCCGCTGGCGGTGAGCGCCGTGGTCGCGCCGGAGATGGTCGGCGTCACGGGCGAAGGCGCGGCAGCGCAAGTTGTTGGAGGCGCCGTGGACCCGCCGCGGCACGTCAGCGCGACCAGGTCGTTGTACCCGTTGTAGGCGGTCAACGTTGCCGGAAATGTTGCGACCTGTCCGGCAAAGATTGTCTGAGTCGCGTTCGGTACCGCCAGTTGAAAATTGGGCGTTGCAAAAATATTGAACTGCCAGATGCCTCGGCCATAGGTTGCCGCGCGCAACAATTTCTCTCCGCCGGAATCGAACAGCGCCAGTCCTGTGACCGCTACGTTGGGCAGAAATCCGCGCCCGCCGGCGACCGGCCCGACTTCCGTCCATCCCGCGCTCACCGCACTTGATTGGAACACGCCAACATCGGTGCCCGCGTAGAGAGTATGCGTCGCCGAGTCGAGCAGCAGCACATTCACCGGAGCGTCCGGCAGCGCGTTCGAGCCCGTGCCGCTAAAGTCCGCCCAGGAAGCGGCATCTGTGGTCTTCCAGACGTGGCCCGTAGTTCCCGTAAAACCCATTACCGAGACGAATGCGGTCAGGCCCGAGGCATCGGAATTGTCAATCGCAGCGCTGGAGATGGAGTAATTGTTGGGATTGATGGGCCCGGTAATGCGACTGAACGACGCGGGACCGTTGCTTGCCTGGGTCGTGACCCAGACATGCCCGGAGACAACGTTATTGTTCGGCCCAAGTCCGTTGGTGGTCACGTAGATGACCTGTGATCCATCTGCGTCGGCGGGACCTCCCGCTGCAATCGAGCGCACGGTGTTGGCCTCGTTCCCGGTGCAGGTCCCCGCCCCAAAGGTATCGAAGTTCGGGCTGAGCACCGTAAATGTTCCGCCTTGCCGAGGCCCGCGCCACAAGCGGCAGGTCCCCACCAGCATCGCAGTCGTGGATTGCGCGTCGAGCGTATAGAAGGGATAGAACGGCCCGTCGTCACCGCCCACGCTGGCGCTGGTCACCACCGCATTGAAAGCGCTGTCGTTACAAAGAATGCCCGAGGGGCAAAGATAAATCTGCAATCCTCCGTTGCCGCTATCAGGGTTGGACGCGAACCAGTTGGTCGAAATATTCGGGTCAATGGCGTTGTAGCCGCCGTCCCCGCCCAGCACGTTGGTCCAACTGGCGCTGGTGGTCGCCGCCGACGAAGCCGGCGAGCCGTTGTCCTGCGTCCCACCCAGCAGCGTGTTGGCGTCCGTCGGGTGCTGAGAAAACGCGACGAACTGCGTCATCGGGCCCAGGTTTTGATTCAGATCGTCAAAATGATTGCTCCCCGAGCACGACCCGGTGGTAAGGCCGGTGTATCCGTCGAGCGCGCGGTAGATGCCGCCGTCATTGGCGAAATACATCAAGTCCGTCCCCGTGCCGGGAAGAATGTATGCCATGGCGTGCTGGTCGGGATGCACGTGCGCGAGTTCGCTGAGGACCGGACAACCGTAGACATGCGTCAGGTTGATGAACGGCGACGAACTGCACGTTGGGTTCGCCGAGCTGATTGAGCACTTGTAAACATTAATGGCGCCGGCGTAGAGATCAGTCGCTGAGCCGTTAGGCACGGCAAGCAGTTCAAGATTGTAGGTCCCTTGGCTGATGCTGCATCCGGCCGGGTCGCCGCACGAAATGATTCCAGCGTCGGAGACTTGCGTCCAGTGTGCGCCGCCGTCGGTGCTGGTCCAAATACTTTCGTCAATCAGAGTCCGGTTGCTGAAGTTGACGCCGACAAACCATGTGTACATTTCGTTGCGCCCTGGGACCACGGAAATCTCCGCGCGGTACATGGGGCACGAGTCCGACGAAGTGGGCGGACAATTGGCGATGCTGAGAGCGCCCGCAGCCCCCGGCTGGTTGGCCAGCCGCGTCCAGTTGACGCCGTCGGGCGAGGAATAAAAACCGTGATAGCGCACCGCGGCGAAGAAAAGTCCGGCGCCGGCGTTGTAGACCACCGAGGTCGCCGATGCCGGTGTGGTTTGCCCGCCCGGATCCACCAGCGGGTCATAGCTCCAGGTCAGTCCGGCGTCGGCGGAGGTGTAGAGCCCGCGCACCGTCGCCGAAGTATAAGCACCGTCAAGATACGCTTCGGCGGAAGTCGCCATCGCGGCAACCACCGTGTTCGTCTGTCCGGATGCCGTGCCGAACGCCATGCGCGTTCCGCCCATCCCGCTGAACGATACCGTGCTGGATCCGTTGCTTGCGTTGGGAATGTTCGTCCAACTCAGGCCGCCGTCGGCGGACCGCAACATCCCCGCCCCAAAGTAGGAGTCGCCGGAATCGTTGGCCTCTCCGGTAGCGACGATCACCACAGTCTTGTTGGGATCGGCATTCCCCGGCTGGATGGCGATTGCTCCAGTAGCCAGAGTGGGGGCCGAGTCCGTCAGCGGACTCCACGTGACGTTGTTGGCTACAGGGTCAGCGGCGTTGGTGGATTTCCACACACCACTCTGCGCTCCCCCGATGAAGACCGTGTTGCCGGTGGGATCCGCGGGATCAATGGCGACCGCGGTAGCCCGGCCTGAGACCTGGCGATAGTCCTGCAACCCCGAGCCGGTTGCGTCGGACGCCAGCGGAACCGGCCCGAGAGGAAACCATGTGCCCTTGCCGGGCGGTGCGTTGGACGGCTGGCTCGCCGCGTTCGCGGCCCGCATCTGCAGCTTGGCGGCAAACGCATGCCGCCGCAACTCCGCCGCCGACTGTCCGCGCCGCGCCTCGCGGCCTTGCGAGAACCATCGCGCGCGCTTCCCGGCGTGGTCTTCGTCATCGGCTTCAGAAGAGTGGGACGCTAAAACTTTCGGTTCTTCCGTCTGAGCTTGCCCTTTTAAGATGCCGGGGCAAACAGTGACGGCGAACAACAGGATGGAGCAAAGACGAAGATGGCTCATTGGCTGGGAGGCCCTTCACAACGATGCTGCCTGCAACTATAAGAAATGAACGGGCAAGGATCAATGGAAAAGCCGCTCCCAGAGCGGGTTTCGTCCCAAATCGGGAATGGGGGGTACAATTTGTCTGTTGGACGCTTTCCAAATCATGGAGCAGAAATGCGAAATCTAAAACAACTGGCCGGCGTTGGTCTGTTGCTGGCGTTGTTTGCGGGATTCGCGTCCGCGCAGTTTGCGGCCGCATCGCCTCAAGTGACCGTCGCCGCCGCGGCCGATCTATCGAGTGCGCTGAAAGAAATTGCCGAGGCCTACCAGAAAAAGACGGGTGTCGAGGTGAAGCTTTCGTTCGGGTCGTCCGGCTCGCTCACCCAGCAGATTGAAAACGGCGCTCCGTTTGACGTCTTTTTCTCCGCCGACACGGATTATCCTGCGCGGCTGGTCAAGGGCGGCTATGCGGACGGTTCCACACTCTATCGCTATGCCGTTGGCCGCGTGGTGCTCTGGATGTCGTCAAACTTTATGCTTTTCCCTGAAAAAGACGGAATCAACGTTTTGCTCGATCCCTCGGTCAAGAAGATTGCAATCGCGAATCCCGCGCAAGCGCCCTACGGACGCGCCGCCGTCGCCGTGCTTCGGCACTATGGTGTCTACGACAAAGTTTCTGATCGCCTGGTGATGGGCGAAAACGTCGCGCAAGCCGCCCAATTTGTCGAATCCGGCAACGCGCAAGCTGGATTTGTGGCGCTGGCCCACGCGCTCGCTCCCGAAATCAAAGGTAAAGGGAAGTACTGGCTCATTCCTGCCGATGCGTACCCGCAGCTTGATCAGGCGGTGGTGGTGACGGCGCATGCAGAGCGTGCGCAGGCCGCGCGCGCATTTGTTGAATACATCAAGACCGCGGATGCGGTCGCAATCCTTGCGCGCTTCGGGCTTGAGCTTCCGCAAAAATAAAGTGTCTGAGCTATGGCGATTGACTGGCAGGCTTTCTTCCTCACCTTGCGACTGGCGACGGCGGTCGCCTCGATTCTTCTGCTCATCGGCGTACCCATCGCGTACTGGCTGGCGTTTTCTCGCTGGCGGGGAAAGTTTCTGGCCGAGGCGCTGGTCGCATTGCCGGTCGTGCTTCCGCCCACCGTGCTCGGGTTCTACGTGCTGGTTGCGCTGGGTCCGCACAGTCCGCTGGGCCGCTGGTGCCAGTCCCTGACCGGCCACACTTTGGCTTTCACTTTTACCGGCCTGGTGATTGGCTCGATTCTCTACAGTCTGCCGTTTGCAGTGCAACCCTTTGCGGCCGCGTTTCGCGCGGTGGATCGCCGCCTGATGGCCGCGTCATCGGTGCTGGGCGCATCGCGTTGGCGCACCTTCCGCCGCGTTGTCGTGCCCGCCTCGCGTCCCGGACTGGTGGCCGGATTCGCTCTCAGTTTCGCTCACACGCTTGGCGAATTCGGCGTGGTCCTGATGATTGGCGGCAATATTCCCGGCGTCACTCGCACCGTTTCCATTGACATCTATGATCAGGTCCAGTCGTCGAACTATGCATCTGCCAATCAGACGGCGTTGCTGCTGCTGGTGCTCTGCTTTGGATTGCTGGCACTCGTCTATGGAGTGAATCCACGTACGCGCGTGGTGGGCGCGGGCGAATGACGTCGCGCGAAATGAACAGCCGCGAACTCAAAGTTGCGATCCGTCACAGCTTTGGCCAGCCGACCTCGGCCGCGACCGGCGACCCGTTTTCCCTGCACCTCGATTTCTCCGCCTCGCCGGGCTTCACCATTCTGTTCGGACCATCCGGAGCAGGGAAGACCACGCTGCTCGACTGCATCTCCGGCCTGACGATACCTGCGCAAGGCAGCATCGTCGTTGCGGAACGCGTGCTCTTCGACTCAAAGACCCGAACCAATCTTCCACCGCGGCAGCGCCGTATCGGATACGTGTTTCAGGAGTCCAGCCTGTTTCCCCACATGACGGTCGAGGAAAACGTCGAGTATGGACTGGTTGACCTGCCTCGCAGCGCACGCCGCGAGCGCGCCTCCGCCGTTCTCGCCGCATTCGGAGTGGACTCGCTGCGAATGCGCCAGCCTTCGCAAATCTCCGGCGGGCAGCGCCAGCGGGTTGCCTTGGCGCGCGCGCTGGTGACGGAGCCGTCCGTTCTTCTGCTGGACGAACCGCTGGCCGCGCTCGACGCCGCGACCAAATCGAAAATCCTCGATGATCTGCGTGCTTGGAACCAGACCCACCATGTGCCCATCCTCTATGTCACGCACAGCCGCGAAGAAGCTTTTGCTCTCGGCGAGCGCATGCTGGTGCTGGAAGCCGGACGCATCGTTGCTCAGGGCCCGCCTCATGAAGTGATGAGCGCTCCGTTGCAGGAATCGGTTGCGCAGTTGGCGGGATTCGAGAACGTGTTTGATGCGACTGTCGAGTCGCAGCATCCTGAGCGCGGGACCATGACTTGCCGCATCGGCTCCTCGCCAGTCTTACTGGAAACGCCGCTGGTGCGCTCACACGTCGGAGAGATGCTGCGCGTCGGAGTGCGGGCCGGCGACATTTTGCTGGCCGTCATGCCGCCAACCGGTCTCAGTGCCCGCAATATCTTTCCCGGCCGCATGCAGTCGCTCGAGCAGCGCGATGTGATGGTGCGTGCCATGGTGGACTGCGGCGCGATGTTCGAAGTCCATCTGACTCTGGCCGCACGCGATGATCTGAAACTCGCATTGGGGAGCGGCGTTTGGCTGGTGATCAAAACTTATTCCTGCCACGTCATGCGCGCCGCAGCGCAAACCTGAAAAACTCTGATTTGTCATTTCGAGCGGAGTCGAGGAACCCGCTGTTCTCTGGGCGGCACGAACTAAGGCCGGTTCGCGATGCCCGTCCGCGCCAACTCGACGTGCTCAATCTCAATCACGGCGAACCACAGCTTGCCCCGCTGCTCCGAGAACACGATCCGCCCGCCCAGTTTCCGGGCCGCAACTTCCGGCGTGACGTCCTGGTGATAGTCAAACATGCGGGCCTTCGCCGCCTCCCATGCCGGCCAGACGAGGTTCCAGGGATGGGCTTCATACTTCGTCGAAAATACCAGCGCGAGATCATAGGTGTCGCGCTGCGCGGCTGCCGCCGCAATTTCCGGCTCTGAAAAATTCTCGATCTTCACCACTGGCACGGGCTCTGCGATATATCCAAGCCACGGCCGCCTGAGTTCGTCATACGCGGGCCATGCTGTCAGCACGCGGCGGCCGTGCGCATGCTCCGCCAGATATTGATCCGCATCCTGATGCAGCACGACAAAGTCCCGGTAAGTCAGATTGTCTTCGGGCGAAAAACCATGCGGCGGGTTCCACCACCACGCCACCACAAACCCCAGGCCAACAGCGATCAGCACGGCGCGCCACCAGCGCACGCGTCTCCAGATGGTGGACACCGCCACCAGAATCACCAGCGGCACCGCGGTCAGCATGTACCGCGCCAGAACCGCGCCGCCAATCACCGACATCGCCACCACATACGCAACCACGATAAGCAGCAGGATCATCTGCACCGCAATTGAAATGCGGGCACGCGCGATTCCACCGTCGCGCCGGGGGGCCAGCGCCATGGCCGCCACCATCGCGATGGTCAGCAGCCACAGATGCATATATCCCACCACTTGCCACAGACGCAGCACCAGAGTGATGGCAACCCGCGCCACACTCATCGTCGCAACCACGTTGTAGCGGACAAACTCCGGATTGCCGAAAACGTATCCCGTGCCCGCAAAGTGAAACGCGTACCAATACGAAAGCGGCAGCAGCGGGGAAGCCAGCGCCGCCAGCAGCCAGGCCGATCTTCGCCGAGGATCGCCAGGCCCGCTTCGCGCGACCCACAACCGCTCAGCCCAGCCTTTGTGCCAGGGCCCGCCCGACGTGCGGTCCTTCGATGGCCAGCGCAGTGCCACGAATCCGCAGACCTCCCAGAGTCCAAGCACTGCGGGCGTTAGCAGTGCAGTCTCCTTCGCCAGCACCGCCAGACAAAACCAGAATGCCACCGCGCGCGGCTGCTGCTCCAGATAGGCTGCCAGCCCCCAAAACGTAAGCCCGGCGGCAGCCAGGTCCACATGGCCAAGACTGCTTTGTGCAAAAAACACTGGATACAGCGCCGTCAGTGCGATTGTGTAAAACGCCACCACCGGGTTCGCTGCTTTGGCCGCAAGTTTGTAGAGTCCGGTGAGGGAGAAAGACGCCACCACCAGCATGGCGGTGCGCGTCACCCACGTCGAGTAGCCGAGCACTTTCCATGCCGCCGCCAGCCAGATCATCACCAGCGGCGGGTGTGCATTGGATACGGTGGTCAGCGGAATCAGGCTGCCGCGCAACAGAATATCGCGCGCCGCCGGCACATAGTACCCCGCTTCATCCCAGAAGTAGGGCAGTCGCAGCAGGGTTCCGTGCAGGACTAGCAGCGTGCCGAAGCAAACAGAGAATATCTTCAGACTCTCCCAGCGGCGCAATCCCATGTCAGTAGTGTCTCACTTGCGGACGGAAGTACACGGCCGCCGTAAACGGCCCGCGCAGTTTCGGCGGCTTAGTGAACCGGACCGCCAGGCCCCACCTTGGGATCGAGTTTGATCTCCCCGAATGCCGTCTCATACCCCGCCACATTTTGCTGCAAGAGTCCCAGCAGCGCTTTGGCTTGTTGCGGACTCAGATAAATCCCCTGAAAATTCCTGATCTCCACCTGCGCCTCGCTTTGCTGTTGCAGGGTCCCAAAGACGAGAAAGAAGTCCCAGACGTTCACCCGCACCTGCACGCTGTTGGCGTAGTGTTCCCGATAGTCTGGGGCTGCGGTAAGTTTAAGATTTGGTTGACTTGGATTGCTCATAGGACTCAGTCTAAACGAAGTTTCAAGCCATCGGCTGGTCTGTTGGACTAGCCCGGTGTTGACAAAAAATGTCACCCGGATGCCACTATTAGGAGCGAGGTCCTGATGCCCCTGAATGCCTGCCGGAAAATGTGACAGGTTCGCGCCGGAAACATGAGACTTAGCCGTCTGCCTCAGTTACTTTGGGAACTGGCGGGTAGCACGCAAGTGCGGCATTCTGAATGCACCGCTAGTTGCGGGCGCTGGACCGAAAAGAGCCTATGACCGCGAATCCTAAGATGGCTATGCAAGAAGAGATCGTTCTCCCGGAAAACCTGGCTGCGCTCGGTTCCATCATGGGCGAGGGCGTGAGCCCACTGGATGCCTGCATGGTGCTGGCCAAGATTTTTCGTGTGCAATATACCGAGGTGGCCCTGCTGAAACTCGACAAGGGCCTGCTCCGGTTCGTGTTTCCGGAGCACCTCCGCACCACCGGTGCGATCCCAGTCTCCAGTTCGGCGGTCGCCGCGCACACCGCCCTGAGCAAGAAGGCGGAAATCTTTAACAACTTCGCCCGCATCAAGCACGCCAGCATCTTTGAGACGGTGAAGCATTCCGGAAGCGATTCCGAGGACCCGGTGCAGCCGGTCCCGATCCAAAAACTTATGTCTGTTCCGATCATGGACCGCTCTTCCAACGTGGTCGGGGTTGTGCAAATTTCTAGAAAAGGATTGGATGCTCGCTTTGCCCAAGACTTCAGCCGGGAAGATCTCCATGATCTGGAACTCGCGGCGGGTGTCCTCGCGGTATCGCCAGTCATTCGCGCCAACTAGAAGTACCAAAACTGATAGGAGGCTACAATGACCAAACAACAGAAAGGCTTCTCACTGATTGAGTTGCTGATCGTAGTGGCGATCATCCTGATCATCGCCGCGATCGCAATTCCCAACCTACTGCGCGCCCGTATGGCGGCCAACGAGTCTTCTGCCGCTGCCGGCGTTCGTACCGTCAACACGGCGGAAATCACTTATAACTCAACCTACCCGACCGTGGGCTTTGCCGGAACCTTGCCGGTACTCGGTGGGCCGATCGCCGCAGCCTGCACTCCGTCTTCCACCACAGCTTGCCTGATTGACGGCGTTCTCGCCAACAACGGCAACCCGGCTGGCAGCGGTAAGAGCGGTTACAGTTTTGTGGTTGCCGCTGGCGCCAGCGCCGGTGGTGTCGTGGTTCAGTATGCCGTGGATGCTTCGCCCATCACCATCAACCAGACCGGTATCCGCGCTTTCTGCGCGGTGGAAGACGCGGTCGTTCGTTGGGACAAGGCCGGCGCGTGCTCCTCGGCGCACGACACTGTTCTTACCTTTCCTCCGCTTAACTAGGTTTTTGCAGGAAGCCCCCCGGCAAAACCGGGGGGCATTTTTTAAACTAGGACTTGACGGAGTCATCCATGACGAAACAACAAAAAGGCTTCTCGCTGATTGAACTGCTGATCGTAGTCGCGATCATTCTTATCATCGCCGCGATCGCCATTCCAAACTTGCTCCGCGCTCGCATGGCGGCCAATGAGTCTTCCGCCGCCGCCGGCGTTCGCACCGTCAACACCGCCGAGATCACTTACAACTCGACTTATCCCACCGTGGGCTTCGCCGGTTCCATGGCTGTGCTGGGCGGACCCATCGCCGCGGCTTGCACCCCGTCCTCGACCACGGCTTGCCTGATTGACGGCGTTCTCGCCAACAATGGCAACCCAGCCGGCAGCGGCAAGAGCGGCTACAGTTTTGTCGAGGTTGCCGGTGCCACCGCGGGAGGCGTAGTGGTTCAGTATGGCGTGGCCGCTTCTCCGCTCACCATCAACCAGACTGGTATTCGCGCTTTCTGCTCGGTGGAAGATGCGGTCGTTCGCTGGGACAAGGCCGGCGCTTGCTCCACCGCGCACGGCACCGTTCTCACTTTCCCGCCGCTCAACTAACGGAAGCTCTGATTTACTCGATCCTCTCTCGACCATTTCAAGCGCAGTAAAATTGCCCGCTCTCGCGGGCAACTTTTCGTAGTCGAGAAATGTATTGTTCCGCGGATGCCACAAATCTCCGGACACCACGATCAAGCCGACGCGCTAGTCGCGTGTCAACTCTCCCTCGGTGACGCCCGTCATGGTCACGATCCGGATCACTCCGCCGGCGTCCTCAAACACCAGCCCGGTCGCCCCATTGTTCACCACTGCGCTCACCAGATGACCGTACGACCGGGGGATGCCCCCCTGCGTTGGAGTCCCGTCGTAGCGCGCCAACTCGCCTTCTTTCATGCCCGTGATGCTGACGAAGCGGATCACACCATCGGCCCCCTCAAAGATCATTCCCGTCCCAATCGAGTCTGGGATGGCGGCCACCAGCCGCCCATAAGACTTTGGCACCGCGCCGTGCGAGGCCGGTGCGGCGTGGACCACCGCCGAGTTGCGAGTCCCGGCCACGTATGCCGCCACCAATAGAAACACGCTGCCCAAGACCATGAGCGTCCGATTACGCATGTGGATGACCTCTTTTAGGATTCCCCGGCTGCGGCTATGGTTCCACCAGTATCTTGTGCATCATGCCGAGGTCTTCATGCAAAAGAATGTGACAGTGAAACAGGAACGTTCCGGCAATCGTGGGGTCCCGGAAATCCATGCGCACCTTCACGCTGTGGAACGGCCCCTTGCCTTCCCAGTACGGAATCTCGATGGTATCGCGCAGATCGTTGTTGGTGACCGGCTTGCCGTCCACCTCCATCACGCGAAAATGAATTTGATGGATGTGAAATGCATGCGTCTCCAGCGCCCGATTCTCGATCACCCAATCTTCCACCGCGCCCACTTTGGTGGTAATGACCGGCTTTTCGTTGGCCTCAAACACCTTCTGCCTTTGCCCATCCACGGTGATGTAAAACTCGATGGGGCCGTTGGTGCCGCCGAATTCTTCGGAGAAGTAGAGCTTGCGGTTGGCGGTCACCGGCTGCTGCGCCAGGTCGGCGAACTTGAGTTGGCTGGCCGCTGCGGGCGCCGATCCCGTCGGCATATGCGTGGCACCGGCGTTGCTGGTCAGCACGATGTTGGCCAGGGTCTGCGCCAGGTCGGCGTTTCCGGTGGGCCCGGTGGAATACGCGTTGGTATGGAGTACCGCGCTCACGCCGGACGGCGGCGCTTGCACGATAAACTCAGCCCGCCCGGCCGGCGGAATCAGGATCGTGTCCTGCATCCTGGTCTGCGTCAGCGGATAGCCGTCCAACGCGATCATTTCCAGCTGCTGCGGCTTGGTATTAACCTGCACTTGCAGTTGCAGAAAATCCTGGATGCTGGCGTTCGCCACCCGCCAGAACTGTTTTTCTCCCGGCTTCATCTGAATGATCGGATTAAGACCGATAAACGGTGCGATCTCATAGTTCAGCGTCAACAGATACGGCCCCGGTACCCAGGGCACCAGATACTGCTGGCGAATGACGAAGATCCGTTCGGTGAGCCCCGCAACTTCGGGCCGGTACTTCTCCATGCCTTCCACCACAATCGCGCCCGCCGCTCCTCCGTTCACCTGGAACTCTGTAAACCCGTGAACGTGCGGATGGTACCAATACAGGCCCGGCGGCTCCGTCGTCGGAATCTGAATGTTGAACTTAAACCCAGCCGTGCCCGGCTGGATCAACGTGTTGATCACGTCGTCAGAGTGGCAGTTCGGCGAAACATTCAGGCCATGGAAATGCACATTGGTGGAATCGAGCGTCATCGCGCCGCCATCGCCGCACACCGCCCCCGCTTCGGCGGGCATCGTCATCTTCATCGCATCGTTATTCTTGATGCGGTTCAGTACTTCCAGCTCCAGCTTGTCTCCCGGATTCAGCCGCAGGGTCGGCGATTCCACGGTCACCCCAGAGGCGTCATACTTGAAGCAGTAATGGGTAAAGCCCGTCTGGTCCACCGAGTGCGCCATCACGAATTTCGCCGACAGCACTCCGTTCTGCGAAGTAATGCTGAACGGATCGGCTACCACGGTGTTAATGCCGGGCCGCGCCGGACAATCCTGCGCTGCCACCGTCAAACAAGAAAACCCGCACACCGCAACCGCCACCACACTCTTCAACACCCAGCGCATATCCACTCCTTCATTTCTCGTAATCTCAGGGCCTGCGGGTCAGCTCACTACATTTTTATCCTAGAAAGAACGGGGTGGGAAAGTACCAATGGAGAGCAGGCCTGAACTCTTTGGGTCCACCGCCTGCGACTTGAGTGCTTCGTTGAACCAGCATTTCTGACCCGATGCATGAAACGTCAACATCGTAATGGCTGACTGGCTGCCGTACTCCGCCACATACACGCCGCCGCCGTTGCCGGTTTGTTTGATCAGCCCCAGTCCGCCGAGATACGACCACTGCTGAGACACGCCCCGCAGCGGCCCCGACGAGCAGCCCCCCGAAACTTTGCCGGTGGTCTTGTCGAAGTAAAAGGCGGTGACCCTCGCCCCTTGCGAATTGATCACGTACAGCAGCGTCTCATCCGGGCTAAGCATAAGGTTGCTCGAACTGATGCTTGCCTCGGACCGGTGTACCACCGTCGGCGTTAGCTTGCCCGAGGAAATGTCGGACACTCCACCACCACCGCGGTCGAAGTATCGCCGAAGATCGCATAGTGTCCATCGCTGGTGATGTCAATGGAATTTGGATACGTCGCGTCCCGCGACTGCACCGTCGCGGTGGAATACTGCCTGTCGCCGTTGGAAAGCGGAACGCCGCCGGAAAGATCGAACGATTCGATCGAGCCGTCGGTGTAGGTCGCAATCAGAATGTTCCCATGCGTCGCCATGCCATTGATAATGCCGCCGCCCGCGCCCACCACCGCCGTGTCCTTGACAAAAGAAAGGCCGCATCCCGACTGCACCCGAAACGTTCCAATCGTGTTCGAGTCGGTGAAGCTGGCGTACAAATACTGACTGTTCATCGCCAGGCCAATGCCGTTGGACGTGCCCGCGTCCGTCTTCGATCCCTGGGCGGTTCCTCCCACGCTCAGACTGCTCACCGCGATCCCCACAATATCGCCGCTCTGCGCATCTGAGGCATATACGCACGCCTGGCCCCCGCTGTTAAGCACGGCAATCCGGTTGGCCCCGAAAAATCCGCCCCCGATCCCAAATCCGCCGGTGAAGACACGCTGCTGCAGCGTCAACTGACCGTTCGATCCCACCTGATAGAAGCTGACCCCCGATAGAAAAGGGAAGATCACATCATCATTGGCCACCACATAGGGCGTGGCGCCCATCGCCACACTGCTCACCGTGAGAACCCCCGCCAACAGCGCCGTTCCGCGCAAGAACCACATTTTCAGGTACTTCCTCATTAGCCCTATTCCTCCAGCGGCAGTCAACTTACGAAAGTAGACCATAGGGCCGACTGCGGTACAAGAACGCATTTGTAAATTCTTCACATGATCTCTACTAGCGCAAGTCGTTGACACGAAACGGCAAAAGCATTCCGCCCAATGTGCAATTTTCTGCAACCTCCTGCGGCACAACCTGCCAAGGACTTCGCAGCCGCTTTTTAACATACTGTTCACATTGTCGTAACCTTCGCGACATAACCGGCCTATATAAAGAATTGCTCGGGAGTGGGCAGTGCCCGCGCGTTTCTATGATTCCTGGAGGTTCGTTTATGGGGCGTAGCTGGGTTCTTCGTTTATCGTTGCTGGCCATTCTTCTTCTTTCAGTTTCGCCCGCGTTCGCCGGGCCCATTCAGCTGCTCAACTTTAATGGCTTGAAGGACATGCAGCAGGTCGGCAACTTCTACAACGGCGGCGGCCCCTCCAACGTCCCCAATCTCGGGATTTCCTTCTCGTCCAATTTCTACGGCTTGCGGTCTGAGTGCGCGACCGGCTCCACCATCGGCAACTGCATCCCAGGCGGCCAGGGCTCAGGCGCGTTCCTGCCCGACCCGACCACCACGCCTGCGATCTTCATCCTCGGCGCTCCCGGTATGGCCACCGGGTACATGAACGTCACCGGCGGATTTTCCTCGGGTATCAATTTTCTCTACACCGCCGCGTTCAAGGAAACGGTCACCATCTGGAGCGGCGCCAACGGCACCGGCACCGTACTGGCCACGCTAACTCTGAATCCCAACAATGGCGCTTGCACCGGCGGTCCAGCGTATTGCAACTGGACTTCGGTAGGCATTGCCTTCTCCGGCACCGCGGGATCGGTTACCTTCAGCGGATCTGCCGATGGCATTGGAATCACCGACGTTACCCTTGGCTCCAATCTGAGCGCGCTGCCTGAGCCGTCATCGTTCTGGCTACTGGGATCGGGATTGCTCGGAGTGGCGGTGCCGCGCGTGCGCCGCATGTTGAAAATCTGAGTTGAAAATCTGAGGTGTCGGCTTGATGGCGACGGGGCACCGGGCGCTGCCATACGCGCCCAACTCATCCGCGTACCACCGCATTTGTCTATGAAGAATTCTTTACTCTCCGCGTTGGCAATCGTGTGCGCCGCTGTGCTCACCAGCTGCGGCTCCAAATCCACACCTGTCTTTCCGGTGAACCTCGCCGGCTCCTGGGAATTCATTGCCACTTCCTCCAGCAGCTCTGGGACCGTCACCGGCATCGAGGTCGCGCTCACCGAAGGCACGCAGCAAGTCAACGGCGTACCCGAGCCCGACGGCAACATCACCGCCAACGGATCCAATCAAATCCAGATCGTGGACCTGAACGCGGCGCCGCAAAGCGTGACCTTCGGCGGTAGTTGCGCGGGAACTAGCGTCAACAATCTCACCGGCACCGTCACCGTCGCCGGCAGTCCCGCTAACTTCACCTACAGCGAAGGCGGCAACGTCTTTGCCGTCACCGCTACCCTGAACACTGACAACACCGGCACCACGATCACCGGTTCTTATTCGCCTCAATCCGGCAACAGCTGCGGCGATAGCGGAACCATCATTGGCAAACCGGTCGTCAAGATCACCGGGCCGTTCAACGGCCAGTTCGTGCTCCCCGACGGCACCACGGCAACCATGAACGGTGTGGCCACCGAAAGCTCCAGCTCCGTGCTTACGCTCAGTCTCACCAACACCGCCAACAGCGCGACCTTCTCCCTCTCCGGCCCAGTCACGGGGAATGCTTTTGCGGTGCAGGGCACGTATCAGGGTCAGGTCTACACCTACGACGGCTACTATGAACTGACTCTCAATTCGTCGAACAACACCGTGTCCGTACCCACGCTCTACCTGGCCAACGCCACCGCCGCGGGCGCGCCGATTTACGCGGGATCACTGACCACCCCGCACTAAACCCACTGCCGCGTTTCTCGTGGTTCGTATCAGGGCATCTCTTTCAGCGGCGAAGAGACTAGCTCAGCGACGCCGCAATCCTACTGCGGCTCGGTCGTCGTCGGCCCCGGTGCTGGCTGCTGCGCTCCCGTTTGCTGCTGTGTCCCCTCTAAGCCTGGCACGCTCTGCGCCGGGCCGCTTGACAGCGTCGGACGCACCGTCGGCCCATTGATGGGAAACCCGCGATCAAATCCAGGGTCGTAGTAAAACTTCCAGTCGCTGTAGCGGTTCTTGCGGTCGAACTCGTGGAAGCTTTTATGCTTGCTGGTGCTGGCCACTCCCAGGATTGCCCCAGCGCCAAATTGCGAAACTCCGCTTCCCCCGCTTAACGGCGAGGGGCCTCCAGACTGCACGCCGCCCGGCCCATTTGTACTTCCCAGCCCCGCCGGTGAGGGCGCGCCCTGCCCCAGCGGCGATTCCTGCGCAGCACTCGCACCAGTGTTTGCGCCATCCGATGCTGGCGCTGCCCCGGGGTCAGAAGGATCTGGCGGCGCTTGCGTCCCCGCCGCACTCGCGCCACCAATCGCAGTCGCCACGGCCGGGTCCGCCGAACCGGTCGGAGCCTGCAACCCCTGCGTGAACGACGCTACTCCCGGGCCGTTTGAAAGCTGCACGTCGGCAAAATGCAGCAGTTTGAAATCTTTGCCCGTGATCGGGTCCGTGTACTTCCGCCGCAGAAATCGCTGCCCGTTCGAACTTTGCAGCTCATCCAGGTTCGCCGGATAGTGCCCAAACTTTCTTGTGAACTTGCGGATGGATCGCGTGTATTGCACGCCCCGGTGGATCAATTCCTCTTCGCGGTCGCGCTGAATGGCCACGGCGATGCTTGGCGCAACCGCCAGCGCCGCAACCACCATCAGACTCATGAAAAGCAGCAGCACCAGAAGCACGTACCCGGCTTCCGGCCCGCGTTTCCCCCGGCCTGGCATCGTCATCCCCGGCATCAGAAGCTGTACTTCAATCCAAACTGGATGGTGCGCGGACGGTGCGCGTCCACCGGATGCAGCAACGCGCTGCCGGTCAGGCAATCTACTCCGCCCCCGCCCGCCGCCGAATAATTTGCCGCCGCCGACCCGTAGCAGTTGATGGTGTTGTTCGCCGTATTGCCCAGGTTCGGATTAAAAATCCGGAACTGGGTGTGGTTCAGGAGATTGAATGCTTCGGCGCGGAACTCAAAGTTCCCCCGCTCTCCCACCTTGAAATTCTTCTGCAGTGTGGCGTCAATATTCCAGCGGTTGGGATTGTTGACGAAGTTGCGCCGGGTATTGCCGAACGTCAGCCCCTGCGGTGCCGCAAAGTCAGCCGGGTTCAGCAACAGCGGACCAATGCTGCTGGAATTCTTGCTGCCCACCGGCACCACGCTGTTGGGCTTCACGATGTCCGGATACGATCCCACGCCCGCGGCGTTGGCCACGCCCGCGTTGTCCACGACCGACACTTCCGTGTTGCTCCCGCCGTTGATGATGCTGAACGGCGTGCCCGATTGAAACACCGTGATCCCGGAAATCTGCCAGCCATCGAACAACGCATGCAGGAACGGCGAATCGCTGCGGTCTCGCGCCGGCGTGCCCGTCGTTTCATCACTGTCGCCCTTGTCCCGGTTCTGCGCCCATCCATCCAACAACCGGCTCAGATGCGGCAGGTTGTAGATGTAACTCACATTCAACAAGTGCCGCTGGTCGAAGCTCGAACTCGCCCAGTTCTGCGTGATGTCGGCCGAGTTCACAAAGTTCGTGTCCGATCGGTCTGAGGAATCATCCAGCGAATGACTGTAGGAATAAGACGCTCCCACTGTCACCGGCCCATGCGAGTGCCGAATCGTCGCCTGCAATGCGTGATATTGCGAGTCGGCGATGTTCTGCAGCGACAGGATGCGGTGCAGCCCGCGATACGGCCGCAGATTGTCCGGATTCACCAGCAGCAGCGGGCTGTTCAGGCCCTGCACGCCCCAGCAGGCCGCCGCCAGATTGTTCCAGGCCGGCTGGCTGCTCGTCACCAGGTTGTTTCCCACTTGGAAGATGTCGCCGTTGTTCCCCACCGGCGTGCAGTTCTGCACTGTAATCGGCTGGCCTTTCACGAACGGATTGCCATTCGGAAAAATGCCGTTGTCCGGTCCCGTCGGCGGCACCGGCAGTTGGTTCACCTGCAACTCCGCGGTGAGGTGTGTCCCCTTACTGCCCACGTAGGCCAGCGTCGCCACCGTGTCCTTCGGTAGTTGCCGCTGCACGCTCAGACTCCACTGCTGCACATACGGCCACTTCGTCTTGGTCGGAATCGAAGTTACATCCAGCGGAAACGCCACTTGATCGCCGTTGCTGTCCTGACCAATTTTCTGATAGCTGAACGGGAAGGGCTGGTTCATGGTCAGCACGTTGGGCGCGCTGCCTTCCAGCGATCCCGTGTTGGCTTCCTTCGCCGTGCCGTGTTCAAAGAACAGTCCGTAGCCGGCGCGAATTGAAGTCCGCCCGTCTCCCTTGGGGTCCCACGCAAAACCAACGCGCGGCGCGGGATTGAAGATGTGGCTGCTCATGCATCCCGGCGCAACGCCATTTTTGCCGCACTGCACCAGCCCATTGGTGATGACCGGATTCAGTCCGCTCAGCGGATTGTTGGGATTGATCGTGATCGGCGTTCCATCCAGCAGTTCCAGATATCCGCCGGGAATCTGGCTTTGGGCCGCGATGGGCGCAAGCTGAATGGTGTTGGCCAGGTTCTTGTCGAACTTGCTGGCCACCCAGTTGTAGACGTTGCCTCCGCTGGAGTTGTAGTTGCCGAACAGACTCAACCGCACGCCCAGATTGAACGTCAGGCGCGAGGTGATGTGCCAGTCGTCCTGCACGTAAGGTTCGGCGATCCAGTAATTGTTGTGGTAGCGGAGCTGGTTGCTGTCCTGCTGAAATGCCTTGATGGGGTTGGTGCCGCTGGAATTCTGCACCAGCGAATCCGCGTATGCATTACCGGTGGTGGCCTGGCTGTTTTGATTGCTGAAGTATAGAAGCCCCTGCAGGTCGCCGGTGGCCGCGCCAATCGCGCCGTTGGTTTCGTTTCGCCGCGAGATGTCCACCTGCACTCCAAACTGCAGCGTGTGCTTCTTGATCTGTTTGCTGATGTTGTCGGTCACTCCGTAGGTCGGGTTGGTATGCTCCCACGGAACATACGACGGGTCCACGGCAAAGCCGTTGCCGCCATACGCGCTGTTGGTGCCGCCAATCACAACGCCCGGAGCTTTTCCACCAAACCCGTTGTTGAAGATATATCCCAGGTTCAATCCCGCGGGACGGCCCAGCGTCGCGCCCGGCCCCGCTTGATTGGCCAGCGTGATTTTCGCGTCGGTGTAGCTCACCACAAATTCATTCAGCAGCGACGGCGTAAGCGTGTCCGTCAACCGCGCGACCATGTTGAGCCCGGGGCCGTTCAGCCGGTTCTGCACCGTGGGGAAGCTGTTCTGGATGTAGCCCCACTGCGGCGTCACCACTGAGGTGTCCCACGAATCGTGAATGTAGCGGAACGACGCGCGCACGCTTTGGCTGAAGTTATGGTCCACCCGGAACAATTCTTCGCGCCAATACGTGCTCGGAGAAATCACCGCGTTATAGCAGGGCACGATGGCCACGCCGTTGTTGTCCAATTTTCCCGCCAGGTTCGAGTTGCATCCGATCGTCGAGTTGGGCAGCGGGATCAGCCCGGTCGCGCTCAACAGTTCCGGCACGCTGGGATTCGGATTGTTCACCAGGTTCGTCCTCACCGGCACCAGATTGCTGGCGAACGTGCTGCCGTTGGAGAACGTGCCAAACCCGGCCGGGCAGTCCGGGTAAGTGGCGCGGCTGAACGGCGTCGGCGATCCCACCGACACCGGACACACCTCGCTGAAATCGCCACAGATAAAGGCCTGTCCATTCCCCGGGTCCACGCAGTTGTGCGGACGCTGCAGCAGCGTCGGCACCGCCTGGTTAAAGTCGGTCGAGCCGCCCGGCCCTTGCGGTGATTTCTCCAAACGAAATTCTTCCGACCAGAAAATGAACGTCTTGTCCTTTTTCGTATTGAACACGCCGGGGATCGAAAGCGGCCCCCCGATCGTGCCCCCAAAATCCTGCCGACGATATAGCGGCGCTTTGGTCGTCTGATCAAAATAGTTCCGTGCGTTGAAAAATTCATTGCGTACGAAGTCATACGCATTGCCATGCCACTTCGGCGTGCCCGACTTCGTGGTCACCATCACCGACCCCGACGCCGTGCGCCCATACATCGCGCCGTAGTTGGACGTCAGCACCTTCACTTCCTGGATCGCGTCCAGACTCGGATAAACCACGAGCGTGCTTTCTCCGCCGTTCAGTCCGGCATTCAGCACGTCGCCGCCATCCACGTCGAAGTTGTTATATTCCACGCGTCCGCCGTTGACGCTGTATTTCACGCTGCCCGCCACGCCCACCTTGGCTTCGTCCTGTCCCGTCTGGTTGCTTACGCCCGGCGTCAACGCGATCAGCTGCGTAAAGTTGCGCCCGTTCAGCGGCTGGCTCACCACTTCTTTTGACGTGATGGTGCCCTCGATGTGCGCGCTGCCAGTTTCCACTTGTCCCGGCCCGCTGCCCACCACATCCACATTTTCCACCGCGCTCGGCGGTTGCAAACTGGCGTCAATCTCCAGGCTCTGATCGGCGGCCAGCGTCACGTCCGTTTCGAACGCGGCAAATCCCTGCGCGCTCACCTTCAACTTGAAAACGCCTTGTCCCAACCCTTGCACCAAATATTGGCCGCGTTCATTCGAAGTCGCGGTCTGGTTGGTGGAACCGCTGGTCACCGTTACCGTGGCCTGCGGAATCACCGCGCCAGTCTGGTCGGTCACGATGCCGTTCAGGCTCGCGCCCGGCACCTTCGCAACCTGCGGAGCCGCTGCCGGCTCAGGTGCTGGCGGCTGTTTCGGATGCGCCGGACCATTGTCCGGCTCCAGCGCCGGCGCGATGCCGGTCTGCGTTGCTCCCGGTAGCGGCTGCATGGGCACATCGATTTGAAGTCCTTCCAGACCCGCCGGCAGGCTGACCTCACTCTCAAACAAATCGTAGCCGTTCGCGGTTGCCGTCAGCTTGTAATCGGCGGCGCTGAGTCCCGTGATCAGGTACTCGCCTTTGTCGTTGCTGGTGGCAGCTTTTTCCCCAGCTTTCCATTTCAGAATGACTTTCGCGCCGGAGATGGGCTTGCCCGAAGGATCGCTCACCACGCCGTTTAGCGAAATCCCACTCGCCGCCTGCGGCGCAACCGCCGCAGACGCCATCCCCGACCCCAGGTTTGCAGTCAGCAGGACAAGCAACATCGCGGTGAAAACACAGATCGAAAATGAAGATGGCGGACGACGAAAAACTTTCACGTAAAAACACCCTCCGGGCAAATATAAAAAAACCGGCGACGCAGGTCGTCGGCGGGAAGCGGACAAGCAATGTGATCGTCCACGCTATCCGGTAATTATTAAGCCCACGTGAAGGACATGTGAATTTCAGATGACAACATCTGGGCACGTCCGGCCCTGCCGCGTTCTCCACAGACCGGTTGCAGGAGTTTGCAATGTTTGCGAATTGCCATGCGGTCGCGGCTTGCAGGTCATGGATCGCAGCGCGGAAATTCATCGCCTGTTCATTTTTCCGTCATTCCCGCTTAACAGGGTTGTTGGATAGTTGGATTCGCAACCGGAAGCCTTTACAGGTGTGTGTTCTCCCGTTGCGGAACGTCCTCACTCTCGGCAGCGTGTCCGCACCGTTCCGCGGCCCCGCTGAAACGGGGGCTCCGGCCCCGGAACCATACCGCAATATGCATTTCATCCAAGGAGATCAAGGCAATGACGAAAAAGATGCTCGTAGCTGCGCTCGCCCTCACCGGCTCGCTGCTATTTTCCGCCAATAGTTTTGGCCAGGCCTGCAGCACCAGCGCAACGGTCTCGGTCAACGCTGTGGGTTCCTCTGCCCAGTTCAATACCTGGGCTTACGCTGCCGCGGACGTGATCGGTTCCGGCTTCCACCTTTTCTCGGTGAAGGGCAACATCAGCAATGGTCCTCCGGCGGTTCCAATTGCCGGCACGCAGGACACCCGTACCAGCCCGGTGACTCTGGACAGCGCTTCCATGTCCGTCATGTGGGACAACAACGCGGCCTGCAAAGTCTATGCCTACTTTAACGTGGACTCCGGCATCGGCCAGCGCGTTTACTTCGCAACCACGTCCACCGGCGGACATGCCGGCCTGCCCTATCTGGACAGCAGCCTCAATGGCGGCGGCGGCACCGGCGGTTCCCACGGACTAATCGGCGGTTTGGCCGATACTGATACCATCCTGCCCTCCAACGTGTACCTCGCGCTCGCCGGCAACGGCACCACCACCAATCCCGCGCCCTTCAACGCAGCTCCCACCGATCTTCGCCCGGAAGACGTCCTGTTCGCCACCAACCGCGCCACCAACGCGCTCGACGCCACCAAGTACACCGGCTTCGGATATTCCGCGGCGGGTTGCGGCGGCTCCACCAACGTTGGCTGCATCATCTACACCTCGTTCGCCAGCGGCAAGTATTTCAACGTGATCAAGTACGCGCTCGGTGGTTCCAAAGATCCCATCACCGGCGGCACCGTTCCCAAGGCCTACACCACGCTGTCCACCGGCGCGGCCCCGGTCATTCCCTTCGTCAGCGACACCGACACGGCGGCGGGCGGTTTCGGCTCGCTCAGCGGCGGAAACTACGTGTTCCACAACATCAACCGTCAGGTGCTGACCAACGTCTTCACCGGTCAACTCTCCCGCACCACCGATCTGCTTCCCATCCAGCCGGCGGTTCCCGGCGCGGGCTTGCCGATCCAGGTTGTGCAGCGCGAAGTTCTTTCCGGCACCTACAACACGTTTGAGTTCGATGCCATCCGCACTCTGGCGGGCAGCAACAATCCTCTGGTCGGCGCCAGCGCAACGTCCGTGATTGACAACGCCAACACCAGCCAGGAATACGGCAACAACCCGACCACTGGCTTCAACACCGCCAACTGCGGTACCACCGGCAGCGGCGGCACCATCGGCCTGTCGTTCCCCGTCGCCGGCTCCACCTGCGGCGATCCTCTGTTCCGCTCCACCGGCAGCGGCGGTCTTCGCTTGCGCGCCATCGGCACCGGCGAAGAAGTCAGCTCCGTCCTCAACCTCACCAAGAACCAGGCCGGCAGCTCCACCAACGTGAATAACGGCATCGGATACGCCTTCTGGAGCTATGGCAACTTTGCTCCGACGGCCCTTCCGAAGAACTGCGTCGGTGGCGGTTGCACCTCCTACCTCGGCCACTACCTGACCGTGGACGGAATTGATCCGCTGTTCAACACCCCGGGCGGCGCGCTCGATGCCACGCCCAACCCGAACGGCGCTTTCCACTTCCCCACCTGCAACCTGGCGGCCCTGCCGTGCTTTGACATTCCCTTCACCCATGTCTACGACGGAACGTATCCCTTGTGGAACATTCTGCGCGTAGTCACGCCGAGCCCGGTCCCGGCCGCGGTTCAGTCTCTCGTAAACCTGGCGCAGTCGGAAGTTCGGAACTCGGCCCGCTTCACCTCCGACTTCGTTCCCTTCACCGACGGTAGCAACAACCTGGTGCTCAACGTGTTCCGTTCGCACCAGAAGCAGCAGGGCGTGAACCCGGCCAACGGGCACTCCGGCTGCAGCAGCTTCCATCCCATCACTGCAAAAACCGGCAAGACCTGCCTGGTGGACGCAGGTGGCGATGTGGGCGGCTCCGTGCTCACCGTCCAGTCCGATGTGGACTGGAACACCGACTTCGGCGGCGTGACCGGACAGCCCGTCGAAATGTACGGCCTGCACCAGTAAGTTGTAGATTCCAGCCAGACAGCAAGGAGGCCAGAACCTTGGCCTCCTTGCTGCTTTTCAAAAGCACAGGTGTATCGTCGCGTCAAAGTGGCTGCGTTTCACGGTCGGCTGAAACGCAAGATTCTTATCAGGGCATCGCCTCAGCGATGCCGAAAAACGACTCCGCGATGTTGTTTTGAAAGGGCGCGGCTTCAAGCCGCGCGGCTAAATGCCTAAATGCTAAATGCCTGTCAGCGCGATGTTGTTTTGAAAGGGCGCGGCTTCAAGCCGCGCCGCCAAATGCCCGAAAAATCACCGCGGCTTTAGCCGCTGGCCTTTCTATACATCACGAATTGAAGCCTTACTTACGAGGTTTAACGATGTTGTCCATCAGAAATATTTTCGGCTTGATCGTGCTCTCGCTGGCAGTGTGTATTTCATCCGCCATTGCGCAGTCCGCGCCCCCCGCCGCCGCCAAGCCCGGCCCGCTCGACGCCCCCATGGTCCCCGACCAGGATGGCAATCTCCATCTCAACCTCCCCGGTCGCGTGGACACGGCTGGTGTGCCCGCCTACAAAACCATTGTCGAGGACTGGAGCAAGCTTGCCATCGGCACCAGCCACTTGCAGCCCGAGCCGCCGGTCCTTGGCCAGGTGGACGACGAGCCAGACTTCACGCGCACTCTTGTGCAGGTGCGCTGGCGTCCCGGCGATCCCATTGATCTCTACGTCATCCTGCCCAAGGGAGTGAAAAATCCGCCCGCCGTGATTTATCTGTACGGCTACGATGAAGACACCGACCGTTTCAAGGACGACCGCTGGTGTACGCGTGTGACCAGCGGGGGAGTCGCCGCCGTGGGCTTTGTCTCCGCGCTTTCCGGGCAGCGCTTTCACGACCGCCCCATGAAGCAAAGCTTTCTCACCGAAATGCAGGAAGCTCTCGGCAGCACCATACACGACATGAAATTCATTCTCGACTATCTGGCAACGCGCGGCGATGTGGACATGAACCGCATCGGCATGTTCGGCCAGGGATCTGGCGGCACCATCGCCATTCTCGCGGCCGTGGCCGATCCCCGCATTAAAGTCGTGGACACGCTCGATCCCTGGGGATACTGGCCGGTGTGGCTGGCGAAATCGTCGGTGGTGCGCGACGATGCCAATAAGGCGCAGTTTCTCAAGCCGTCATTCCTGCGCAAGGTCGCGCCGCTCGATCCAGTGAGGTGGCTGCCGCAGTTGAAAACCGCGCGGCTGCGCGTTCAGCAGCCCATGGACGCGGCCCCCGTGCCCCGCATCTGCAAGAACCGCATCAAAATGGCGCTTCCCAAAGGCGCGGAGCTGAAGCGCTACGATACGGCCGGTGAATTGATCGGAACTCAGGCTGGCGGGCTGCTATTTCAGTGGGTTAAACAGGCGGTGCGCGACATTCCGCAGCCGGGGCCGGTCGCTGGCACCAAAGCAGCCGTCAAAGGCGGCTTGTAGCAGGCGGTTCGCGGACAGGCCCGCTGGAAGCGCTTATGGTCGGGGATTTCAGCGCTCGGCGGTCATTGTGCCCGCGTGAAATAGGCTCCCGGCAATATCCGCGATTTCGAGAGGCGCATGGAATGGGCGCGCAACCCACTTCGCCCGGTAGAATTGCACCATAAAAGGTGCAAAAATCGCCTTTCCGGCTGCACCATTGTCGGTGCAAATCCTCCCAAGAGCTTGATTCTAAAGATAGATAGCGAGCGGCAGGCTGTGGAAAAATAAGAGGATAAGTAATTGAAAACAAAGCAGTTATAGTTACAAGGTCCATTAAAACGTTTTAACTTGCCCCAAGAGCGACCGAAAATCTCAGCCTACCGGAAGGCCGATCGCCCCGCAGAAATCGTCCCAGCAGCCCTGGAACGCCGGGAAAGGGCATTGCAGACATGCGGGCCAACCGGTTTTCCATGCGCCGCCCGATCCACTGAGAACCAACAACCGGAGAACCGCATTCCTACTGCTCAACCACGGTCACCGCGGGATGGAAATTCAGCGGTGATTCATCGAGGTAATAAACGCTCGACCCATTGGTGACGGACACGAACTGGCCAGACAACGTTCCCGTCCCAGTCTTGCCAACGGAGTAACCGGCGCTGAAGGCCAGGTTCGGTTGCAACCCGATCGGGCCCGGCATTGGCCCGCCTACAAATCCCACGTCCTGATTTAAACCAGTCGAGCCGGCGAATCCGCCGTTGCCTGACGCATAGAACGTGCCGGCGGAATCTTCCGTGTGAACATCCATCAACTCATCGGTCGCGAGGAAGCGCGGGCCGATCAGCGAAGAATTGCTGAACGTGGTAAGCGGAGGGTTGGGGGCCTGGAATTCCATCACCCCGAACTGCGCGGAAGCGTCGGTGCTGACCACGAAGGCAGCAATGCCGCTGGCGGGTGCCGCCATGTATCCCACCAGCGGATGAGGAGGAGCATTTTGGTTCTGCCCAACCGTAAACAACAGTCGCCCGGTGGTGGCGTCCACCGCGAAGGTCTCGCCAACCGTCGTCGTCGAAAGCGTGCCGGCGGCGTTCTCATAGACTGTGCCTGCAACTCCGGTCGCGCCGTCGAGGGCGAGGACGCCCAGAGTCACGTCCGGCGCGCTCGAAGCAATGCCGCTGGTGCGCAGGATGTAACTATTGGCAAGGTTCTGCGCCTTGATGCCCGCGGTGGCGGCGAGCGCCTCGCCGCTGAGCATCGGGTGAGTGGCGTCGAGCGCGTCGGAGGTGGCGAAGATTGCTTCCGACGCGCTCACTGGATAAACCACGAAGCCAAGATTCGCGGAACCTGCGGAAATGGTTCCAGTCCCTCGTCCCGAAGAAGCGAAATTGTAGGTGCCGCTGCCTCCAGTCAGATCGGATCCCAACGTGCCGGCGTCGTTGATGTCGGCGGTGACCGAACTGAACGCCCCGGACGAAGCGCTGGCCGAGCCGGCGATGGCATAGCGTCCGCCCGCGGCGTCCCATCCGCTGAAGCCGAAAGCGTAGAGCCCGCTGAGCGCGGTGTTGGTGAACGCGGTGGGGTCCTGCAAGCGAACAATTCCGGTGGCGCGGATACCGGTGGCGGTGTCTTCCACCAAAATCCGGCCGTGCTTGAAGTAGCCGTTGTTCTGGCAGCCGGCCTGCGGAAATTGGCTGGCGCTGGTCGAGCAGGTTCCCCACGCGGTCTGAAACGTTAACGTCGTTCCCGCGGAATTGGCGAGGGTCAGGCAGCCGCGGTTGTCGCCTCCCATGGTGTAAGAGCTGCCAGCGTTGATCGTCAGATTGCCTTGCACGCCGGTCGAGCGGTTGATGTCCTCGGTGCCCGAGGAAATATTTCCTGCGCCGTCGGTGGTGAAGTTGCCGGAGATGACCACTGGGCCATGAGCATCGAAGCCGCGCAGAAGAAATGCGTAGGGTGCGGAAGGCGCCAGACTCGCCGTTGCCCCAGAGGCTTCAGAACACGCGCCGTTAGCGGTATTCAGGGTGCCGCCGTTGGGTCCAAGACTGATAAACAAATGAGCTGAACCCGGGTAGGGCAACTGGCTATCGTGAACAAACACAGCGGGAGTGTAGGCGTTGCCAACGTTGGCGGGGTCGGGAGTTCCGGTGATGACCGCGATATTTGGATTCGATCCAGGCACGGAGAGCGCAAGCCCAGGGGGGAAGATGGCGTTGCTGTTGGGGTCGGGTATCCAGAAGTAGGGCGGCAGACCACCAGACGCTTTCAGCGCGGTGGGGGGATAAGGCACGCCGCCATAAGCCGTGGACACCGGAGGCAGCTGCACGCTGAGCGCTGGAGGCAGGACGAGGATGGTATAGGGCAAGGTCACCGAGACTCCGGCGGCATCGGTGATCTGCAAGGTGAAGTCCGCGCAGGTGGACGAGGTCGGCGCGCCGTTGATGGACATCTGGTTGGTGTTGAAGTCCTGAGAAAGAGACATGCCGGTTGGCAGCGTGCCCGAGCTGACACTCCACGTGTAAGGCGCGACGCCGCCCGACGCGGCCAAATCACGGAAGGCTGACACGCCGGTGGTCCACACGAAAAGATATGGAAGCTGGCCGACTGCGTTTGGCAAGACCACCGTCCCCGGCGGAATGGAAGAGCAGGGAACTGAGATTGGTGAAGCGGTGGTGATGGTGGGCGGAGGAGGAATCGAAACAACGAGCGCGGCGGTCTGTGTCGCGTCGGCTGTGGAGGTTGCGGTGATGACGACTTGCTGGTTGGCGAGGCAGGTCACGGTGTTGGTTGGAGCGCAGGCCATGTAAGTCGCCGAAGTCGAGCCGGCAGTGGCGGCGAGGCTGCCGATGTTGGTCCCCGGCGGCGTGCCAAAGGGGGCTGTCAGCGTCCAGTTCGCGGATTGATTGACGGTAACCGCGACGGTCTGTCCCTGATCAATGACCGGCCCAGTCTTGGGCGTGACGAAGGCAAACTGGTTGCTCTGGGTGGGGCTGGAACTGGAACACGCCGAGGCCAGCAGAATAACTGCCAGGCTTGCGGTCAAAAGGATGCTGCGAATGAGAGCCGTACCGTGCTGAGAAAAAGTCATAGCGTAAGGACACCTTTTGCAGATGAAATCGAAGACACGACATCGCATAGACGCCGCTGGGAGCGTCGCGGAGCTTTGCTTAACAGTATCGGGCGCGGGATGTTAAAGAGACATCACGAGAATGTGAACAGTGTGTGAATCCGCGGGCACAGAAGGCTACGTAATTTTCGAGCGCGAGATACAGGTTTCACGGGATTCATCCCGGACAGGCTTGGACGCTACCATTTCATAGTCAGAAATCCCAAGGAGGTTTCATCATGTTGAACTGGGCCTTAACGTTCCTCGTCGTCGCACTGATCGCCGCGGTTTTTGGTTTTACGGGAATCGCGGTGGCAGCCGCGGGCATTGCGAAACTGCTCTTCGTCGTGTTTCTGGTTTTGTTTGTGATCTCGTTGGTCACTCATTTCGGCCGACGCAGCAGTAGCGTCTAGGCGGGGCTGGGGGCTCGAACGCTTGCCTGAAAAAACGCTTGCCTTAAAAAAGGAGATGACACTTATGAAACGCAATCAGTTGTGGTTGAGCGCAGCCGCGCTTTCTGTTTTCGTGCTTCTCGGCTCCGGCTCTCTGATGTACGCCCAGGAGCGGCGCGAGGAAGCGAAACCGCCGCAAGGGGAAGTTCGTCCGGAAGACCCAAGGCCCTCGCAGGATGAAATGAAACCGCGCCAGGAGGACGCCAAGCCGCAGGAGCAGAATGCGGACAAGCCGGCACGGGAAGAAAACAAAGCGGGGAAGCAGGACGAAGGGAAAGCCAACAAACAGGCCGAGCACGCCGGTAACGCGCAGCGTGGCGGTCACATCCCGGACGACAAGTTCCGCGCCCATTTCGGACGCCAGCATACTTTCGTGGTGAATCACCCGACCATCGTCGAAGGGCGGCCGCGTTTTCGCTACAGCGGTTACTGGTTCACGATTGTGGAGGTGTGGCCGGTGGAATGGGCCTATAACGATCAGGTCTACGTTGACTTCATTGACGGGGAGTACTTCCTGTTCGATGTACTGCACCCGGGCGTTCAAGTCGCGCTCATCGTGGTGGAGTAGTCGGAGTATCGGAGTAGTCGGAGTTTCCGAGGCTTTCAGGCAAGATCGCTTACCCCGCGGAGCAGAATTTGCTTCGCGGGTGGGCGACTAATCAGGCGGTTTCGGCGAAGTCGCAAGATTTTTCGTCGGTGAAGTCGTGAGCTTTTGAATACGTGCTTGTTTTTCCGCTAAAAGCTGATCAATCTCCTGAATCAGAGCGATCAGCTTTTGCGGGTCCTGTTCGTCTGCGGCGAGTGCTGCAAGTTCCATCCACCGTTCCCGCTTGTTTTGCATGTACAGGCCTCGTCGGCCCACTTTAGCACGAGAGGTGTGAGTCGGGCATCAGTGCTCCCCACCCGAACAAACTGCGGCGGACCCGACGTAACTCTAGTGGACGTAACTCTAGTGAATGATGCCCAGCAGGTAGGCCACCAGCAGGATCAACAAAATCGTGCCCAAGCCGATCCCCGCACCGCCGCCGTATCCCCAGCGGCTGTGACCGTAGTATCCGCCGCCACCTCCTAAAACCAACACCAAAATAATAATCAGGATCAACATGTGGATTTTTCCTTTCGGCCCAAGGGCTGAACGCGGGAGTGTGAGATACGGTTCGTAGACGGGGAAGACGACAAGGAACCGCCGCCCTCGAGTCCGATCCGGAATCCGATTCAAGCAGGAATATACATGGAGTCACGCGGGACGCATGGTCAGAATTGCTCACAGTGAAGCGGCGCGCAACCGAGAAGAAATGCTGATGGAAGACCGGCCTGAAGTGATTGGTGCGAAAGACGGGACTCGAACACACACGGGTCGCCGCTCCAGATTCTAAAGTGCTATGTGTTTGGTGCGGGCGACAGGGGTCGAACCTGCAAGTCCTTTCGGACAATGGCTCCTAAGGCCATCGCGTCTGCCAGTTCCGCCACGCCCGCACGAGTTTGTCACAACCAGAATTGTAAACAAATCCGGGGAGGCGCGGGAGGCGCGCCACTGGCTTTGCAACATCAGACCCCCGGTGGCTTTGCAACATCAGGCCCCGGGGCATCCACTCCAACGGGAGAGTGGGGAGGTCCCGCTACCAACACCCATGCGCTGATGCGCACGAAAGAATTCGTGCGCCGCGTTGCCGTTGCCGGGCGATGAAGGTTACTGGACTGCGTTCAGTCCCTGATACACGAACATGCCGGCCAGCACCAGCAACAGCGCGCCGGAGCCTGCACCGAAGATGCGCAGCCACGGCGTCAACCGGTTGACCTTGGTGATCAACTCGGTCTGTTCCTGCTGCATTCCGGAATTGGCGTCGCTCAGGTAGAGCTGTTCTTCTTCATGCATGGTCAGCGTGCTGCGGTAGATCAGGACTGCGACCAGTCCGAGAGTGAAAACACCCCAGATCCCCAACAGCCATTCCATGAGCGGAGTCATTGTCATAAGCCACCTCGATCAAGCGATTCGCGGCTTCCTCGTGTGTCCCGGGGGAGAGCCTCAAAAACAGCAGGGCCATTATAGACCCGTTGGCAAGCCCCCGTCGAAAGGCTTAATCAACGGACTGCGGGGAAGGCGACTGCGCGGCTGGCGGGAGGTCTTGGTGAGTGGTTGAAGCGTCGTCGTCCAGTGCCTCGCACAGCCGGTCTATCAATGTGGTTAGCTTGTTCGAGTCCATTTCCTTGCTGGCTTGTTCGGCAACCATGCGCCACTCGCTTGTTTGAATCGGAGTCATCGATCCCCCGTCTCTAGAATTTACTGGTGAAGTAAAAATACGAGGGATGGTGGGCCTCCGTCTGGTCAATAGTGCACAATTGGCAACTTCCGGCATCTGCCACCACGACAGGCTCGTAAAGGCGCCATCCCGGAGGGCCCGCGTTTTTACCAGCGGGCCGAGGGATCTCCCGTGGTACACAAGCGTCGTAGCAGAGATCCTTCGCTCCGCCAGAAGAACGGCTACGCGCAGGATGACGCCATCGGCGAGCGAAAACGTCATCAGAAATTCAAATTGCACCACTACCAGGGTTAGAGGTGCGACCACAGGCGTGCGGGGCGCATCCAATGTTGTGAACGGCAACTTCCCGCTCTGCTATAATTTGAATAAGCCCGTGTGGGCCAAGGAGATACCAATGGCGACAACGACGACCGTTCCTGAAGTGACCAGTGCCCCGGTAGTGCCCAAGGCCGCTCCCGTTTCGCTGACGCCGAACGCGGTGGCCAAAGTGAAAGAGATCATGACCCAGCAGAACCCCGTGCCCGCCGGACTGCGCATTGGCGTGGTGGGTGGCGGATGCTCGGGCTTCTCCTACTCGATGCAGTTTGAAAACGCCGCGGGCATGATGGACAAGACTTTTGAGATGGACGGCGTGAAGGTGTTTGTGGACGCGACCTCGGTGATGTACCTGAACGGATGCCGCGTGGATTACGTCGAGACGCTGGAAGGCGCGGGCTTCAAGTTCGAGAACCCGAACGTGAAGAGCACCTGCGGCTGCGGTTCGTCGTTCAGCGTGTAAGCAGGGAACAATTTTGACGAAGGCCCCGGGGAACCCGGGGCCTTTTGTATTTTGGAGTGAAATTCACCGCCTAGTATTTTCATGGGATTGGGGGATTTGAAGGTGCGGGATATAATCGCGCGAACCAGGCTTTGAATCAGCATGAGGATTCGTCAGAAAATTTCGCCGCGAACGAGGAAAGTGATCCTCGGCGGGCTGCTGTTTTTGCTGGCCGGCTATGCGCTTTTCGCCGCGTTCATGTGGCGGACGATGCGCGGATCTCCGGAGGACTTTGGCCGGGTGATGGCGCGATTGCCGCAGCCCGCGGTCTTCCTGGTTTTTCCTTTCGAGACGCTGTGGATGCGGGCCCGCGCGGGGACGCTGAGTGTCGGCGATCCCGCCCCGGATTTCCTTCTGACCAAGCTCGACAAGAGCGGCCCGGTCCATCTTGCGGAGTTGAACGCGAAACAGCCGGTGGTGCTGGTGTTTGGCAGCTACACTTGACCGCCATTCCGGCGGGAGGTTCCCGCCCTTAACAAACTCTATGAGCAGTACCGCGACCGGGTCACGTTTCTGGTGGTTTACATCACCGAGGCGCATCCCAGCGATGTCTGGCAGATGCAGAGCAACGTCAAAGACCAGGTCGTGTTCGCCAGTCCGAAGACGGAAGACGAGCGCGCGCTGGTAGCGGGCGCGTGCGTGAGAAAACTCGGCATCGCATTTCCGGCGGTGCTCGATGAGTTCGGCAACTCCACCGAGCAGGCCTACACCGGCTGGCCCGATCGCATGTATCTGATTGATGGCAACGGAAAAATTGCGTATAAGAGCCCGCCGGGACCGTTTGGGTTCAAGCCCGATGCACTTAGTGCGGCACTGGCGAAGGTGACGCCAGCCCGCTGATCGCGCTTACTGCTGAATGGAGCCGGGTGGGGTCGTGCCTGGGGCGGGAT
>Ga0209068_10000009_pt1 | contig 178208 bp, 160 predicted proteins | sample ColStrG_CSR_2012_FD_187200 | JGI IMG/M metagenome (GOLD analysis project Ga0209068, IMG submission 187200) | Freshwater sediment microbial communities in response to fracking from Pennsylvania, USA - Cold Stream Run_MetaG_CSR_2012 (SPAdes)... | ecosystem: Environmental > Aquatic > Freshwater...
TGAGCGAGAGGCAAGGGACTCAAACGCCGTCCCTTGCCCCTCGCGCTCCCCCATCCCGGCTCAAACCGGACTGGGAGTTCAGGAAAGTTGTCGTATTCTCAGGTGAACGGAAATTGGGGGCAGGTCAGCGGGACGAAGCAAAGTCTTCAGCGATGCACTTCTCAGTGGGCCTTCTCATACGGCCTTTTGGGATGCCCTTCTGAGCACTACTCGCCGCCGCCCGATGGAAGAATCAACTCAACGAAAGTCTTTATCTCATCGAGGTAGCATGATGCCGACCCTTTCCAATCGCACCTGTGTGTCGCAGATTTTATTGGCGGCGGCCCTGCTCGGGCTCGCCGGTTGCGGCTCGGGAACCCAGACCCCGAGCTCCGGTAATTTTTCCGGGGCGGTCGCCCCCGGCGGCAACGCCGCAGCGTCTATCACTCTGAGCAGCGCGCAAGTCAGCGCGGGAGATTCGACCGAAGTCACGGTCAGCCTCGCCCAGCCCGCTCCCGAGGGTGGCGTCGATTTACAGCTGACAACTTCAGACGCGCGCGCCCTCGCCATTCCCCCGACTGTGAGAATCCCCGCCGGGCAGACCAGCGCGACCATCTCGGCCATCACCTCGCCCGTCAGTTCCGCAGCGACAGTCTCCATCACGGTGTTTTTCGCGGATACTCTATCGAGCACCGCGCTCGCCATCGTTCCCGCGGCTCCATCGCAGTTCACGGTCGCCTTGCAACCGTCCACCGTCACCATTGCTCCCGGACACTCCGGCTCGTCCCTGGTCACCACCAAGGTTTCAGCAGGGTACAAACATGCGCTCACTCTCACGGCCTCAAACCTGCCCGCCGGAGTGTCCGTGACTTTCACGCCGAGCGTGATTCCCTCGCCGGGCGCCGGAACTTCCAAAGCAGTCATCGCAGTGCAGAGCAGCGTGAAGGTTGGAACGTACTCGTTCCGCGTCACCGCCGGCGATGGCACGGCTTCGCAGAACACCAGCATGACGCTAAAGCTCGCCATCAAAGATCCGGGAGCAAAATTCCGCGGCTGCTGGTACCACTCCAGCGGTCACCGCTACCAGGGCGTGGACATTTCGGTGGCCAACGCAGGCAAGTATCCGTTTGATGCCGTGCTCTATCGCGGCGCGACCTGCGATCCCAGCAATCAGGCCGACGAATTCGGCTTCGGTACTCCGTTGAATTTCGGCGGCTTCGACTGGATCTTCTGGTTCGCCGACTTCGGCGACCAGGCCGACACCTCCGCGTTGTGGCATGTGGGCCGGGATACTTCGCAATGCGTCAGCTACGCCACCGCGCCGGATTGCTAGCAGTTTGTGAAACTGGGGTGCCCCAGGTCTCGCTGCACTTGCGAGACCTGGGATTTCTCGAACGTCACCGTGTTGCCCGGGCCTACTATTTCATCTTCTCCGCAATTGTCACCACCCATCCTTCCGGGTCTTCAAACGCGAATTCCCTCATGCCATAGAATTGCTCCTTCAACGGCATGGTGATCTTCGCGCCGCATTTCCGCACGGCTGCCAATGCTTCCTCGATTCCTTCCACTTCCAGAAACAGCGTCAGGCTGCCGCCGATGGGCTTGGCTCCGAGGGCGGGATATTCCGCGGCCACCGCTTTCTGGTCGTTAAAGAAAATCTCAACTCCTCCACCGCTGACCGCCCCAAACACATATGGCGCCTGGTCGGGAACGGTTATGGTTTTCGCAAACCCCAGCACGGAAGCATAAAACTCCATGCTGGCGGCAACGTCGCGGACTACCAGATTGGGCGTAAGTTTCTGTAGTTTCATCGTTGTCTCCTTAGACTTCCTTTGGGTGGGCGCAGCGTGGTTCCGTGGCAGGGAGGCGCGGTGCACACCGATGGTTGTGTGTTCGCAACGCCTCCATCCGCGATCCTTGCGAGGTGGAACGCAGGTAGGGCCGCCTCATTGTCAGTGGCACCAGCGAACGCCGGTGCACGGGGCCCGCGAGGTACGCCGCCAGAATAGCATGGCAAGTCAATCCCGCCGGCAGGTTCTGCGATACACTGACGCGTCATGAAGCTTCGCGGATTGCTCGCCGTTCTCGTGATATGCACCGCCATGCCCGCCTTCGCTCGCGAGCCCGAAACCGGCTTCCTCGACCGCACTCTGAAGTTTCAGGGCAACACCTTCCACTACCAGGTCTATGTGCCGGCGAACTTCGACCGCCACGAAAAGTGGCCCGTGATTCTGTTTCTTCACGGCCGCGGAGAGAGCGGTTACGACGGCCTGTTGCAGACCGAAGTCGGCATTGGCTCGGCCATTCGGCGCTCGCGCGGCAAGGTGCCGTTCATCGTAGTCATGCCGCAGTGTCCCGACGAGAAGTCCTGGACCGACCCCGACATGGGCGAGATGGCCCTGGCAGCGCTGCATTCCGCCGTCCGCGAGTTTCATGGCGACGCCAATAGTCTTTCTTTGACTGGTATCTCCATGGGTGGCTATGGGACATGGGAAATCGCGGCGCATCATCCCGGCACGTTCGCAGCCATCGTGCCCGTCTGCGCAGGCCTGCGCTCTCCCAAGGACCTGCCGCAGATCGTCTCCAGCTTTGTCGGCGATCCCAAGATCGCAGATCCTTACGCCGAAGTCGCCGGGCGCATCGGCCGCACCGCCACGGCGGTTTGGATCTTTCATGGTACTGACGATGGCACGGTTCCCGTCGAGGAATCGCGCAAGATGGCCGCCGCGCTGCGTGCCGCGGGCGGCACCGTCAAGTACACGGAGTATCCGGGTACTGGCCACAATTCATGGGACCAGGCCTATGCCGAACCGGGCCTGTTTGACTGGCTGCTGAAGCAGCACTTTGCGAGTGTTGACACCAGGCGATAGCGAAAATCTCTTGTCCCAATCCAGCTCATCTTCGTCGCTCCGCAAAGCCGGCCTGTTCTATCTCGTCTTCGTCATGTTTTCCTACACCACGGGCGGACCGTTTGGGCTGGAAGACATGGTCACCACTTCCGGGCCGGGGCTAACTCTGGTTTATTTGCTGGTGTTGCCGTTTTTCTGGTGCATTCCGGTTTCGCTGGTCTCCGCCGAGCTGACCACCGCCATGCCCGTCTCAGGCGGTTTCTATCGCTGGACGCGCGCTGCTTTTGGTGACTTCTGGGGATTTCTTGCCGGCTGGTGGAACTGGTCGGCATCGTTTTTGCTGGGCGGCGCGTATGCCGTGTTGTTCACCGACTACCTCGTCTACTACTTCCCTGGTCTGGTTGGTTGGAAACACTACGTCGTGTCGCTGGCTCTGATCGTCCTGATTGCCTGGATCAACATCCGCGGCATTGAGATGGTCGGCAAATTCGCAACCTCGCTTGAAATCTTTATCTTCCTGCCGGTGATCGTCATGGTGGTCAGGGGGCTGATGAAATGGCATCACAATCCGTTTGTGCCGTTCATCGTGCCGCATCAGCCGCCGTTCAAGGTCTTTGGCGTGGGATTGGCGCTGGGTTTATGGCTTTATTCCGGATACGAACAACTGTCGTCGGTCGCGGAAGAAGTGGAGGATCCGCAGCGAAGTTATCCGCGCGCGCTGGCGTTGGTGGTGCCGCTTTCCATCGCCATGTATTTCCTGCCCACGTTTGCGGGGCTGGCCTCGGCGGGCGAGTGGCAGAAGTGGCATACCGGACATTTCTCCGACGCGGCCGCCGCCATCGGCGGCGTGGTCCGCGGCCAGGCCTGGCTGGGCACATGGATGACGCTGGCTGCGATGATCTGCAACGTCGCGCTGCTCAATGCCACCGTGCTGACCGCCACACGCATGCCGTCGGCCATGGCGGAGGATGGATATCTTCCGGTGGTGCTCACGCGCCGTCATGCGCGCTTTGGCACGCCGTGGCTGGCGATTCTGGTGTCGTCGGCGGTCTACGCGCTGCTGGCGTGGCAGAGTTTGGCGCAACTGATTTCCGTCTACAACTGGCTGCGCGCGGCGACCACGGTGCTCACCGTGGTTTCGGCGTGGCAACTGCGGCGCTCGCGTCCGGAAATGCCGCGCGCGTTTCGCATCCCCGGAGGAACCATGGGCCTGGTCTACGTTGTGGCCGCACCCGTGCTGATGACGGTGGTGGCGCTGGCGGGCAGCGACCGCTACGCAGCAATCGGCGGTGTGATCGCGCTCGCGCTGGGGCCGGTGGGCTATTGGGTGACGAGGAAAGTGGTCGGCGGACGGTGAGCCGCGGCACCGCTTGCCATATTGCGTTTATAGATATACAATTGAGTTGTATATCTAGAGGAGTGTTATGCAGGTCTCGAAGTGGGGAAACAGCCTTGCAGTTCGTCTGCCCGCCGCCATTGTCGAGGCGCTCAAGCTGAAGGAGGGCGACGATATCGAGATTCACGTCGCCGGGGTGCGAGCGTTCGCAGTAAGCCGCGACCAGAGCCGGCAGCGCGCGCTTGATCGTCTGCGTAAGCTGCGACGCCCTTTCCCTCCCGGATTCGTTTTTGACCGGGAGGAAGCAAATGAGCGATAGAGCGTTTATCGACAGCAACGTTTTTGTGTATGCAATCGTGCAGGATGATCCGCGCTCCGCAAAAGCGGAGGAACTGATTTCTGAGGGCGGAACGGTCAGCGTGCAAGTCTTGAACGAGTTTGCAGCAGTAGCACGAAAAAAGACCAACATGCCCTGGAACGAGATTCAGCTCGCTTTGGAGAGCATCCAGGTCCTCTGTCCCGATCCGCTCCCCATCACGCTGGATATTCACAACCAGGCGTTAGCGATCGCAGAAAAGTACCGCTTGAAAATTTATGATGCTCTGATCGTTGCCGCTGCGCTGGAAGCGAGATGTACGACCCTTTACTCCGAAGACATGCAGGACGGCCAGGTCATCGCCAGGCAATTGACGATTCGGAATCCGTTTAGAGGGCACCAACCCCGAACGTGAAGTGCCCCGCGCGGACGTTTGGTGGCCGCTGGAGGGCCGCGGAGCGTTAGGGTGGGGGCAGAGGACAGCCGCAAAACGGATCGCACCAGCGCGAAGGTAAATCGATTTAGTTAACGAGTTTAAGTGCTGTGTTTTCAATGAGTTACAGAGCATTTTATCCACAGGGTTGCAGACTCCAAAACAGGCGCGGACAGGCCCATCTCAGCGATTTGCACTTTTATTCGTGCAATCAGCGCAAATTTTGCTGTTGAAGACAAAGGAGTTGGCGGAGGCTGTTTTTCAGCTGTCGCAATTCTCAACCGGCAGTCGGCGACGTTAATCGGCCTTTCAAGGCCCAGTTGCACGAACGCGAAAAATTCCCCGCCGTATTGATAACGCAAAGAATGGCCACCTGGGCCTACTGGCCTGGTGCATCCTTGGTCTCTGACACCGGTACCAGGTGAGCGGCGATCATCTTCCAGGCCCCTGCCCGCTTCCTATAGACCATGGCACAGCGCAACACCGTCGAGTCACCGGTGGTGATCATGCTGCCGAACACGACCGCTGTATCGCCGATGACCCTTGCGTCGAGGTCCCCGAAGTGGGTATTGGTGAACATTGGCTCACTGCCGCCCGCCGGAAGTAGACTGTGCTTGTTGATGATGTGATTGTCGGGCGTGCTGCCGGCGAAGCCGTCGTCAATGATTCGGCTTAATGCCTCGCGGTTGCCCTTCTGCGATGCTTCCAACCATTGCTGCTGTACCCGGAGTACCGCGGCCTCTTCCTGTGTCGCGTTCGACTGCGCGAAAAGCGCCGTGCTCACCAATAGCAGAAACAGACAAACGTAAGCTTTCATAGGGACCTCCATGGATTTACAAGACCAAAATAAATTTCTAAAGTTTAGCGACCGCAGCCTGGGCAGGCTGTTTCCATCACGTAGCCCACATAGCCCGCAAACCACAGCATCAATGCCGATGTCGTCGTGGCGGCAAGGATCGGAACCGCGCCCTCGGCCAGTCGGCCGGGCAAAGCGATCGTGGCGAACTCCCGGGTCGCGCTGAACCAGACACGAAGCAGGCCGGCAAAACCGCTTCGCGAGTACGCTTCTGAGACTTGTTCCTCGAAGACTTCAATCATCTCGGCGCCAAATTCGCGGCGAAGCTCGGTGGGATAGAGCACGAGGGACTTCGCATAAACCTTGCGGCTCACTTCGAGGACGGCCGAGACGGAGTTGCCGTTAACGTGCGTCACGCGGCACCAACTTCCTGCGCTGGGCGGAGCGCACCATTGACTCCATGCGATCCAATTCGGCTTCGAAGACCTGCCTGCCGCGACGTGACAGCCGATAGCAGCGGCGGCGTTTGGAGTCCGAGCGGGTCGCGCTATCTTCAATCAACCCGAGTTCCAGCAGGCGCTGCATGTTGGCGTAGAGCGTCCCCGGCCCCATGGTGAATTGTCCGCCAGAGACCGCTTCCGCCTCCTTCATGATGGCGTAGCCGTGCTTTTCGCCTTCCGCAAGCGCAAACAAGATGTAGAACACGGCCGAACTTAGAGGTGGCAGCTCGCGAACAGGACCGGGGATTTCTGTTTTCCGCATATATCACATACGGATATATCACTAAGAGATACATGTCAAGCGATTATTGTGGCCGGACAGGAAATGATTGGCAAAATCAGGTTTCACTGATTGATCCTCGATGATTGAAATAGCGATTATCGCCACCTGCGCGGGGCCTGCTACCATTGCCGCATGTTCAATTTTGGCAGACCGAAAACAGCTGGCGACTGGGTCGTTCACATCGCGGGGGCCATCGTCGCGATATTCCTTCTGTGGTGGATGCTGCGGATGTACGTATTGTGAATGCACTCGGAACGCTCTTCGGCGTGGTCAACGAGTGATATGGCGATTCATTGACAGTCATTAACAGTCATTCGAGCTTGCGTTTGCTCCGAGCGTTCCATTCTTCAGCGGTGATCTCCCAGATTTCGGTCGGCAGACGCCCGCAAACATAGTCACGCTCTTCCATGGCGACAATACGCATACCGCTCTTTTCAGAGATTCGGCTGGATGCGACGTTTGCCACCGCTTTTGTAACCCGTAACACCGGGAACTTGAGAGTGTTGAACCAAAAATCTGTGACCGCGTCGCAAGCTTCCGTCATGAGGCCTTGCCTGTGCCAAGGCAAGCCAAGCCAAAATCCACGATTGGTGTCTCCCTCTTTTCTCAGGTTGATGCTGCCGATGAGCCGCTCGGGGTCGGTCTTAAGCCTGAGGGTCCAATGCCATGCATCTCCGCGGTCCATGGCCGGGAGTGCCGTGTCGCGATAGTGGGTGTAGGCTCCGTCCGGCGGGTAGGGCCAGGGGACGACATTCGCGAGATAGCGAACGATCTCCCAATGTGGAAACAGGAGTTGCGTCTGTTCGGCGTCGGCAAGCATCAATGGACGCAAAAAAAGACGCGGAGTTTGAAGCGGACGTATCACTTTCTGAAGATCATAACGCAGACATTCCCGAGCCGATCCGCCCGTTACGTTGAGGGCAGTCGAAGAAAGGTTTAGCGCCTCCCTTGCCTCACAACCCTACCCCACGAGGATCTGCTGGAATAGCCCTCGGCGACTTATCGGTACGATAAAACTTGTTTTAAGCGGCCTTTCTTGGTAAGAACTCTGGTCCGGCTTTGTGGCTGAAAGGGAGGCGTTCATTGCGCGGAGTTCTGGTTTGTGCCTTGTTAAGTTTGAGCGTCATCGCAACGGCAGAAACGCTGCCGGTTGCGACCACGAACCACCATCGAATCATAACGACGGGGAGCGCTACTGCTCGCGTTGACACTCCCGGTGTGACGATTGCTCCGAATGGGGATTTCCTGGTCGTCTACAACAAAACGATCGCTGGTGGGTCAACCTATCACACTTTGCGACGTAGCCCAGACCGTGGGATGCACTGGGAGCCTGAGATTCTGCAGTGGGATGCTTCGACTCCTGACCCTACCCTCTGGACAACGCCAGGGCATCGTTTGTTCGTTGAGTTCGGAAAAAAGAACACGGCGTCCGTGTCGGGAGCGGCGTGGGCGATTTCCGACGATAGCGGTTACACCTGGGGAAGTTTCTCGTGGTTCGATTCGCCGGTGAACGCGACCTTTTTTGTGCCCAATTATCTCAACGTGGGAAACGCGGTCTACGGGGTTGGATATCAGCCGTCATCGCTTGGCGATGGCACGACGGATGCCTCTTTGTGGCGGTCACGCGATGACGCTACTTCCTGGAAGAAGGTCTCCACGTTGCGACAACCTGGGGATGCGTCCATTAATGAGACTGCGATATCGCGAGTCGGAAGCCGCGGACTATTTGCCATTAGCAGAAGCGCCGATGGGAATCACACTTACGTTCATGTTTCGAAAGACATGGGCCAGACTTGGAGTCCGCAACTTGATTACACGTCTCAGGTTGGAGTGCTCGACGATCCAACCTGTTGAAGATCGGGGGTGTGCTGGTTTTAGTTGGCCGAAACACTAGCGCGAGCCAACTGGTTGGGTTTTTTTCACGCGATGACTGGCTCACGTTCGGTTCAGGGTTAGTACTCGACACCTATGTTGGAGGATTAGACGGCATCGCCTACAGTGCCTTGGTTCCACTGCAGAATAATTCGGTGCTGATCGTGTATTCGACGGTTCACGGCTTTACCCAGATCGATTCAGTAGAGTTGCACGTAAACGCACGCGAGCGTCGCCATCACGAAGAATAGAAACGCCCCTTTAGCCGATCCTTCGCGGTAAGACCACAGGCCGAACTCGAAGCTCTCGAAATCAGGCGATTTTACTTACTGGCTCTTCCCCCGATAACCCCTAGCATTTCGCGTTCAGCTTACCCAATCCAAAAACTTGTACCACGCGCCGGCAAACGGCAGAAACCAGGGCTTGCCGTTGTAGAGGCCGAGCGGCGCGCCGGGGAAGGGGATGCCGACGAAGGGATTGTCGGGTTTGGCTTCGCCGGTGCCGGCGGCGGCCATGAGTTCGGCGATCTTCTGGCCCTGATACGTGGCCATGGCGACGCCGTGGCCGGCATAGCCGAGGGCGTAGTACATGCCGTCCATCTGTCCGGCGTGGGGCATGATGTCGAAGGCGAAGTCGAGGGTGCCGCCCCAGACATAGTCAACCTTCGCGTCGGCGAGCTGCGGGTAGACCTCGATCATGCCGCGGCGGAGGATGGACGCGCTTTGGCGGACGGTCTGAGAGTTTTCGGGGAAGAAGGCGGCGCGCCCGCCGAACAACATGCGGCGGTCGGGGGTGAGGCGGTAGTAGTAGAGGAAATTTTTTGAGTCATAGATCATGCGGTTGCGCGGGCTGAGTTCACGGGCAAGTTTTTCGGGCAGCACTTCGGTGGTGATGATGAATGATCCAATGGGAATGATTTTCTTGCGCAGGGCCGGGGTCGCCATGCCGGTGTAGCCGCTGGTGGCGACCAAGACTTCATGGGCCCAGAGCGGGCCGCGCGAAGTGGTGACGGTCCATCCCGGCTCGCCGTGGTGCGAACTGCGCGCAATGGCTTGCGCGCGGCAATGCTCGAAAATGTGCGCGCCGGACTTCATGGCGGCAGTTGCGAGGCCGCCGACATACTGCGCGGGATTGCAGCCGGCGCTGATTTCGTCCACCATGCCGCCGTAATAAATCCCGGAACCAATTTCGGAGGTCAGGTCGCGTTTCTGGACCACGCGGATCTCGTGATTGAATTCGCGGGCGATGACCTCGGCCTGGCGGGCGTAGTCGTCGAAATGTTTTTGCTTGCAGGCGACTTCGAGATGGCCGCATCGGGAGAAGTCGCAGGCGATGTTTTCTTCGCGGACGATCTGCTCGACACAGTCAATGGTGGCCAGCGATGCGGCGTACATGCGGCGGGTGAGGTCGCGTCCGTACATGGAGATGAGCTGGTTGACGCCGAGCTTCATGCCGGTGAGGACCATGCCGCCGTTGCGGGAGCTGGCGCCCCAGCCAATGGTTTCGGATTCGAGGACGGCCACGCGGGCGCCACGGCGGGCCAGCGTGCGGGCGGCGGACAGGCCGGTGAAGCCGGCGCCCAGGACGGCAATGTCGGTGACTTCGGGTAGAGATGGGCCGCCGTTGGCGGCAGGCATGGCGGTAGTGGTGAGCCAGTAGTTTTGTTCTTGCATGAGAGTTGGAACCATGATTGTAAAGCACGGTCACGGTGATGAATTTCATTCACCACGAAGGAACACGAAGGATGGGGAAGGCTGGGTCGAGCTGCGCTCGACGGACAGCCGGGGGCGGCTGTCCCCACGCGAGCTTCCCCTGCAAGCTGTATCCACGCGAACCCTGGCGGCTGTATCCACGCGAACCCAAACGAGGTCTATCCGTGTTGGTCCGTGTAAATCCGTGGCAAAGAGGTTTCCATCGCGAGATCCGGACGTACATGTACGACCGCGTGTGCGGGTGGGCCGGACGGTCGTAACTTGCCGGGGTTACTGGTGCGGCCTAGGCTGGAGTGGAATGCTGCGATGCTTATTGTTTACCGGTGATGAAGAAGTGGTGCGCGCGATCCGGCAGGCCGCTGCCGAGTTGGGCATGGAGGCGGAGGTCTGCGCGGATGCCGCCGAGACGCAAAACCGGGTCAAGGATGGCGACTTCAAGATTTTGATTGCCGACTGGAACCGTCCGGAGGAATCGGCGGGTTTATTCGATGGGTTAAAGGACCGGACCGGGCGCGAGCGTCCGCTGGTGCTGGCAGTGGTTTCCGACGTTACCGGGATGAAGGCGGCGCTGAAAGCGGGAGCGAATTCGACGTTGCGGCGACCGCTGGACGCGGCGCAAGTGCGCGACACGCTGGACATGGCGCGGGACCTGCTGCGGGCGAAGGAATCGTCGAAGGCGGCGGCAGCGGCGGCGGGAGTGGGATCGGTGTCCGCAGTAGGGGATGGGGATCGCCAACTGCGGGGAGCGGAGTTTTTATCGAACGCGCGGACTGCTCCCGGAGCGCAGTTTCAGGTGGAGGGGGAAACGCAGATTCCGCCGGGGCAGGCGGAAGCGCCGGAAGAGATGAAGCCGCTGATTGAGCTGGAACCGATGGCGGCGGAGGTGGGCGTCGCCGAGGTGATGGCCGAGACGTTGGCCAGGAATAGTCAGGCACAGCCTCCGCAGGAACCGGTGGTCGCGAAAGCCGAGAAGCCGATGTCGCTGGAAGAGCTGTTGCGGGCGCGCCGGCAAACGCCGCCGGTGGTGGAGTCGTCGAAGGCCGGGGAAGAGCTGCTCGGCTATGGCGAGCGGCACGAACAAGCGACGGGCACGAAGGACTTGGGAGCGGGCGGGCAGGATACGCCGGCCCAGCGGGCGCAGGAGCAGGCGTCACAGGCGGCGCTGGTCGGCTATCTGGAGGGATCGGAGCAAACGGATGATGCGTCCGGAGGCGGGACGGAGCCGCCGCGACGGATGCGATTGGGAATTCTGGCGGCGGGGTTGGCCATGGTCGTGGCGATGACGGCGGTGAAAGTCCCCGTGCGGCAGTGGGGGCCGGGCCTGGCGATGCTGTATGGAGGCGCGGTGCGGGCTGGGCACGACTGGCTGAATCCGCCGGCGGTGAAACCGGTTGAGACGCCGGTGGCGCATGACAATTTTGCGCGCGCGGGGGATGAGTACAAGTTGCCGACGGTGGACCCGATTCCGGATGCAACCACGGATCCGTCGGAAATCAGAGTGGTGGCGGTGGTGGACCCGACGGTGAAAACGAATTCAGGGTCGGCGCCAGCGAACCCGGGAGCCACGGGAGCAGCGACAGGGAACACAGATGCGGGAAAAGATCCTGTGCCGGAAGCGGCAAAGCTACCTGCGCAGGAGAGCGAACCAGCGCCCAAGGGCGTGGAGACGGTGGCGGTATCGCCGGAGCGGAGTGCGGCGGCGGTGGCAACGCTTGCCGGTCAGGGAATACCAAATACAGCCCAGGTCGCACGGTCGGGCCAGGGCATTCCGTCGAGCTTGCGGTCGCAGATTGCGGCGGTGGGGCCTGCCCCGGGCGGGGTGAAGCCGGTGGAAGCAGCATTGACGGCGATTGAGCCGGTGGAACTGCCGGAAGCGGCGGCGCGCGCTTTGCTGCTGCAGCAGGTGGCCCCGGCATATCCGCAGACGGTGGCTGCCAACGCGCAGCGGGGGAACGTGGTTTTGGCGGTGACCGTGGGCCGGGATGGCAGCGTGCAGGATGCAAAATTCATGCAGGGGTCGCTCAGCTTTGCGCGTCCGGCGATCCAGGCGGTGCGCCAGTGGAGCTTCCGGCCGTATGTCCTGAATGGACATGCGGTTGCGGTGCAGACGGTCATTACGCTCAGTTTTAGTCCGCCGTCCTAGCCTTCCCGGATAACCCCAGGCGGGGGAAGCGCGTCTGACCAGATATATAATAAAAGCAGCCGGAGAGGTTCCAGCCGGGGCGGAGAAATCTTTCCAATGTCCATGAAAATCAAGGCGGCGATCCTGTTCGCATCGTTTGGCGTGCTGTTGTTTGTGGTGGTGGGATCGCTGGGAGGCGTGCATGCGGCCTCGAACAACGATTCCTACCGCCAGTTGCAGGTCTACAGCGAAGTGCTGTCGCGCATCCGCACCGAGTATGTGGAAGAGCCGAACGTGCCGAAGGTGACCGACGGGGCGCTGCATGGGCTGATGGAGGCATTGGACGCGGATTCGGCCTATATGTCGGCGGAGGCCTACAAGAAATTCAAGGCGCACAAGCCGGACGGCAAGGCGGGGATCGGCGCGATCGTGTCGAAGCGCTTCGGCTATGCGGACGTGGTTTCGGTGTTTCCGGGATCGCCGGCGGAAAAAGCCGGAGTCGAGGCGGGCGACATTTTTGAGTCCATCGAGGGCGTGAGCACGAAGGACCTTTCGCTGCCGGAGATTCGGGCGATCCTGGCCGGGGCACCAGGTTCGAGCGTGAACTTGCAGGTGGTGGGCGGACATCGCGCGGAGCCGAAAAAAGTGGTGGTCGCGCGCGACCTGGTGAGCGAACCGGCGGTGGCCGACAAGATGCTGGAGGATGGAATTGGCTATATCAAGACCCAGTCGCTGACTCGTGGACGGACGCAGGAGATCGCGGCGCGGATCAAGACCCTGGAAAAGGCGGGCGCAAAGAAGCTGGTGCTGGACTTGCGGGGATGCGCGGCAGGCGAGGAATCAGAGGGCGTCGCCACGGCGAATTTATTTTTGAATCACGGCACCATCGCATACTTGCAGGGGCAGAAATATCCTAAAGAAACCTACAATGCCGATCCCGCGAAGGCGATTACGGCGCTGCCCCTGGTGGTGGTGGTGAACCGGGGCACGGCGGGTGCGGCGGAAGTGGTGGCGGCGGCGGTGCTGGAGAATGCGCGCGGCGACGTGGTGGGGGCCAAGACATTCGGCGAAGGATCGGTGCAGAAAACCATTGATCTGCCGGACGGTGGAGTGCTGATTCTATCGATTGCGAAGTACTATTCGCCCAGCGGGAAAGTGTTCCAGGAAACCGGGGTCACGCCGACCGTGCTGGTGGCGGATGAAGAGGAGCTTGGCGGAGTGGATGAGGAAGAACCGGCCGGGCGTCCTGAGAATGCTGAGAAGCCAAAGAACACGAATGACGATCAGTTGAAGAAGGCCGTGGAAGTGCTGAAGAAGCGGGGGTAGGAGTACATCCTGCTGGAAAGCAGGTTGCTCCACTACGCTTCGGCTCCGGTCAGAATGCCAGAGTTATCTCAGCTTCCGATCTTTCGAGCTGCGCTCGACGGACAGCCCGGGCGGCTGTCCCTACATGAGTTTCGTGGACTCCATCCGTTGAGATCCGTGTGAATCCGTGGCGAGGGAAGTTCTGCGCCACACACATCTTGCCAGCCTGATATTCTTGACCGCACCCAGACCATGAAATCTCTTTACGAACATCTTCCGACGGTGGAGATCGCCGGCCGCAAGATCGTGGGACTGGTGTTGTTCGGGATATTGGTGTTGGGGGCCGCGATCGTGGGCGGCGGGGCGGGGTTTCTGCTGGTTTACACCACCGATCTGCCGCAGGTAGAGGCGCTGGAATCCTACCGTCCGAGTTCGGTGACTGAGATTTATGACGACCAGGGCAAAGTGGTCGGGTCGTTCGCGCTGCAACGGCGCGTGGTGTCTGGGTACGACGATTTCCCGCAGGTGCTCCGCGACGCGCTGGTGTCCATTGAGGACAAAGATTTCTACCGGCATTCGGGAATTAATTTCTGGCGGATTGTGGGGGCCGCTTACCGCGATATTGAGTCGGGCGGGAAGGTGCAGGGGGCTTCGACATTGACCATGCAACTGGCGCGCAATCTGTTTTTGTCGCCGGACCGGTCGTTTCATCGCAAGATCCAGGAGGCGTTGCTGGCGATCCAGATTGAGCGGCGGTTCACCAAGCCGCAAATCTTCACGCTGTATGCGAACCAGATTTTCCTGGGCCACGGGGCGTATGGATTTGAGGCGGCGTCGGAGTATTACTTCAACAAGCCGGCCCGGCAGTTGAAGCTGGAAGAAGCGGCGTTGCTGGCCGGGTTGCCGAAAGGGCCGGGTGTGTATTCGCCGATCAATCATGCCGACCGCGCCGTAAAGCGGCGCAATCTGGTGATCAACGCGATGCTGGAGGACGGCAAAATCAACGCGAAACAAGCGCTGGACGCACGCAATGCGCCGCTAGCGCTGCATCTGAAGCCGGACCCGAATTCGTTGGCGCCGTATTTCGTGGAGGAGATCCGGCGTTATCTGGAAAGCAAGTACGGAAGCGACCAGGTACACGAAGGCGGATTGAAGGTGTATACGACGCTGAATCTGGGAATGCAACGAGCGGCAAACCAGGCGCTGCTGGACGGGTTGGCGGCGTACGAGCGCAGGCATGGATGGAAGGGGCATCTGGAGAACGTGATCGCGGAGGGAGACGCGCTCGATAAGTATGAGGACCCGGACTGGGCGGGCGAACCGGAGGCGAACGGGTATACCCACGCGGTAGTCACGTCGGTGGGCACGGGCATTGCGACGCTAAAGTTTGGACATTACACAGCAGCCATGGGGCAGGGCGATGTGGCGTGGACGCAGCAGAAGATACAAGACCTGCTGAAGGTGGGCGATGTTTGTTACGTGAAGATCGTCTCGGTGAGCAGCAACGGCGCGGCGAAAGTGGGCCTGGAGCAGGATTCAGGCGCGCAGGGAGCGTTGGTGGCGCTGGACAACGCGACCGGCGGGATCAAGGCGATGGTGGGCGGGCGAAGCTTCAACGAGTCAAAATTTGACCGTGCGACGCAGGCGCTGCGGCAGGTGGGTTCGTCGTTCAAACCGTATGTGTATGCGGCCGCGGTGGACCAGGGAGCGAATCCGGACGACACGATTCTGGATGGGCCGGTGACGTTCGATACGGCATCTGGGCCCTACACGCCGCACAACTACGACGAGAAATTTGAAGGGACGATCACGCTGCGGCGGGCGCTGGCGCAGTCGAGGAACATTCCCGCGCTGAAGCTGGCGAACAAGCTCGGCATCAAAAAAGTGATTGAGTACGCCGGAAAATTTGGAATCACGGCGAAGCTGCCACCGTACCTGCCGCTGGCTCTGGGAGCGGGCGAGATCACGTTGATTGAGCAGACGTCGGCGTACAGCGTGTTTCCGAACGATGGAGTGCGGATGACGCCGCGTTTTCTAAGCAAGGTGACGGATGCGGATGGGCAGGTGCTGGAGGAGGATTATCCGGAGGCCAAGGATGCGATCTCGCAGCGCACCGCGCGGGTGATGACCGACATGTTGCGCGAAGTGGCGCGGCATGGGACAGCGGCGGTCGCGGGGAAGTTGCCGTTTCCGGTGGCGGGCAAGACGGGCACGACCAATGATTTTACCGATGCGTGGTTTGTGGGATTCGCGCCGCCGGTGACCTGCGGCGTGTGGATCGGCTTTGACGAAAAGCGATCGCTGGGGGCGAAAGAGACTGGTGCGCGCGCGGCATTGCCGGTGTGGATGAACTTTATGAGCGCGGCGATGGCGGGAAAAGATGCTGGACAGTTCCAGCCGCCGCCACAGACACCACATGCGACGGAAAAAGTGGACACGGCGGATACGGCGGCCGGGGAGGATGAGACGCGGTAGGGGCATGGTTGATTGATGATTGTTGATTGAAAAACGACGGCTCGTGTTGCAGGGGGTTTCAATCAACAATCATCAATCATCAGTCAGCGATGCGGTATAGGGGATCCTTCGCTGCGCAGGATAATAAGACGAGTGGGATTGACAACCTATGGGACGGTTGATTCGAATTGCGTTGCTGGCGCTGGTGTTGCTGACGGTGGCGCTGGTGTCGGCGCTGACGGCGATGCGGCTGGCGATCCATGGCCGCGAAGTGGAAGTTCCGGCGCTGGTGGGCATGCTGCCGAGCGAGGCCGAGCGCGCGGTGGGCAATCTTGGGTTGCTGGTGCTGGTGGAACGGCAATATTTCAGTCCGCAGGTTGGAGCGGGGCGGATCATGTCGCAGGAGCCGGCGCCGGGCACCAAGGTGCGACGTGGATGGCAGGTGCGGGTGGCGCAGAGTCTGGGCCCGATGCGGGTTTCGGTGCCCGATGTGAGAGGCGAGAGCGAACGCGCGGCCGAATTGAACATGCAGAAACGCGGGTTGGACGTAGCGTCCACAGCGGAAGTCGCGGTGAGCCGGGCGGTGCCGGGAACGGTGGTGGCCCAGACTCCACCGCCGAATGCGGGGGAAGTGGCGGCGCCGAGGACGAGCTTGCTGGTGGCGGGGGCGCCGGAGACGGTGGCGTTCGTCATGCCGCGCTTCATCGGGCAGCCGCTGGGGAGCGTGAGCCGGACGCTGATGGACGCGGGCTTTAAGCTGGGGAACGTGACCGCGGCACCGGATGCGACCGAACAGCCCGGCCCGGCCAGCTTTGTGGTTGCGCAAACGCCGGCGGCGGGACAGAAGATTGAAGCGGGCGCGGCGATCAGCTTTGAGGTGAAGTAGGCGGGCCACCGTGCGGTATCGCGAGAACTCCTTTTCAACGTTTCATTTCATAACAACGAAAGGGATCCTTCGACTGCGCGAGCCGGTTCGCTTCGCTCACCGCCTTGCTTCGCTCAGGATGACAGAGTGGATATAGGAACCGAGTTGTTTAATCCTTCCCCATACCTTTGATAGCTTTGGCTCTCCCCTATACCTTTGATAGCAGCGCGGTGAAAAAGCCATCGCACGGATGGATGCCGGGGAGGGTGCGCAGGTAAGGCCCGCTGGTGAGCGGCGCGCCGGTCCATAGCAGTTCGCCTTGAGCGGCAAGTTTTTCGAGAGCGGCCCCGCAATCGAGCAGTCGGAAGGCGTGATTTGCAGCGAGCGCATGCGCGATCACATCTTCATTTTCCTCTCTTTCCAGCGAACACGTGGAGTAGATCAAACGTCCGCCGGGCGCGACGCGGAGCAGAGCCGCGTTCAGTATCTGGGTTTGCCGCGTTTGCAGATCGAGCAGATCGGCGGGTTGAAGCCGCCATTTGATCTCGGGATTGCGGGCGAGCGTGCCGGTGCCGGAGCAGGGCACGTCGGCGAGGACGAGATCGAAGGTCGCATGGAAGGGAAGATGGCTGGCATCGGCGGCGATGACGTGTACTGGACTGTTCGCGGCGTTGAGCAGCTTGCGCAAGAGTCGTGCGCGATGAGGATGGAGCTCGACGGCGACAGCTCGGGCTGCGGGGTTGCGGTCGAGCAGCGCGAGGGTTTTTCCGCCGGGCGCGGCGCAGCAGTCGAGAATGGTGTGGGCACGTCCAGCGAGTGCGGCGACGAGTTGTGAACCCTCGTCCTGGATCGCGAAGCTGGAGCGGGCGATGGCGGATAGAGAATTCAGATTGCCGGACTCAATGTGGAGCGCGGAGTTGAGAATCAGGCCGGGCTGGAATGCGATGGACGCACTGCGAAGTGATTCTCCGGCAATTTGCATGGCGGATGGGTTGCGAAGACGAAGGGAAGCGCCGGGGTGAATCTGATCGTACTGGCAGATGGCGACGGCAGCGGTATCGCCGAATGCGGCAGTCCAACGCGCAACCAGCCAATCGGGATGGGCGAGACGAAGTGCGAGCGGCAGATCGGAGCGGGGAATGAAAACATGCTCTGCCCCACCGGCTGCTTGCGCGGATTGAGGAAACATCGCAGATAGCTTGCGCAGCACGGCGTTGACGAAACCCGAAGCGGAAGTCTTGTGGGCGCGTTTGACGAGATCTACGCTTTCGTTGAGTGCGGCACGGGCGGGGATACGGTGCAACCAAAGAAGCTGATAGAGGCCGACGCGGAGGCTGAGCAGGATTTCGAGATCGAGTTTGGAGAGTGGCTGCGAGCTGGCAGCCGCGATGTAGCGATCGAGCAGGGAACGCCAGCGCAGAACGCCCATGGTGAGTTCGGTGGCGAGGGAGTGATCGCCGGGCGAGAGTTTCGCATAGGCCGCGGAGTGAAGGAGTTCGGAAGCGTAGGAGGATTCGCGCTCGACGCGCAGGAGGATGTCGAAAGCAGCGGCGCGAGCGGGCGAGACGGGCATAGAGGGATTGTAGCGTCCGAAGCGGAACAACAGGTCCCTTCACTACGCTCGCATGCGCTTGCTCCGGTCGGGATGACAGAGTGGTTTATGTTCGCATGCGCTCGCTCCGGTCGGGATGACAGAGTGATTGTGCAGCGGTCGTCACTGCACGAGCTTTGGCGAATGCGATGCCCTCGGGAGATCCCTCGCCCCGCTGGAGGGGACGCGGGGCTTCGGGATGACACCGTTGTCTTGATCGCGCGAGCTACCCCAGCTTTTCGCCGGGTTGGAGGCGATAGCCGTGGAGGAAGTCGCGGGCGGTGGTGCGCTTTTTGCCTTCGAGTTGGAGTTCGATCAGTTCGAGTACCGTATTGTTGCCGCATCCGGCGAAGAGATGGTCGCCCGCGGTGGCGAGTGTGCCCGGCGGCACAGTTGGCACGGCGGAATGTTCCGCGACACGAGTTTGCCACACATGCAGCGTTTTGCCGCGGAATTTTGTGTAAGCGCCGGGCCAGGGTTGGAAGCCGCGCAAGCGGTGGATGATGCTTGCGGCGGGGCGCGAAAAATCAATCTGGCCGTCTTCTTTTTTCAAGATCGGCGCGAGCGTGGCGACAGCATGGTCCTGAGGACGCGGATGGATGGAGTTCTCTTGCAGGCCACGCAGAGTTTTCACCAGCAGGTCGGCACCGATGGCGGATAGCTCTGGAGAAAGAGTTTCAGACGTGTCCTCAGACGAGATGGCAAGTTCCTGTTGCAAGAGAATGTCGCCGGTGTCGAGACCGGCGTCAATGCGCATGGTAGTGACGCCGGTGACGGTTTCGCCGCGTGCGATGGCCCACTGGATGGGCGCTGCGCCACGATACTTGGGCAGCAGCGAGGCGTGCAGATTGATGTTGCCGAGCGGGGGAAGATCGAGCATCCATTGCGGAATGAGGCGTCCATAGCCGACGATGACGATGGCGTCGGGCTTGAGCGCGGCGAGCTGGCCGCGAAAGTCTTCGTTGTTCTTGATTTTGTCGGGCTGGGCGATGGGAAGGCCCAGCCCGAGAGCGCTTCGTTTGACTGGCGAAGCGGTGAGTTCGAGGCCGCGTCCGCGCGGTCGGTCGGGCTGGGTGACCACAAGGTCAATCAGGAAGCCCGCGGCAAAAAGTTTTTCCAGGGGCGGGACGGCGAAGCTCGGGGTGCCGCAGTAGATGAGACGGAGCGGCGAGGTTGGGTGAGGGTTGTTCATTCGATTTTTTCGGAGCTGGTTGCCGCGCTTCCAACACGCCTGAGTGAATCCGTTCGTGATTCCCAATTCTCGCAACGGCGGCGAGAAGTGGGGCACCCATAGCGATTCTTGGGAATCCCACAGCGCTTCGAAGCTACCACTCGTTGGCCTTCATCAGCTTGCGGATTTGGCGCTTCATCAGGTCGCGCTTCAGGGCGCTGATGTGGCTGATGTAGAGTTTGCCGTTCAGGTGATCGGTCTCGTGCAGGAACGCACGTGCGAGCAGACCTTCGCCAGTTTTTTCAAACCATTTGCCGTCGGCATTCTGGGCGCGGACGGTGACCTTGTTGGCGCGGGTGACGTTTTCGCGGAAGTCGGGAATGCTGAGACAGCCTTCGCTCTGGGTCTGGCGGCCTTCCTTGTGGATGATTTCGGGATTGATGAGGACGAGTTTCTGTTTCGCGTCCTCTTTGAAGGAGACGTCAACAACGGCGATGCGGCGGCTGATGCCGATTTGCGGCGCGGCCAGGCCCACACCGCGGGCCTCATACATGGACTCGAACATGTCCGCGAGCAGCTTCTTGAGTTCCGCGTCGAACACAGTGACGGTCTCCCCGGGAGTATTGAGGACGGGGTCGCCAAATTTTACGATTTGATAGATCATGCGAAAGTTTTCAGAAGTCTTTGAGTTGCTGACAATAGCCCTGAAAATTGCGGAGGGTCTCGGTCATGGAGTCTCCGCCGAATTTGTCGAGCGCGCAGCGGGCGATGGTGAGGGCGACCATGGACTCGGCGGCAACCCCGGCCGCCGGCACCACACAAACATCGGAACGCTCGTAGGCGGCTTTGACCGGCTCGCGCGTTGAAAAATCCACGGACTGGAGTGGACGGCGAAGCGTCGAGATGGGTTTGAGGTAGCCGCGAACACGGATTTCCTGGCCGTTGGAGATTCCGCCCTCGATGCCGCCGGCATTGTTGTGGGCGCGAGAGAACGCGGTGAAGCCCTGCTTGGCGACGTAGCCGATTTCGTCGTGAACGGCGGAGCCGGGCGCGGTGGCGGAGGTGACGCCGGAACCAATCTCGACGGCCTTGACCGCCTGAAGAGACATCACGGCCGCAGCGAGCAGACCGTCGAGCCGTTCGTCCCACTGCGCGTAAGTGCCCAGGCCGGGAGGCGCGCCGTGGACGACAACTTCGAAAACGCCGCCGACGGAGTCGCCGGTGCGCAGGACTTTGTCTACTTCCTCTTTCATGCGCTGTTCGGCGACGGGGTCGGCGCAACTGAGCAGGATTTCCTGTTTATCGTAAAGCGCGGCGATTTTCTCCCACGGGACTTCTTCGGAAATGGAAGCTGCGCCGACGGCGACGACGTGGCTAAGCACTTCGATGCCGAGTTCGCGGAGAAACAGCTTGGCCAGCGCGCCGATGGCGGTGCGCGCGGCGGACTCGCGGGCGGAGGCACGCTCCAGAATGTAACGGGCCTCGGGGAAGTTGTACTTGAGCGCACCGGCCAGGTCGGCGTGTCCGGGCCGCGGAGAAGCTACGCGCTTGTGCTTTGCGGGATCGCCCGCGCCGACGGGAAGAGCTTCCTCCCAGTTTTTCCAGTCACGGTTGGCGATCTGGACGGCAATGGGCGAGCCGATGGTGATGGCATGGCGGACGCCGGAAAGAATGTGAGCGGTGTCGGTCTCGATTTTCATGCGACCGCCGCGGCCATAGCCCTGCTGGCGGCGCCAGAGTTCGCGGTCGAGGAATGCCTGATCAATTTTCAGTCCGGCGGGCAGGCCGGACAGGAAGGCGACCAGGGCCTCGCCGTGGGACTCTCCGGCAGTGAAATAGCGCAACATGAACCGTTGATTGTAACCGAAGCGGTGGGTGGCGGGCTTCGCCCGGCGGACAGCCGGGGGCGGCTGTCTCCACGCAAGTCTTTTATGTGGGACAGAAAAGCAGGTCCCTCCACTGCGCTCCCCTTCGACTTCGCTCAGGGTTCGCTCCGGTCGGGATGACAGAGTTGTTAGTTGTTGGGTGCAGTTCTTACGTTGCGTCAGCGCCCTGAGGCACTGGACCAGGTTTCTTGCGTCGGCTTAGGATGAAGGCGCGGCGGCGACGCTTCTCCACGCGGCGGTCAATGCGCGACCAGAATGCGGCGAAGTAATCCACCGCCGAGACCAGCGAAACCAGCACGACGAACCAGATCGCGAGATAGGCGATCCAGTGGACCGGAAGAAAGAAGCTGCCGTAGATGGGCCATTCCTTCCAGCGATGGTCGAGGATGACGGCGACCACGGAGACAATCTGCACCACCATCTTGAACTTGCCGAGTTCGCTGGCTTCGATGGTGAAGCCCTCGGAAGAGGCGATGGAACGTAACCCGCTGACGAGAAATTCGCGGCCGATGATGACCACGGAAATCCACGCGGGAACCAGGCTGGGATTGAATTGCACGAGCGTGACGAAGGCGGCGGCGATGAGCAACTTATCAGCCAGGGGGTCGAGCAGGATGCCCATGGTGGTGATCTGTCCGCGGCGGCGGGCGAGATAGCCGTCAATGCCGTCGGTGACGGAGGCCGCGATAAACAGCGCGGAAGCCAGCAGTTCCTTTTCTCCAGTCACGCTGCTGAAGCGGCTGGAGGCGAGGATCCACATCAGCAGGGGAATGCTGAGGATGCGGACCAGCGTGATGGAGTTGGGCAGGTTCACAACGAATGGAACGATCGCCCGGGTCCGGAAGATCAGGCTCGATTATCCCCCAGCGCCTGACGAAGCGCAATACTGGAAGCGCACAGAAGAACAAAGCCCCTGGATGAACCAGGGGCTTGATGGAAAAGCTAAGCGAGCGACTAGCTGTTGGTGCCGGTTTTGCCGAACGATGACAGCAGGTTCTTGCCGATGTCCATCAGGTTCGATCCTGAGGGGACGGAGCCGTTCGGGGTGAGCTTATCAATGACGGTGGGGAGCATCTGGGACAATTTTGTGCTGGCTTCCTCAGGCGATATGCCGAGCTTTTGCGCCATGGCTTGCATGGGACCGGATCCCATCACCTGCTGGATCTGTTCCGGAGTGATGGACTGGTTGGCCCCAGTGCCGATCCATGAATTCACCACACCGCCGAGGCCGTTGTCGTGGAACGACTGCACCAGGCCGCTGACTCCGCCGGGATGGTTTTCAATTGCCGCCAGCACTGCCGCCGCTTCGGGATTGGAGCCGGCGATGGAACCAGTCACGCTGGAAATGGCTTTCTGCTTAAGATCGTCAATAAAATTCATGAAACCTCCTGAAAGAATATGGGCGGAAAGATGGTAAGAGGTGGAGGGCTGGAGCGCGGGAAGCGATCCAGCCCGGCAGCTCAAAAACTATTTCTGCTTGGCAATGATCTTGTCTTTGATCTTGTTGTAGGTGGCCTGGGGAAGGACTTTCTTTCTCACCAGGTCGGTTTTCTTGACGTAGGGACGGCCGTCAATGATCTTCTGAGAATAAGCCGCGCCGATTCCCGGAAGAGCGTCGAGTTGGTCTTTGGTGGCGGAGTTGATGTCGAGCAGGTCGGCGGACGCGGCAGCCTGCGCCATGGGGGCCGGTTTGGTTGGGGTAGTCGGCTTTTGAGCGATGCTCATCGAGCTGAGCAGGGCCACAGCCACAAGCGTAAACAACGAGCGTGCGATCCACTGTTTGCGAATCATAATTTTCTTCTCCTTCAAGAAGTGACTACTAGGAAGTGATTACTCTTTTTCCGCAGCCCGATAACCGGCGGCTTTGGCGTCGGCTTCAGACATGAACTTGCCGCTCTTGGTTTTGCCATACCAGCGTCCGCCCTTGTGGTAGACCTTGCTCTCAAGATTGACCCAGACCTGGCCGGATGATTTTGCCGATGAGATGTCGGAGTCGGAAGCATTGGCGGCGGGAGCCGGAGCCGACTTGGCGGCCTTGGCCGGAGCAGCCGCCATGGGAGCGGCAGCCGCTGGCGCAGCCATGGAATTGGCAGCGGGCGCGGGCTTGCTTGCGGGGGCAGCCATTGGCGCCGCAGCCGCGGGCGCTGATGCGGGTTTGCTAGCCGGAGCAGCCATCGGCGTGCTGGCGGGAGCGGCCGGTGCAGGACTAGCGGCCGGTGCCGATGCCGCGGCAGCGGCTTCAGCTTTCTTGCTCTTGCGGCTTTTCTTGCTGCCGGTGTCGGCAGCCGGGGCGCTTGCATCCGCAGCCGGTGCGGCAGCGGCCGCCGCTTCAGCCTTCTTGCTCTTGCGGCTTTTCTTCGTGCCCATGTCAGCGGCAGGAGCTGTGGAATCCGCCGGTGCCGCGGCGGCAGCGGCTGCTTTCGCTTCCGCCTTCTTTTCCTTGCGCGATTTCTTGGACGTGGTGGTGGTTGTGTCGGTGGAAGTGCTCTGGGCCTGGGCTGCGCCCACGCTGACGCACATCAGGATCAAGAGGCAAAAAGACAGGGCCCGCATTGTTTTCAGGTTCAGTTTGTTCACGGAGGATTCTCCTCAAAATTTTATGTTACGGGCCTTTATGGATCGCCCGTTTCGTACACTTGGCCAGAGAACACACCAAGGCCCCAGGTAACGCAAGGCCCGATGGTCACCCATAATGACAGCGGTGAGCGGCCCCGTCAACTGCTGGCCGTAAAAAGGCCTGCATGAGGAAGACATGCAGGCCCGTGAAAAAGTCACATGCGGCCGGTCAGGCGTAAATGCCGCGCTGCTTGATGGTGTAGGCAACGCGGTCAATGGCCAGCATGTAGGCCGCGATGCGGTTGTTGACATGGTGGGTCTCGGCGTAGCGGACCACGTCCTGGAACGACGACTTCATGATGCTGTCGAGCTGTTCGTTCACCACTTCTTCCTTCCAGAAGTAGCCCTGGCGGTCCTGCACCCACTCGAAGTAAGAAGTGGTGACGCCGCCGGCGTTGGCGAGAATATCGGGGATGACGAACACGCCTTTGTCGGCGAGCACTTCATCGGCGGCGGAGGTGGTGGGGCCGTTGGCGCCTTCCGCCAGGATGCGGCACTTGATGTTGTTAACGTTGCGGCTGGTGATCTGGTTTTCGGTGGCGGCGGGGATCAGGATTTCACACTCGGTAGTGAGGAGTTCAGCGGGATCGGCTTTTTCGGCTCCGGGGAATCCCTGCACCGTGCCTTGCTTCTGGCGGAAGTCCACCAGGGCATTCACGTCAATTCCGTTTTTGTTGTAGAGGCCGCCTCCGACTTCCACAATGCCGGTGACCTTGTATCCGGCCTGGTGCATGAGCTGGGCGGCATTGGAACCGACGTTGCCGAATCCCTGCACGATGACGCGCGAGCTCGCGGGCGACAGGCCCAGTTTCTTGCAGGCCTCGTCGCAGACCACCCAAACACCGCGTCCGGTGGCTTCGCGGCGGCCGCGTGATCCGCCAATGTTGACCGGCTTGCCGGTGACCACGGCGGTGACGGTCTGCCGCATGTGCATGGAATAGGTGTCCATGATCCAGGCCATGGTTTGTTCGTTGGTGTTGACATCGGGGGCGGGTACATCTTTTTCGGGTCCAATAAAGTCAATCAGTTCGGCGGTGTAGCGGCGCGTCATGCGCTCCAGTTCGCCCATGGACATTTTGTGCGGGTTGCAGATGACGCCGCCTTTGGCGCCGCCGAACGGGATGTTGACCACGGCGCACTTCCAGGTCATCCACGCCGCCAGGGCGCGGACTTCATCGAGCGTGACGTCGGGGGCATATCGGATGCCGCCCTTGCCCGGCCCGCGCGCGATCGAGTGCTGCACGCGGAACCCGGTGAAGACCTCGAGGTGTCCGTCGTCCATGGAGACCGGGATGTGGACGATGATTTCGCGGTTGGGATAGCTCAGGATCTTCCACACGCCTTCTTCGAGGTTAAGTTTGCGGGCGGCGAGTTCAAAGCGTGCGCGTTGGGATTCCCACGGGTTGGATTCTTTGTCCACGTGCGAGGCGGTCAGGGTGCTCATGAGATTGGGTCTCCGGATAATGACGAAATTCTGGCCGCAACCGCCAGCCGGACTGCAGGCTGGGCAGGGCGGGCAAACGTTCAGAGTATATGAGCGGGAATGGCGAACTAGCAAGGAGGAGTGCGCACTTTGGTCGCCATATTTGGGTCTAGGATACCCGTTTGACTCGGGGTATAATGTAAAGCATGTTAGGTTCGTGTAAGGCTAAAAGCCTTGACTGTGGCCCGGTTACGCGTACCGAAGGAGAAATTCGCGATGCCAACCAGGAAAGCTTCTAGAGCTGTTTTTGTTGTGTTGAAAATCATGTTTGTCGCCGTGATTTTTACGAACGGAGTACTGGCTGTCGGCCAGACCGAAACCATTCTCTACAACTTTGGGCAGGATGCGTCGTTCAACGCCGCGTTTCCTTCGGGCCGCCTCGTGTTTGACAGCTGGGGCGCTCTCTATAGTGAGGCGCAGGGCGGGGCATACGGAAATGGAGTAATTCTCAAGCTTGCTCCGCCGGGCGTGACCGGTGGCCCCTGGGTCGGAAGCTTGCTTTATTCATTCAAGGGAATCGGTAATGGCCCGGTTGACGGAGCGGGGCCCATGGGAGGCTTGCTCGTGGACGACGCGGGCGGGCTCGACGGCGTGACCTCCAAAGGAGGCGTGAGTAGTCGAGGAACCGTTTTCAGTCTGGCACCCCCTGCGGTTTCGGGCGGGTCATGGACCGAGTCGGTCCTTCATCTTTTCGGCGGCGCTCAGAATGGGATGGGGCCGTCGTCCGCGCTGCTGCGCGTCAAGGGCGGCGCGTTATACGGCACAACCCAAAGTGGCGGCAGCTCCGGCGCGGGCACGATTTTCAGGCTTACGCCGCCCGCAGCGGGTCAGACGGGCTGGACGGAGAAAATCCTCTACAGTTTCACCGGCGGCACGGATGGTGGCACCCCGAGCGGCGAGTTAATTCTTGATAAGTTCGGCACCCTATACGGCACGACCAACAAGGGCGGGCTGGGGTTCGGTACGGTATTCAAGCTCACACGACCCGTCATCGCGGGTGGACTTTGGACAGAGACAGTGCTGTATAGCTTCACCGGTGGCAGCGATGGGGCGAATCCCTTAGGTGGCTTAATTTTGGATTCGACTGGTTCTCTCTACGGCACGAGCAGCGGAGTCTACGTCGGCGCGAAATCGTGCTCGTCGGGTACACCGGGTGCCTGCGGTACCGTCTTCAAGTTGATCCCACCCTCCGTGCAGGGTGGCGCTTGGATGTACAACGAGATCTACTCCTTCGCGGGAGTCTTGGATGGGGCTGACCCAATAACAACTCTGACTCGCGCCAAGGACGGAACCCTTTACGGCACCACCTATTTGGGGGGGCTAAGCACCGGCATTGGAAACGGAACACTCTTCAAGCTCATTCCGCCGGGGGCGCAGGGTGACGCTTGGACCGAGATCGTGCTACACCGCTTCGTGGAGATCGATAAAGATGGCGCGTTTCCCGACGCGACGTTGATTTTGAATGCCGGCACTCTGTTCGGAACTACTACCGCAGGCGGCTCTACCAATGCGGGCACGTTGTTTGAGTTAGTCCCTTAGAAAATTACCAGATCATCTGCCGGTGCCTCAGTTCAAGATCGAGTAGCTCAGGCAAACGGGGTTGGTAATAGGAGCACTGCTGGTTTTGATAGTAAAACTCGTTCCCGGCGCGCGAGTACTTACCGAATAGCTCGCAGCCTCGCTTGCGGCTGAATTATTACAGGTCACGCCGAGCCTAGTTCCCAAAGTTTCGTCAAACTGAACCTGAATCTGACTCACTGCGGTTACGGCGGTCGTATCAACCACCAAAGTTGTGCCTCCAGTAGCCAGAGCTACGCTACCCGAGGCTGCGCCCGAGCATGAGGCGGGCGACGACGATGAACCGCAATTCGCAACCACCGCAGCAGACGCCAAGTTTCCAATGTTGCTTGCCAGATTGGGTGCGCCACCCATCGAAGAGGGCGTGGAAACGGGCTGTAGAGAATAAGCCTGTAGTGTCGCGTTGTAGACCGTGTTGTTCAAGATGTTCATATTGGTCAGCGTGAAATTGCATTGCCGAGTTCCTCCGCCGCAGTTAGTGGATAAAGAGCGATTGTCGATGTCGATGCCGCGGATCACTCCCTGGTTGAGTTTAGCGATAACGTTATTCGAAATTGTGACGTTCAGCAACACATCTGCGTCCGTAGCTACCCCAACTCCCAGTAGCGCGCCCACCCCGTAGCCGGTATCTGTTATGTGGTTGGCGTCAATTAGAACATTCTGTGTCGTATTCGGGGTGTTCGCCATGAACACCAGGATGCCGCCTGCACTCGCAGTGGTTATAGTCGTTAGACCTGCCGTCTTCGTGCCCCCGCAGAGGTTAAGCCGGTTCCCACGCACAATTACGTCGCTGGCTGTGAAAGAAATGCACTCCTGTTGCACGTTCTCAACGATATTGTCGAGGATGCTCACAAAATTGACATTGTTTATCTGGAGTGTTGGACCGCATCCGGTCGCTGTGGCGTCTTTAGTCACGTTGCAAAGAAATGCGTTACCATTGCCATCACCACCAATGATGTCGTTCTTGACGACATTGCCACGGACGACCACGCCTTGCACAGCGATTGCTGGTGGCTGCGTGCCAATATTGCCCACCAGAATGGCGCCGACCGCAGTAACGTTTCCTGTGTTGTCGTCATAAAGGATGTTGTCCGAAATCTCAATTTCGCGATACAGTTCAGCAGCCCCCGTGCTCGCCGTGTTCCACTGAATGCCAATACCTGACGACTGTGTCACCTGATTGCGTCGGACGTAGGCGGTGGAGTAGTTCGTCACACCAATGCCCCCCCCGCCGCAGTTTTGGACGAAATTATCTTCCACGAAAATGTTGCTCTGTGGAGCATGCTTGCTTTGTAGAAGGATGCAAGGAGTTGGGCTATGCGCGTCCATTGTCAAAATTCGATCACCGATGAAGGTGCAGTGGTGAATTCTTATGTTTGAGATGTTCGTCGTGCCAGCCGGATTAAAGCTTACGATCGGGTGTAGCCCGTCCGACTTCTGACCAGACCAGTCGAAAACAGTTCCACCCGCGCCACCGCATTCGATTTCGATGCCGTTTGCGGTACCGATGAAGCCCAGATTGGCCGCGTTCGGCGTGAAAGTCGCGCCGTCGGCGAAGATGTACTTCACGTTCGGGCTGTTTAGGTTGACGTTTGCGGCTATCGTCTGAGCGCCGGTCAGACCGCGGCAGTCCACCGTCCCTCCGGCTGGCACCAGAGCGGTGGCGGCATTGATTTTCACGTCCGCGGTGGCTCCCGCTTGAGCGGAGCATAGGACGGGATCAAGCGCGCGCGCCGAGATCGTGGAAACGCCCAGAAACACGAACAAGAGAGCCGATGTTCTTTTCATGTTTTACTCCTTAATTGGCGCGATTGCTGGGCGGTCTGCCCCAATGCGGAGTTCCAGCCCTTCCGACGCTGCGCGCACCTTGGGATAGTGGTTCCGGGCTTCCTGCAGGACTTTGTCAATCACGGCGTCGGTGTGGTCGGGGTCGTGGTGGAACAGGACCAGTTCCTTGGCACCGCTTTCCATGACCACGTTGACGGCTTCGCGCCAGTGGCTGTGGCCCCAGCCGCGGCGGCGGGCGGCGTACTCTTCGGGAAGATATTGGGCGTCGTAGATGAGCACATCCGCGCCTTCGGCCAGCTTGCGCACGGCTTTGTCGAAGTCGGGATCGCCAGGCTCGTTGTCGGTGGCGTAGACGAAGATTCCATCTTTGGTTTCCAGACGAAAGCCCATGGACCCCTGCGGATGGTTGAGCCAGGCGGTCTGCATGGTGACGCCGTCTTCGAGGGCAAAGCGTCCGCCGGCGATCTCGTGAAACTGCCGCCGCGCCTTCATCTCCTGCAAGCCGACCGGGAAATAGGGCGCGGACATCTGTTCGGCCACCACTTGCTGGAATGCCCGGGTACGGCTGGAACTGTGAAAATCAAACTGATTTTGCGGTCCGTTGTAGAGCGGACGGAAGAAAGGGAAGCCCTGAATGTGGTCCCAGTGAAAATGAGAAACGAAGACGTGGGCGGAGACGGCGCGGTCTTTGAATTCGTGCTCCAGTTGGTGGCCGAGGAGGCGGAAGCCGGTGCCGCAATCGAAGATGTAAATGCGTTCGCCGAAGCGGACTTCGACGCAGGAGGTATTGCCTCCGTAGCGGATGTTCTCGGGTTGCGGCGTGGGGGTGGACCCGCGTACGCCCCAAAACTTAATTTGCATCGTTTAGTGAACTTTCAGCTATCTTCGGCTGTGGAAAGGGGTTACGTCAATTCTAAGAGTGGTTCCGGGGGGAGCACTGCCCGTCTGACGGTTGATCCCTGCCTGCTGGTCGGCGGCCAGGGTTTCGTGGTTCGTGGTCAGTGTGGGGGCGGTCGTGCGCGCCGCTGACCTATAATCACTGAATTACTTTGTTGGCGCATTGCATTCCCATGCTGGACTACAAAGAGTTCTCCAACCTCGCGCGCGAAGCCAGCCTGGTCCCCGTGGTGAAGTCGGTGAGCGCGGACCTGCTGACACCAGTGTCGGCGTTCCTTGCCGTGGCTGAGAAAGAGCCGCATGCGTTTCTGTTGGAATCGGTCGAGCGCGGCGAGCAGATCGGGCGGTACACGTTTCTTGGCGTCCGCCCGTACATGAGAGTGCGGTCGCAGAAGGGCATGGTGGAGATCACGCGCGGGCGGTTGCGCGAGCAGGTCCGCGGCGATGTGTTCCAGATCGTGAAGCAGATTCTGCGGGAGCACCGCCCGGCCGCTCCCCCGGGGCTGCCTCCGTTTACCGCGGGCGCGGTGGGATATTTCGCTTATGACGTGGTTCGCCAACTAGAGCAGATTGGCGACCGCGCCAAAGACGATCTCAAATTGCCCGATGCGGAGCTGATGTTCTTTGACCGCCTGCTGGCGTTCGATCACCTGCGCCACCAGATTCATATTGTCGCGGCGGCCGATGTTTCGAAGGAGAGTCCGCAGAAGGCTTACGCGCGAGCGCTGCGCGATATTGCCGAGATCGAGAAGAAACTTGCCGCAGGCCTGCGGCGCGGACTGTGGAAGAGGACACATCCACGGCGCGCGGCCCCGCTGAAAATCAAAGCGCGCACCAGCAAAGAAGAGTTTCTCGCCAGCGTGGCGCGGGCCAAGAAATACATTTCCGCGGGCGACATTTTTCAGGTGGTGCTGTCGCAGCGGCTGGATTTTACCCCGGGCACCGAGCCGTTCGATTTGTACCGCTCGCTGCGCCAAATCAATCCTTCCCCGTATCTCTATTTTTTGCGAATGGGCGACCGCTGCGTGCTGGGGTCTTCGCCAGAGATGCTAGTGCGTGTGACCGGGCGCAAGCTGGAGTATCGCCCCATCGCGGGCACACACCCGCGCGGCGGCAATGAAGCCGAGGACCGGGCGTACGAACAAGCCATGCTGTCCGACGAGAAAGAACGCGCCGAACACGTCATGCTGGTGGACCTGGGCCGCAACGATCTGGGCCGCGTCAGCGAGTACGGATCGGTGAAGGTGAAAGACCTGATGTATGTCGAGCGCTACTCCCACGTCATGCATCTAGTGTCGGCGCTGGAGGGCAAGCTGCGTCCGGAGCTGGATGCGCTGGATGCTTTTGCCGCCTGCTTCCCAGCGGGCACGCTCAGCGGAGCGCCCAAAGTGCGCGCCATGCAGATCATTGAAGAACTGGAGCCCACGCGGCGCGGAATCTATGGCGGGTCGGTGCTCTATGCGGATTTTGCCGGGAACCTGGATTCCTGCATCGGCATTCGCACCGTGCTGATGCACGGCAAGAAGGCCTACTTGCAGGCGGGAGCAGGCATCGTGGCGGACTCCAACCCGGAACGCGAATACGACGAGTGCATGAACAAGGCGCGGGCGCTGCTGAAGGCGGTGGAGATGGCGCGGGGCCGGGGGTAGCGGTTGAGTGCAGCAGCGCGGCTCATTAAAAATGGCACGAGCCTCGTTAGAAGTGGTGAGACAAACAGCGCGGCGCAAGGCAGCAAGGTCCTACTTTCTCGACAGGGGCTTCAATATGCGATGGACACCGGGCGGAAACAGCGATGATGTGGAAGATCGCCGCGACGACAGCGGCTCTGGCGGCTTTCAGTTCGGAGGGATCCATCTGGGCATTGGAGGCATGATTCTGGTTGCGATTCTAAGCATGGTCTTTCATCGCAACTTTTTTGCGCTGCTCGGCAACAATGGCGCGCCCGCCGGCACACAGGTCGAACAGTCCACGCCGACGGCATCAGCCGTTGAACAGGATACGGCCGAGAAGCCGCTCGTGGACTTTGTTACTTTTGTCCTGAATGACACTCAGGCGGCCTGGGAAAAGATTTTGCCCGCGGAAGACGGCGTTCCCTACCATCACGCCAAGCTGGTGTTGTTTCGCAATGCCATCGCTTCCGCCTGCGGAACTGCGCAATCGGCGTCCGGGCCGTTTTACTGCCCGGGGGACGAGAAGGTCTACATTGACCTTGGCTTCTATGACGAACTCAGACAGCGCTTCGGAGCGCCGGGGCAATTTGCGGAAGCTTATGTATTGGCCCACGAGATCGGGCATCATGTGCAAAAACTGCTCGGCATCGAGGCCAAGGCCCGCGCGGAACAAGAGAGCAACCCGCAAGCCGCCAAGGAGATTTCGGTGCGAATCGAACTGCAAGCCGATTGCTTCGCCGGAGTGTGGGCCCACTCAACCGATCAACGGCATCTGCTGGAGTCCGGCGATGTCGAGCAAGCGCTGAAAGCCGCGTCCGCGGTCGGAGATGACCGTCTGCAACGTATGGCAACCGGCCACGTCAATCCTGATACCTTCACCCACGGCAGTTCGGACCAGAGAATGCACTGGTTCCAGCAGGGATTTAACGGCGGCACGGTCGCATCGTGCAACACGTTCTAGGAAATTCTGATTTAGTTCTATTTGTCATTCCGAGCGAAGTAAGCTTGCCGGGTGCCCCATTTCTCGCGTTCTTTGCGAGAAGTGGGGCTTTTGACCTGTCGCATGAGATGTCACGCGGTACCCACCAGAAATCCCCACTTCTCGCGCAAACTGCGCGCGAGAAATGGGGCACCCACGCTTGCGATACCGATCACGAAGCACCGACCGCAAGAAAATTTCCCATCAGCTTCTTGCCCGCATCCGTCAACACGCTTTCCGGGTGAAACTGCACGCCCTCGACTGCATACTTCTTATGTCTGAGGCCCATTATGGTGCGGCCCCCGTCCTTTTCGGTGGTCCAGGCGCTGACTTCCAGTTCCGCGGGCAACGTCTTTTCCTCGACAATCAGAGAGTGGTAGCGGGTGGCGATCATGGGCAGGGGCAGGCCTTGAAAGATGCTCTTGTTGTCGTGGATCACCGCGCTGGTTTTGCCGTGCATCAGGTGAGGGGCGCGGATGATGCGGCCGCCGAACGCCTCGCCGATGGCCTGATGGCCAAGGCAGACCCCGAGCACGGGGACCTTCCCGGCAAAATGGCGCACCAGTTCGATGCTGATGCCAGCTTGGCTAGGGGTGCAAGGACCGGGAGAAATAACGATCTGACTAGGGCCAAGGGCCTCGATCTGGGCGACCGAGACTTGGTCATTGCGCCGGACTTCCACTTCCGCGCCCAGTTCGCCCAGATATTGCACCAGGTTATAGGTGAAGGAGTCGTAGTTGTCGAGGACGAATACCACTTTAGTACTCCCTGTCGAGCATTCAAGCGTACAACACTCTGCCGCTCCTAAGTATGATAGACAAAAGAAGCGTGTGTGGATGGGAGGCGGCATGACGAATGCCCAGGACGACAAGGGCGGCAAAGACGAGCAGAGAACGGCACGGCGGTTTCCGCTGCAAGTGCCAGCCAGCGTTACTGCGTCGGGAACGTCTGGGCCGGTCGAGGTGCGGAACGTTAGCGCTCGCGGCATCAGTTTCTACATGGATTCTGCCCCCGAAGAAGGTACGCCCATCGGTTTCACGCTGACACTGCCCGCGGAAATCACCATGACCGAGAGCATTCAGGTGCAGTGCAAAGGCCGGGTGGTGCGCGTGGAGAGCAACGCTCCGCAAGGTAAAATGGCGGTGGCGGCGGTGATTGAAGAGTTTGAATTACTCCCCGCAAAAAAAGACCCGGAACCGGGGCCGGGAAAATAGAAGGCTATGCCGGCCCGCATCTCATCAAGACGTGCGGGACAGGTTTTGCTCGGCGATATTGAGGGATTTTTGCGGCGATTCAGTCATTCGATGGTGAAAACGGTGGCGACGTTACTGCTGCTGGCGGTCTGCCCGGCATTGGCAGCCAGCGGTCAGGGCCCGTCTGGCGGGGCTTCGACCGTGCCCGCCGCTCTGCTGAAAAGTGTTCGCTACGTGAAGGAAGCGAACGGCCCGGCGATCGAGATTTTGTCGAACTGGCCGGTCGTGCCCACCATCCGTCTGATCGAATCTCCGTGGCGGTTGATCATTGATCTGCCCAACGCCCGCATTGGCAAGGCCCACAAGCAAACTTCCGTCAAGAATGAATACGTGACCGAGATTCGCGCCGACCAGTATCAGGAACAGCCGCCGGTCACGCGCATCGTGCTCGACCTCATCGCTCCCTACTCGGCCAGTTGGGACGCAGCTGGCAATCGTTTGATGGTGCGGTTGAAGCCGCCGAATGATCCCACCGCCAGCCGATCAGTGACCGAACCTCCCTCGGCGATTTCGTTTTCCCGCGAGGCCACGCCCTCTGTCATCCCCATCAGCAGCGGCCCGGGGCCGGTGTCGTTGGCGGGAAACTCGCTGGCGGCGGGCTCCACGGTCTCAGCCGGAGAGTCCACCGCGGTGCTCAGCCTGTCGCGTGGCGGGGAAATCCGCGTCTGTCCGAAGACCACGGTGTCGGTGAACGCATCCAAAAATTCCCGCGAGATCATGGTCAGCCTGAGCACGGGCGCGCTGGAAACGCACTACCGGCTGGATGCCACGGCCGATTCGGTGATGACTCCCGACTTCCACATCCTATTTCCCGGTCCCGGCGAATTTCACTATGCCATCAGCATTGAGACCAACGGTGATACCTGCGTGCGCGGTTTGAACGGCAACTCTTCTTCCGTAATCGTTTCCGAGTTGCTTGGCGACCGCACGTATCAGGTCAAACCCTACGAGCAGGCAGTGTTTCGAGGCGGGCAAATTGACAAGGTGGACGCCAACGTTCCACTGGAGTGTGGATGTCCGCCGCCGCGTCCGGGCCAATTGCTGGCCGAGGCTTCTCCAGCGGTGCCGCTGCCCAGCCTGCCCGCGAATGCGGAGTTGAGCCAGGGCGCTCCAAGGCCGCCCGCGACCACCGTGCTTGAGGCTGGCGCTACCGCGACCGCGGAGGCAAATCCCGCTCCGGTGCCGCCACCCGCGACCACGCTTTCCTCCGGCCCGGAGACCGCTCCGCCTCCACCAACGCAACCCGGCGATGTGAAGGTAGAAGTAGATGCGCCGATGGTTTTCAACGCCAAGGACCGCAAGTCTGGCGTGACATCACCTCCGGTGCTGCCCACGGACGCTGCCCCGGTCGGACGTTCCACGCCAGCGGGCGCGCGCGTCGAGACCAAGGTGCAACCGCCGCCCAAGGCAAGAAAATCAAAGTCACAGCCAGCGCAAGCAGCACCGGCGGATGCATCCGCGCCGCAACCTCCGCCGGAGAACAAGGGCTTCTTCCACAAAGTGAAGAGTTTCTTCGGGTCGATCTTCAAGTAAGAACAACATTAAGTAAGAACAATATTTCCGCACAAAAAAGCCGCGCCGCCTGGGAAGGCGGCGCGACTGGACAAGACATAGCCCGGATTAAGGCGTGATTTCAAATACGGTGCCGGCAAAGGGCGTGGAGCCACCATAACTGGTCGTGCCGAATAGGTTGCCTGACCCGTCGAATGTCACTCCTGCACTCGGAAAGGCTCCATCGGGGCCGCTGCCCAACGTTCCCGAAAAAGTGTGGAGCAAGGTTTCCCGCCACGTTCCGGTCGAATTTGAAAGCTTGAATACGACCCCGCTGCGGGAACTACCACCTACCGGAGTTGCTCCGTACAGGGCGCCAGAGACATCCAGGACAAGGCCCGCAGTTGGGTGGGCCCCTTTATATCCGCCATCTCCGCCCGGGCCAGGTTGGAAATCGTGGATCGCGGTTTCGGTCCAGCCCCCATGGGTGTTGGGAGACAATTTGTAAACAAGGCCGCAGCCGAAACCGTTACACCCCTTGAGATTGCCGCCGTCTTGCGTGGTGCCGTATAGATTGCCAGAGGCGTCGAAGACCACGCTGCCGAAGGCCCTGCTTCCATCGCTGCCACCGCTGAAGGCGTGGAGCACAGTTTCGATCCATCCGCCCGAAGAAGTCGGGGAGAGTTTATAGACGACGCCACAACCTCCGCCACCGCAGCCTGAGAGGTTTCCGCCCTCGGTAGTCGTACCATAAAGGTTGCCTGCGCCGTCGAAGATCACGCCCCCATAAGGGGCACCGCCGTCACCAATTCCGAGGAAGGAATAGATCACGGTTTCGGTCCATCCCCCGCCGGAGGTGGGAGACAGTTCGAACACAACGCCGCAGCCACTGCCGAAACACGAAGAGAGTGACGCGCCGGCCGCTTGTGCCGTGCCATAGAGATTACCCGCAGCATCCATAATCAGGCCTGCGGTGAGGTTCTGCCCTTCCGCGGTTACGTTGCCGAAGCTGTGGAGCACCGCGAAATTCCATCCGCCCGTTGAAGTCGGAGATAATTCGTACACGACACCACCGACTCCGGCACCACCGACAAAGGTCGTGCCGTAAAGGTTTCCGGCCTTGTCCAGAACCAGGCGTCCTAGCGGGAACTCGCCATCGTTGCCTCCCTTAAACTTATAGAGCACCGTTCTCCTCCACCCGGCGCTGGTCTTAGAGAGCTTGAACACCGTACCGCAGCCTTGACCGCTGCGGCAACTAAGGTCTCCGCCTGCGGTGGTTACTCCGTAAAGGTTTCCGGCAGCATCGAAAATGACATCGGACTCAGACGTTGCGCCATCCGAGTTCGCGAAATCATGAATCACTTTTTCCGCTGCATGCGCGCTGGCGGCCAGACCGGCGAACAAGGTTAGAGTCAGCATCGTACCGATGCCACGAGAAAGTTTGCCTGCGAATTGCTTCTTGTTTGTCATCGAATGGTTCTCCTGGGAGACGAAGGGGCTGTAAGGTTCAGTCGCGATTCAGCAGCGGCGAGGACAAGAGTCGCAGCGTCGCCAACGTCTGCAACCCCGGGGGCGACAAGAAGTTTCCTCTTCCGCGAACAAATTTTCAAGATGCAAGAAGTTGCACTTATGAGGGCTAAGTTCTTGAGATTAGCCCCACTCCGCCTCGCAGGGTTTCCCCGAACCTGCCGCCCATGTAAAATGACGGTTCGGTCTGTGTACGCGGAAACTGTGGCCTGCCTGCCTTCGTCCCGCGAACCTTACAATTTTTCGAGGAGAACCCCGACCCGATGTCGATCCCTGCCACCCAGCTCCGTCCCGGCATGATCATCAAACACAACAACGACCTGCACTCGGTCTTTGCCGTCGAGCACCGCACGCCCGGCAACCTGCGCGCCTTCATCCAGGCCAAGCTGCGCAACCTGCGCACCGGCGCCATGTTCGAGCACCGCTTCCGCTCGCCCGACCCGATCGAGAAGGTCATCGTGGACGAAGTCGAGATGCAGTATCTCTACAGCGATGGCGATAGCTACTACTTCATGGACATTCAAAACTACGAGCAGACCCACCTGACCAAAGAGATTCTGGGCGATTCGGTGGACTATCTGATCCCCAACCTGCAGATCCGCGTGGAGTTCTTCGACGGCAAGGCCGTAGGCATCGAGCTGCCGCAGACGGTGGAAATGACCGTGGTCGAAACCGAACCGGGCATCAAGAGCGCCACCGCCTCCAGCGTGTCGAAGCCTGCCAAGACCGAGACCGGACTGGTGGTGCATGTGCCGCCATTCATCAACGAGGGCGAAAAAATTAAAGTGGATACGGCCGAGGGTGCGTACCTGTCGCGAGCCTAAACCATTACTGATTGATGATTGTTGATTGCTGATTGACCAGCGAAATGCTCTGGAAGCTTGAAGGGGTTTAATTTTTCAATCAGCAATCAGAAATCAATCAATCATCAATCTCCCGAAGCGCATGAGTTCCACCGAACCCAAAACCCGTGCCTGCCGCTTTCTGGTCCGCGGACGTGTCCAAGGTGTCGGGTTCCGCTGGTTTGTCGAGCGCGAGGCGCACATCCTGGGCATCGCCGGGTGGGTACGCAATAACACCGACGGAACCGTGGAAGTGCTGGCTCAGGGAACGAAAGAGCAACTCACTGCGCTCAGATCGCGCTTGCAAGACGGCCCCCGCGCCGCACGGGTGGATGGCGTGCAGGAATCCGAAGCCCAGGCGTTGGACCGCATGACGACATTTCGCATTGAAGGAGCGTGGTAAATGGCCGCTGCCGGCCTCAATTCCGATCAGTTGAAGAAGCTTATCCGCGAAGTCCCGGACTTCCCCAAGAAGGGGATTCTTTTCTACGACATCACCACTCTGCTCAAAGACAAAGTGGGGCTGGCGACACTGGTGGACCAGTTTGCCGAGCATTACATGGGTGAGGACGTGGACCTGGTGTTGGGGATGGAGGCGCGTGGGTTCATTTTTGCCCCGGCACTGGCCTATCGGCTGAATGCAGGCTTTGTGCCGGTGCGCAAGCCGGGCAAGCTTCCCGCCCCGACTGTGAAATACGACTACGCGCTCGAGTACGGCACCAACTCGCTGGAGATCCACAAAGATGCGATCCAAAAAGGGCAGCGCGTCCTGATTGTGGACGATCTGCTGGCGACTGGGGGCACCGCGGAGGCGACGGCAAAACTTGCCGCATCGCTGGGGGCAGAGATTGCCGGGCTGGGCTTTGTGGTGGAGCTGGATTTTCTGAAGGGCCGGGAAAAGTTGAAGGGCTACGAAGTCATGTCGTTGCTGCAATACGACAAATAGGAAAGTGCCCCGGCGCTTCCGCCAGGGCACCGCCACAGAGCGAACTCTCTCAGCGAACCAAACGCGCGATCAGCAGGGCGATTCCAGCCCATACACCCGCGCTCACTGCGGCCATCAACGCCAAACCCAGCACTGCATTCCAATTGAAGCGGCCCGGTGTGCGGCTGCGCTCGATGGACGAGTCATAAACCAGCCACGACCGCAGGAACTTCACGTCTTCGAGATCCGCCACCGGCGAATCCCACTTGGTTCGAATAGGCAGAGAAAACTGCGGCTGCCGAGTGGGGGAAACCCGACCTGTGCTCATATTTCACGCCTCCGATCTAAACCATGCAACTGACAAGCCATTCCCGGGAGAAAACGTGTCTCTACTACTAGGACGCTGATTGTGTGGAAAAGGTGGCACGAATGGAGGGTTTCTCGGCTTCGGGACGCTGACCTTGCACAGGCCAGCCCGCAAAGGGTGGTGCGAATTTGGGAAGGCCGGGGGAAACCTTGTTCCAAATTGCCTCTTTCCAGAGTCTTTAAGCTAGAGCCTTAAGACCTCAAATCCTACTTGGTCTGGCTTGGCTCTCTGTCGGGTGAAGTCTCTATTTGTGAAACAACTAGCTCGGATTCTTTCGACAGATAGCTTTTTCTGCGGAACCAATTTTGCATAGCCTGGGCCAGTTCGTCAAGTCCGACCTTGGTTCCGGCCTCGAGAATTCCGTCTCCCAGGGGCAAAGTATCGTCAAATTCGCTGGCGTTGGTGAAGTTGCGCATTGCGAAATTGTCGAGCCATTTGAGCGGGCACGGCTGCAGTCCGTCCGGCGTGGTGTACTGGACGCGGATTTTGCGGGCGAACATGTTCTGGAGGCTCCGATGCAAGCGCTGGGCAGATGAGAAACATGGTATCAGCCGATTCACTCAGAGGTGCGAAATGGAGATTCTCCGCCCCCGGTGAGTGACCAAAAATTTATCGAAAAGCTCGCGGTTCGCATCAGGGCAACGCCTTCAGCGATGCCGGAAATGCTGCCCAGGCAGTTCCGCCTTCAGGCGCTGCGTACTGAGCCCTAGCAGCGAAGGCCTTTTTTTTGCGACCCGAATTGTCTTGACAGTAAATGCACGGGGTATTACTCTGCCGCTCTCGTAGAACAGGACAAATCTGGGTGTGCTTGCGTGCCGAGCTGCGGGATAATTCTCTTGGGAGGAACTTGCGATGATTAGTCTCTTGTACTCATTGGGCATTGGATTGGTAGCCGGCTGGGCTGCGGGAAAGATCATGGGTGGCGGCGGTTACGGCACGATTATGGACATCCTGCTCGGCATCGCCGGCGGGTTTGTGGGCAGCTTTGTGATTGGCATGCTGGGGATGTCGGCCAACGGCCTGATTCTACGCATTGTCACCGCCATTATCGGCGCGGTGATCCTGGTGGGGATTACCCGGTTGATCAAAAAGGAAGTCTAAGCCGTCCGCTTTCGGACTACTCCGGAAACAAGATTCGGCACGGAACCTGCGGTTCCGTGCCGAATGCTTTTGGTACCGAATCCTGACTATTTCTGCGCCCTCGGTCCGGCGGACTTCACTTCCGCCGGGGCATCGAAGTTCTCGAAATTCTTGGCAAAGCGGTTGCGCAGGTCTTCCGCAGCCTTGTCATAAGCAGCCTTGTCGGACCAGGACTCTCGCGGCCGCAGGACCTTTGAAGGCACACCCGGACAGGTCTTCGGAATGCTGAATCCAAAGGTCGGCTCAATTTCAAAATCAGCGTGGACCAAGTGGCCTTCCACCGCGGCATCCACCATGGCGCGAGTGTAAGGAATGTCCATGCGCTTGCCGACGCCATAAGGCCCGCCCTGCCAGCCGGTATTGACCAGCCAGCATTGTGCATTGTGCTCGCGCAAGCGGCGCCCCAGCATTTCCGCATAAACCTTGGGGGGGAGGGGCAGAAATGGCGAACCAAAACACGTCGAGAAAGTCGCCTGCGGCTCTTTCACTCCGGCTTCCGTGCCAGCCACTTTCGCGGTGTAGCCGGAGAGGAAGTGATACATCGCCTGCTCGGGGCTGAGCTTGGCGATCGGTGGCAGCACGCCGAAGGCGTCGGCGGTCAGAAAGACAACGTTCTTGGGATGTCCGCCGATGCCCGGGATCACGGCGTTGTCAATGAAGTCCACGGGATAGGCGGCGCGGGTGTTTTCCGTTTTGCTGTCGTCGTTGTAGTCAGGCTCGCCGTTGGCGTCGAGGGTGACGTTTTCCAGCACGCATCCAAACCGCAGCGCATTCCATATCTGCGGCTCGTTCTTCTTCGACAGCTTGATGCACTTGGCATAGCATCCACCCTCGAAATTGAACACGCCGTTGGCGCTCCAGCCGTGTTCATCGTCGCCGATCAACTGGCGGGAAGGATCGGCGGACAGCGTGGTTTTTCCGGTCCCCGACAAGCCAAAAAACAGCGCGCTGACGCCGTCGCGGCCAATGTTGGCCGAGCAGTGCATGGGGAACACGTTGCGCTGGGGCAGCAGGTAGTTCATCACGCTGAAGATGGACTTCTTCATTTCGCCGGCATAGGAAGTTCCACCGATCAGCACGGTTTTGCGGGCGAAGTTCAGGACGACGAAGACTTCACTGTTGACGCCGTCGCGCTTGGGATCAACACGAAACTCAGGAGCGGAAATCACCGTGAATTCGGCGTGGTGCTGCTTGAGTTCCGCCGCGGTGGGGCGCAGAAACAATTGCCGCACGAACAGATTGTGCCAGGCGTATTCATTGATCACGCGAATCGGCAGCCGGTAGGCCGGATCGGCGCCGCAGAAAAGGTCCTGCACGAAGAGCTCGCGTCCCTGAAGGTGCTCCATGACGCGGTCGTAGAGCGCGTCGAACTTGTCAGAATCAAAAGGCTGGTTCACTGCGCCCCAGGCGACGTCGCCGCTGGTGAGCGAATCTTTCACCAGGAACTTGTCTTTGGGCGAGCGTCCCGTGCGATTGGTATATCCGACGATGGACCCGTTGGAGGCCAGCCGGGCTTCCCCGCGGCGGATGGAATGTTCGACCAGCGAGGCCGGCGAAAGATTAAAGTGTGTTCGTCCACTGTTGAGCAACTCGCCCACGTCGCTGATATGCATCGTCGTCGCCATAACACTCCCTTTCGGCCTGCAAACCAAACGAACTATTCTCCCTCAAAGGCGGGAGCCATGCCAAGTGCGGGATTCATAACCGGGACGGAAATTTGTACTGACGAGCAATAAACGGAGTGCAATCAACAAGATGAAGCCACAATCCACAGCAGTTTTCTAGACTGGTTGCTCCGCGGCTTGCAGCTCTTTCACCGCTGCCTCAAGGTGCGCCAGCGTCTCAGGGACGGTGAGCGAGAACATTTCGCAACCGGCGCCTTCGCCAGATTCCAGCGCCGTCTTCAGATAGTGTCCGGCGATCTGGATGGCGAGCTTGTCGGTGATGGAGCGACCGGTGCGCGTCTTGTATTCAACCCAGGCGGGATGCGGCAGCGCGACGCAAGTCGGCCGTCCGTCCACGGTGAATTTGAAGTCCACCGCGTCGGCGTGGCGCGTGGCAATGGCCACAATCATGGCCTTGTACTGGCAATGGACCTGGCGCTTGGTCCAGCGGTCGGTGGTGGTGAAGTCGTCAAACATACAAGCATGATATCGCGCTGGCAGGCGCGGGGCAAACCGGGGTCCGCTCTCCTTCGTGTTACCTCGTGTCCTTCGTGGTTGACCGATTTTCCCAACGATCCGAGGAGAAATATAGCCGCGTCGTTCGGGTAACATGAAGCGTGACTCCTCGGGCCCAGAAGAAAACTCCTCGCAAGAATCCGAAGCAGCTGTTGCTCGCCTCGAACCTCAGTCAAATTTTATGGCTGGCGCACGGCTTCTCCACCCGCCAGGGCGGAGTGTCTCGCACCTACGGCAAGGGTGACCTCAACCTCGGCTATACCAGGGACGACTCGCGCGCCCACGTGGATAAAAACCGGGCCATCTTTTTGAAGTCGCTGAACTGCGCGAAGATGCCGCTCATCACGCTGCGGCAGGTGCATTCCGACGTGATCTGGAGGGTGGATGGCCCGCACGATGAACCGCTGGCCGGCGATGGCTTGATCACCGCGACTCCGGGCCTGCTGCTGGCAATCCAGACGGCGGACTGCCTGCCCATCATTCTTGTGGACCGCAAACGCCGCGCCGTGGGCGTGTTTCACGCAGGATGGCGCGGCACGGTAAAGCGCATTGTAGAAAAAGGCGTGGGTTTCATGCAGTTGCACTTCGGCAGTCGGCCCAGCGACATGATCGCAGCCATCGGCCCGGGCATTCATGGCTGCTGCTACGAAATTGGTGAGGAAGTGCGCACGAAGTTCGAATCGCAGTTTGGCTATGCTGCCGAGCTGTTTCGCGAATCCGCCAACTCCGATTCCGTGCGCGAGAAATATCCCATGCTGTTTTTGACCGCACGCGCGCCCGGCCACAGCTACGGCCTGTTGCCAAAGAAAATCTTTCTCGATCTGGTGGAGGCCAACCGCCGTCAATTGATCGCCGCCGGAGTGCGCGCGAAAAACATTGAGTCCAGCCCGCTGTGCACGAACTGCCATCCTGAGCTGCTATTTTCTTTTCGCGCCGAAAAAGGCAAGACGGGGAGGATGATGGCAGTGGCGGGAATCAATCGATAGCTCACTACGGAGCCATCACAGGGGTTTCCCATCCGTCGTACTCGCCGTCGTGCTGTTGCGCGAGACGCAGGAGAGTGATGACAGTAGAATCGATTGCGGTCTGGTCGATCGGTTGCGTGCAAGCGACAATCGTGCCGAATGAGCCTTCCTTGTTCATAGGCGAATCAGCAACGATTTTAAATCCGGCCGCAGCGGCGGCTTCGTTGAAGGACGCGAATCCTTCTGCGGTACGGAAATATATCCAGTGCCGTACTTCACGCGCCGTTTTAAGATCGTCGCCTTTCTTGACGAGCAGATCGAGCAAATCGCCGTTCTTGATGCGCTGAAGGTCTTCGCTCGAAGGAAACAACACGGTCAGATATTGCGTCCACAGGCGGTCAATTTTGCTGCCGAACCAGAACTTGTACCCATCGAACGCCAATAGTGCAGTCCTGACGGCTTTTTCAAGGTGTTCTTCGGTCTCGCCATAAAAGTAAAATTCGCGATGCCCTTGTGTAGTAATTCGCCCGCAAGGAACAGCGCGACATTCGCTGGCTGCCTGCGCGTTGAGGGCATCTTCGATCCTGTAGAGCGTAGGTGCTTCTTTACCGTCCGACAGGCCGTCGGGCCGGGGCGATTGGAAGTAAACCCAGACCCACAGCAGGCAAGGCTTCGATGGAATGGGTGCTGTAGCGTGAAGGCCAAGGTCTACAAGAATTGACGCAATCTTGCCGTTAACGTTGCAAAGGTACGGCCTCCATTCGCTCCAATCTACGGGCATTGCAAAATCCTAGCATCTACACGCACCCGGAACGGCCAATACGGCACCGACTTCGTCTGTACGAGCATTTCCCTTCCAGCGCGGAGCACGGCAAGGCAGCGAGGATGATGGCAGTGGCGGGAGTTCGGAACGCAGCATCAATCCCGCCACAGCCATCGTAAGTTTGATCTATCAGTTCACGGTAAAAGTTGCGGCGCTCACCGTTGAACCGCCTGGTGTGGTGACCGCGATCGGCCCGGTGACTGCGCCGGTCGGAACGGTCGCCGTGATCTGCGTGCTGGAGTCCACCGTGAACACAGTAGCGGCCACGCCTCCAAACGTAACTTTCGTTGCGCCCGTCAAACCAGTCCCTGTGATGGTCACGGCGGTTCCCACCGGACCGCTCGCCGGCGTGAACGTGACGCTCGCAGGCCTTACCAGAAACTTGCGGTTGCTGGTGAGGGTGGCGGTTCCGGTGACAACCGTGACTGTCCCCGACGTAGCAGCGGCGGGAACGACCGCAGTGATGTAGGTTCCTGAGACGGCGGTGAACGTCGCCGGCGTTCCGTTGAACGATACGGAAGTGGTGCTGCTCAGGCCTTGGCCAAGGATGTCAATGGTTGCGCCAACCTTGCCGTAGTAAGGGAGCAACTCCACGAACTGCCGTGCACCCGCCGCCAGGCTAAATACCGTGCCGTCGTTTTTCGTCCCGCCGCCGGTGGTCGCACCGAAGAAGGTTCCGTTGGTGTGTTGCACCAGTCCGTAGGGGCCAGCGCCATCGTTACCAGTGCCGGAACCGGTGAACTCATGCAGCGTGGTCAGCTTGCCGGCGGCGGTAATGTCAAAAATCGTGCCGCAGCCGAATACGCAGGTCGAGGCCAAACCGCCCTGAAACGCTGTGCCGTAAAAAATCCCGTTGCTTGCCAAAACCAAGCCAGCTTCAGGGAGCGCACCCAGGGGAGCGGTTGTGTAATCGAAGCTCAGGAGCGTGGTTAGTTTGCCTCCCGTGGTGATCTCGTAGACGGTGCCATCGCCAAATGCGCCGCCTGCGCTGGTGGTGCCGTAAAGACTCCCGTTGCTGCCTTGTACCAGGTTTCCATACGGAAAGGCGCCGTCGGTGCAATTCTTGAGCGTGCAAAAATTGTAAAGAATGGTGACCGTGCCACTCGGGGTCATCTTGAACACATTGCCGTCGTTGTATCCGCTGCGCCCGGTGATGACGGAATAAAAATTTCCGTCGCTGCCTTGCACCAGCGGGTTCGAGGGATCGCCGTAGTCCAGGCAGGTGCCGGTGCAAAAACTGTGCAGCACGGTCAGCTTTCCGCCCAGCGTGAGTTTGAAGGCGACGCCGCCGCCATGGCAGCCTCCGCAACCGCCGCTTCCTCCCAGCACCGTCAATCCATACAAGTTGCCGTCCGTACCCTGGACCACGGGAGACTGCGGATCGCGGCCGTCAGTGCAGCCAAACGCCTCGCAGAAGCTATAAACCGTGCTCACCACGCCGGCAGGAGTGACCTTGAAAACCTCACCATAGCCGATCTTGCCTCCACCGGAAGTGGTTCCGTAAAGATTTCCATCAGTGGCCAGAATCATGCCCGCAGCCGGGTAGGAGCCGTCGGCGCAACTGGCGGCCGAGCAGAAGCTGTATATCGTCGTCAGAACCCCGGCAGGGGTCATCTTGAAGACGGTGCCGCAGCCAACTTGCTTCGGATTGCAGGCGAGGTTGGCGCCGCCGAACTCCGTCGTTCCATAGAGGTTGCCGTCAAGGCCTTGCACCAGCGCCATGCCAAGCGGAGTCAGTCCGTTGGTTACGTCAAAGCTGTCCAGACTCTTGAACGAGACGGCCGGCGGCTGAGCCTGGTCGTCATAGCCCTGGGCCTGAAGCGCGGCGACGCCCGCCAGACTGAAGCCCGCCAAAATTAAGAGGACCATTACAGCCAGATGTTGTTGCAGCTTACGGTTGCTGTTCATCGTCATTGGAAAACCTCTCTTTGGATGAGACTCTGGATGTCCGCCGATTCACCGGCTGCGCCGCGGAAGATACTCACAAAAGGGGGCTGTAAGGGGATGTTTGGGGCCGCGAACGCAATAACTATGCATCAGTTGGCGGTTGGAAGTCCAGAAAATTTACAAACATTGCGCGAATGCAGGCTGGATGCTGCAAGTTCTTGCATCCTCAGAATTGGCGCGGCGGCCGGAGCTTACCGCCCTGAAGCTGGCATGAGCGATGACCGCAGTTATAATTGCCGCTAATCATGGCTCTGGCCCCCGGCACGAAACTCGGCCCTTACGAAATCCAGTCTCCGCTGGGCGCGGGAGGCATGGGCGAAGTGTATCGCGCTCTCGACACGCGCCTGGACCGTACGGTGGCGGTCAAAGTCTTGGCCTCTCATCTGTCATCGTCGCCGGAGTTGAAGCAGCGCATGGAGCGCGAGGCCCGCGCCATTTCTTCGCTGAACCATCCCCACATTTGTCAGCTCTACGATATCGGATCGCAAGACGGCGCCGACTTTCTGGTGATGGAGTTTCTGGAAGGCGAGACTCTCGCCGACAGACTGCGCAAGAGCGCGATGCCGTTGAACGAAGTCTACAAAATCGGCATTGCGGTGGCCGAGGCATTGGCTGTCGCGCACCGCACCGGCATTGCGCATCGCGACCTGAAGCCGGGGAACATTATGCTCACCCAGGCGGGCGCGAAGCTGATGGACTTTGGCCTGGCCAAGCCACTGAGCCCGCAGAAAACGGCCAGCGGGTCAGGCAGCGCGCCTTCCTTCACCGCGGCGGCGACGTTGAGCGGAGCGAGTCCGCTCAGTCCACTGACCTCAGCGGGCAGCATCATCGGCACAATTCAGTACATGTCGCCGGAACAGATTGAAGGCAAAGAAGCGGACGCGCGTTCCGACATTTTTGCGTTCGGCGCCGTGCTCTATGAGATGACCACTGGAAAGCGGCCGTTCGCGGGTAAGAGCCAAATCTCGCTGGCGTCCGCCATCCTGGAGAACGAACCGGAACCGGTCAGCGCCGCCAAGCCTCTTACTCCCGCTGTCTTTGAGCATGTCATCACTACGTGCCTGCAGAAGGACCCCGAGCAACGCTTCCTGGCCGCGCACGACATCAAGCTGGAGCTGCAATGGATTGCGTCGGGCAAGTCCGCGCCCGGGGCAGCAGAATCTGCGCCAGTTGCCGCACCCAGCCGCACACCCTGGTTTGCCGCAGTCGCCGCCGCAATTCTTCTGGGAGCGCTCGGGGGATTTTTTCTTCACCGTCCCGCCCCGTCAGCGCCCAGTATTCGCACCGTCATCAACCCACCCCCGGGCGGGCACTTCCGGCTGACCGACGATGCCGCGGGTCCACCCGTACTTTCTCCAGACGGCGCGTTTCTGGCCTTCACCGCCACCGGCAGCGATGGCAAGACCTCCATCTGGCTCCGTCCCATGAATTCCACCGAGGCCCGCGCGTTGCCCGACACCAGTGACGCCATCTTTCCCTTCTGGTCGCCAGACAGTCGTTCCATCGGCTATTTCGCTGGCAACAAGTTGAAGACGATCGAGATCAACGGCAGCGCGGCGCAAATCATTTGTGACGTCACGCTGGGACGCGGCGGAGCCTGGGGACCCGGTGGCGTGATTGTGTTCTCTCCATTTCCCACGGCTGCCTTGTCGCAGGTGAGCGCGAGCGGAGGCGCTGCCGCGCCGCTCACCAAGCTGGATGCCTCCCTGCATACCTCCCATCGCTGGCCGTTTTTCCTGCCCGACGGCAAGCATTTTCTCTACTTCGCCATGCATCACGACCCCTCCAAGTCGTCCAACAACGCCGTCTACTACGCCTCGCTCGATGGCCGCGAAAGTCGTCTTCTGATCCACGCCCAGACCAACGCCATTTATGCCGCCGGGTTTCTTCTGTTCGGCCGCGGCGACCAGTTGATGGCGCAGCCCTTCGACCCCGCCAAAGGCGCGTTGAGCGGCGAACCGCAGGCTGTCTCTTCCGGCGTGTTGAACGACGTCACCACCTGGCACCTGGGCGCTTCTGCTTCCGACAGCGGAGTGCTGGCCTTCGGCAATGGCACTTCCGGCAACGTGCAACTGGTCTGGATGGACCGCAGCGGCAAACAGACCGACATCGCCGCCGACAATTTGAAAAACTTGCAATATGCCCGTCTGTCGCCGCAGGGCGACCGCGTTGCCCTCATGCTCGATTCCGGCATCAATGACGTCTGGACGCTCGATCTGAAGCGTGGCGTCCGCACCCGGCTCACCTTCGGCCCGGTCGCCAACAGTTATCCTGTCTGGTCGCCGGATGGCAAGTGGGTCGCCTACGCCTCGTTGCGGTCTGCAACCTCCAGCATCTACCGCAAGCCTGCCGACGGCAGTGGGGCCGAAGAGATGCTCATTTCGGATCCCGATGCCGTTGGGTTTATGAAACCCAGTGACTGGTCGCGCGATGGCAAAACTCTCTTCTATTCAACCGGCCTGCTCACCGGCGATCAAGTGATCTGGGTGTTGCCGCTGGACGGAGACCGAAAACCTCACACGGTGATGGCGCATGCGACCGACGGGGCGCTCTCCCCCAATGGCCGTTGGCTCGCCTATACCGCGTTCGGAGGACAGTCGGAAGTCTTTGTGGTGGCCTACGGCGGCGGCCAGGGCAAGTGGCAGATCTCCTCCAATGGCGGGCAGTTGCCGCACTGGAGTCAGGACGGCAAAGAGCTTTACTACTTTGACCTCGCGCAATCCATCCAGGCGATCCCGGTCAAAGAGGCCGGCGGAGCTCTGGAATTCGGCAGTGCCCAGACGCTGGTCAGCCAGTGGACCATCCTGAGTACACCTTTTTACAGCGTCGCACCCGACAGCAAGAAACTGCTGATGGAGCGCGTCTCGCAGCAGGTCAGCCAGCCGATCACGGTGGTGACGAACTTCGCGGCGGGGTTGAAGAAGTAGTGGTTTCAACCCTTTCACCACAGAGTCACAGAGGCACAGGGAAAAACTAAGAATTGAAAAATCGGCACGGTGAAGGTTTTCTCCAAGTAGTTGGAGTTCTCTGTGTCCCCTGTGACTCTGTGGTGGAATTTGTACTTCCCGGAAATCGTGAAAACAGGACTCACTGCCGCCGTCATTGCTCTGGGGTTGATGCTGTTGGCTGCGCCTGCCGTCGCGCAGGTTCGCGTCAACCCGATCGATAGGATTTTTGCTCCGCTTAAGTCCGACAAAGCGCCCGGAGTGGCGGTGGAAGTCATCCACCACGGACATGTGATCTTCCAGCGCGGTTATGGTGTGGCCGATCTGCGGACCCACGAGCACATCACTCCGCAGACCAATTTTCGTCTCGCCTCCTGCACCAAACAGTTCACCGCGATGGCCATCATGCTGCTGGTTCACGATGGCAAACTGCATTACGACGAGCGCTTGACCGATGTCTTCCCGGAGTTTCCCGCGTATGGCAGGGCCATCACCATCCGCCACCTGCTGAACCACACCTCCGGATTGAAAGACTACGAGGACCTGATGCCCGCGCAATATCCGAAAACGCGGGATGAAAAAATCCCACAGATTCATGAGGCCGGCGTGCTGAAGCTGTTGGCGCAGCAGACCGCGACAGATTTTCCTCCGGGATCGAAATGGCGATACAGCAATTCTGGCTATGTCGTGCTGGGTATGGTGGTGGCGAAGGTCTCAGGCGAACCGTTTGGCCGGTTTCTCGAAGAGCGCATCTTTGCGCCCCTGGAAATGAAGGAGACGGTTTTGTACGAAAGAGGCAAAAACCACGTCGCGCAGCGCGCCTATGGACACACGCTGAAGCGTGGCAGATGGATGCAGACTGACCAGAGTTCGACCTCAGCCACTCAGGGCGATGGTGGAATTTATTCGTCTGTGGATGATCTGGCGAAGTGGGATGCGGCGCTTACTAGCTTCAAGGTCTTACCCGAGAATGAAATGCGCGAGGCTTGGATCCCGGTGAATGCTCCCGCGGATGGCAGCGAGGCGATGCAAAGCGGGCAGAACGCGGTGAGTTATGGGTTTGGATGGTTTCTCGATCCTTATCGCGGCCACAAGCGCATGTGGCATTACGGGGAGACCATGGGGTTTCGCACCACCATCCAACGCTTTCCCGAGGATGAACTTACGGTAATTGTGCTGGCCAACCGCGCAGACGTGGATGCCGCTGGTTTGGCCCTGAAGGTGGCCGATCTTTATCTGGATCTGGATCTGGACGTCTCTGGAAAACCGAAGGCCGGTCGCTAAGCCGGATTTGCAGGTTGCACGACCGCGGGCGGTGTCGCCGCCGGGGCCGGCGTGGCGCTCCCCGTGTTCACCGAATCGCGTAACTCTTTGCTGGGCTTGAAGAAAGGGATGGTTTTCGATGGCACATCCACGCGCTCGCCGGTCTTTGGATTACGGCCAACTCGCGGTTTGCGCTGACGGGTGCGGAAGCTGCCAAAGCCGCGGATCTCGATCTTGTCGCCCGCGCGCAATGAGCGCACGATGCTGTCAAAGACGGTCTCGACGATCATCTCGCTGTCTTTGCGCGTAAGTTCCGCTAAACGCGAGACTTCCTCGATTAAATCGGCTTTCGTCATGTTTGGCGTGGTGGCCGACACGTTGTGCCTCCGGGGACGGACTCAACTTGCCTTAACCTTCTCAAATTTCAGGAGTTAATGCAAGTTCATGGGAAGGAACGGGGGGCTGAAACCGTCAACACCCATCGGTGGGTTGAAGACTGGCCGAAGCTCACAAGCGGCCCCTGTGCGAGTCTAAGGCAGGGATTTTCACCAACCAATCGGAGCCCTCATGGCGAGTGTGCGTCAAATCGCGATGTTCTTCCTACTGGGCGGAGCAGTGTGCACCGCCCAGCACTCTGCTAAACCCGTTCCAATGACCGCCACAACGGAAGCGCAGCTGGCAAGGAACATTCCCGAATTGATGGAGAAGGCTGGCGTCCCGGGCCTTTCCATTGCTGTAATCCGCAGCGGGAAGACGGTGTGGACGCAGAGTTTTGGTGTCCGAAATGAAGAAACGAAGAAGCCGGTGGTTCAGAACACAATGTTCAACGTGGGCTCACTGAGCAAGCCGGTGTTCGCTTATGGCGTGCTCAAACTGGTGGACGCGGGCAAGCTGAAACTCGACGAACCCCTGTCACCGTATCTCTCGAAGGAATTCACCGTGGACGACCCGCGGTTCAGCCAGATTACCCCGCGTTTTGTTTTGAGTCATCGCCAGGATTCCCCAATTGGCCGGGCGACGGTAAGCCGCTGGCCATTCACTTTACTCCCGGAGAACGGTTCAGCTATTCCGGGGCCGGCATGGTGCTCTTGCAGAAAGCCGTGGAGAAAATCACTGGCAAGCCGCTCAACGACTACATGCAGGAGGTAGTATTTGGCCCGCTTGGCATGAAGCACAGCAGCTATGTGTGGAATCCGACGTTCGCGAATGAGGTCGCTATTGGACACGATGTGGGCGGGGCTCCGGTGGATTTGTTCAAGGCAGAACACGCCAACGCCGCCGCCAGTCTTGAAACCACCGCTGAAGACTATGCGATTTTTCTGGATGCTGTTCTGCAGAAAAAAGGGTTGCAGCCGGCCACGCTGCGGGAAATGGAGACCTCGCAGATTGCCGTGGACACCGCCTGCTCGAACTGCGTGGAGGGTACGCCCTCCGGCAGGTTGTCTACCGCCATCTTCTGGGGGCTCGGATTTGGCATCGAGAAGACCTCGGACGGCGAGTCGCTGTGGCACTGGGGCGACAACGGCGTGTTCAAAGCATTTTTTGTGGTGCGGCCGGCGAGCAAAGCTGGAGTGGTATACATGACCAACAGCGAAAGTGGTCTCTCGATTGGCCGGCAGATTTTGGCGCTAACGCTGGGCGGCGAGCAGCCGGCGTTTGAATGGCTCAAGTACGACAACTACGACTCTCCCGGACTGTCTTTCACGCGGGCCGCGTTGGAGAAAGGCGCGGCTGCGGCACTTGAGCAATTTTCCAGAGAGCTGGCAAGTGGAGCCATCCCGGAAGGAACCGTGAATCAGGTGGGATATAGCCTGATGGGACGCAAGAAGATCGGGGATTCCATCTTGATGTTCCGGAAAAACGCTGATCTCCATTCCGACTCCTGGAATGCCTACGACAGCCTGGGCGAAGCGTACATGAAAAACGGCGATAATGAGTTAGCAGTGAAGAACTATCGGAAATCCGTCGAGCTGAAGCCGACAAGCGAAAGTGGCCTGGCGGCACTGAAGAAACTGGGAGCGGAGTAGGGCCTTACTTCCAGAGATAGTAAAACCCAACCTGCTGCTCCAGCAGTTTTTCGCGGCCCGGGAACCACTGGGCCACGTCTCCGGTGAGGAGATCGAGAACGGTCCTATGGTCTTTGTCGGGACGCACCAGCGTGGGTTCGCCCTTGATTCCAACCGACTTGGCGGTTTCCGCAACCACGGTTTCAAAGTCCGCAGTCTCATCAATCAGCTTCATTTGCAGCGCCTGCTCGCCGGTCCAAACCTTGCCGTTGGCGATGGCCTTGATGTCGTCGTATTTCTCGCCGCGGCCGTCGGCCACCGCCTTGATGAACTGGCTGAACATGTTGTTGATCAGGTCCTGCATGTAGGCCTGCTCGGCGGGCGTGAGGTCGCGGGCGGGGTTGCCGGTGTCTTTGAATTCGCCGGTCTTGAGCACCACATCCTTGAGTTTAGCCCACTTCAACAGGTCGCCGTAGTTGACCCACTGGGCGATCACGCCGATGGATCCCACGATGCTGCCGTGGTTGGCGTAGATTTTGTTCGATCCGGCGGCGATGTAGTAAGCACCGCTGGCGCCGACGGTCTCGATGGAAACCACTACGCGCTTTTTCTTTTCGTCCTTGATGCGCTTGACTTCGCGATAAATTTCCTCGGACGCGGCCACGCCGCCGCCGGGCGAGTTCACGTGCAGAATGATGGCTTTAATCGAGGAGTCGTCGGCAAACTTCTTCAACTGCCCGACCACCGGCTGCGGTGAGAGGATCACACCGTCGAGGTCCACTACGCCAATGCGGTCGCCGAAGCCGTCGAAGCCGGACTGGTTGGTCCCGGAATGCATGGTGAGATACACCAGCGTGAACACGGCGAGGACAAACAGAAAAAAAGCCCCACCGCCAATGAGGACCCAAAGCAGGGTTCGGGAACGCGGCTCAGACATGAAGCCAGTGTAGCACCGGCGCGGAAGGGGAGTTGGGACGACGCTCGCGCAGGCTGGAGCGCCGCGCGAGTAGGGCAAGTTGAACACCTTTCGCGGTGAAATCGGCGTTGCGTCATCCCGAAGTCCCGCGTTTTCACCAGCGGGACGAGGGATCTCCTCAATCCTCTTGCCGAGTGGGGGGTGGAGTGCACCGCGTCCGAAGCGCCCTCGCAAGGCTGAGTTCGGCGTATTCTGTGATATAGTCCTCAGCCATAGCCGCGCGTGGCTATGTCCGCGCTGCTGAAGAACTCAGGGGGAAATGATGAAAAAAATAATTTTGGCGGTATTGTTTCTGGCGGTGGTGGGGACGGTCTGTTTGTCGGCGCAGGACGCGGTGGATTCCGCAGCGTGGGGCGCGCAGGCGGCGAAATATTGCGAACATCACGGCGGCGCGGTTGAATTCCGTGAGCCGTATTTCAACACCAATGGCGGGGTCCCCTTGCAACTGGCCGGATGGCGCTACTTCTGCCAGTTCACCTCGAAGGCGGACGGATCGCGTATCCACATTCTGCTTTCAACCCTCTACACAGACCAGCCGACTCTGGCTGCGTCTGCTTATTACTTCAAGCCGGCGTTCAATAGCACGGGTTGCAACGGAAACCCGGCGTCGTGTTACTGCTCGCAACTGGGCGGCTCAGACCTGTTTGGCGGAATTAACCTGGCTGGCGGCGCGTGGGTCACCAAAGACCCCAACAACGTGGACCAGCAACTGGAAGCCTGCATTTTCCCGGACATGTCCACCATTGACTCGTGGGGGCTGACCTACAATCAGGCGAATATTATCCGCGGGAAAGATTTGACCAAAGTGCTGCGCTTCAAACCGGCGGCCAATGCGGTCTCGCCGTGGGCGAAGAAGTAGATTCCGCGAAGGGCTTTTAACCACAGGACACGAAGTTTCACGAAGAAAACTCTAGAATTAAGCCTTAGCTCTGTCATTCCGAGCTCCTTCGTGCTCCTTCGTGTCCTTCGTGGTTAAAGAATTGTTGGTCACGATTGCAGCCCGCCGGGGCTGCTTTTTATTAGGTGCCGACAATTACGCGCAGGGCGGCACGCTCGATGGCAATTTCGACCGGGGTGCGGCAGACGAACTCTCCGTCGGCATAAACATCGAGCGGAGTCTCCGGCTCGATCCTTACGGCGCTGGCCTGGAAGTAATCCACCTCGCGAATACCGAGATGGCGGCCGAAATACACCGTCGGAAACAAACAGAGCAACTTGAACAAGTTGATGCTGGTGATGATGCAGCCGTCGAGCAGGCCGTCGTACATGTGCGCGCGCGGGGCGATCTTCATGCCGCCGCCGTAATACGGAGTGTTGGCGAAGGCGGCGAGCAAGGCCGGCTGGTGGCTGCGGGCGGTCCATGTGTTTTCGGCGGCAGTCTGAATTTTCGTCCGCACCGGGACAAACTGAAAAAGCGCCGGAGCCAGCGCGAGGGCGTATCCTCCGTGGCCGCGCAGCCAGCGGGGCATCGCGTTGGCGCGGCGGGCGGCTTCGGCGTCGAGACCAATGCCGGCGACGCAGCAGAAGTACCGAGTACCGAGTCGCGAGTTGGCATTGGCTGCGGATGGTCCGGCCCCGTCACCTTCGGCTTCCAGTGGGACGATGAGTCCCAAATCAATTTCGCGCACGTTTTCCTGTACGTTGGTGCGGGCGTTGGGCGGGCTGGCGCAGAATGCGCGCCACGCGTGGAGTGAGTCGTGCACGGTGCGCAGCCCGAGCGAGCGGGCGAAGTCGTTGCCGCTGCCGGAAGGCACCACCAGCACTGGCCTTCCTAGCGTGACGAGCTGGCTCAAGTGACGATGAATGGTGCCGTCGCCACCGACGATCAGGATGACGTCGGCATCGTTACTGGGAGCGGGCGAGCCGCTCTGCCACGTGATGCCTGGCGTGGTCTGAAATGGCTTGAGGTCGCGAGCAGAACGTCCCGGCCCGAAAATAACGGCAGCGCGCATGTGCGCGGTCGAGAGTAACAGACTCGGTGGATATCAAGACAACTCACGTGGGGACAGCCGCCCTCGGCTGTCCGGCGGAGCGAAGCTCCGCAAGTCTTGAATAGCCCGGCATTCTCGGGATGCTGTCTTCTTGACAGTCTTAATTCTTCCACCATGACAAAGAGCGGCCGAACTGGCGCTCGCCGGACAGCCGGGGGCGGCTGTCCCCACGTGGTCACCGCTATTACCCCGGAGCATAGGGATTCACAAACGGCTTCTTCCACAGCCACGGATAGTCTGTGCATTCTTGGACCAGCGCCCGCGCGGACAGGGTTCTCCCTCAGGTAGATGATCTTCGCGTCGAGATTCTCGGACGAGCGCAAAATGTGATCAAACGATTCAGCCTGCCAGAGCCGTCCGCGGCGGCCTAGCATTTTATTTACTTTGTGGACGGAAGCGCCTTTGATGGCATCCATGATTTCCGCAAGTGAATAGATCTCCATCGCCTGCTGATTAACCAGTGGCGTGAATATCATGTGAACATGATCTGGCATCACAACGGCGATTCTCAGATCAAACTTCTTTCCGTTGTCGTGCAGGCAGGATTCGAGCACGATGGAGCGTGCTCGCTCAGGAAGAACCCAACGTCGATCGGTACAGAATGTTATGAAATGTTGCTTGTCGTCGCACTGAAGATGCGGAAGTTGTCGGCGGTAAAAAGCCTGCGGCATAAGGTTTTATGTGGGGACAGCCCCCGGCTGTCCGGCGGAGCTAAGCTCCGCAGTCTCGAAGTTTAGTAGGAGACTGGCTGGAATGGCCTGGGTGAGCTTCACTTTACTTGCTGCAAACTCCAGATCGGGAAATTAAGAGAGGAATCAAAAGCGAGCGAGCTTGCGCTCGCCGGACAGCCGAGGGCGGCTGTCCCCACATGGTCATTGTCAAGGATGGCACCCAACCAACGATTTATGTGTCGATCAGTGCGATCTTGATTTTTTTGCCCACTCGGATGATCAGCTTGGTGGGCATGCCGTGAAACACAATGGGCAGGTGGGGAGATGTCCAGACCTCTCCTTTCAATCCTTGCGGTCGTATGAGTTCCACGGAAGAGGCCTTGAGTTTTCTACCTGCATCAGTTGTTGAATCTGCAAGACCACAAGCAACCAGCAACCGATCGAGCCGTGTCCATAGATACCTGTCGGTGCCTGGAGCGGGAGCATCAGACGGTCGTATTTTGTCATATGGAACCCGTACTTGCTCAATGTCATTTGGCAGATTTTCAGCCAAGAGTTCTCTGTGGTGAAGCTTATCCCAATCTCCTGCAGCCTTTGTTGCTGCATCTGGGGAATGGAAATCGCTCACGATCTTATGAGCCAATTCTTTCTTAGAAACCATTGGGTTGTCGCCGTGCTCAATCAGCAGTTTGCGGTTCTCGATCCATTGCACAGAAAAATCCGTCACCAGTTCGTAATACCTCCACATCATTTCGTCCGAGATGCTCATGATCTTGCCGTACATCTCGAGCGGCGGTTCGTGGATGCCGATGGCGTTGCCGAGCGATTTCGACATCTTCTGCACGCCGTCGAGACCTTCGAGAATCGGCACCGTCAACACCACCTGCGAGGGCTGGCCGTAGGCGCGCTGCAGTTCGCGGCCGACCAGCAAGTTGAATTTCTGGTCGGTGCCGCCGAGTTCAACATCGGCTTCGAGAGCGACCGAGTCATACCCTTGCGCGAGCGGATAGAGCAGTTCGTGCATCGAAATCGGCTTCTCTTCCGCGAAGCGCTTGTGAAAGTCTTCGCGCTCGAGCATCTGCGAGACCGTGTATTTGGCGGTCAGGCGGATGAAGTCCTCGGCGCTGAATTTCGAGAACCAGCGTGAGTTGAAATCCACGACCGTTTTGACCGGGTCAAGAACCTTGAACACCTGCGCTTTGTAGGTTTCGGCGTTGGCGGCGATCTGTTCGCTGGTAAGCGGCGGCCGGGTGACGGAGCGGCCGGTCGGGTCCCCGATCATGCCAGTAAAGTCGCCGATCAGGAAGATGACGGTGTGGCCAAGGTCCTGAAAATGCTTGAGCTTGCGCAGCAGCACCGTGTGGCCGAGATGAAGATCGGGCGCAGTGGGATCGAAGCCGGCCTTCACCCGCAGCGGCTTGCCGGTGGCGCGCGATTTCTCCAGCTTGGCGCGGAGCTCGGACTCCTTGACGATTTCCGCCGCGCCTTTTTTGAGATACGTGAGTTGCTCGTCAACGGGGAGGAAGGTGGGCATGCAGAGGCAATTATAGCGGGACTGGAGAGATTGACGAATTTGCGAATTTACGGAATGACGGATTGAAGGGCACGTGCTTTCGCGGTTGGTCGCAAGGTAGTTCCGGGGCCCTCAATTCGTAAATTCTAAAATCCCGCAATCCACAAATTAAGAAAGTGTCAACTTGCGGGCCGGCGAATTTGAGGTTAGGCCTTTGGCCTTCAACTGCGAGGCGACGAAGATTGCCAGCAGTTCATTGGCTTCGCGCTGAGATCGGCAAGCCGCGGCAAAGGTACGATGGAAGACTCGACCAACAACTCCAGCCAAAACACAGTCTCGTCAATTTCTTCCACCACAATGCCGAGCCGAGCGACGAACTCAGCTTTCGACCGGGAACCGCACGCCGCACGGTAGTTCGCGGCGACCGACGTCCCCGAGCGCAGCAATTGTTTCCCCAAAGTGCGTGCGTCTTCCCTTCGTGGCAAGGATTGGAATAGATTCACGATGCGTACCGCGAACGCCTTTGTTCGCAGTTTGAGTTCGTTTGGCTTCAAGGAAGTCTCGAGAGCCGTCAATTCGTAAATTTGAAAGTCCGGCAATCCGAAAATATCAGGAGGCCCGCTATTTCGCTGTGACGCTCGTCACCAGCCGGCGATCATAAAGGTGGAAATCTCCTCGAAGCACAAGATTGATCGCCTCGGTATACGCAACGTGCTCCTGCTTCAAAATCCGCGCCGCCAGCGTGTGCTCATCGTCGCTATCGAGCACCGGGACGGTTTTCTGCAGGAGGATCGCGCCATGGTCGAGCTGTTCGTCCACAAAATGGACCGTGCAGCCGGAGACTTTCACGCCATAGTCGAAGGCTTGTTTCTGCGCGTCGAGGCCGGGGAACGCCGGCAACAGCGACGGATGGATGTTGAGAATGCGACGGGGAAACTGCTGCACAAACCACGGTGAGAGCAGGCGCATGTATCCGGCAAGGCAGACCAGGTCAACCTTGTGCTCGTGCAGAGCGGCGACCACTTCGCGGTCGTGGTCTTCGCGGAGTTTACCTTTTGATGGAATCACGAGTGCATGCAGCCCGCGCTGGCGGGCGGTGGCGATGCCCGGCGCGTCTTTATTTGAAATCACGACAACGATGCGCGCGTCCGGAATACGGCCCGCGTCCATGCTGTCAGCAATGGCGACAAAGTTGGAGCCGCGTCCGGAGAGGAGGATGGCCAGGGATTTCATGGGAATCTTCAGATGATAATTCAGACCGACACTCGTGGATTGTCGGACTTACAAATTCGCGAATTTGCAAATTGAAATTCGTAAATCCGAAAATCCGCCAATTCGTAAGTGCGAGAGCGGCCACTAGCTGTAGATGACTTTCCTGTCACCTTTAACGATGCGGCCCACGGTGAAGGCCTTTTCGCCGGCGCGGTCGAGCACATTCTGCGCCTTCTTAAACTTGGCGGCGGGCACGACGATCAACATGCCAAGTCCCATGTTGAAGGTGCGCAACATCTCGTCCTGGGGCACGTTGCCGAGTTTCTGCAAGTGTTCAAAGACGGGCAACTGCGGCCAGGAGCCGAGTTCAATGACTGCGGCCGTCCCGCGCGGCAGCACGCGCGGCAGGTTTTCCGTGATGCCTCCGCCGGTGATGTGGGCAAATGCGTTGACGCATTCGCCGGCGATAAATTTTTTCATCACCGGCAGATAGCTCTTGTGCGTACGCATCAACTCATTGCCGGCCTTGTTCTTGAGCTCGTTGACGTAGGTCTCAGGAGAGTATCCGGCGACTTCGAAGAACAGCTTGCGGGCCAGCGAGTAGCCGTTGGTGTGGAGGCCGGTCGAGGCCAGTCCCAGAATAATGTCGCCGATCTGCACGTTCGCGCCGGTGATGATGCGGTCACGGTCCACCACGCCGACAATGAAGCCGGCCAGGTCGTATTCGCCTTCGGGATAAAAGCCGGGCATTTCGGCAGTCTCGCCGCCGATCAGGGCGCAGCCGTTTTGTTTGCAGGCGTCGGCAATGCCCTCGATGACTTTCTCGGCGACGTTGTCGTCGAGCTTGCCGGTGGCGAAATAGTCCATGAAAAACATGGGGGTCGCGCCCTGCACGGCAATATCGTTGACGCAGTGGTTCACCAGGTCCGCGCCCACGCTGTTATGAAAATTCATGTCAAAGGCGATCTTCAGCTTGGTGCCAACGCCATCCACGCTGGAGACGAGGACCGGGTCCAGATAGCGCTGGCGGTCAATGGCAAACAGGCCGCCGAAGCCGCCGATTTCACTCAACACCCCGCGGGTGAAAGTCTTGTGCGCGAGGTATTTGATCCGCTTCTTGGCGCGGTTGGCGGCGTCTATATTTACGCCAGCGTCGGCGTAGGTGATCGGCTTGGCTTCGGACTCGGTGTTCTTGGGCAAAATGGTCTCGTGAACGGGAAATCGTGGTGTGTGGGCTGCGTGCGGCAGCCGTTATCGCTGACGGCATCTGGCGGAACGAGCAATTTTAGCATGGTGCGGAGATGGGCTGTGGCGCGGGGCGCGCCACGCTTAAAATTTACGAATTGAAGAATTTACGGATTGACGAATTTCGGTTTCCAATTCGAAAGTCCGTCAATCTGTCAATTTTGTAAATTCATTCCTTCGTAAATCTCGAAAATCCCCCGCCCACTTGCGCCCGCGGGCCGCATGGGATACAAACGCGACAGGTGAGGACTTGACGAAAACGTATATGAATCAACGATTGGCGGCGAAAGTTTGCGGATTTGCGGTCGTGCTGGCCGTAGGCGTTTCGGCAAGCATGGGCGGATTTTTAGCGACTGCGGCGGCACAGACGGCGACGCAGGTTCCGTCCGCCCAGAACAAGGCCACTGTGCCCGGCGTAAAGCCACCAGCCACAAAGCTCGAGGACGCCGTCTCCGCCGATTATTCCAAGGAAGGCTTCGTGGTCGAGCAGTTTCGCACCACCTATCGTTTTGAGAGTGATGGCACCGGCCGCCGTGAGGTGGTCGCGCGCATTCGCGTGCAAAGCGAGGCCGGAGTGCAGCAGTGGGGCCAGTTGCAGTTGGGCTACAACTCCGCCAACGAGAAGATCGAAATCCCCTACGTTCGAGTGTTGAAGGAAGACGGGACAATCGTGAAAGCCGGCGACGATGCGGTGCAGGACCTGAGCGCGCCGGTCGAGCACGAAGCGCCCGTCTATACCGACTACCGCCAGAAGCATGTCACGGTTCCCGGACTTCGGCCGGGCGAAGTGCTGGAGTACGACGTGGTGACCATCGTCCACACCGCGCTGGCTGCGGATCAGTTTTGGGCCGAATACAACTTCGACCACAACAGCATTGTGCTGGACGAAGAGATGGAGATAGATGTTCCGTCGTCGCGCCAGATCAAGCTCAAAAACAAGCCGGGCATGGACCCCAAAATTACCGAGCACGACGGCCGCCGCGTGTATCACTGGAACAGCTCGCACCTCGAGCGCGAGGAAGACAGCCAGGCCAAGGATGCGGAGAAGGCCAAGGCGCTGAAAAAGAAGATGCGCGACGCGGAACATCCCGACGTGCAGATGACCACGTTCCGCAGCTGGGAAGAAATCGGCCGCTGGTATGCCGCGCTGGAGAAAGACCGCCGCGTGCCATCGCCGGAAGTTCGCGCCAAAGGCGCGGAATTAACCAATGGCCTGACCACCGACCTCGACAAGACGCAGGCGCTCTACGACTTCGTCGCCAAGAATTTTCGCTATGTCAGCCTCTCGCTGGGCGTGGGGCGCTACCAGCCGCACTCGTCGGCCGACGTGCTGCACAATCAATACGGCGACTGCAAAGATAAGCACACGCTGCTGGCGTCGCTGCTGGAGGCTGAAGGGTTGCACGCGAACTCGGTGCTGATCAACTCGGCGCGCAAGCTCGATGTGGATGTGCCTTCGCCTTCGCAGTTCGATCACGTGATCACCATGCTGCCGCTGGGCAACGAAGAAGTTTGGATGGACACGACCGCCGAAGTCGCGCCGTTCCGGCTGCTGTCGTTTACGCTGCGCAAAAAACAGGCGCTGATGATTCCTCCGGCGGAGCTGGCGAACGCCGTGCCTCATCTGGAAGAAACTCCGGCAGGAACGCCGGGGCCGGACCGCGAGATAGGCGAAGTGGACGGCAAGATCAACGAAATCGGCAAGTTGGATGCGCATGTCCACTACACCTTCCAGGGCGACGAAGAACTGGCGCTGCGCATGGTGTTTCGGCGCGTGCCGCAGGCGCAGTGGCAGCGGGTGGTGGAAAACGTCAACGGTGTGCTGGGGGGCGAAGTCACCAATCTGAAAATCAGCGATCCCGCCGCGACCCGCGAGCCGTTTACGCTTTCCTACGACGTTTCGCGGGTGAATTTTTTCGACTGGTCAAAAAAGAAGACGACCGTCGCGCTGCCCTTGTCGCGTTTCGAACTGCCCGACGCCGAGGCGGATGACGATGCCGCCCCCGACGCGGAGCCGCTCAAGCTGGGCCCGGCGGCGGAATATTTCTACAAAATCAAGCTGGAACTGCCGGCCAAGTATGCCGCGCACGCGCCGTTGCCATTTTCACTGAAGCGCGACTATGGCACTTACGAAGCCACCTACAAACTGGATGGGACAACGCTGACCGCCAGCCGGTCGCTCGACGTCTTGCAGAGCGAACTGCCGGTGGCGCGCGCTGGCGACTATCTTTCTTTCCGGCGCGCGGTATTCGCCGATCTGGCGCAGGAGTTGACGGTCGAGAGCACTGCGGCCAGCGCTCCCGTGGCGCCGGTGGGCATGAAGGCCGACGAACTGGTCGAGAGCGGACGCCAGGCCTACGTGAGCGGCAATTTGCCGGTAGCCGAGAGCCTGCTCAAGCGCGCCACTGAAACCGACGCCAAAAATAAATTTGTCTGGAACATTCTGGGACTTGTGTATATGACCGAACGCCGCTACCCAGAGGCGATTGCGGCGTTTAAGACCCAGACCGGCCTGAATCCCTACGATGAATACGCCTACAACTATCTGGGACGCGTCTACTGGCAGGAGCGCAACTACGACGACGCGGTCGCCGCGTTCCGCAAGCAGTTGGAAGTCAATCCGCTGGACAAGTTTTCCCACGCCAATCTGGGCGCAATGTATTCGGAGTGGCACAAGTATGACGAGGCGATCCCGGAGCTGGAAAAAGCGGTCGCCCTTACCCCCGAGGCGGGCGAGTTGCAGGTCAGTCTCGGCGACGCTTATCTGAACCTTGGCCAGGACGATAAGGCGCTGGCCGCTTTCGATCGTGCGGTGCAGATCTCGGCGACGCCGCTGGTGTGGAACAACATTGCCTATCAACTCTCGTTGAAGGGGTCGCACCTCGACAAGGCGCAGCAATATGCCGAATCGGCGGTGTCGGCGACCACCGCCGGATTGAGAAACATCTCGCTCGACCGTTTGTCGGTGCAGGACGTGCAGTTGGTGAATTCACTCATCGCCTACTGGGACACGCTGGGATGGATCTATTTCGCGCGCGGCGATATGGACAAGGCCGGAAAATATGTCGGCGCGGCCTGGGGACTGGGGCAGCACGGCGAGGTTGGCGATCATCTCGGACAAATCTATGAGAAGCAGGGAAACAAAGAACGCGCCCTGAACACCTATGCGCTTTCGATGAATGGATTGCGGCCGACTCCGGAGACTCATGGCCGTCTGGCGGCGCTGGCCGGAGGCGATGCCAAGGCGGATGCCGCGGTTGCGGGACATAAAGGCGAACTGGAGCGCTTGCGTACGATTGATCTGGGCAAGGCCAAAGAAGCGGGCAGCGCGGATTTCTTCGTGCTGTTGAGTGGGGTGGCGGGCGCGGCGGCAAAAGCCGAAGGGGTGCAGTTTGTCAGCGGCGATGAAAAAATGAAGAGTTTTATCGGCGCGCTGCGCACGGCGGACTACCATCTGACCCTCCCCGACGATACGCCGGTGAAGGTGCTGCGGCGGGGAACGCTCTCCTGCTCAATGGAGTCGGGCAAGTGCAGTTTTGTTCTGACCCTGCCCGATGATCTGCGGACGGTGGACTAGGATTTAACTCTGCGTGCTGTCATGCGTGACTAAGTTTGGGTTCTGTCGTGCGTGACGAAGCTTGGGTTCTGCCCACTGTCACTGAGTTCGCGTCTGTCATGCGTGACTAGCTTTGCGTGCTGTTATGCGTGACTAGTTTTTCGCGTGCTGTCATGCTGAGCGGAGGGATAAGAAACGCGCAGCGTTTCTTGTCGCGCAGTCGAAGCATCCCTATGTGCATTCCCGGCCGCTGATCCCGAGGGCTGACGTTGCATCAGACCGTACGGGCACGTTCAGAGTCGGGAACACGTAGGGATGCTTCGACTCCGCAGGGGGACTGGCGTCCTCCTGCTGCGCTCAGCATGACAGGGTGAGGAAACGAAGGGGGCTGTTTTCCCCTCTTACAAGGCCCCTGGGATGACCCAGGAACGACGATCGCGGCCACTGGCTCCCGGAGGTCATTCCTGGATTCGGATGCGCCTATGGGCCACCAGACGCTCGCAAACACCTATTGTAAGTAGTTGTATTTTCAACAACTTGGCGACAAGGTTTTCCACAGGCCAAATGTCCACTGTTTTCAATGCCTTGCGCGTCATGCCCTATCTTTGTGCCAATTCGGGACACGCCGTCTGTGCCAAGCCGTAGCCTGCTCATAGGCGTGGGCAAGCCGTAGCACCAGGTCCTCCCTCCACACCGGTCCGGCGATCTGCAAACCGATGGGCAGTCCGGCTTCGGTGAATCCGCAGGGAACTGAGATCGCCGGCAGTCCCCACACATTGAACGGGCGCGTGTTGCGCAGCAAGAGGAGTTCGGCTGGACGCAGCGCGTCAGGCGTCGCTTTCAATTGCGCGATTGCGGGCGCGGGCATTGGAGTCGCAGGAGTGATCAGCACATCCACTTCGGCAAAAACGCCGCCGATGCTGCGCCGTGCCTGGTCCTGCTCATTGCGGAGACGGATGCAGTCCGCCGCTGGCACCGAGGCCCCGGTTTGCAGGCGGCGCAGGGTTTCCGGTTGATAGAGTGCGGGCGTGTTGTTTATGTCATCCGCGTGGATGGCGTAAGACTCGGCTGCTTGCAGCGTGCGGTCAGTGGGCACGTCGAGATGCACTTCCCGAATCTCGGCGACCAGCGTTTTTATAACCTTCACAGCCTGTTCCATGGCAGCGGAAACGTCCGGGTCGAGTTCCTCCGAGAAAAAATTTCGCGGCAAGCCCACACGCAGCGCTCTCGATCCCTCATGCAACGCGGAGACATAATCCGTGACCGCGACATCGGCGGAATCAAGATCGAGTGGGTCATACGCCGCTAGAGTTTGCAGGACGATGGCAGCATCCGTGACGGTCATGGCCAGCGGGCCCACGTGATCGAGCGAACGGGAGAGCGGGTAGACGCCGCGCCTGGACACGCGTCCATAGGTCGGCTTCAACCCAACACAGCCGCAGAGCGCGGCGGGTTCCCGGACCGACCCCGCCGTATCGGTACCGATGGCGGCATAGCAAAGCCCCGCAGCCACCGCTGCCGCCGATCCTCCCGACGACCCTCCGGCAATGTGATCAAGCGCCCAGGGATTGTGCATGTCGCCGAAATAGCTGACCAGCGAACTGGCGCCGTAGGCAAACTCGTGCATGTTGTTCTTGCCGAGGAGTACGGCTCCCGCCTGTTTAAGCCGGCGGACCACTTCGGCGTTTTCGGTCGGGATGCGGTCTTTGTGCAGAGCGCTGCCCGAGGTGGTGCGCACGCCTGACGTGTCAATCAAATCTTTCAACGAGATGGGAACGCCGTGCAGCGGCCCGCGCCACTCGCCACGCGCGATCTCGGCCTCAGCTGCGTGCGCGGCGGCCAGAGCGGATTCGGCGGTCACGGTGATAAACGCGTTCAGCGCAGGATTCAGCCGCTCGATCCGGTCGAGACACGTTTGTGTGACCTCGACCGGGGAAAGCTCCCGGCGGCGAAGGAGCGGCGCGAGTTCAGCGATGGTGTGGGGCAGATTGGTCAAGCGAGTTCCATGATATACGGCGATATACGGCGGCGTTTTTAGAAAAGGTCGTTGGTCGGTTGTCGCTGGTCGTTAGCTTGAGCGCAGGGCTTCCACGTAACACGACGCCGTCGCGATGCTTTGGCGGCGCGCGGGGCCTATAATTTAATGATCGCGCGATTTCACGATCGCATTCGAGAGGGAACGTCCCACATGTCTGAGATGACCATGACGCCGGTTGTAACCTATGGATTTTTCGTGGATGGCCGCTGGATCGAGGACGGAGAGTTGGTCGAGGTGCGTGCGCCCTATGACGGCACCGTGATGGCGCGCGTTAGTCAGGGACGGCGCGAACATGCCGAGGCTGCCATTGCGGCGGCGGTGAAGGCTTTCCGCACCACGCGGCGGCTGCCTACGTTCGAGCGGCAGCGCATTCTTCGCCAGATTGCCGTCAATATCGCGTTCCGCCGCGATGAGTTCTCGCGCACCCTGGCCCAGGAGGCCGGAAAGCCGCTCAAGCTGGCCCGGATCGAAGTGGACCGCGCCGTGTTCACCTTCAACGTGGCGGCGGAAGAGGCCGCGCGCATGCATGGAGAATATCTATCGCTGGACTGGCAGGAATCCACGGCCGGACGCTGGGGCATTACGCGACGCTTCCCCATCGGCCCGGTGGCGGGGATCACGCCGTTCAACTTTCCGCTCAATCTGGTGGTCCACAAAGTGGCCCCGGCGATCGCCGCCGGATGTCCGATCGTATTGAAACCTGCGCCGCAAACGCCGCTCTGCTCGCTGATGCTGGCTGAGTGTGTGCAACAGGCGGGCTGGCCCGATGGCGGGTTCAGCGTGCTGCCCTTGAGCAATGAGGACGCTGGATTGCTGGTCACCGACGAGCGCATCAAACTGATTAGCTTCACCGGCAGCGTGCCGGTTGGGTGGGACATCAAGCGGCGCGCCGGCAAGAAGAAAGTCGTGCTCGAACTGGGCGGCAATGCCGGGGTGATCGTCCACAGTGACGCCGATTTGCAGTATGCCGCCGACCGTTGCATCGCCGGCGGCTTTGGCTACGCCGGGCAGACCTGCATTTCGGTGCAGCGGATTTTGGTCGAGCAGTCGGTCTATGGAAAGTTCACGGAATTGCTGGTGCAGGGCGTAAGGAAATTACGCATGGGCGATCCGCTGGATGAGACGGTGGATGTCGGGCCGCTGATCCGCGAGAGTGATGCGGTGCGCGCGGAGGCATGGGTGGAAGAAGCGGCACAAGGTGGCGCGCGCCTGTTGTGCGGTGGGAAACGCAAGGGTCCCATGATGGAACCGACGGTGCTCACCGGGACCAAGCCGGAAATGAAAGTCAACTGCCAGGAAATCTTCGGCCCAGTGGTGACCGTCGAGCCGTATGCGACCTTTGACGAGGCGCTGGCGCGGATCAACGATTCCGCGTTTGGGCTGCAAGCCGGACTGTTCACCCGTGACACCAAGCTGGTGTTTCAGGCATTTGACGAACTGGAGGTGGGCGGGCTGATTGCCGGCGACATTCCATCGTTCCGCGTGGACCACATGCCCTACGGCGGCGTCAAAGACTCGGGCATTGGCCGGGAAGGTCTGCGCTATGCGATCGAGGACATGACGGAAATGAAACTGCTGGTCATGAACGTACGCTGAAATTGTCGCGGTGCTCATATCCAGCGGCCAAAGCCGCGACTGATTTTGCAGCGTTTAGCGGCGCGGCTTGAAGCCGCACCCTTTCAAACAACATGGCGGAGTCGTTTTTCAGCAAACTCCTAGGACTTCGCTTTCCTGGAAGGTTTCGGCTTGGAAGTTTTCGATTTTCCGGAGCCATTGAGGGCGATCGCCTCGCGAATCAGCGCTTTGAAAGCGGACTCGTCCACTTCCTCTCCTTCGTGGATGTCAATCGCGCGGCGTACGTTGCCGTCGAGGCTTGAGTTGAACAGGCGGGCCCGGTCCTTCAGAGACGCGCCCTTGGCGAAGGTAAGCTTCACCACACTCTTGTAGGACTCGCCGGTGCAGAGGATGCCGTCGTGCGACCAAACCGGAGTGCCCATCCACTTCCACTCCTCGACGACGTCGGGGTCTGCCTGTTGGATGAGCTTGCGCATTCTGGCGAGGGTTTTCCCGCGCCAGTCCGCGAGTTCGGCGATTTTTTTCGAGATGAGCTCCGAGGCTGGCTGGCCCTGTCCCGCGTCCGACTTTTTCATGTTCTCATCCTAAACAGCCCTACCATCGGGGCCCGCAATTACGTCCAACGCGCGTGATTTCCACGCAAGACATATAGTCGAGCGTCTAGATTCCCGTCAAGCCATGCTCCTTGAAACCAGGATTCAGGACCGAAATGAAACTGCAGGTCATGAACGCGCGCTGAAATGGGCCTAAAAGAACTGCACTCGGCAGAAAAATTGCTCTAGAACTTCTTGTCCACAGATTTTTTTCTTGCACCCACCAAAAGTGCGCGACAAATTCTGTAGAACTATTTACAATATCCTGTTTCGCGGTCCTTGTTAAAGCAGCCGGAAGATGAAGGTGGCTGTAGAACTCGGACCAGAGCAGCCGGAAATAGACAGAGCATGCCGCAGATTTTTCATCGCAGCACGAACGTACTCTCCCGCGCGACGGTGTTCGGCGCCGTGGTGGTGGTCGCGATTCTTGGCCTGGTGGTGTTCGAGCTGCAGCGCTCTCCCTATGTCACCTACGCGGGCGTGCGCAAGCCGCAGCCGGTTCCTTTCAGCCATCAGCACCACGTCACCGGCCTGGGCATTGATTGCCGCTATTGCCACACTTCGGTTGAGACTTCGAGTTTTGCGGGCATTCCGCCCACCAAGACCTGCATGAACTGCCATTCGCAGATCTGGACCAACGCCCAGTTGCTGGAGCCGGTGCGGGCCAGCTATCGCAGTGGGCAGTCGCTGGAATGGACGCGGGTCAATCAGCTTCCCGACTACGTGTATTTCAATCACAGCATTCACATTCACAAAGGTGTGGGTTGCAACACCTGTCACGGCCCGGTGGACAAGATGCCGCTGATGTATCAGGACGCGTCGCTGCAGATGCAGTGGTGTCTGGACTGTCATCGCGCGCCGGAAAATAACTTGAGGCCGCGCGACCAGGTCTTTAATATGCGCTATCAGCAGCCGACGGCGGAAAATCCAGTGGTGGTGGACGGAAAGTCATTCACCGACCAGCAGGCGCTGGGAATGAAGCTGGTGGAAAAGTACCAAGTGCGCGGAGTGCGCGAGATTACCAGTTGCAGCACGTGTCATCGCTGAACTGCTATATGAGCTGAGCTGTTCTATGAATCGTTGAATGTAGATGAATCGTTGAATCATGAGCCGAGAAGACAAAAACACGCTGGTCAAGATTGATGTTTGTCCGGGCAAGAAGGACAAGCTGAATCTGGAAGCGATCCGGGACCGGATGGAGCAGGTCGCCGATCCCGCTGCCGGCCCCGAATACTGGCGCAGCCTGGAAGAGTTGGCGGGTAGCGCCTCGTTTCAGGATGCGTTGCACCGCGAGTTCCCCAAAGGCGCGTCGGAGTGGCTGGATTCGGTTTCACGCCGTGGATTTCTGAAGGTCATGGGCGCGTCGCTTGGTCTGGCTGGTATGTCGGGCTGTGTGCGCCTTCCCATCGAACCGATCGTTCCCTATGTGCGGCAGCCGGAAGAACTGATTCCCGGTCGGCCGATGTATTACGCCAGCGCCACCACGCTCGGCGGTTACGCCAGTCCGGTGCTGGTTGAAAGCCACATGGGCCGTCCCACCAAGATTGAAGGCAACGATCTGCATCCGGCGAGTCTGGGCGGGACCGACGTCTTCACGCAAGCATCATTGCTGACGATGTACGACCCGGACCGCTCGCAGGACACGATGTCCATGGGCGACATGCGGTCGTGGCCGACGTTTATGTCGGCGATCCGCGGGCCGCTGACCGAGCAGAAGATGATGCACGGGTCGGGGATGCGCATCCTGACTCCCTCGATCTCGTCGCCGACGCTGGCCGCCCAGTTGAATGATCTGTTGAAGATCTATCCCGGCGCGAAATGGCATGTGTATCAGCCGGTGAACCGCGACAATGTGCTCGAAGGCGCGAAGCTTGCGTTCGGTCAGCCGGTTGAGACGCGTTATGACTTTGAAGCCGCCGATGTGATTGTTTCGCTCGATGCGGATTTCCTGGCAGCGGGCTTCCCCGGAAACGTGCGCTACATCCGCGACTATGCCAAGCGCCGCAATCCTGATGCAGGCGAAATGAACCGGCTGTATGTCATCGAGAGCACGCCGACCGCGACGGGCGCGAAGGCGGACCACCGTGTGGGGATTCGAGCGAATGAGGTGGAGGAATTCGCGCGCTCTTTGGCGAATTTTTCTGGGGCTGGGCCCACTGAGCATGTCGCTCGTTTCGCAGAGGATATTGCAAAGGATCTAGAGGCCCACCACGGCTCCAGCGTCGTGATAGCTGGCGATCATCAGCCGCCGGTCGTGCACGCAATCGTCCACGCAATCAATGCGAAACTCGGCAATGTCGGCAAGACGGTTTTCTACACCGATCCCGTAGACGCGAACCCCGTCAACCAGATGCAGTCCATTCAGGACCTGGCCACCGACATTCGCGGCGGCAACGTGGACTTGCTGGTGATTCTGGGTTGCAATCCGGTTTATGACGCACCCGCTGAACTGAATTTTGCCGACCTGCTGAAGAGCGAAAAAATCGCGATGCGCGTGCATCTCGGCCTCTATCAGGACGAGACTGCCGAACTGTGCCAATGGCATGTGGACCAGGCCCACGAGATGGAAACCTGGAGCGATGGTCGCGCGTATGACGGAACCGTGAGCATCGTTCAGCCTCTGATTGCTCCTCTGTATGGCGGCAAGAGCGCACATGAGATGGTCGCGCTGCTCGCTGGACAGTCGGACGCCACCGGATATGACATTGTTCGCGCATACTGGCAAAAGCAGCACTCTGGCGCGGATTTTGAAGCGTTCTGGCGCAAGTCGCTGCATGATGGCTGGATTGCGGGCACGACATTTGCGCCAAAAAATCTAACGGCCAAGCTGGGGAATCTTCCGGAGTCAAAGCCGGCTGACCCGGGTGCCATTGAGATCAACTTCCGCCGCGATCCCACCATCCACGACGGTCAATTTGCCAACAACGGCTGGTTGCAGGAATTGCCCAAGCCGATGACCAAGCTGACCTGGGATAATGCCGTGCTGGTCGGGCCGAAGATGGCCGACCGTCTTGGACTTAAGAGTGAAGACGCAGTCGAGCTTGAGCTTAACGGCCACAAGGTGACTGGAGCAATCTGGGTACAGGCGGGACATCCCGACAATTCCGTGACCACGTTCCTTGGCTACGGACGCCGCCGCGCCGGCAACGTCGGCACCGGGCAGGGTTTTGATGTAAGTCCGCTGCGTTCGATCAGCGCTCCCTGGATTGCCTCCGGCGTGAAGCTGACCAAGACTGGCGAGATTTACAAGCTGGCCTCGACCCAGGGCTATCAGTCCATGGACACGCCCGACGGCGGGCACCGTCCGCAGGTCCGCGAAACTACGCTCGAGGAGTACCGCAAAGAGCCGGCGTTCGCTAAGGAAGACGAGCCCGCGCCGGAGATGACGCTGTATCCGGCGGTTGACTATAAGAGTCAGCCTTATGCGTGGGGCATGACCATTGATCTGAATTCCTGCGTGGGCTGCAATAACTGCATGATTGCCTGCCAGTCGGAAAATAACATCGCCGTGGTGGGCAAAGAGCAGACCCACATCGGCCGCCATATGCACTGGATCCGCGTGGACGCCTACTATCAGGGCGACCGCGACAATCCGCGGGCGTTTTTCCAGCCGGTGCCATGCATGCAGTGTGAGAACGCTCCCTGTGAAGTGGTTTGTCCGGTGGGAGCGACCAACCACTCGACCGAAGGCCTGAACGACATGGTCTACAACCGCTGCATTGGGACTCGTTATTGCTCAAACAATTGTCCTTACAAAGTCCGGCGGTTCAACTTCCTGCTGTTCCAGGACTGGGACACCGAGCAGTACAAGATGATGCGCAATCCCGACGTCAGCGTGCGCAGCCGGGGTGTGATGGAAAAATGCACTTACTGCGTACAGCGCATCAACGAGAAGCGGATTGACTCCGAACGCGAAGACCGCAAGATCACCGATGGCGAGATCCAGACCGCCTGCCAGCAGTCGTGTCCGGCGGGGGCCATCGTCTTTGGCAACGTGAACGATCCAGAGAGCAAGGTTTCAAAGCTGAAGGCGTTGCAGCGCAACTACAGTCTGCTGGGCGAGTTGAATACGCGTCCGCGGACCACGTATCTGGCGGAGATTCGCAACCCGAATCCTGCATTGAATGGATAGTCAGGGAATGGACAGTCAGAGGAACGACAGGCAGGAAGCATAGGCAAACGCATGGCACAGCAGACCCAATCCACGGTGAAGACGCCGCCGGTCATCCAGCCGGGCCATACCTTTGGCACCATCACGGAAAAAATCAGCTCGATTGTGCTGACCAAGCCGCTGTCTCTGGGCTGGATTGCCGGAACGCTGATGATGTTTGGCCTGCTGCAGATGATGCTGTTCGCCATCGGCTACCTGTTCATGAAGGGCACCGGCGTTTGGGGTGTGACCATCCCGATTGGCTGGGGCTTTGCCATCGTGAACTTTGTCTGGTGGATCGGCATCGGCCATGCCGGCACGCTGATTTCCGCCATTCTATGCCTGTTGCGGCAGTCGTGGCGCAATTCGATCAACCGCTTTGCCGAGGCCATGACGCTATTTGCGGTGGCCTGCGCGGGTGTATTCCCGGCAATCCACGTTGGGCGTCCGTGGCTGGCGTACTGGCTGTTCCCGGTGCCGAACACCATGGGGGTGTGGCCGCAATTCCGCAGCCCGCTGTTGTGGGATGTGTTCGCGGTCTCAACCTACGGCACCATCTCGCTGGTGTTCTGGTTTGTCGGCTTGATCCCTGATTTGGCCACGCTGCGCGACCGCGCGGAAAATCCCATCGCGCGCGTGATCTATGGCGCGCTGGCCATGGGGTGGCGCGGTTCGGCCCGGCACTGGCACCGTTACGAAACGGCTTATCTTTTATTGGCCGGGTTGGCGACGCCGCTGGTGCTTTCCGTTCACACGGTGGTGAGCTTCGATTTCGCCGTCAGCCTGGTACCGGGATGGCATACCACCATCTTCCCGCCCTACTTTGTCGCGGGCGCGATCTACTCCGGGTTTGCCATGGTACTGATGCTGGCGATTCCGATCCGCGCCATCTACGGTCTCGAAGATTTCATCACCGCGCGTCACCTGCAGAACTCGGCCAAAGTCATGCTTGCCACCGGCCTGATTGTGGGCTACGGATATTTCATTGAGGCTTTCATGGGCTGGTACAGCGGCGACCGCTACGACGCCTTTACGCTGTGGAACCGCCTGCACGGCCCTTACGCCTTCTGGTACTGGATGCTGATCGTTTGCAACATCGTGATCCCGCAGGTGCTGTGGATCCGCAGGCTGCGCACCAGTCCAGTGTGGTTGTTCCTGATTTCCGGCGTGGTCCTGGTGGGTATGTGGCTGGAGCGCTTCGTCATCGTCATCATCGGCCTGCACCGCGACTTCCTGACTTCTTCCTGGGGCATGTACTATCCCACGCGCTGGGACTGGATGACGTTCATCGGCACCATGGGGCAGTTCCTGTTCCTCATGTTCCTGTTCCTGCGCGTGCTGCCGGCGATCTCGATCTTTGAAATGCGGACTCTGTTGCCGGAGGCCAAAGCGGAATGAAGCGCGAACCGATCTACGGCATGCTCGCGGAATTCGAGTCGGCAACGCTGCTGATGGAGGCGTGCAACCGCACGCGCGAGGCCGGCTATCAGAAGATGGATGCCTACAGCCCTTTCCCCATCGAAGGACTGGCGGAAGCCATCGGTTTTCATAAGAACCGTGTACCGCTGGTGGTCCTGCTGGGAGGGATCACCGGTGCGCTCACCGGATACGGCATGCAGTATTGGATGTCGGCGGTGGACTATCCCATTAACATTGGCGGACGCCCGCTGAACTCGTGGCCTTCGTTTATCATCATCACGTTTGAGCTGACGATCCTGTTCGCCGGACTTTCGGCGGCGCTGGGCATGCTGGCGCTTAATGGCCTGCCCATGCCCTACCATCCGGTGTTCAACGTGCCGCGTTTCGCGATGGCCACGAAAGACCGGTTTTTTCTGATCGTTTTTTCCTCGGACCCAAAGTATGACGCGGCCGGCACGCGCCAGTTTCTCGCCGGTCTGGCCCCGCGTTCGCTGACGGAGGTGCCCAGCTAATGACGCCCCTCCGCAAATTGCCGGCCCTGCTGGGACTTGCCGCGGTCGCCTTGACCACCGCCTGCCGCCTGGACATGCAGGTACAGCCACGCATCAATCCCATGGCCAAGAGCACCTTTTTTGCCGACCAGCGCTCGGAGCGGCCCCCCGTCGAGGGCACGGTGGCGCGCGGCCAGTTGCACGAGGATGCGTACCTCTATACCGGCAAGGTGAATGGCAATCCGGGCGAGGCCATGCCGTTCCCGGTGACCCGCGAAGTGCTTGATCGCGGACACGAGCGCTACAACGTGTTCTGCGCGCCCTGCCACTCCAGAGTGGGGGACGGCAACGGCTTCATTCCGTCGCGCGGGTTTGCCCGCAAGCCGCCGTCGTTCCACATTGACCGCCTGCAGAAGGCCCCGGCCGGATATTTCTACGACGTGATCACCAACGGATTTGGCATCATGCTGGACTATTCGGCGCAAATTCCGGTGAAAGACCGCTGGAGCATTGTGGCCTATGTGCGGGCGCTGCAGTTGAGCCAGAATGCCGCAGCCACCGATGTTCCGGCGGGACATGCGGTGCCGTCGGCGGCCCCGAAATATAAAGACATTGGCACCGGCGCCAGCCTGCCGGTCGAGGCCCCGGAAGTGAAATCGAAAGCGGAGGAAGAAAAGTGAGCGCGCCGAAATTGCCCAATCTCGATTTCTCGGCGCCGCCCATCGTCAAAACGATTGCGACACGGTCGCTGATTGTGGGTGTGCTGTTCGCGCTGGCCGCCGCCTTCCTGCTGTTCGCCCGGCCCGATCAGTTCTATCCCGCCTACCTGCTTGGCTATATGTGCTGGCTGGGTGTGGCCATCGGTTCGACCGCAATTCTGATGATCCGCCATTTGACCGGCGGGGCCTGGGGCATGGTGATCCGGCGCATTCTGGGCGCGGCCATGCGTACCATGCCGGTGCTGACCGTGCTGTTTGTCCCCATTGCGCTGGCCGTGCTGAACCATAACGGCATGTATCCGTGGCTGCGGCCGCTGGCCACAATCGAGGACGAGCATCTGCGCGCGCACCTCGAGCAGATCACCAAAACGTATCTCACCCCGGGTGGATTTGTCCTGCGCGCGGTTTTCTATTTCGCGGTGTGGAACCTGCTGTCGTTTTTCCTGAGCCGCTGGTCGCGCGAGCAGGACCAGCCCAATGGCCCCGACAACACGGCCAAGTTCAAGGCGCTGAGCGGGCCGGGACTGATCCTGATTGGGCTGACCATTTCCTTTGCCGGCATTGACTGGGTCATGTCGCTTGATCCCAGCTGGATCTCGACCATCTTCGGGCTGATTATTTTGATCACCGGCGTGCTGTCGGCCATGTGCTTCGCGGTGGTGGTCGAGCGCATCCTGGTCAACTACAAGCCGATGTCGGAGATGCTGCAATCGTCGTTTGTCCACGACCATGGCAAATGGATGCTGGCGTTCACCATGGTCTGGGCCTACTTCAACTTCTCGCAGTGGCTGATCATCTGGAACGGCAACCTGCCGAATGAGATCACCTACTACGTCAGGCGGCTGCATGGCGGCTGGGAAAAGGTCGGACTGTTTCTGGTGCTGTTCCACTTCGCAGTGCCGTTTGCGATGTTGCTCTCTCGCCCGTTGAAAAAAGACATTCGCCGGCTGGTGCGGATCGCCGCATGGCTGCTGCTGATGACCTATGTGGACTTGTTCTGGATCATCGAGCCAAATTTCTCAAAGACGTTCACGGTGACGGCGGCCGACGTCGTCATGCCGATTGCGCTCGGCGGATTGTGGCTGGCCTCGTTCTTCCGCAATCTGGGCGCGTTGCCCCTGCTGCCGGTCTACGATCCGGCGGCCGGGCAGGTGTTTGAGGCGGCGCATCACTAAAGGATTTATGAGCACGAACTTGGACAACCACGAAAATTCGGGATCGCACGGTGGATACGAACACCAGGACGTGGGCGTGGCTGGCATCGTCTATGCGCTGATCGGGCTGGCCGTGTTTTGTCTGATCGTGCATTTTCTGGTGACCGGCCTGTACGGAGTGCTCGAACGCTTTGCCGATACGGAGAAAGCGCCGATGAGTCCCTTGATCGCCGATGTCCCAACCGATGTGCGCCATGTCCCAAAGGGATATCCGCAGACGGTGTTTCCAGACCCCAAGCTGGAAGAGGACGAGTTGGGACAGTTCAAGTCCATCCTAGCGGGGCAGGAAGAGACCCTGAACAGCTACGGCTGGGTGAACCAGCCGGCGGGGGTGGCGCGCATTCCGGTGGATCGTGCGATGGACTTGATCGCGCAGCGCGGCCTGCCGGTACAAAGCGAGACGGCGGCCAGTGCGGCGCCAGTCAGCGCGAGAAAGGCGGCCAAGCGTTGAAACGGCACGCGTTGAAACGGCAAGCGTTGAAACGACAAGCGTTGAAACAGCTCCGCCAAATTCCGGTCCGGGTCATGCAGGCGGTGGCCGTTGCCGCCCTGCTCACCTGCGCAGGATGGGGACAGGCGATGACGAAGGGCATCATGACGCCGCCCGCCAACTTTCGTCCACCGCGGCTTGAAAACGTCGGCGTCGAGCAGCGCCTCGACGCGCAAGTGCCGGCCGAGCTGGCCTTCCGTGACGAAACCGGAAACAGCGTCCGCCTGGGCGATTATTTCGGGCATAAACCCCTGATCCTGAATCTTGTCTACTATCGCTGTCCCATGCTTTGTGGCGAAGTGCTGGCCGGTCTCACGGGTTCCATGCGGATGGTGGGCTTTGACATCGGACGGGAATATGACGTGCTCACCGTTAGCTTCGACCCGAGCGAGACGCCGGAAACAGCCGCCGCCAAGAAAGAAGAATATGTCCGGCGCTACGGTCGCGCCGGAGCGGGAAGCGGATGGCATTTCCTGACCGGTAGCGCCGAATCCATCAACGCGCTGACCAAGGCTGTCGGCTTCCAGTATCAGTACGATCCGAAGATCAATCAGTACGCGCACGCAACCGCCATCATGGTGCTGACCCCGCAAGGCCGCATTTCGCGCTACTTCTACGGCGTGGACTTCCCGCCGAAAGACCTGCGGCTGGGACTGGTCGAGGCCTCGCACGGCAAGATTGGCGGCCCGGTGGACCAGGTGCTGCTCTACTGCTATCACTACGATCCGGCGACCGGGAAATATGGCGCGATCATCTCCAATATCCTTCAACTGGGCGCGGGGCTGACGATTTTGATCCTGGGAATTCTCTTGTTCATTCTGATCCGCCTTGGGCCGAAGTCTACCCAGGGCAGGGCGGTGGGCCAGGCGGGCTATGTTCGATAATTTTCCATTATGGCCGGTGCAGGCCTCCTCCGCAGCAGCCGGAGTGGACGCGCTCTATATTTTCTTCCTTCTCGTTTCTGGAGGGATGACCGCCCTGCTCTATACGATCCTGGTGGTTTTTGCGGCCCGCTATCGGCAGCGGCCGGGGGTCAAGGCCGTCCCCAACCACGGATCGCTGGTGCTGGAGCTGGCGTGGTCCATCGCGCCCATGTTTGTTTTTATCGCCATGTTCCTGTTTGGCGCGATCGTGTTCTTTCAGGAGCGCACCCCTCCCCGCGATGCCACTGAAGTCTATGTCGTCGCGAAACAATGGATGTGGAAGCTGGAACACATGGAAGGGCAGCGCGAAATCAACGAGCTGCACGTGCCGGTGGGCCAGAATGTCAAGTTGATCATGACGTCGCAGGACGTGATCCATAGCTTCTTCATCCCGGCATTTCGCCTGAAGCAGGACGTGCTGCCCGGACGCTATACGACGCTATGGTTCCGCGCGACCAAGCCGGGGACCTACCACCTGTTCTGCGCCGAATATTGTGGCACGCAGCACTCGGGGATGGGAGGTTCGGTGATCGTGATGGAACCGGCGCAGTATCAGGCGTGGACCAACGGTGGCTCGACCGGGCCGCTGTCCGCCACCGGAGAAAAGATATTCAGCGAACTTGGCTGTGTGACCTGCCACCGCTCCGATGGGCAGGGCCGCGGACCAAGCCTGCAAGGCGTGTTCGGGAGCCGGGTGATGCTGGAAGACGGCCGTACCCTGGTCGCCGACGAAAACTATCTGCGGGAATCCATTCTCGAGCCGGGCGCAAAGATCGTCCGCGGCTACAAGCCCGTGATGCCGACGTTTCAAGGACTGGTCGGCGACGAGCAGATCAACGCGCTGGTGGCTTACATCAAGTCGCTCACGCCGGCCAAGCCGGGTGAGGTCTTGAACAAAGCCAGTATGACGGCGCCAGTCGCGCCCGCCGGAAAAGGAAGTCAGGTGCAATGAGCATGGACACAGCGATCACTCCACCCGTCGAACGCCCGAACTACCTCAACCAGGAGCATGGCGTCTGGTCGTGGCTGTTGACCGTGGACCACAAGCGCATTGCGCTGCTGTATCTCGCCTCGGTCACGTTCTTTTTCTTTATTGGGGGACTGTTTGCGCTGATGGTCCGGCTCGAGTTGCTCACGCCGGCCGGCGATCTCATGCAGGCTGACACCTACAACAAGGCCTTCACCATGCACGGCATGGTCATGGTCTTCTTCTTTCTCATTCCCGTGGTGCCGGCGATCCTCGGTAACTTCCTGATTCCGATCATGATCGGGGCCAAAGACCTGGCCTTTCCGAAAATCAATCTGCTGAGCTGGTATCTGTACATCATCGGCGGCGGGCTGATGATTCACTGCATTTTGACCGGTGGCGTGGACACGGGTTGGACTTTCTACACGCCGTTCAGCACGGCATTTACGAATACCAAGATTATTGAAGCCGGACTGGCCGTGTTCGTGGCCGGATTCTCTTCCATCCTCACCGGGCTGAACTTTATTGTCACGGTCCATCGCATGCGCGCGCCGGGCATGACCTGGTCGCGGCTGCCGCTGTTCGTGTGGGCGCACTATGCGACCAGCATCATCCAGATCCTGGGCACGCCGGTCATCGCGATCACGATTTTGCTGGTGGCCGCGGAGCGGCTGTTTCACCTGGGAATTTTTGACCCACGGCTGGGTGGAGATCCCCTGCTGTTTCAGCACTTGTTCTGGTTCTATTCCCATCCCGCCGTTTACATTATGATCGTGCCCGCAATGGGCGTGGCCAGCGAAATCATTGCCTGCTTTTCGCGCAAGCGCATCTTCGGCTACGACTTTGTGGCCATGTCCTCGATTGGCATCGCCGTGATTGGCTTCATCGTGTGGGCCCATCACATGTTTGTCGCCGGCATCTCGCTCTACGCCGCACTGATTTTCTCGGCGTTGAGCTATCTGGTGGCAGTGCCGTCGGCGATCAAGACCTTTAACTGGATCGCCACCATGTACAAGGGCTCGATCCGCTACGACGCGCCCATGCTGTACGCGTTTGGCTTCCTCGGCCTGTTCATCATCGGCGGACTGACCGGCCTGTTCCTCGCCGCGCTGGGCATTGACGTACACGTCACCGACACCTATTTCGTGGTTGCCCACTTCCACTACATCATGGTGGGTGGGACGTTGATGGCATACCTGGGCGGGCTGCATTTCTGGTGGCCGAAGATCACCGGACGACTGTATCCGGAAGGATGGGCGCGGCTGGCGGCGCTGATCGTGTTTGTCGGATTCAATCTGACCTTCTTCCCCCAGTTCATTCTTGGCTACGTCGGCATGCCGCGGCGCTACTACCAGTATCCGCCGGAGTTCCAGGTGTTGAATATTCTGTCCACGGCGGGTGCGACCATTCTTGGTCTGGGATACCTTTTGCCGATGATTTACTTTGCCTGGTCCATGCGCTACGGCAAGATCGCGCCGGACAATCCGTGGCAAGCCGCAGGGCTGGAGTGGAAAGTGCAATCTCCGCCCACCACGTTTAACTTTACCGAGGAACCTGTAGTGACCTGGGAAGCTTATAACTACGACGAGATTGACGACGTGCCCATGCACGAGGAGGCCCCCGTTGCACGATAGCCCTGCGGCCGCCCACGGTGCGGCCCACAATCCGGCCCTGCTTCACCACTTCGCCAGCGAAGGCCAGCAGCGCAATGCGGCCAGTCTGGGCATGTGGGTCTTCCTGGCGCAGGAAGTCATGTTTTTCGGCGGGTTGTTCTGCGCCTACCTGATCTACCGGCTGAAATTTTTCGGTGACTTCGGCGCCGCCAGCCAAAGCCTGAATATCACGCTCGGCGCCACCAATACGATTGTGCTGATTGGCAGCAGTCTGACGGTGGTGTTCGCGGTGTGGGCCGCCAAGAATGGCAAGCGCGCCATGCTGCTCATCAATCTTGTGCTCACGCTGATTCTGGGCTGCGCGTTTCTTGGCATCAAGGCCGTCGAATACCGGGACAAGTTCAAAGAGCACCACGTACCGGGCGCGAACTTTGATTTCAAATGCGAAGCGCCTGGACATCCCGACGTGCTGGTGGAGTGTCACATCCCGGGGAACAAAGACGTTCTGGTCAATCAACGCCACGCGGAAATGTTCTTCTCGCTTTACTTCATCATGACCGGGCTGCACGCCCTGCACATGATCATCGGCATTGGCCTGTTCTTGTGGCTGCTCATCATGGCCTGGAAGGGCCGCTATACGCCGCAATACAACACGCCAATTGAGATCGGCGGGCTGTACTGGCATTTTGTGGACTTGGTGTGGATTTATCTTTTTCCACTCTTATACCTGATTGACCGGCATCCCTGAGGAAACCATGTCTGAACAAGGCGAACACTCATCTTCGTTGGGCCTCTATGTGGCGATATGGATTACGCTCATGGCTGGCACGGCAATCACGGTCTGGGCAGCGTTTCTCGACCTGCATCAGTTCAATGCCGCGGTGGCGCTGACCATTGCCACGGTGAAAGCGACGCTGGTGGTCCTGTTTTTCATGCACCTGCGGGGCGCAGGCGAGAAACTCATCAAGGCGTGGGTCATCGCCAGCATCTTCTTCCTGATCGTTTTAATCGCGCTCTCGATGGCGGATTTTGGCACGCGTTTGTGGAGTTGAGGTCGCAGGCCGCGAACAGAAGTTCTTCACCACCCAGGCACAGAGGCGCGGAGAAGGGCTGAACCATAACACCTCCGTCTCGATTTGCTCTGTGTCTCGGTGTCCCCGTGGTGGGTGTTGCCTGTGAACTTGCCTTCCGTTACGCAATCTGAAAACGCGGGGATGTTCCCCATCCTTACAAGCACTGCGAAAGAGCTTGACGCTGCGGGACTCGCCGAGGCGCTGCGCTCCCGCCTGCGCGGGGAAGTTCGCTTCGATTCCGCCAGCCGTGCGCTTTACGCCACCGACGCCTCCAACTACCGCCAGGTGCCGATCGGCGTCGTCGTCCCGCGCGACAACGACGACGTGCTGGCAATTCTCGAAGTCTGCCGGCAATTTGGCGCGCCGCTACTCGGCCGCGGTGCGGGCACATCGCTGGCCGGACAATGCTGCAACGTGGCCGTCGTCCTCGATTTCTCCCGGCACATGAATGCGATTCTAGAGATTGACCCCGACCGTCGCATTGCGCGGGTTCAACCTGGCGTGGTGCTCGACACGCTGCGGAGCGCAGCGGAAAAGCACCATCTCACGTTTGCCCCCGACCCCGCTACGCATGACCGCTGCACGCTCGGCGGCATGATCGGCAACAACTCCTGCGGCGTCCATTCGGTGATGGCGGGCAAGACCGACGACAACATCGAAGCGCTCGACATCGTGACCTACGACCGCACGCGGATGAAAGTCGGGCAGGTTTCAGCGCAAGAACTGGAACGAATCTGTTCAGGAGCAGGACGCGAGGCGCAGATTTACCGCGAATTGAAAAACATCGCCGGAGACTACGGAGATCTGATCCGGCAACGGTTCCCAAATATTCCACGACGTGTTTCCGGTTACAACCTGAATTGGCTATTGCCCGAGAATGGCTTCCACGTCGCCCGCTCTTTGGTCGGCTCTGAAGGAACGTGTGCAACGGTGCTGGAAGCGACTTGCCGTCTGGTGGAGAGCCCGCAACAGCGAGTCGTGGTCGTGGTGGCGTATCCGGACATTTATGAATGTGCCGATCATGTTCCAGAAATTCTTGCGCACGGGCCCATCGGACTGGAAGGCTTTGACGACCTTCTCGCCGGCTACACTCGCCGAAAGGGCATGAATGCGGAAGGTCTGGCGCTGCTGCCCGAAGGCGGAGGATGGTTATTGGTGGAATTCGGCGCGGACCGCAAGGACCTGGCCGAAGCGCAGGCGCGGCGGCTGATGGCGTCGCTCAGCGCAAATACGGTGCGTCCAAATCTGCGGCTGGTTACGGATGCGAAGCAGGCCCGCAGGCTCTGGGAAATTCGCGAATCGAGCCTCGGCGTCACTTCGCATGTTCCGGGCGAGGCCACTGCATGGGAGGGCTGGGAAGACTCGGCAGTCGCACCGGAGAAACTTGGCGCGTATCTGCGCGGCCTGCGCAACTTGATGGATGGCTTCGGCTACAAGGGCGCTCTTTACGGACACTTTGGCCATGCCTGCATCCACACGCGCATCAACTTCGATCTGCAATCGAAAGAGGGGATTGCGAAGTTCCGCCGGTTCATGGAAGAGGCTGCGGACCTGGTCGTGAGCTTCGGTGGTTCGCTGTCCGGCGAGCACGGGGACGGGCAGGCCCGCGCGGAGTTGCTGCCGAAAATGTTTGGGCCCGAACTCATGCAGGCTTTCGCCAGATTTAAGTCTGCCTGGGACCCGGATGAAAAGATGAATCCGGGAAAACTCATTTCTCCCTACAAGCTCGATGAGAACCTGCGACTGGGCGCTGGGTATGCACCCTGGCAGCCGCGTACGACGTTTGCGTTTCAGCAGGACCACGGAAGCCTTGCGGAGGCCACGCTGCGCTGCGTGGGAGTGGGGAAGTGCCGCCGTGACGAGGGCGGCGTGATGTGTCCAAGCTTCCGGGTGACCCGCGAAGAGGAGCATTCCACGCGCGGCCGAGCCCACCTGCTTTGGGAAATGACAAAGGGGGAAGTCATCCGTGACGGCTGGCGCAGCGAAGAGGTCAAGCATTCGCTCGACCTTTGCCTTGCCTGCAAGGGATGCAAGAGCGAGTGCCCGACCGGGGTGGACGTTGCCACCTACAAAGCAGAGTTCCTGTCCCATCACTACGAGGGCCGCATGCGCCCGCGCTCGGCCTACGCGTTTGGATATGTGGATGTATGGGCGAGTTGCGGATCGCTTGCGCCGGAGCTGGCCAATTTCCTGACGCAAACGCCGGGCCTGCGGGATGTTGCCAAGTTTGCGGCCGGAGTTGCGGGCAGACGCAGTATCCCAGCGCTGGCGTCGCAGAGCTTTAAGAAATGGTATGAGCGGCGGGGAACAAGAAATCCTGATCGTCCGCGGGTGTTGCTATGGCCGGACACGTTCACCAACTATTTTCTGCCGGAGACGGGGCAAGCTGCGGTGGAAGTGCTGGAGCATTGCGGGTTTCAAGTCGTTGTTCCGAGGGCGAAGCTTTGCTGCGGGCGGCCGCTCTACGATTTTGGCATGTTGGACCGCGCGCAATCCTTGCTGAAGCAAATTCTTGACGTACTGGCGGCGGACATTGATGCCGGCATCCCCGTGATCGGTCTGGAGCCAAGCTGTGTTTCGGTGTTTCGCGATGAATTGTGCAACCTGTTCCCTGAGGATGCGCGCGCACGGGCCCTATCGCGGCAGACTTTTCTGTTGAGCGAGTTTCTGGAAAATCATGCGAACGATATTGACCTGCCGCGACTTGAGCGCAAGGCGCTGCTGCATGGGCACTGTCATCACAAATCCGTCATGAAAATGAATGCGGAGGAGTCCATTCTGCGGCGCATGGGGATTGATTTCCAGCAACCCGCGCCGGGATGCTGCGGCATGGCGGGAGCGTTTGGCTTCGAGCGCGAGAAATACGATCTGTCCATGGCGATCGGACAACTGGAACTGCTTCCAGCGGTCGCCCAGGCACCCGAGGACTGGCTGATCATCGCCGATGGGTTCAGTTGCCGCGAGCAGATCACCCAGGGATCGGGGCGGAAGGCGCTCCATCTGGCGGAGGTTCTGAGGCTGGCGCTCGACAATAAAACGTGATGCAAGGGTCAGGCGTTTCCGGCGGCGATGGCTAACCATAAGATACTAAACACCTTAGAGGTGTATCCCTTCTCGCTCGCCAAGGCCGCTGGTTTTTGAAACAATAGAAGGTGTCCCGGATCCTCTCCGGGCCGTGGTTGACGGCCTCGCCGGCATTCTTACGGCAGGCCACAGAATAGAAAGCTTGCCAGGCGGAAGCATGGAACGCGAACTGACCATCCCGCGCATCATTTCGGAAAATAGCCCGTCCGCGACTGAAAGCACGTTCAGGCCGCTGCGCGGGGTCGTTCTGGCGCTGATTCAGTTCGATGTGTGTGAGGAAATTCGGCTGGATGTGTTGCGCGAGACTTTGGGAGCTCGGGTTGCAGTGGCCGGATTCAAACATCAGGCGCCGGGCTATGTGCGGTATCAACGTCCGCCGGTGGAAGAGGCGATCGAACCGGTGGTGCTGGAGCCGGGCGAGCATTTGCAGGGAACGATCCAGTACTTTGACTATGGCGTGGTCAGCGTTGCGTTCGAAGTTCCATTTTCCGGCGACTGGGAGTCTCTGGTGCAGTTGTCGAGCCGCTGGGTGTCGGAAACGAATTTCGAGGCGCTGGCGGCGCGCATTGTGCGGCAAAAACTCGAACGGGCCGCGCCTGCGCTAGTCAAGCCCTACGGCACCGATGCCTGGTTGCAGGAAGACTATTTCATTTTCCACGTGCGAGAAATGGACGGTGCGCCGTCAGCCAGCGAAATGCTCCGCCTGCATGGCGGTTCCATCGCGCAGATTGTGCGCGGAGAAACCGCGACTCTTTCCGATGGCGAGTTGCAGGAGATTCTGCAGTCGCAAATTTCCTACTATCCCAACGATCTCGCTGTGATTGGTTGGAATGCCGCGTTTCTCTATGACACCGAAGCCGGCGCCGAGACCGCGGTTCAGCTGTTGCAATACGCTAATTCGCAGCTGCTCGAGTTCCGCTATTACGACGAACTGCTGACGCGCGAACTGGAAGGCGTGTATGACTTCCTGGAAACTGGCGGCACGGGCCTATGGTCGCGCTGGCGCACCGCGCGCGCGGCGACCACGCTACACACGGTGCTGCTGGATGTGAATGAGCTGACCGAGCGCGCTGACAACGCCATCAAGTTCCTCAGCGACATGTTTTCCGCGCGTTTGTACAAGCTGGCCGCCTCCAGAGTCGGTGTGCCGGACTACAAAAATCTGGTACAGCAGAAACTCGCGACCGCCGAGGAGCTTTACCGCTTCATGGTGGACCAGTTCAACCAGAGCCGGGCTTTCGTGCTCGAGCTGATGGTGGTGATCATCCTGATCATTGAGCTGATCTGGGTGTTTCGCGGCAAGCCGATCTAGCCGGTCTTTCTTTTCTTTCATCCTGCTTCTCAACAGAGTTGCCCCACAGGCTTGCCTGCGAGTAGATTGGTGTGTCTCGCGACAGCGCGGGCAAGGTGTGTTCAAGGAGGAGAGCGAATGGTCCGGCAAATTCTGGCATCAATCGTTTTAATAGGGGCTTCGACGACGTTGTGTTTCGCGGGCGGCGGCGACGATCGCAACGCTTGCAACGGCGATCCAAATCAGTGGCAGCAGCTGTTTAATGGCAAGGACCTGACCGGATGGAAGCACGTAGGGCCGGGGCAGATGTCGGTGGAAGATGGCCTGATCCACACCCACGGCGGGATGGGTCTGCTCTACTGGACGGGCGGCAAGATCGGTCACTGCCTGGTGCATGTGGTGTATCGCATGCGGGATGAGAACGACAACTCCGGCGTGTTCATCCGCATTCCCCTTGAGCCGCGTGAAGAGTGGATGCCGGTGCACTATGGCTATGAAGTGCAGATTGACAACCATCCGGAGACATCGAAAGAGGACGAATACCACTCCACGGGGATGCTCTACTCGCTGACCAAACCGCTGGCCAAGGCGTGGAAGCCCGGTCCGGAGTGGAACACGATGGACATCACGCTCGACGGGACGCACACGGTGGTGATGCTCAACGGGGTGAAGGTCACGGACTTCCGCGAGGGCGATCCGGTGCCGGAACGTAAGTTCGACTTTGAGCCGAAGCTTGGACCCCGGCCGGAGTTTGGCTACATCGGGCTACAGAACCACAGCGACGACGACATTGTGTTTTTCAAGGAAGTGGCAATCAAGCCATTGAAGTAATTCCAGGGACGTTGCTGCCGACTATCAATGGGTGGAGGAGATTTATGAAGAGGGATTTTTCGCGCCGTAGCTTTCTGCAGGGAAGCGCCGCGGTTGCCGCCTCGGGGGCAATGCTCACGAAGGCGATTTCGCTGAATGCCCAACCGCTGCCCGGCGGCCAGGCGACTGACTCGGCGAGCAAGCTGCGTTTTGGCATGATTGGCATCGGGATGCAGGGGTCGTCTCTGCTTGCGGGCGCTATCACTTTGCCCGGGGTGGAATGTGTCGCGGCTGCCGATCTTTACGACGGACGGCACACGCTGGCCAAGGAAATTACCGGGAAGCCTGATCTCTTCACAACGCGGCACTATCAGGAACTCCTTGACCGGAAGGATATTGACTGCATTGTGGCGGCGGTCCCGGACCATTGGCACAAGCGCGTGGTGGTGGATGCCTGCAATGCGGGCAAAGATATTTACTGTGAAAAACCGATGTCGCACACCGTGGCCGACGGCTTCGCCATGGTGGAGGCGTCGCAGAAAAACAAGCGAATCGTGCAGATTGGCTCACAGCGGGTGAGCTCCATACTCTGCGCCAAGGCCCGTGAGATGTATCAGCAGGGCGCGATTGGCGAAGTGGAAATGGTGGAGCTGACTTTAGGCCGGAACGATCCGACGGGTGCGTGGGAGTATCCGCCGCCGACCGATCTCTCGCCCGATACGCTCGACTGGGACACCTGGCTCAATGACGCGCCAAAGACCGCGTTCAACAAGTATCACTTTGCGCGTTGGCGCTGCTGGAGAAACTACGGGACCGGCGTCGCGGGAGACTTGATGGTGCACTTGATCAGCGGCATGATGGTGACGCTGGGATGGAATGAAGTGCCGCGATCCGCGTCCGCGATGGGCGGCATCTTCCGCTGGAAAGACGGTCGCGATATGCCTGATCTGCACACTGTGCTTTTCGATTATCATGGAGTGCCGGTGTATGTCCGGCTCGGCCTGGGGGCTGAAACGCCAGAACTGGCGCGCTTTATGGGGCCCAAGGGAATTCTGGACGCGTCCGAGTTTGACTTGCGTCACTCCGCCCAGCCCGGCGTAGACCAGGACGTGAGCTACTACACGGCGAGCTTCCCGCAAAAAATGCGCGACGAATACGCCAAGCAGTGGCATGCGGAGAACGATCCCCCGCTGGGCAAAGAGCCCTTCCGCGAGGAAACGGTATATCGCGGACATGATTGGGACGACGTGCGCCCCCACCTCAATACGTTTTTCCAGGCCGTGCGCTCACGGACGCCCGTCACCGAGGACGCTGTTTTCGGCAATCACGCGGCCATCGCCTGCCACATGGCCAACGAGTCGTATTTCAGAAAGCGGCCTGTGGTGTGGGATGAAGCGTCCAAAACGATCAAGACTAACTAGTTGAGGCGGGGCACAGAATTCATGGCGCGTGTTTTTCTGATTGATACGGACACGGCATCCGACGATGCCGTGGCGTTGATGATGGCGTTGCGTGCTCCCGACATACGCGTGGCCGCCATCACGACCGTGGCCGGCAACATCGGGGTTGGCCAGGCCACACGGAACGCCCTGTATACCGTCGAACTGTGTGGCGCTGATGTTCCCGTCTACCAGGGATCAGCGCGGCCTCTTTCCCGACTGCACCAGAACGCGACGTGGTTTCACGGCCAGGATGGGCTGGGGGACCACGGCTATCCTGCCCCCAGCAAGGCCGCGGAGACGACGCATGCCGTGGACGCGATCCTTGACACCATCGAGCGAAACCCCGGCCTCGTGCTGGTGACGCTGGGCCCGCTTACCAATGTTGCGCTCGCACTGGCACGGAATCCGCACCTGGTAAAAAAAGTTTCGCGTTGTGTGGTGATGGGCGGCGCGCCTTGCTGTGAAGGCAACGTCACACCGGCGGCGGAGTTCAACATCTGGGTGGACCCGGAAGCGGCGCGCATCGTTTTGCTGAGCGGGTTGCCCATCGAACTCATTGGATGGCATCTTTGCCGCGGAGATGCTGTCATCAAACCGCCGGACATCGAAGAAATTCTCGCGCTGAACACGCCGGTCGCCCGTTTCGCGATCGAGTGCAACAGTCACGCGCGTCTGGCCCTGAAGATCCAGACTGGAGAAGACGGCATTTGTCTGCCCGATCCGGTGGCGATGTGCGTGGCCCTCGACCCGACGGTGGGGACCTCCTGGACCGAACACTATGTGGAAGTGGAAACTCACAGTGAACTGACCCGCGGCATGACTGTAATTGACCGGTTGAATGTTTCCGAAGATGATCGCAACCGCTCGACCTGGGAACAGGCGCACCACGGCGCGCGAAAGGCGAAAATCTGTTGGGAGATTGACAACGCGCGATGGAAGCGGGCGTTGTTGCAGGCCTTGCGGTAGCATTCTTAGTTCAGAGGACTCTCTTGCGAGGACGATGCGAGGACTGAAAGACAAGCGCGTGCTGATTACCGGAGGCGCCAGCGGCATCGGCGCAGCGACGGCGGTGCGTTTCATCGAAGAGGGCTCGCGCGTTTGCATACTGGATCGCGGGGTCAAGACCGCGGAAGAAATTGAGGAGCAGATTCCCGGGCTGGCCGGCTCGGTTGTCGCGGATGTCACGGACCTGGCGCAGGTGAAGTCCGCTTTCGCGCATGCCGAGCGAGTCATGGGCGGGGTGGATGTTCTCATCAACAACGCGGGCATCAGCATCCGCCACAAGTTTCTCGACATCACGACGGAAGAGTGGGACCGCGTGATCGCGGTGAACCTTACCGGAGTGTTTTACGTGGCGCAGACTGCGGCGCGCCACATGTGGGAGCGCGGCAGTGGGGTGATTCTGCAGACCGCATCCACCAACGGCATCATGGGCTACCCATTCTACGCAGACTACAACGCGTCCAAGGCGGGGGTCATCGAACTCACGAAATCAATGGCGCTCGAACTCGCACCCAAAATTCGCGTGTGCGCGGTTGCACCCGGATACGTGCTGACTCCCATGCAGCGTGCGGAATATAGCGATGAGATGCTCGCGGCGGTGAACTCGAAGATTCCCATGGGCCGTCATGTGCGGCCGGAGGAAATCGCGGGCCTGTTCGCTTATTTGGCGTCGGAAGATGCGGCCTGCACGACCGGCCAGGTGTTTACCATGGACGGTGGCGAAATTGCCGGCGGACTGGCCAGCCGTTAGCGGCCCGTGGTCAGGACCGGACGCCGAGCAACCGCCGGCCTAAGCGCCAAACCCGGACGATCCGATAGAAAGCGTTCAGTTGCCGTGGAAGTTTCACCGCGCTCCATTCATTGGGGCCGGGCGTAAAGGCCAGGCGTGAAATAAAGCGAATGCGGTCGCCCGGGCGCTCGCGCAGCCGGGCCATCAGACGAAAATACGCGAGGGATTCGGGATTCAGCCAAACGCCAGTGACAAGCTGAGTTGCGATCTCGCGTATCAATACTCCTGCGGCAGGGTCGCCGGCGGGATCAAGCATGGGCACAGGCGGGATCGGTGCGCGCAGCAATTGATTCGCCAGGCCGAGCGTGGTCCGCACCACACGAACGATCCCCATGTCCCGTGCTTTGGCAGCGATCTGTGCCCAATCCAGCGGAATCCGGGACAAGCGAGCCACGTCGCAAAGCCAGATCAAGTGGGACCAGCAATGTTTGGCGGCATGGACGCAGAGGACGAGGAAGAGGTCTTCAAGAGCCAGAGATCGAACCGTTCCGCCTGCGAATGGCGCAGACGCATGCGTGGAGAGCATTTCCTCCATGTCGAAGTCCACCGCATAAAAGCGCGGCAGAATATTCCACTTCAGCTCAAGCAGATTTCGATGCCTGCCATAGTCGAAACTCATTTCATATCCAATGGTGAGATAGCGCCGCAGTTCGGCATCGGAAAAGTGAAGGCAGGGTGTGTAGCCGAGTCGCTCGGCGACGAACTGGGCCTGCGGCACGTCTTCACTTCGCACCAGTAAATCAATGTCGCCGGCTTGCCGCATGGCCAGATCGCCGTATGCAAGTTCCGACAAAACCACGCCTTTATAGGGAATGGCGGAGAGTCCGGCAGTTTCGAGAGCCTCTAATACGCGAAACAACTCGCGCGCCTGCAACAACGACTTGTGTACGTTTGCGTTATAGCGAGTTTCGAGTTCACCGGTGATCGCGGCTGGGGCCGAGGTCCCGCCGTTGTTAATCAGCGCGAGATAGAGTAGAGCGGTGACGCCATGTTCATCCGCCAGCGCCAGCAGTCGCTCCCATGACCCGCCCTGCAGCCGGGAACAGGCCAGGTGAAATCGCTGAGGGTCGGGCGGCTCAGCGCAAGCTTCCAGCAGCAGCGCGAACTCCGGGGAAGTCGCTATCGAAGCAGCTTCCGTGGTTGTCTCATCAAGCGTTCCAGTATCGAGTTTGCCCACGCCGCCTTGTCCGCCCGGCATCATGATACAGGCTTGTGTACTGGATCGACCCCAGTGGATAGGAGGAGCGAGGGTCTGGTTACTTTGGTCACAGGCGTCAGAATGAACTTATCTGTCAAACTGGCCGAAGCAAAGACTGCAGGGTCCTATGGACATTAAGACCGCCAGACCAGTTCGCCGAAGCACCCGGATAAGAGTCCAGATTCCGGTGACACTGACCAGCATGGACCGCCGCAACTCTTTTTCCGCGGAATGCCTGGTGCTTGTGGCCAGTTCTCAGGGCTGCGGTCTGCGTTGTTCGCGGGCATTGGCGGTGGGTACGCCCATTATGCTGGGCAACTTGCCCGGCGGGGCCAGCGTCACCGCGCGCGTTGCCAATTGTCTGCCTCTTGGCAGCGACGGTGCGCAGTTCCTGATCGGCGCCTCGCTTTATACTCACGGCAATTGCTGGGCCGTTGCCAATCCTCCCGCGGACTGGGCAGAAGGCGCAGCCCCGGCCGGTGCCAGCCTTCTGGCGGAGGACGAAGCGGCGCAACGAAAAGACGTCTGGCCCTACAACATGTTCTCGCCGCGTGGCGAAGCCCATCCGGGACGACGGTAGACCTGCTCTTCGCTTCACTTAAGCTTGTCCATTTGTCGCGCGCCGCATTGTCCTTTTACGCACAATTCCGCGTCGCCTTTGGTAATCGCCATCGGGGCTGACCGCATGTGAAACTTCTAATCAGCCTATGCGATCCTCCACTTCACGCCCCCATTTCCGGCCCAATGCGTTTCGGTCGTTCGGCGAAATCGCTTTTTCTGGACAAGCCAGTGTCGCCGCGATGCGGCCGGCCGGTCGTCCGCCCAGAGCCAAGTTGCGAGGAACGATCCTTGCGCTGGTCCTGCTGCCGAATCGCAGGCAGCATCGCGGCGCTTTTCACGCTCTCTCCATGAGCGGCGGACTGCTTCACGTGGACAAGCCTCTCGACGAAAAGATTCCGGTTGAGATTGTCTTTCATCTGGGAGAGAACACGATCCGCGAGACGGCGGTCCCTCTCCTGCCTCTCTGGGCGACCCGCGGCTGGCTGCAGCCGTTCCGCTTCGCCGATCTCTCATCCGAGGGAAAACGGGCCTTGCGGCGGAGCTTGCGACCGTTCCTGTTGTCCCTCGAAGGCAACTGAGAAAATTGAAATCAATCATGCCGGGTGCTGAGTGCCTGCGCCGGGCCGAACGCCGTATACTAACAGCGGCGTGGGCCTGTAGCTCAGCGGTTAGAGCAGTGGACTCATAATCCATTGGTCCAAGGTTCAAATCCTTGCGGGCCCACCAATAAACTCAATCAGTCAGCGGACATACCCGGTTTGCACCAAGACCGAGATGTAATCCGCAGTGCTGGGGTGGCGACCCGGCCGTCGCTAACCGAACACGGGAGCGCCACAGCCTCGTCACAAATTAGCCCAGACAGACTTCGCTTTCATTGACAGATTGAACCTTGGCCGACAGGTTTCCAAAGGTCCCTATGCCCAAGCGACGACGTGGGACAGTTCTAGCCGTTGTCGGAATCACTGCGATACTCCTGCCCGCCCTTATTTTCATTGTGCCTGCTCTCGTGAACGTGGATCGGTACCGTCCCCAGGCGATCTCTTATCTCGAGGAAAAAACTGGAAAGACCGTCGAAATGGGGCACTTGACCCTCACGTTCTTTCCTCTGGCGATTCACCTCGATCATCTCGGCGTGAAGAACCCTCCGATATTCCCGTCCGGTTATGTTCTTCAGGTCGCGCGAATCGATGCCGAACTCAGTGTCGGAGCGCTCCTGCACCGGAAAGTGAACATCAAGTCTCTCGTACTCGAGGATTTGGTTGTGCACTTGACTTCGGACCCTGACGGCCCGTGGAACTTCGAGAACCCTCAAGCCAGGGCTTCGGCGAATGGCTTTCCTGTTGGCCCCATTTCGAGCGTGAAGATTGAGCGGGGGCTGGTGATCGCGTCGAATCTGTTGCCGTCCGACGCGGCGGGACCCATTTTTCTCGAAGCCCACGAAATCTCCGGCGAGCTCAAGCAGGTGAACCTGCTCGGAATTATCAGTCCCTCTTCCTCCTCGATGGACGGCCAGGGGAGCTTGAAAGTGGGGCTTCTGCGGTTCGGCGCAGTCGAGGTAAGAAATCTGGATTTCAGACTGCTGCTGGAGTCGAGGCAGGCGTTTTTCACCGACGTTAAGGCGGATCTCTATGGGGGGAGGGCCATGGGCGGTCTTACCTTCGACTTGTCGAAGAAAAACGCCGGCTTCAAGACCAATGCCCGGTTGAGCGGAGTCAATCTCGCCCAGCTTTTGGCGGCTTTCCCAAACGGCGGCGGAAAGATGACCGGGGAGATGGAAGGAGAAGTAAGGTTAGCTGGAGAAATCGCACACTCCGTTCGCCCGCTGGCGGGAATCCATGGGGACGGACATTTGACCGTACGCAATGGTCAGGTACCGAGTCTGAAGCTCAATGCGAATTTGATGAAGCTGGCCCGCTTCAATGACTTTGGCCCAGCCAAGAACGATCCTTCCTCGTTTAACTTGATCACCACCGACCTCGAGTTGGGAGATCAGCGGATCTCGAGCCGGGTCATCGACATTGACGGCTACGGGGTCGACGTGGATGGCTCCGGCAGCGTCAGCGTATCAGGCTCTGACAAGTTGGACTATCGCGGGTTGGCGGAGATTACAACCAAAGAAGGTTTTTTCACCAACACCATGGCCCGTCTGTCCGGAGCCACGCTAAAAGACGGTAAGTTGCAGTTTCCTTTCCGAATCGGTGGAACGCTGGAGAGCCCGGTCTTTTCCAAAGGTAAGGGCGATAAGGACGTAGATGCCGCAAAAGAGCGTCGCTGAGAAGAGACTCTTTACCCGGCATGAGTGCCTTTTCGCGATAAAATAAAAACAACCAGCTAGAAATCGAGGATCCCCCAATGGCCCACATGGTTCAATGCGTCAAACTGAAACAAGAACTCCCCGGACTGGACGAGCCGCCCTTCGACAACGAACTCGGCCGCAAGGTCTACGACAACGTCTCGCAGCAGGCGTGGGGAATGTGGGTGGAACACTGCAAAATGCTGCTGAACGAATACCGCCTCAACCCCGCTCGCCGCGAGGACCAGGAAGTCATCGCCAAGCAACTGGAGCAATTCTTCTTTGGAGAAGGCGCGCAATTGCCCAAGGAATACGTTGCTCCTGCGCAGAAATAGCTCGTGATGTGGGAGTTCTAGCCGGGTGCGCCTGCGCAAGCCGTAGTTACCGAAGAAGTTACCCATTGCACCAAAGTTAGTGCATATTTCATCATCCTGTAACACCCCTTTGCTACAACTTGAGCGTGGATCTGCCGTCTTACAACACGCTGATCCTTTCCGATCTTCACCTCGGCGCGGAAACCAGCCGTGCACGCGAGGCAGCCAGACTGTTGAAGCAAACCAGCTTTCAGAGGCTGATCCTGCTGGGTGACATCTTCGCCGACTTGAACTTCGCCCGCCTGAAAAAGGAGCACTGGAAATTCCTGGGTCTGATTCGCAAGCTGTCGAATCCACGGCGCGGCGTCGAGGTAGTGTGGGTCGAGGGCAATCACGACCACGGCCTCACCAATGTGATGTCGCACCTGGTCGGCGTACGCGTCTACCAGGAATATTGCTGGGACTATGCCGGGCTGCGGCATCTTGCCATTCACGGCCACCAGTTCGATGGATTTCAAGTCAACAATGTGCGGCTGAGCAAGCTCGGCACGATGCTCTATCTGCAATTGCAGAAGCTTGATCTGAAGGGTAAGCCGCTCACGCGCATGATTGACCGGCTGAACACGCGCTGGCTGCGCATGTCGGAAACAGTCGCCGCCGGCGCCCTGAAATATGCGCGGCAACGTAGCGCCGACCGCGTCCTCTGCGGACATACGCACGAAGCCATGCACGCCGTCGAAGACGGCATCCACTATTACAACTCCGGCGGATGGGTGGATTCTCGCCTTACCTACATCACCGTCAACCAAGAGGGAGTGTCTCTCCATGAATACACCGAGCGACCTGACGATCGTAATTCCAGCGAAGAACGAGGCGAAGCTGATTGGGAATCTGCTGACCTCGCTGACGAAGCAGGACTATTCGAAGATGCCGAGTACGAGGGTGTTGGTCGCTGACGCGAACTCGACCGACGGCACGCCCGGCATAGTAATGAGCTATCGCGACCGGCTGAATGTCGCGGTCATTCCCGGCGGCATGCCTTCCGTTGGACGCAATCAGGGCGCCGCGCTCGCCGACACTCGCTACGTTTTGTTCCTCGATGCCGATATCGAACTTGCCAGCACGTCTCTGGTGCGCCGGGTCGTGGAGCGCGCTCAACAGAAGGACCTGCACTGCGTCACCACGAACATTCTCTGCCGAGGTGGCAGCTGGGTGGATCGCGTGCTCTATTTCGGCAATGACCTGGCCCAGTTTCTTTCCCAACTGCACCGCCCGTTTGCCACCGGGATGTTCATGCTCTTCGATACCGCGAAGTTTCGCGAGCTCGGCGGTTTTCACGAGCAGGTCGCATTCGCCGAGGACTACATGCTGACGCAGCAGGTGCGCCGCAGCCGCTTTGGCATCGTGCGCGGAGGCGTTTACACCACCAACCGCCGGTTCCAGAAGATGGGACACTTCCGCGTGGCCCGGCTCTTCCTGAAAACCGCGCTCAATTATTGGAATGAAGGCTACTTCCTGCGCGACCACAAATACTGGCAGACGTGAACCGGCCAGTCTTGAGGACCTGGGGAGATTCTGATTAAGGTCAAACGCGAAAAGCAGGTTTCTCGACTTCGCAAGATTGCTCGTAAACGCGCAATCTTACTGCGCTCGAAATGACAAAAGTGGATTAAATCCTTAGTGATTCAGAACCTGTTTTCAGAACCTGAAGACCAGCCCGGTTGAAACTCTAAGATCATTTTGGTTGGCGCTAAGATAGTGCGTCCGGATGTAGTCTCCCTGCACGCGCCAGGAAAAATTGTGGAAGATTTTGTAGTCCACGCCGCCACCAAAGCCTCCGGCAAATGGCGTCTCGTGCAATCCGCCTTCACTCACTCGCGCCACGCCAAAAAGCGCCTGTGCGAAGGGACGCGCCTTGCCAAACGTTGCCGAAACTCTAGGTCCCACGAGGAAGTCGTACTCGGTAATGCCGGAGCGGTAGTAGCCGCTGGCGTCCACCGCGATCCCGACGTGGGGGAACAATATCCATTCCGCCCCGCCGTTCCATCCCTTCATGTTTGTCCTGCCCAGGGTCAGGGTCTGGAAGCTGCCAATGCTGCCGCCAATGTAGACGTTCCCCTGCGGGATCAACTGGGCCGATGCCCTGGCCGGGGCCATCGCCCAAACCGCAACCACCAACAGCGCCGCCGCTATCTTATACACGCTATTCCTCCTCCGGCTGCTGCCGGTGCTATCTTTCCTAAGAATTCGAACTACGAGTGTAACGGATGGGCACGCCGCTCTGGCCCATAAAAACTCGCCCCGTAAACCCTTTCATTACCTTGGTTTGACCATTGTGGTCCATTGACCAACTTTTTATGATGCAGAAACCGGTCCAGAAGCGTCTAACGTGTAGGCTAAAAATCATGAATCCTGTTAAAACCTGTGCCGCGGCGCCGTTCATGGCCCGCTTTCCAATGAAAGAGGAAAATAAGTTGAAGCTTACGATCGAAACCCGCAACGCCGGCGATGTCCTGATCGTCCACTGCGAGGGTAGTTTTGTCTATCGCGACGAGACCAGCGACTTTGCGCGCATGGTTTCCGACATGTTCCAGCATACGTCGCGGGTCGTGGTAGACCTCAGTGACGTCACCGTGGCGGATGGCGCCGGTCTTGGCGAGTTTGCCCTGGTGCAGCGTGAGGCCAGCGCGCGCGGGGCCAAAGTGTGCTTCGCGGCGCCCAACGAGACCCTTCGCTGGCTGCTGGCGCTGACCAATCTTGATTCCGTCCTTGAGATTCGCGATACGGTGGCTGAAGCTCTGGAGTTTGTGCAACTCGTTGGTGTTACCGCGGATTGCTAAAAGTTAGTGGTCCGACTGAAAGCGGTAGCGTCCTTGTAGCTTTTCAGCCGCCGATTCCGCCACTTTCAGAAATGCCCGCGCCGCATGCGAAAGTCCTCCCCCCTTGCGGTGCACGAGGCGCAATTTACGCTCCAGTTGCAGCTCCTTGACCGGAATGCGCACCAGTTCTCCCCGTGCCACTTCGCTTTCGATGCTGATGGCGGGGATGAATGCGACACCATTTCCCATGGCTACGAATTGCTTGATCGCCTGCAAGGTGGGCAGCTCGAGGCCCATGTACAGCGGGGTGCGGTGGCGTTTGAACGCCTGCAGCACTTTGTCCCGATAGGGCGACGAGACGATGTGGGCGACAAACGACTCCGCCCCGAGCTGCCGGATACTCACCTGCGCTGAGCCCGCCAGAGGATGATCCGGCGGCACCACGAATGCCAGTTCGTCCAGATAGACCACATACGAACGCAGTTGCGGCTCCTGCGGATCGTACGATAGCACCCCCAACTCCGCGCTGTGTCGCAGGACTTCATCTGGGATGCGGCTGCCTAGCGACCGCTGCACGGTGATGCGAATACCGGGATGCAGCCGCCGGAACTCGGCCAGCACCGGCAGCAGATACAGCGCGGTAAACTCATTGGCGCTGATGACCAGCTTGCCGGCCAGCAGTTCCCGCACTTCGCGCAGCGCCTCCTGAGCATCGCTGCGCAGATTGACCAGTTTCTCGGCGTACTCCAGCAGCACTCGCCCGGCGTCGGTGAGCACAGCGTCGCGTGAGGAGCGGTCGAACAGCGGCTCGCCCAGTTCCACTTCCAGCTTGCGAATGGTCTGGCTTACCGCGGACTGGGTGCGAAACAGCTTTTCCGCCGCGCGGGAAAACTTCTTTTCCCGCGCCACCGCCAAAAAAACTTCCAGTTGTGAGAGTTCCATGCCTTATTCGTTCCTTACGATAACTTCATAGATCATTAGCAATGCTTATTATATAAGGCGATTGTACTAAATTGTGAACAATTATAAGTTTTACTTCTGGCCAGCCTCTCCGTAGCATGAAGGTTTGAGCAAGGTCACTCAGGGAGCTTTATGACTACCGACCGGCCCCGCATCAGAATCTTCGACACCACGCTTCGCGACGGCGAACAATCGCCCGGCTGCAGCATGAACACGCAGGAGAAGCTGCGCCTCGCCCAGCAGATTGACCGCCTGGGCGTGGACGTGATCGAAGCCGGTTTCCCCATTGCTTCCGATGGTGACTTCGAGGCAGTGCGATCCATCGCCGCCGTGATTCGCCGGCCAATCATCGCCGGCCTGGCGCGCGCCTGCCGTCCTGACATCGAACGCGCCTGGGAGGCCCTCAAAGACGCCGCTCATCCGCGAATCCACGTGTTTCTGGCCACGTCCGACATTCACCTGAAGTACAAGCTGCGCCTCACCCGCGAGCAGTGTCTGGAACAGGCGCGCTCGTCGGTGGCCTTTGCCCGGTCGTTGTGCGCGGACGTTGAGTTTTCACCGGAAGACGCCACTCGCACCGACCCCGATTTTCTTTGCCAGGTGCTCGACGCCGTGGTCGAGGCGGGAGCGACCACGCTCAATATTCCCGACACCGTTGGCTACACCGTGCCGGCTGAATTTGGGGAGTTGATTTCGACGATCCAGCGTCGCGTCAAAGGTATCGAGAACGTGATCATCTCCACCCACTGCCACAACGATCTTGGACTTGCCGTCGCCAACTCGCTGGCTGGCGTGGCTGCGGGAGCACGTCAGGTGGAGTGTACGATCAACGGCATCGGGGAGCGCGCCGGCAACGCCGCGCTTGAAGAAATTGTGATGGCGCTGCGGGTCCGTCCCGACCGCTACGCGTTTGAATGCGGCATCGTCAGTGAGCAGCTTTTTCCGGCGAGCCAGGTACTCAGCGAAATCACCGGCGTGCCCGTGCAGCCAAATAAAGCCATTACCGGACGCAATGCGTTTGCTCACGAAGCTGGCATCCACCAGGATGGAATTCTCAAGAACCCGCTGACCTACGAAATCATGACGCCGCAGTCGGTGGGCGTGCCGGATTCGCGGCTGGTGCTGGGCAAGCATTCCGGCCGCCATGCGCTGGCGTTGCGCTGCGAACAGCTTGGGTATCAGTTCGACCGCCGCGCTCTCGACGATGTGTACCGGCGCTTTGTGCGCCTGGCCGACAAGATCAAGAATGTTGAGGACCATCATTTGCTGGAACTGATCCGCGAAACTCACAAACCGGCCGGTTCGGCGACGCCGCTGGTCGAGCGAGTGCCGGTCGCGGCAGCCGCCTCGACTCAAGCTCATGTGGTGGACGCGCCGCGGCCATTTCCTCTTGCGCCGCGCAGCGGTTCCGAACGCATCTCCATTCCAGTTCCGCAAGAGCACTCCGAGCAGGAAGACTACCTTTGGGGCGTGTAGGGTTCGCCTGAGTAGAATCGCAGCACACCTGGCTCGACGCGCTAAACTAAACCCTGCATGATCTTGAACCTTACCATCCTCCCCGGTGATGGCATCGGCCCGGAAGTCACCGAACAAGCCGTCAGTGTGCTTGAGGCGGCTGTCTCCCGTTTCGGTCACCAGATCCATCGCGAGCAGCACTTGATTGGCGGCGCGGCACTCTCCGCGACCAACGATCCTCTTCCGCCGGCCACGATCAATGCGTGCCTCGCTTCCGGGGCGGTGCTGATGGGCGCGGTGGGCAACCCGGAGTATGACCGCAATCCCAGCCATTTGCGCCCGGAAGCAGGCTTGCTACGCCTTCGTAAGGAACTGGGCGTGTTTGCCAACCTGCGTCCGGCGGTTTGTTTCCCTGCGCTGGAGAGCGCATCGCCGCTGCGTCCTGAAGTGGTGCGCGGCACCGACATACTTATTGTCCGCGAACTCCTCGGAGGACTTTACTTCGGCCACCCGCGCTCGATTGCGGGCGGGCCGGGCGCGCGCCTTGCCATCAACACGATGACTTATGGTGAGGCTGAGATCGAACGCATTGCCCGCGTCGGCTTCGAACTCGCGCTCCGTCGCCGAAAGAAGATCCTGTCTGTGGACAAGGCCAACGTGCTGGAGTGCTCGCGTCTGTGGCGTGAAGTTGTCGGCCGCGTCGCGCAAGAGTTTCCCGATATCAAGGTCACGCACCAGTATGTAGACTCCGCCGCCATGCTGTTGGTGCAGCGGCCCACGGATTTCGACGTCATCCTCACCGAGAACATGTTTGGCGACATTCTCTCCGATCAGGCGGGAGGCGTGGTTGGTTCGCTCGGCCTGCTGGCCTCAGCCAGCATCGGAGGCAAGGTTGGGCTTTACGAGCCTGTGCATGGCTCCGCTCCAGACATTGCGGGCAAGGGAATTGCCAATCCGCTCGGGGCGATTCTTTCCGCGGCTATGCTGCTCCGGCATTCATTCCAGTTAGAGAAGGAAGCGGTCGCCGTCGAGGCGGCAGTTTCGGCGGTCTTGAACGCAGGCCACCGCACAGCAGATTTAGTGGCCTCCGGCCAGAAGCGCGTGTCAACGGCGGAGATGGGTCAGTTGGTGGTCGAAGCGCTACGGGCCAACTAGGCGTCGGCCGTTCGGCTACGATGCTCACGTGGGGACAGCCGCCCCGGGCTGTCCGAGCCTGGCTCGGCAAGTTCGCTGCGGGGGCACGAGCAAGAATTCTCGCTGCACCCAGAATGACAACTAAGACGCCTTCGAGGTTGGCTCCGGCCTGACTGCCGCTTGCACCGCCGGAGCATGATAGGCCCCGCGGATCGAGTACCAGCGTATCCGCAACATATCGAGCAGCATTTTCGCTCCGTCGCGCAAGGGATGAATGCGCTCCCCGCCGGAATGCCCCCAAAGGACCGGCACTTCCTCCACATGAAACCCGAGCTTGGGGGCCAGAAATAGAATTTCCGGATCGAATCCCCAGCGCTCGATTTTCTGCAGCGGGAAGATCGCCTGCGCGGCCTCGCGCGTGAAAGCTTTGAATCCGCATTGGGTATCGTGAAACTGCAATCCGAGGAGCACCCGCGCCAGCAGGTTGAACACCCGGCCGAGGACTTGCCGCAACCACGATTGCCTCTTGGTCTGGAGTTCGGCGCGCATCCAGCGCGAGCCGATGGCAACGTCGGCACCGCCGGCCAGGGCGGCCAGCAGCTTCGGCGCCTCCGTGATTGGTGACGACAAATCGGCATCGCTGAACAGCACGATTTTCCCGCGAGCTTGCAAAATACCGTTGCGCACGCTGTAGCCCTTGCCGTGGTTGCCGGGATTTTCCACTAGCCGTAACATCGGTTCCCGGGCCGCGAGTCTGCGAACCATGTCCGCAGTCGCGTCGCGCGATCCGTCATTGACGACGATGACCTCTGCCGGCCATCTCTGATCGCGCACGAATGCCAGCACTTTTTCAAGCGTCGCCGGCAGGCGCGCCTCTTCGTTGTAGGCCGGGATCACGATGCTGTAGTCCGGATCGGGCAACGGTTGCTCCAGATAACGACAATTGCATGTTCAGCGGGACAGAACATATAAACCCGCCGTCTTGTGAAATGACTCGTTATTGTAAGGATTGCCGTTCAATCTTGCCAAACTTCCAACCGCGCCGTCCCGTTTTGGGACTGGAAAATGCTGTCTTGTGACGTCTGCACTTGTCTCGGCAGCCGAGTGATGTTACCTCTGTCGTTATGATACCGAAGAAGATTTTCTGGCTCCTGCTGTTTCTCCCCGCCGCGGCCTTCGCGGCCACCAAGCCACACGTCATCACGTTCGGTAAATGGAGCAGTGTGCAGTGGCAGGCCGGCAACACTGACGACAAACCGCTTACCCTGAAAATGCGCGCGCTGTTTGTAGACGGCCGGCTGAAGGAATATACCACCGGCCCGCAGCACGAGGTGACGGACCGCTTGTTTGCCGTGCGACGTGCGTTTCGTGTGAACGACAGTTTGCCGGACGAGTCGGTGAGCGCATTACGCTGGCAATGGCAGCGCGGCGGCTGGCTGCTGGTGGACCGCACAACCGGCCACGTCTCAACCCTGAACCTGCCTGAGTTCGACGCGCTATATTCCGCGACCAGCTGGTACCGCGACTATGTTGCGTATTGTGGAGTGTCCGACGACGGCAAAAAACTCTACGCCGTAGTGGCGCAGATCAGCCGCCGCAAGCCGGTGCTGAAGAAGCCGCTTGCCGGAAGCGACGGCGTCGCCGACGACGATGCGCCCGATTCGGCTTGTCCCGCGCCCGCCTGGCAACGCGGCCCCGCGCGCGTGACCTTCGAATCAGGCGGTGCAAAGCAAACCTACGCCATCCGCGGCCATGTGGTGGATCTGGTCAACGACAATGAGGAGGAATCGGAAGGTTCGAAGTGAGATTTGAAGTCAGCCCGGTACCACGAAAGGCTGGTTCATAGTCGCTTCGGGAAGGGCACGGCTTCCAGCCGTGCGGCTAGGGCAATCAGTGACGAGGGCTTCAGCCCCTGAGGGATATGCAATCCGAGCGTTCCGTCGCGATGGCTTCGAGTCGTAGCCCTCGATGGTTACAACCTCTAGTCGCCCGCTGCCTCCAGCGCCGGCAACTCCTCGGCGACGGTCTTATTCCGCACTTTGGCGCTGGTGACCAGCACTACCGATAGCACCACGATCGCGCTCCCGGCCAGAATAAAGCGGTCTACTTTTTCGTGCATAACGAGCCAGCCCAGAAATACCGCGACGACCGGGTTCACATACGCATAAGTGGAAACCTTTGACGTTGGAACGTGCTCCAGCAGCCAGACATAGGCGGTGTAGCCGATCCACGACCCGCAGACCACCAGATAAGCGATCGCACCGATGCCGCGGGCCGTCCAGACTACGCGAGAAAAATCGCCGAGCGCAAGCGCGACCAGCCCATTCGCAGCGCCTGCGGCCGTGACCTGCCACCCGGTGGCGCTGAACACGTCCATGCCCGACTGCCAGCGCTTCGAGAGCACCGATCCCAGCGCCCACGAAAACGATCCGGCAATCAGGCTGAACGCCGCCCAGAATTCTTTGTGACCGATGGAGCCCGAAGATCGCAGCTCCGGCCAAAACAAAACCGCCAGGCCAATCATGCCGCACGCCAGTCCGGCCTTGCCACGCGACGAAATGTGATGGTCGCCCAACAGCCACGAATCCAGCACCATGAACCACAGTGGAGTAACGGCAAGGATCAGTGCCGCCAATCCGGAAGATACCGTAAGCTCCGCATAAGAAAGCGTGAGGTTGCCGCCCATCAGCAGCAGAACGCCGACGAGCGCCGTGAGGGCGAGCTGTTTCGGCGAATACCAAATCTTTCGACCCGTCACCACGCACACCGCCAGCATGACCACGCCCGCGATCAGAAACCGCACGGCGCACATCAGCGCGGGCGGAATGGTTTGCACCGCGATATCAATGCCCAGGTAGGTCGAGCCCCAAAACAGGTACACCAGTCCAAACGCAAGGACCACCATCCACCGTTTTGGGTGCTCTGCTGTCATGTGGTTTTTCGGGAAACTCGGAGAACAGCTTTACCCGTAGAAGGATGAATCGGAAGCGCGGCGGGATTCTAAATATGACATGGCGCGTCCCCGGTCAAAATCCATTTTGCGCGATAGAAGAAAGCTGGACGCATGACCGCCAACGCTTATAGGCTGTGCTGGATGACAGCCGTCCCGACGCCAGCCGCCATCCCGAGCATTGCCACCGCTCCATACGCGGACATCGCCGTTCGCCAGGAGATGGTGCGCCCAAGCACCAGCACGGAATAAATGCTATACGCCCCAAGCGTGCATAGCAGCGCGACTACATAGGGCATGGGCACGCCACGTGACATCAATAAAAACGCGGCGGCGACATCGAAACCCATGGGTACCGGCAGGAAAGTACCGATCAACGCAACCAGAACAATCCCGCCAAAGCTCACCGTGACCGGAATGCTGCTGGCCGGGAGGAGTTCCACCGCAACGGCTCCGAGTAGCGCCGCCAAAATCATCAGGGGAACGGTCACCACGGCGAGCCGGGCAAGATTTCCAAGGTACGCTTTTAGCGTAAGCGCAATCGGAGGCAGCCATCCCGACTGTGCCGGCAACCCAAAGTTGTTCGCGATGCGTGGCTCGGTTTTGCCGACAATAAACGGCACCAGAGCCAACAAGACAACGGGCACCGCCAGGCGAATCATGGCCACCGGCAGCGGAAACAGAGCGAAGGCCATGGCCAGCACCACGACATTCAGCATTGGCGAACTGATCATCGCCGCCAGCACCGTGTTGGGGCTGGCTCCGCCGATAAACAGACTGCGCCCGATCGGGGCGACGCAGTTGGCGCATACACCCAGCGGCGCACCTCCCACCGCACCCAGCAGCGTGTTCCCTAACGCGCTCTTGAACCGCACTCGCGGCAGCATCGCCAGCAGCGTCAGCACCGCCGCGCCAAAACAGATGCCGAACGTCATGCCGATGCGATTGGTCCACATCCAGTTCACGGTCGTGTGACCGATGCGCGTCATCAGCGGCATGGCCGAAGTCACCGGCATCAGCGCATCAAAACTCAGCACACCTTTGGTTTGGATTCCTCTCCCCGTGTGCAGCTTTTTTAGCAGCGCGGGATAGCGGGAATCAAAGCAGAAGTAAAAACCAATGGCCAACCCAAGCACGGCTGCGACCGAACTTTGCAGCAACAGCGCGCCGCGCCCGGAATGGCCCTCAACCCGCGCCGTGACGGAAGGACTCGCAACGACAGAAGACATGTTTGCTCCCCGTGAACGACTGGCCGGGAAGTATGCCGGACTCGCGTTGCCGCCTCAATAGTAGATTTACACTAGATTTAGGGGGTTACGCAGACCCTCTCTTCCAGCTATACTGGTTCCGTAATGCCGAACGTAAGCGATGATGCGCAACCGTCCCAATTCGCACCTGCCCGAGTGCTGGCTGGACATGCTGGTCTGTCCGCGCCGCTACCGCTGCGTGCTGCCTTCCTCTCGACGACCAAGCTTGTTCGGTAGCGACTAAGTAAAGCCTCCTGAAATCCTGACTTATAAGGCCTCAGGGCCGAAGTCCGCAGCGACAACAAAACGCCTGCCACGGATTCCCAGCCAACCCACGACATCCGATTCACCCATTGGAGAACTCCCATGACCACGAAAACCATGATTGGTCCGAAGATCAAGACCGCCCTTCCCGGGCCTAACGCCACGCGCATTGTCGCAGGCGACGATCAGTACATTTCCCCGTCCTACACGCGTTCTTATCCGCTGGTGGTCAAGAGCGGCCGCGGCATCGTCATCACCGACGTGGACGGCAACGAGTTTTTCGACTTCGCCGCCGGCATCGCCGTCAACTCCACCGGCCATTGCCATCCCGAGGTCGTCGCCGCGCTGCAGAAGCAGGCCGGAGAACTCATCCACATGTCGGGCACGGATTTTTACTACGAGAGCATGGTGCAACTGGCGGAGCGCCTGTCAAAGATCGCGCCCATGCCCGGCCCGCATCGCATTTACTACGGCAATTCCGGTGCCGAAGCCATTGAGTGCGCGCTGAAGCTGGCCCGTTATCACACCAAGCGGCAAAACATCATCGCCTTCTACGGCGCCTTCCACGGACGTACCATGGGCGCTCTCTCTCTGACGGCTTCGAAGCCGCAACAGCATCGCCGTTTCTATCCGCTGGTACCGGGCGTGCACCACGTCCGCTATCCCGATATTTACCGCGGCTGCAGCGGCGGCGTCGAGGATGCTGAGAAATTCGCGCTCGGCTGTGCCCGCTTCATTGAAGAAAAGCTTTTCAAGACCTCGCTGCCGCCGGAGGAAGTCGCCGCGATCTTCATCGAGCCCATCCAGGGCGAGGGCGGATACGTTGTCGCTCCCACCATCTTCATGCAGGAACTGCGCCGCATCTGCGACCGCCACGGCATCCTGCTGGTGGTGGACGAAATACAGAGTGGCGTCGCCCGCACTGGCAAGTGGTGGGCCGTTGAGCACTCTGGCGTCGAACCGGACATGGTGTGCATCGCTAAAGGCATCGCCTCCGGCATGCCGCTGGGCGTGGTGATGACCCAGGCCGAGATCATGGACTGGATCCCCGGTTCGCACGCTTCCACCTTCGGCGGTAATCCGCTCTGCATTGCCGCCGCGCTGGCCACGCTCGATGTAATCGAGAAGGAAGGCCTGATGCAGAACTCGACGAAAGTCGGCAATCACATGATGAAGCGCATGGCCGACTGGCCGAAGCGGCTGAAGCTGGTGGGCGATGTGCGCGGCCGTGGCCTGATGATCGGCGTGGACATCGTCAAAGACAAGGCGACCAAGGAGTACGCCGCCGAGCAGCGCGACCGCATCGTCGAGCTGGCCTTTGAACGCGGCCTGCTGTTCCTTGGCTGCGGGCCCAGCACCATGCGCCTCTGCCCGCCGCTGGTCGTCACCGAAGACCAAGCCGATGTAGCCGTGGACGTGCTCGAAGAGTGCATCACGATCGCCGGCAAAGCATAAGTCCTGGGGCCATCAAGGGTGCCCCGTCCTTGTCGCGTTTTTTGCGACAGGGCGGGGACTTTGACCCTGACTTGGTTTCGATCTGCACGGAGGGAAGCTCATGTTCGTTCCCAAACATTTTCAGGAAAGCGACTGGATCGAGATCCGCAAAGTGATCGAGGAGCACAGCTTTGCGACCATCGTCAGTTGTGATGCCGGCATTCCAACCGCGACTCACCTGCCTCTGCGGCTCGTCGAAGCTGACGGGCACGCGAAACTGCAAGGACACGTCTCCCGCGCCAACCCGCACTGGCGGCTTCTCGAATCCGGAGACAAAACGCTGGCGATCTTTACTGGGCCGCACTCCTACGTCTCGCCGCGATGGTATGACCACGTAAATGTTCCGACCTGGAATTACATTGCCGTCCATGTATATGGAAAGCCAAGACTCGTAACGGATGCGGATGAGGCGCGCCTGGTAATGAAAGACCTGGTAGATCGTTACGAAGGCGCCACGGAAGCCGCAAGCCGCTACTCCCTCGAGTGGCTGCCCGCCGATTATCTCGCGTCGCAGATGAAGGGAATTCTGGCCTTCGAGATATCAGTCGACGAGGTTCAAGCCAGTTTCAAGTTGAGCCAGAACCGCAGCGCCGGGGATTACGACAACGTAATCGCGCAGTTGAACAAAAGCCCCGACCAGAACGCGCAAGCCGTGGCCGAGGCCATGGGCTGCCTCCGGAGCAAGAAAGCGTAAGTCGCTGACGATAAAAAGGCGCGGCCCTCGCGGGCCGCGCCAAAGTGAACGCATGAGTCCTTACTCGTGGCTACGGCAACACCCGGAAGACCGCGTTACTCTTGAGCGTGGTTCCCGCCGTGACCACTTGTATCGTTCCCGTGGTCGCGCCGGCCGGAACGGTGGCTGTGATCTCTGTGTCGGAAACCACGGTGAATGTCGCAGTGGTGCCGTTGAAGGTGACAGCGGTCGAACCGGTCAGGCCGTTGCCGAGGATGATGATGGTGTTACCTATCTTTGCACCGCTCTGCGCCGTCCGAACGAACGGGCCAAACTTCATAGAAAAGCGAAATACTGTACCGCAGTACAGCGGAGAATTACAGGTCTTGTTTACACCGCCATAGGTTGAGGCTCCGTAGAAATTGCCGTTGGTTGCTTGGAAGAGGCCGCCGTCCGGGTCATCGCCATCGGGTTTGCCGTGGAACTGGTGCAGCAACTTGGCCGTTCCGGTGGGTGTAACCCGGAAGATGGTGCCCGTGTTGGTGGTGACGCCGATTTGCGCCATGCCGTAGAAATTTCCGTCGGTGCCAAGCTCCAGCCTGCCGCTGGTTAAGTTGCCATAGTTGCAGGAGCTACCCGAGCACAGATTATTCACCAGAGTTGTGGCACCGCTCGCTACTGTGGTTTTGAACACGGAGGCTTGTTGAACGGTTAGTCCATAGACGTTCCCATCCCGGCCCATCGTCATAGTGGCCTCAGGTTGGGAGCCGGGGATCGTCGTGCCGATGTTTTCCAGGGTCGTGAGCGTTCCGGATGGAGTGATGCGAAAGACTGTGCCCGCAGTGCAGCAGCCGCCGGTTGTGGTGCCATAAAAGTTCCGGTCGCTGGCCTGGACCAAGCCACCCTGAGGCGTGCCCACTGGGCAATTATTGCCGGGGCAAAAATTGTAGAGTGTGGTCAGCGTTCCGCCGAGAGTGATGCGATAGACAGTCCCGTCAAAAGTGGTTCCATAGAAGCTTCCGTCAAATGCCAGCACTGGCGGTGAGATGGGAGTGCCGCCATCGTGGCAATTCGTGACCGTGCAAAACGAATAGAACGTGCTGAAGGTTCCGTCGGTCGCGATCTTGTAAATCGTGCCGCGTTTGCCCACCCCGCCAGCCGAGGTCGTGCCATACAGACTTCCATCGGGACCGAGCGTGAGCCCGCCTGCTGGTGTGGACCCATCCGCGCAGTTGGTCTGAGTACAAAAGCTATAGATAGTCGCGAAGGTTCCCGACGGCGTGATGCGAAATACGGTGCCTGCGCTCCCGCTTCCGCCAATCGATGTGGTGCCATATAGATTTCCATCTACACCTTGCACCAGTGACCCATAGCCAGGAAAGCCGCCATCGGTCCCGTTGAAATCGTGGAGTTTGGTGAAGGTCTGGCCTTGCGCGGCGACGGCCATCGCGGCGCAGAACAGAAGTGCAACCATTGCGGACTTCCAATTCATTTTGCAATTCATACTTTTTCCTTTTCTTGCAGCGCGATGCTGCGGCTTTCAGTCTCGGTCGCGCGTGGCGCGACGACGAAGTGGGGTTGCACAGAAATACGTCTCCTGGGTGAGCCTAGTTGAATAGAAACCGGGGTGCGGTCTCAAGCGTCACCGAGCGGGGAGGAGGCAACCAACAGATTCAGTACTTCCGCAGACTCTAATCGTGCGGGCGCGAACGTGTCAATGTGCAAGAATTTGCATAGGGAGCGTCGGCGCCCTCGTGGGTGGCTTCGGGTTGTACGCTCGCCGAAGTATTTTTCAATTGACGTGGCGCCAATATACGCAGCAATTTTTACGATGCGAGGGATGACCCAGCAACCGATGACCCAGCAACAGAGGTTCGCCGACAAAACGGGGCAGACAGCCCCTCGGATTGACTTGCTCCCCCCTGCAAACCACACACAAGCGAGTATGATTTTACGGTGGATTCCGGGTCAGTTTTGAGGAGGAAGTTCTGATTCTGGCACAGCGATAATTCTAAACATATGCCACTCTCCGCTTATTTCAAAAAAGCAGCACTCGCGCTGGCTCTGGCGCGCGGAAGCAAGATCACTCTGGGCGAGAAAACGTACCGCCTCAAGGGGTTTTACGTGAACACTCTTGCCATGAAGGGGAAAATCGAACCGGCCGAACCATGGCTGGATGCGGTCTACCGGACGGTCCTGCAATGCAGGGAAGGAGCGTTTCTCGACGTAGGTGCCAACGTAGGGCAGACCATGTTCAAGATTCTGTCTCTGGATTCTTCTCGCCAGTACTTGGGGTTTGAACCGCAAGTGCCGTGCTGTTTTCTGATCCAGCGCTTTCTTGAGGAGAACCGCATAAGGAATTGTGCCATCTTTCCCATCGGGCTCTCCAACGCGAATGGGACGGTGAAGCTTTATCTGCGCGGTGGCGATTACGACACTACGGCCAGCACAGTTGCGAACTTCAGGCCGGATTCTTTCTATACCACCCATCGTTATGTTTGCTTAAGAAAGGGCGATGAGTTGGTTTCGGAGTTGGGTGTTACATCAATCTCTACGATCAAGATTGACGTTGAGGGCGCGGAAGTGGAGGTCATCGAAGGCCTGCTCAGTGTCATTGAAGAGAAAACGCCCTTTATTATTTTCGAGGTGCTCAATCATTTCCTGGTGGTCACCGGCGACAAACTGGATGCGCAACATATTCGCTTTCGGGAGACTCGCATCGAAAAGATGGAGGCGATTCTCAGGACACGCGGCTATGAGATCTTCAACATCCGGGCTGACAATTGTCTGGCCAAAATCCGCAGCATTGCGCCGGGCACTACCGCCGACATGTCAGTCACAAACTACATCGCAGTATCGAAAGCCGACTTGGATTCATTCCTGCGATTGTTTCCGGGGACGGTGGTTGATTCCCAGGCAGAGTGACTCATCAAAACTTCATGGCGCGCACAATCCCCTCGCCCTCTTTCACGTAGATCAACTGATTCGGCGCGATGTCCTTCAGCGCATCCACCTGACCGCTCGGCCAGCGCACTTCAAGCAAGTCCACCTTCTCGGCCTTGCCAATTCCGAAGTGGACGCGCAAATCGTTCTGCGAAAAATATCCGCCGCCGCTGCGCACCTCATCAATTTGCGAGTGTGGCTTGGTTTCGCCCGCGACTTTGGTCACACACTTCAATCGCGCCCCAATTCCGCTGCGGTTCGACTTGACGCCGATGGTGCGCACTTTGATCCAGTGGTTGCCGGTGCGTGAGTCGCAGCGCAGCAATTGCGGAAAATCATTCATGGTATTCACCACCACATCCATGTCGCCGTCGTTGTCAAAATCGCCGAAAGCGCACCCGCGCGAAGCCACCGGGTCTGAGATGCCCGCGCCCGCCAGCAATGAAACGTCCTCGAAGCGGCCATCTCGCAGGTTCCGGTACAACAACTTGCGCTGCGCATAGCCGGCTTCCGTCTTCAATTGCTCGACCTCGGGATAGACATGCCCGTTGCAGATCAGAATGTCGGGCCAGCCGTCGTTGTCCATATCAAAAAATCCGCATCCCCATCCCAGATACTGCGTGTGCAGGCCCAACCCGGCCGTGAAGGTCGCATCCTCAAAATTCGCACCGCCTTGATTGCGATAGAGAGACGGCGTGTCGCCGGCGAAATTCGTCTTCACAATGTCGAGGTTGCCGTCCAGGTCATAGTCGGCGGCGGAGACGCCCATTCCGGCTTGCGGCTTTCCGTCCGAGCTCAGCGCACAACCCGCCTCCACCGCAATATCTACAAACTTTCCATTCTTTTTGTTTTGATAGAGCGCGCTGGCGGTCGAATCATTCGCAACATAAATGTCAGGCCACCCGTCGTTGTCGAAATCCGCGGTGAGCACGCCCAGGCCATAGGTCCCGTTTGCCTGGAGAATCCCCGAACTCGCCGACACGTCAGTGAACGTACCGTCCCCATTGTTGTGATAGAGAATGTTTTTGCCGCCATTGAGCCCCGGAGGCCCGCACGCCACCATCGCCGCCTTGTACAGACACGGCCCAGACTCCGGCACCGGCGCAGTGGCGAGGTCCAGGTCAATATAGTTGGCAACAAACAGATCGAGCTTGCCGTCGCGGTCGTAATCCACAAACGCGCAACCCGTGTTCCATCGCTTGCCATTGCCGGCGACTCCAGATTTCTCGCTGACGTCAGTGAACGTTCCATCGCCGTTGTTGTGGTAGAGAACATTCTTGCCAAAGTAGCTGACGAACAGGTCCTCGAATCCATCGTTGTCATAATCGCCGATGCAAACGCCCTGTCCCCAACCGGAGCGCCCCACGCCAGCCTTGGCGGTTACATCCGTAAACGTGCCGTCCCGATTGTTCTTGAACAAGTGCGAAGTCGGCTCTTGGCCTTTGGCGAAGCCTTCCAGGCGCGATCCATTTACAAGGAAGATATCCAGCCAGCCGTCATTGTCGTAGTCGTAGAATGCGACGCCGCATCCCGTGGTCTCCAGTAGATATTTGTTCTTGTGTTCGCCGCCATAGATCGTCCTGGCGTTGAGCCCGGACTCCCGCGCCACATTCACAAAGCTCAAACCAAGCTCCGGCACTGGCTTTGCCGTAGGCTGCTGGGCCGCTGAGTTCGAGAAGCCTCGCAACCGCTGCGGCAGGGCGAGACCCAGAACACTCTCCAGCGAGAGCACCACCGCCGACCGGCTCAGTGACTGGAGAAACTTACGCCTTGTACCGGACAAATGGTTCCTGCCTTCCGTTGGGGGCCGTGCTAGAATTCGCCCTTACTTTATTGAGAAGCGCGTGCAGTTGGCAAGTTTGCCTGCACCGCTTAATCTTTGCACGCGCTCCGGCCCAAGCCATGAAGATTATGCCCCGGATGTCCCGCTTCGGTTCGCTGGGCAGAATTCAGCTCGCCTTTGCACTTGTCCCATCTCTTCTTCTATGCGCAATGTGCATCGGCCAGGAAGCCTTGCGGCCACTTGAGATTTCCCGTGCCGTGCGTCCCTGGGAATTCCTGTCCGCGGTCGGCACGCGCGCCGGTGTTTTCGGTGACGAGTCCGGACGCGTCGAAGCCTGGGTCTATCCCCTCAAGATTCTGACCAACTTCCGCCTGCAATTTGATGTAGACGGCCGCTCCGTCCCGGCCGAAACTCTCGCTCGTACAATCATCGCGCATCCTGAGTCGTGCACGATCCTCTACACCGGCGATACATTTTCCGTCCGTGAAACATTCTTCGTCCCCGTGCAGGAAGCGGGCGCGGTCGTTGTCCTAGACATCGAAAGCGCCCAGCCGCTGAACATCCGTGCTTCATTTGACCGCGACTTCCAGATGGAATGGCCGGCCGCGCTGGGTGCCACTTACGCAAACTGGGACGCAAAGCTGCGTGCGTTCTCCTTCGGCGAGGAACAGAAAACATTTGCGGCCCTGGTTGGATCGCCAACGGCCGCCGCCGAGCGGATGGAGTATCAGACCAACTACTCCGCCTCGGGAGAAAGCTCTTTCGATCTCGGCGTCACCAGCCAGAAAAGAGAGACGCGAGTCGTCGTGATCGCTGGATCCATCAATGGACCCGCAAACGCCGAAGCCACTTACCAAAAACTGTCGGCCCACTACGCGCCGCTGATGGAGGAATCAGCCGACTACTACGACGCGTATCTGCGGCACACCGTCAATCTGGAACTTCCAGACGCTCAACTCCAGCAGGCCTACGACTGGTCGCGCGTCAGCATTCTGCAAGGTCTGGTGAACAATCCATCTCTCGGCACCGGACTGGTCGCCGGCTATCGAACTTCGGGAACTGGCCAGCGTCCGGGCTTCGCGTGGTTCTTCGGCCGCGATTCCCTCTGGACTTCTTTTGCCCTCAACGCGGAAGGTGATTTCGGGACCACTCGCACTGCGCTCGAGTTCATCGGCAAGTACCAACGCGACGACGGCAAGATTCCCCACGAGATTGCCCAAACCGCCAGCTTTGTAGACTGGTTCAAGAATTATCCGTATGCCTATGCCTCTGCTGATGCGACCCCGCTTTACATCGTCGCGATGAACGATTACGTCACCGCCAGCGGCGACACCGCATTTGCTCAACAGAAGTGGGACAGCTTGTGGAAGGCGTATCAATTTCTTCGCTCCACCTACGACTCGCAGGGACTTCCGAAAAATCTTGGCGTCGGCCACGGATGGGTCGAGGGCGGCCCGCTCCTGCCGGTCGAGAGCGAACTTTATCAAAGCGCGCTCGGTGCCGAGGCCCTCAGGTCTCTCTCCAACCTCGCGCGAGTGGCTGGCAAAGCCGACATCGGCGAACAACTCTCAAACGAATTTTCCAGGCAAGAGCAAGCGCTCAACCGGCTGTTCTGGATCCGCGACAAGAATCGCTACGCTTTTGCTCTCGACACCCATGGCAAGCCCGTGGACGAACCCACCGTGCTGGCCACCGTGCCCATGTGGTTCGGACTGCTTGAACAAAACAACGCCCAGTCCATGATCAGCGAGTTGGCCGCGCCCGGCCACCAGGCGGACTGGGGCATGCGCATCATCTCCTCCCAATCGCGCTTCTACAGTGGCGGCGGATATCACTTCGGTTCAGTGTGGCCGCTCTTCACCGGATGGGCTGCGGTCGGCGAGTATCGCTATCACCGCGCTCTTCCTGCATACGCGAACCTTCGCGCCAACGCACTGCTCGCGCTCGACGGCTCGCCCGGACACACCACCGAGGTCCTCTCCGGCGACTACTACCAGCCACTCTCCACCAGTTCGCCGCATCAAATTTGGTCCGCGGCCATGGTGGTGAGCCCGATTCTGCGCGGACTTCTCGGCTTAGGCGTTGACGCCAATGCGCATGTCATCACGCTTGCGCCGCACGTGCCCGCCGACTGGAATTCATTTGCGGTGAAGAATATTCACGTGGGCGGATGCGTGCTCGACCTCCGCTATCAAAGAACGGATTCAGCGATCACTCTCGATACCAGCCGCACTGGAACCGGCGAATGCAATCTCGACTTCTCTCCTGCGATCAGCCCGCGGGCCGACGTGACCGCCGCGGAGATGAACGGGCATCCTCTGCCGCATCCCGTTCTCAAAAATGCGACCGATCAACACGTTTCGGTGAAGTTTGCGGTGCCGGCGGGTCAGGCCAAACTACGCATCACGTTGCATGACGACTTTGGATTGAGCTACGCACCGCAGTTGCCCGGGCTCGGAACCCCAAGCCGCGGACTGCGCGTGTCGAGCGAGTCCTGGACTCCAGCCGCAGATCGCCTCGATCTGGATGTTTCAGGCATCGCGGGCTCAACCTATGACCTTGCTGCCTACAATGCGGCGCGACTGGTGCGTGTCGAGGGCGCCGAACTCGTGCGATCCAGCGCGAACCCGCCGAAGATTAAAATCTCCATCCCAACAGGTCCACCCGAAACCTACGCGCGGCAAAAAATCGTTCTGTACTTCTCGCGATAAAGTGCTCTGGCAGACTGAAAAACTGAAAAACGGCGCCGCGATGCTGTTTTGAAAGGGCGCGGCTTCAAGCCGCGCCGCTGAATGCCGTGAGATCAGCGCGGCTTTAGCCGCCGAGGTCTCAGGTCGCGCACACAATGAATTTTTCCGCTGCGGTGCGCTGTCTGCTCCGGCCGCCCCTACTCCGGCAATCCCAGCCGCCGCATCAGGTCCTTGTAACGCGGGTCGGAGCGCAGCGGATCCAGCGCGGGATAGTGAATGACGAACAGCAGTTCGGTGTCGCGATTGGCGTAAGCCTGTTCCAGATACTGGAATGCCAGGTCGCGATCTCCGGCGAGAGTGGCGGCGACGGCCGCGCCCGCGGAACGGTCCGAACCTTCCAGAGTCATCATAAGCTTGAGATAGCCCCTGGCATCGCTGCTTACGGCGATGGGCTTCGACTCGGTGAATGTTTTGCTCAGCTCGCTCACCGCCTCCGGGAAGCGGTTGGTGGTGGCGTAGAGATAGGAAAGCTTATAGTGCAGCGGTAAAAAATTAGGGTCGCGCGCCAGAGCCTTTTGAAATTGCGTTAGCGATTCCGGATAACGCCGGGCTTCCATCAGCAAGATGCCATAGTTGGCGTTGATGATGGACGAGAGAGGGTCAAGCGCCAAAGCCTGCCGCACCTGTTCGAGGGCCTGGTCGGTGCGGTTCCTCGGCGCGAGATAGTCAAACGCATAGAAGTAGTGGACTGTGGCGGCGTTTGGGTTAAGCGCAAGAGCGCGCTGAAACTCCGCGTCCGCTTCGCTCCATTTGCCTCCGAAGGCCAACGCGGAAGCCCGGGCGGCGTGGGCCTCGGGCAAAGCGTCATCCAGTTCAACCGCTTTGCGCGACGCCTCGTCAGCCATCGCCTCCGCTTGCTTCGACGGGAATTCTACGTAGCTGGGAATCACGTTATACGTGTCGGCCAGTCCGGCGTAGGCGAGCGCGTAGTTGGGATCGGCGCCAATGGCCTGCTGGAACAGTTCAATGCTTTTCTTGAGACCTTCGGGGCTTCTTCCATACCAAAGCTGGCGGCCTTCCAGGTATAGCCGGTAAGCTTCCGGGCTCGTGGTGCCCGCCTTCCCCAACCGCTGCTGCTCCGTGCCCGTCAAGTGGATGCGCAGACTGTTGGAAATATCGCGCGTGATGTCGCTCTGCACTTCCGTAATATCGGCGAGGCTGCGGTCGTAGTGCGAGCCCCAAAGCTCGGTCCCGTCAGCGGTATTCACCAGGTCGGCCTCGACCGCCACGTGGTCTCCATGCTGCATGATTCTTCCCATGAGCACGGCCCCCACCTGCAGTGTCTGTCCAATCTGCTGCGGGTCATCCTCTTTGCCTTTAAAACGGAACACGGTGCTGCGCGCCATGACCTTGATGTTTGGCAGTTGCGAGATCGAGCTGATCAGGCTCTCAGTCAACCCATCGCTCAGGTATTCGTTATTCGGATCTGACGTTGCATTGACGAAGGGCAGCACGGCGATGGAGCTGATCTTTGCGCCCCCCGATTTTTCCCGCAGGAAATACACCGACGCAGCCGCGATCAGCAAGATCGCCGCCAGTCCGGCAATCCAATATTTGCGCGAGGCATTGGGTGAAGGCGCTAATTGCGCGGACGAAGATATGGCAGACGATCCTTCGGCGACGGCCGAAACCCCTGACGAACGCCCGGAGTCGAAGTCCCGCTTCAGTCGCGCCAGGTCTGTCCGCAGATCGGCCGCAGTCTGATAGCGCAGATTGCGGTCCTTCTCCAGCGCCTTGTTGATAATGCGTTCCAGTTCCGCGGGCATGTCCGGATTGAGCCGCAAGGCCGAAGCTGGCGCCGCGTCCAGAATAGATTTGAAGATCTCCGCCGAACTCCCACCCCGAAACGGCAGCGTGCCCGTCGCCATTTCATAGAGCACCGCGCCGAACGAGAACAAGTCGGTGCGCGCATCCAGTTCTTTCGCGCGCGCCTGCTCCGGCGACATGTAGGAAATGGTGCCGAGCGTCGAGCCGGGACTGGTCAGATGCTGCTCGCCCAGCGCGGTCATCGTATTCGCCGAGGCCACCTGGCTCGACGAACCGGCCGCCGCCGCAACTTTCGCCAGCCCAAAATCCAGCACCTTGGCGTGTCCACGCTTGGTGACAAAAATATTGGCCGGCTTAATGTCGCGGTGAACGATGCCCTGCGCATGCGCCGCATCCAGGCCGTCGGCCGTCTCAATCGCCAGTGCCAGCAATGTCTCGTTGTCCAGCGGTTTGCCCGCAATCAAGTGCTTCAGGGTGACGCCGTCCAGAAACTCCATGGCGATGAACGACTGCTCGCCATGCTTGCCGATTTCATAGATGGTGCAGATATTGGGATGATTCAGCGCCGACGCCGCGCGCGCCTCCCGGCGGAAACGTTCCAGCGCTTGCGGGTCGCGCGAAAGTTCGTCGGGCAGAAATTTGAGGGCAACAAAGCGGCCCAGCTCGGTGTCCTCCGCTTTATAGACCACACCCATGCCGCCGCCACCCAGCTTTTCGACAATGCGGTAGTGCGAAATGGTTTGCCCGATCATGGTTTGGACGTTCATGGAGTTGAAGTATCGTAGGCGGCCAGAGAGGCGCGAGTCAATGAATACAGTTGAAGTGATAGTGGGTCAGTTTACGAAACCTTTCAACACCAAGTACACGAAGGCGCTCGACGGAAATGCTGGAAATTGAAACCTTAGTGATACTTCGTGTCCTTGGTGGTGAATGATTTTATCGGTACGATTTACGAGACTGACCACCTCTCCCGCCCCTGACGTACAATAATCCTCGCGGTGGCATGGTTCCCGTCGTCATTCAATCCAAACCGCCGCATCAGCCATCTTGATCACTCTCCGCGCCTCCCGCCTGTTCACCCCCACCGAGGAAGTTCTCTCCCCGGCGATCCAGATTGACGACGCTGGCATCGTCGGAATCGCGTCCGACGCGGCAGTCCCATCCGGCAGACGTGAACTCAACTTCCCCGACGGCGTCATCGTCCCCGGCTTTGTGGACATTCACATCCACGGCGGCGTAAACGTGGACGTGATGAGCGCGTCGCGCGCCGACCTTGCTCGCCTGGGCGCGTTTCTGGCCACCCGCGGCGTGACCGGATATTTCCCCACCACCGTCGCCGCTCCCATGGACGACACCTGCCGTGCCCTCGATCATCTGGCCAGTGCGATTGAAGACACGGCGGAAAAAGCCACGGCAGCCTGCGCCCGTCCACTCGGCATTCATCTCGAAGGCCCGTTTCTCAGCCACAAACGCTGCGGCGTCCATCGCCCGGAAAATCTTCGCCCGCCCACCCTCGCAGCGTTCGACCAGCTCTGGCAGGCCGCCCGCGGACACGTCCGCATGATGACCATTGCCCCAGAACTTCCCGGAGCGCTCGAAGTGATTGCCGCCGCTGCAAGCAGGAATGTTCTGGTCAGCATCGGCCACTCCGACGCAGATTCCGCCGCCGCGCAAGCCGCCATCGCCGCCGGCGCACGCCACGCCACCCACACTTTCAACGCCATGCGCCCGCTCGACCACCGCGAGCCCGGCATCCTCGGCGAGGCCCTCACCAACCCTGCCCTCACCGCCGACATCATCGCCGACGGCATCCACGTCGCGCCGTCCATGGTCAAACTCTTCTTCCAGATGAAAGGCAATCAGACGAAAGGCAACGATCGCGGCGTCCTCATCACCGACGCCACCAGCGCCACCGGCATGCCCAACGGCCGCTACAAGCTGGGCATGATGGAAGTGGAAGTCCGCGACGGCAGGTGTACGCTCGATGGCAAGCTCGCCGGCAGCGTGCTCACCATGGACGCGGCGGTCCGCAACGTGATGGCATTCGCCGGACTCAGCCTTCAGCAGGCTGTTTGCGCCGCCACGGTCAATCCTGCGCGCGCCGCCGGCCTCGCTGGCGGAGTCTTGCACGTCAATGGAGAAGCAAACCTTGTCGTCCTCAATCCGGATGGAACCATCGTCAAAACATTTTGCCGGGGATACTAGCCCATTGGTGCCATCTGCGATTTCGTGGCGCAGGCTAAGTCATTTATTTTCTTCGGATATTTTGCCGCGCCCCAGCCTCGACTAATCCATGTTTGCGCTTGCCAAATTTTGGCCGGCACGCGATAATCGTAACAACTTCCCCCCTTTATAGCCGCGAAAGGCGTTCTTAACGCCCGGTTCGGCTGATTCAACGCCACTTCAAGGAGCTTTACGTGAAGCGCTGTCTCTCCGTCTCTGCGTTTGTTGCCGCTTTGTGTCTTTCGACATCCGCCCAGGTCACCACCCAACATAACGACATTTCACGCACCGGCCAGAACATCGCCGAAACCATTCTGAAACCCGGCAACGTCGTCGCCAGCCAGTTCGGCAAACTCACCGCAGTCTCGGTGGACGGCTTCGTCGCCGCCCAGCCCCTCTATCTGCCTAACGTCACGCTCTCCGACAGCTCGGTACACAATGTGCTTTACGTCGCCACCATGCACGACAGCGTCTATGCCTTGGATGCCCAGACCGGCGCCATTCTGTGGACCCGGAGCCTGCTGCCTCTTGGCGCATCCACCGTCCCAATCGCCACCGCTGGTTGTCCGGAGACTGGCTTCAGCGAAATCGGCATCCTCGGAACTCCTGTCATTGACCCCGCCAGCAACACCATCTACGCAGTCGCCAACACCTGGGAGAACGGCGCGGGCGTGTTTCGCATCTATGCCATGGACGTCGCCACCGGCATGGACCGGGCGGCTGCCGCGGTCGTCTCCGGGTCCGTTCTTACCACTTCCGGCACTCTGAACTTCATCTCAAAGCCGCAGCATCAGAGACCAGGCCTGCTCCTCGCCAACGGCAATGTCTATGTGGCGTTTGGCTCCAACGGCTGCGACCTGGGCGCAACCGGATGGATCATGTCCTACGACAAAGCCAGCCTGCAGCAGAACTCCGTCGGCAATATTGACAGCGATCAGAGTTTCGGCGGCTCCATCTGGCAAAGTGGCAAGGGACTCGCCGCCGACAGCTCCGGCAATCTTTTCTTCGCCACCGCCAACGGAGTCTTGAATCCCAGCACCGGCGACTACGGCGACTCCGTGGTTAAATTAACCGGATCGCTTACCGCCAGCGACTATTTCTCTCCCTACATCCATACGCTTCTTGATACCGACGATTATGACCTGGGATCCGGCGGGGTCATCCTCTTGCCCGACCAGCCCGGTGCCGTTCCTCACCTGCTGGTCGCTGCCGGCAAGGAAGGCACGGTCTACCTGCTCAACCGGGACAATCTTGGACAGTACCGCTCCGACCAGGACAACGTGGTACAAACCATCCCCGGCGGGCTGCCCACGGTGGGCGGTGGCGGGACAGGCGCCGCCTTCTGGAACAACAACATCTATTACGCCACTACCGCCGCCATGCGCGTTTTCAATCTGAACAACGGCGTCCTCACCCCGGTCAGCATCCCCAGCGGCGCAAGCAACGTCTCCGGCAAGGGGCTGCCCTCGATTTCCGCCAACGGCACAACCAACGGCCTGGTGTGGATTCTCCGCGGCCTCACTTACACCGCGCCGATCCTTACGGCGTACAACGCCACCACGATGGGGATGGTTTATCAAAGCTCCACTGCGCCCAATGGCCGTGACGCCGTCGGCCCCATCGCGCACTTTGCCACGCCTACCATCGCCAACGGCCACGTTTACGTCGGGACCCAGTCCCAGCTGCTCATCTACGGTCTGCTGCCACAACTGAAGGTCTGGTACGGATACGGGCAATCTGCGAAGGCGGGCACCACTCTTCCCAAATCTCTCCAGGTCAGAGCGGTGGACGGCTACTCCGGCGCGCTCCAGCCGAACGTCTCCGTCACTTTCACCGACAACGGCGCCGGTGGTTCCTTCAACCCACCCACGACAATCACCAACTCCAGCGGCGTGGCTACAACTTCATACACTCTGCCCGTCGCCGCCGGAACTATAAAAATCACCGGCTCTGCCGCTGGATATTCAGCCGCGACGTTTGTTGAAACCGCGCAGTAGCAACCCCCGGTCTCACACTACTGCAAACGCATCTACCCCATCCGTTTTTGACGGATGGGGATTTTTGCGTTCACGCAAGAAAGTGCACTCCTCCATCCTGACTAACCCAAATTTCGCATTGCGAAAATTCAACACGCGCGCGATAATCACGCCAATCCCTCCCCCAAGGGCCTCAAAACGGCCCTTTGTACGCCGTATCTGGCCGCATCAAGCCATTTCAGGAGCTTTTTGTGAACCGCTTCGTCTTCGTCTCGATTGTTACGGCGTCCTTGTGTGTCCCGGCAACCGCCCAGGTCACCACCCAGCACAACGACATTTCCCGCACCGGCCTGAATGATTCCGAAACCATTCTGACGCCCGGCAACGTGAACTCCGGGCACTTCGGCAAGTTGGCCTCGGCTCCAGTGGACGGCTTCATCGCCGGCCAGCCGTTGTACCTGCCGACCGTTTCTCTTCCTGATGGCAGCACCCACAACATCGTCTTTGTGGCCACCATGCACGATAGCGTCTATGCCCTGGATGCAAAAAACGGGGCCGTGCTCTGGACCCGAAGCCTGTTGCCACCCCACGCGTCCACCGTGCCCATCTCGATGGAAGGCTGTCCGGCCACCGGGTTCACCGAAGTCGGCGTGCTGGGCACGCCCGTCATAGACACGGCCAGCGGTACGCTCTATGTGGTCGCCAAGACGTTGGAAGGCACCGCGATCAGGTTCCGCCTGTACGCGCTCGACATCGCAAGCGGCCGGGACCGCACCGCCGCGACCAGCATCACCGGCATGGTTGCCACCAGCGCGGGCATCAAGACTTTCAACCCGGCGAAACATCATCAGCGCCCCGGCCTGTTGCTCAGCAACGGCAAAGTCTATGTGGCCTTCGGCTCCAATGGCTGCGACTACTACGCCAACGGCTGGATCATGGCCTACGACAGCGCCAGCCTGCAACAGACCGCGGTCATCAATACCGACGGCGATCAGAGCTTCGGCGGTTCCATCTGGCAGAGTGGCAAAGGACTGGCAGCTGATAGCGCTGGAAACTTGTTCTTCGCCACCGCCAACGGCCCCCTCGACCCCAACAACCAGGACTACGGAGATTCCGTCGTCAGGCTTACCGGTTCACTCACGCCCAGCGACTATTTCTCCCCCTACATTCACTCCATACTCGACGCTGACGATTACGATCTCGGCTCCGGTGGTGTGATCCTTTTGCCCGACCAGCCCTACTCCACCACGCACCTTTTAGTGGCTGCCGGCAAAGAAGGCACAGTCTACCTGCTCGATCGCGACGATATGGGACAGTTCCGGCCTGACCAGGACTCCGTCGTACAAACCATCCCCGGAGGACTTCCCACCGTGCTCGGGGGCGGTACCGGCGCGGCCTACTGGAACAACAACATCTACTACTCCACCGCCCGGGGCATGCGAGTATTTTCCCTCAACAACGGCATGATAACCCCGGTAAACATCCCTTCGGCCACCAGCAATGCTTCCGGGAAGGGCCTGCCTTCCATCTCGGCCAATGGTTTAGCCAATGGCGTGCTATGGGCCCTGCGCGGTGTGAACTACTCAAAACCGTTCCTCGCGGCCTACGACGCTCTGGCAATGTCGCCGCTTTATTCAAGCGCGACCAACCCCCGCGACGCGGTCGGCCCCATCGCCCACTTTGCCACACCCACCATCGCCGATGGCCGCGTCTACCTTGGCACCCAGTCTCAGCTGTTGATCTATGGACTGCTTCCGCACTCCAAACCGCGCATGCGTGACGGGGCGGACACTCCCTAATCCAGCGGCCCTCCCCCAAACAACTTTGCTCCCACCCGTCGCACTTGACCGGTGGGAGCAATGCTCTTGACTCTCTTTAGAACTTTAATCAGAACTTTAATCAGAACTCTTTTCAGAAATTTGCAAATTCCGGCAGGATTTAATTCGGCTTGCGGTCTTGGGATTCCGCGAGATACCGCAGCAATACTGCTTCGTCCGCGGGACTCAATTGCTGAATGCGCGACGGGCCGGGAAGCGCGCACTGCCGTCCTTGCTCGCCCTGGCGCATCTTGTCGCCAATCTCCGGTTCGCTGCCCACCACCTGCGCATAAAACCACAGAAAGTGACGCATCTGGTCCACCGTCGTGCGCAGCACCACAATCGGCTCCGCCTCGGAGAGCGCCTGCAATGCCTCCATCAACTCCGGGTCGCCGGGCGCTTGCATCGCCGCGCAGTTCAGTTCCTGTTGAATGGCGCGCAGGTCTTCGGTGACCCGCGAAATGCGAAGGTGAAGATCGTCCATGTAGGATTCCATCGCCATGACGTGAACACTCTCACCTTCTCATCGGCGACTTGCAGCGAGTAGATGCCCCACGTGCATCAGGCTTTGGTAATTCCATTCTCCGCGTGAAGGTTACCTCGTATGCGGCGGTGGTGCGATTCGCCAAAAGCCTTGCCAGTGGGGGCTTTCCTGCCCGCGTGGGGACAGCCGCCCTCGGCTGTCGGGCCGGGCAAAGCCCGGCCCTGTTTCTTGTCGCGCGCGGGTTTGAAGGCGAGCTCTGTGATACAAACATGCCTTGTGCCCGAATCACCATCCATCCCCGCTCCAACACACTCCGCTCAACTGGTCCGCGTCATCGGACGCTGGAGCCTCACCGCGCTTGCCATCAACGGCATCATCGGCAGCGGCATCTTCGGCCTTCCGTCCACCATCGCCGGCCTCACCGGCCGGCTCAGTCCATGGGCCGTCCTGCTTGCCGGCCTCTGTAGCGCCGTCATCGTCGCCTGCTTTGCCGAAGTCGCCTCCTGTTTCGACCAGGCGGGCGGCCCCTATCTCTACGCCCGCGCGGCATTCGGACGCTTCATCGGAATTCAGACGGGATGGATGCTGTGGTTGACCCTGGTCGCCGCTCCCGCCGCCAATGCCAATCTGTTTGTCGTCTATCTCGCCGAATTTATTCCGCGGGTGCAGGACCCCCTGCCGCGCGCGCTGGTGCTGACCGCGCTGGTCTGGTTCATGGCCACGGTCAACATCGTGGGCGTGGCTGCGGGGACGCGCCTCAGCGATCTGTTCACCATCGCCAAGCTGCTGCCCCTGTTTTCCGTCATTGCCCTTGGACTCGTTCTCCACCCGCATGTGCCCGCGGCCGCATCCGCCGCAGCGCCCATGACCGCATGGACTAAATCCGTGCTCCTGTTGTTTTTTGCTTACGGCGGGTTCGAAGGCGCGCTGCTTCCCATGAGCGAGGCCCGCAATCCCAGGCGCGACGCGCCCTTCGCGCTCATGGTGGGCCTCACCGTCCCCTGTGTGGTCTACGTCCTGATTCAATGGCTGGTGGTCAGCGCTCTGCCGCATCCGGCGTCCAGCACCCGACCACTCGCTGACCTCGCCCGCCTGCTGGCCGGTCCCGCGGGCGCATCGTTGGTCACCGTCGGCGCTCTCTTGTCGGTCTACGGCAACGTCAGCGCACGCACACTCTCCACCCCGCGCATCACGCTCGCCCTTGCCGAACACGGAGATTCCCCACGCTGGTTGGCGGCAATCCATCCCCGTTTTCGCACCCCCTACGCTTCCATCCTGCTTTTTTCGACGGCAGTTTGGGGATTCGCCCTCGCCGGACACTTTGCCTGGAACGTTACACTTTCGGCGGTCGCGCGTTTGTTTTACTATGGCGTCATCTGCGCCGCCGTTCCCGTCCTCCGCAAACAGTTTCCCGGACGCGCCAAGCTTCGTATCCCGGGCGGCTTGGCGCTGCCCACGCTCGGAGTCCTGATCTGTCTGGGCCTGTTCACGCAAGTTGACTTCAAGCAGTCGCTGATTCTCGCGGGGACGGCGCTGCTCGCAGCAGGAAACTGGCTCTGGGCACGCAAAGCAAATCCCTAGTAGTCGAGATACGCTCGCCCACACGACGCCGATTTAAGCGATTTCAGAACGCGGAGTCGTCCCGATGCCCCGCGTTTTCTCCAGCGGGGCGAGGGATCTCCGGCAAGCCTTCCCAATGCGACCAGCCACAATCCGCTGCACTCTGCTACGCTATCGCCGTCGAGGAAACGCCCTTGCCCGCTCGCCGAATATTCTTACTCCTGCTGCTCTGCGCCACGTCGTTCGCCCAGCGCCTCCCCGTGCTCAAGCAGATTGATCTCCCCCACCCCTACTACTTCCGCGAAATGTATCTGCCTCAACTCACCACCGGCCCCAGCGCCGCCTGCTGGCTGCCCGATTCCTCGACACTTATTTATTCCATGGCGGGATCGCTCTGGCGGCAAGCCCTTAGCGGCGCGCGCGCCAAGCGACTCACCGCCGGCCCCGGCTACGACTATCAACCCGACTGCTCTCCCGACGGCAACTGGGTCATCTACGACAAATACGACAAGGACGCCGTCGAACTCTGGGCGCTCGATCTGCGCACCGGCACGTCCCACGCGCTCACCAGCAACGCCGCCGTTAACGTTGAACCGCGCTTCTCTCCCGACGGCAAGCGCATCGCCTTCGTGTCCACTTCTTTCCACGGTCACTTTCACATCTTCACCGCCGATTTTTCCAGCGGCTTGCTCGCCAACCTTCAACAACTCACCGAAGAGCACAAATCCGATCTCCCGCGCTACTACTATTCCGCCTACGACCACGAGATCAGTCCGGTCTGGTCACGCGACGGCAAGGAGATTCTCTTCATTTCCAACCGCGGACACCTCTACGGCACCGGCGGCCTGTGGCGCATGAAGGCCGAAGCCGGCGCTGACATGCATGAGATTCATTCCGAGGAAACCACCTGGAAAGCCCGCCCGGATTTCTCTCCCGACGGCCACCGCATCGTCTACGCCAGCTACACCGGCCGCCAGTCCCACCAACTCTGGACCCTCGACGCTGCCGGCGAGAATCCCATCCCGCTCACCTACGGCGACTTCGACAACATCAACCCACGCTGGTCGCCCGACGGCTCAAAGATCGCCTACATCACGAATCTCAGCGCCAACACGGCCTTGGTGTTTGTAGATGTTCCCGGCGGGGCCGTGCATGCGATTTCAACCGGAGGAGAATCAGATCTCCCCTTCGGGATTCTGCAAGTCAATCTCGAAGATGAAACCGGGGCGCCAGTCTCCGCCCGCATTTCCATCCAGGGTTCGGATGGCCGGGACTACGCGCCCACTGATTCCTCAATGCATGCCGATGATAGCTTTGACCGCTCGCAACGCGCCTTCGAACAGCACTACTTCCATCACAAGGGACGTTTTGTGGTCCGCCTCCCCGCCGGTGCCACACGCATTCAAGTCACGCATGGTCTGGCCTACAAGATCGAGCAGCGTAGCGTGAACATCTCCGCGGCTCAGCCGGTTGAACTCACCATCCAACTGCATCACCTCGACCTGCCGCGCGAATTCATTGACCACAACATGGCCCAGTGGCTCAGCGGCGACGTCCACGTACACATGAACTACGCAGGCACCTACTACCTCACACCGTGGCACTTGCAGCGCCAGGTGGAAGCCGAGGACTTGGATTTCCTGGAAGATCTCATTGTCAACAAAGAGCAACGTATCCCAGACATCCGCTATTTTTCCCCCGGGCAATACGCCATTCCCCGCAACGGCCCCATCTTTCACACGCAGGAATACCACACCAGCTACTGGGGACATCTCGGCCTGCTGCATCTCACGCACAACTTTATCCTGCCCGGTTACGCGGGCTATTCGCAGACCGCCATGGCCAGCATCGTACCCATGAACGCCGACATCGCCGACCTCGCCCACGCGCAGGGCGGACTGGTTGGCTACGCCCACCCGTTTGACACTTATCCGGACCCCGCGCACGATGCCGCGCTCACCGACGAACTGCCCGTGGATGTTGCGCTGGGCAAGGTGGACTATCTCGAAGTCGTTGGCTTCAGCGACCACAAGTCCACCGCCGCCGTCTGGTACCACCTGCTGAATTGCGGGTTCCACCTGCCCGCCGCCGGCGGCACGGACGCCATGGCCAATTTCGCCTCCCTGCGCGGCCCCGTCGGACTGAACCGCACCTATGCCCAGGTGCCGAGGCCGGCAAAAGATGTTCACGGCAAGCCCGACCACGATGCCTTCCTCGCCGCACTGAAACGAGGCAACACGTTCGCCACCAACGGCCCGCTGCTCGGCTTCACGCTGAACGGCAAAGGCCCCGGCGATGAGTTGCAACTGAACGGCGCCGATACGACCACCAAAGGCACGACGTCAGTCGTGGCCAGGAAGCCTCGCAAGAACAACCGTGGAGTGCCCCACGTCTCGCCGCCGTTGCGAGACGTGGGAATCACGAATCTCGGGACCGCCCAACTCCACATCTGGCTGCGCTCCATCGTGGCCGTGGACCATCTTGAATTTGTCTGCAACGGACGCGTCGTACAAACCTTAAAGCTCGCCGAAGCCAACACCTCCGCCGACTCCGACACCACCATCCGCATCACCCAATCCGGATGGTGCCTGCTCCGCGCCTACGCCGACTCCGCCCGCGAGCCGGTACTCGATATTTATCCTTACGCGACCACCAGCCCGGTCTATGTCACCGTTCCCAGCGCGCCGCTGCAGTCGAAAGACGACACCGCGTATTTCCTGGCCTGGATCAACCGCCTGCAAGACGCCGCGGAAAAATTCCCCGACTACAACACCGATGCCGAGAAACAGCACGTGCTTAATCTACTCGGCAAGGCCCGAACGATTTACGCAGACAAGGGTCGGTGATTCCGCGATGGATGGCCTTGATCCAAAGAAGGGAACAGGTGTTTCAACGACCCAGGAGGTCGGGGTGCCCCACGTCTCGCCGCCTTTGCGAGACGTGGGAATTCTCAATTTCGCCCTGAGCGCGCGATCCCTACGGCGTGCGCAGAAAACCGTGCAGGCTCCCCGCCGCGTCTGGAAAATATCCAACAATCAAACCCGTTGTGTTCAAGCCGGTCGGGTACGTGCTACCGGCCGCGCCAGGAGCATCAAACGTAGTGATCGTGCCTGTGGGCGAACGGACAAAGCCATGGTCCACGTTACTTGCATCCACGTAGTATCCCAGGATCATGCGCGACTGATTGATTTCGCCGGCCGTCGTACCCTGGAATGGTCCCGTACCCGCGCCGGAAACGTCGAATTCGTTGAAAGTGCCCTTGGACGAGCGCACATAGCTGCGGTTCACGTTGCTTGCGTCGAGGTAGGAGCCCGTGACTACGCCGTTCGCATTGATACACTCACCAAAGGTGCCCTGATACGGTCCCGTTCCTGCGCCCGGAGCATCAATCGTGGTGACGGTTCCATCTGCGGCGCGCACAAAACCGTGGTTCACGTTTGCCGCGTCAATATAGATACCGACGACGGCCCCTCCCGCAGCGATCGTAACGGCCGCGGTAAACTGCCCCGGAGCGTCAAACGTCGTAATTGCCCCAGAGGCTGCTCGCACGAAGCTGTGGCCCAGATTACTTCCGTCAATATAGAATCCCGCAATTGAACCGCGGATGTTGATACTATTCCCAGTCGTTCCCTGGTTCGCGCCAGTTCCAGCGCCGGGAGCATCGAAAATTGTAATCCTGCCGGAGGCTGACCGTACGTATCCATGCGACACGCTGTTCGCATCGATGTAACTCCCCACGATGACGCCCGCCTTATTAATACCGACGGCAAAAGTGCCCTGGTAGGGTGAAGTGCTGGCGCCCGGCACATCAATCGTAGTGAAATCACCAGCGTTGGAACGCACAAAGCTGTGGTATGCATTGCCAGCGTCAAGAAACTCTCCCGCGATTACTCCTGACGCATTCACGGCAACCGCCACCGTTCCACCCGTACCTGCGCCCGGCGCATCAATCTGCGTGAAAGTGGCTGCGGGTTGCTGCGCTAGCGCGCTCAGCGACAGAAGGAGGTAGAGAGAAAGCACTGCCATCCTGGCTGGCCCCGATCCGCAAGGCTCCGCCGCCGAACGACCACACTGTGTGTTCATGACTGCCTTTCCACAACAAATCTACGGAGTGCGCAGAAATCCGCGAAGTAGCCCCGACCCGTCTATATAGATTCCAACAATCGCACCCGCTGAGTTGATATCAAACGGGATCGTAAAATTGACCGCACCGGGGGCGTCAAACGTTGCGATTTTTCGATTTGGCGAGAGCACAAATCCGTGATACGCGTTACTTGCGTCCACATAGGGTCCGGTGACAGTGCCTCCCAGATTTATGAGCTCGGCATCGGTGCCTTGGTGTGGTCCCGTGCCAGCACCGGCCACCCTGAACCTGGTAATGTCGCCACTCGCGGAACGCAAATAGCTATGGTTCACGTTGTGTGCGTCCACAGAGTATCCCGTGATTATGCCGTTCGCGTTCACATCCAGTACATTGGTGCCCTGGCCGACTCCGTTACCCGCGCCCGGCATATCAATGGTCGTGATGCTTCCGTCAGCGGCGCGCACAAAACCGTGGTGCACACTGCTGGCGTCAGAGTAATATCCGGCGCTGGCGCCTCCCGCCGCGATCGCGAGAATGTGGGTCCCTTGGCCAGCTCCCGTGCCCGCGCCCGGTGCATCCACGGTCGTGATGCTTCCATGAGCATCTCGCACAAAACCATGGCATACATTGCTCGCGTCAAAATAGATTCCTGCAATTACGCCACCGATGTTAATGCCAACCGGTAATGTGCCCTGGTTCGCGCTGGTTCCGGCGCCAGGTGCGTCGAACTTCGTTATCTTCGCGCCGAGGGCTGATCGTACAAAGCCGTGGTTCACGTTGTTTGCGTCAATGTAGTATCCGGCTACGGCGCCCGCCTTATTGATAGCGCCGCTGAAGGTACCTTGTTGCATGCCTGTGCCGGCACCCAATACGTTAAACGTGATGAAGCTACCTGCCGTGGAACGCACAAAGGCGTTGGTACACATTGTTTGAATCAATCGAATATCCCGCGATTACCCCTGACGTATTTACGCCAATCGCAACGGTCCCATTGACGCCGCCCGGCGCGTCAATCTGGGTGTAGGTCGCCGCCGGTTCCTGCGCCAGCGCCGCCAGCGAGAGAAGCAGACAGGAAAAGAAAATTGCAAGTCGGAATCCTTGGCCTAGATGATTTGCCTGCTTCTCCGCACTGCGCCGGGACCAAACTCTGGTTTTCATTTCGACCTCGCCAAGACTGGAATTAGATTCCATATTCCACAAAAATGCCCGGCCATTATGGCCCAAAACTGCTGGCCGCACCAGCACAAAAAGCGGCAGGGAGAAGTCCATATGCTTTGTTCGAAGATGCCCCAAAGCAGCCGTTGCTGGCCGCATTTCGCGCTTCGCCTCATGATGGCAAAAAGAATTACGCGGTCTCGCTTTCCATCTTGAGCAAAGCCTGTTTTCTCTTCACGCCCCAGCGGTATCCGCCCAGGTCGCCATCTTCGCGCACCACGCGATGGCACGGAATCGCCACCGCCACAGGATTCGTAGCGCAGGCACGGGCCACGGCGCGGCACGCGCGCGGCTGGCGGATCGCTTTCGCCACATCGCTATACGACCGCGTCTGCCCAAACGGAATTTTCTGCAGGCAGGCCCATACCCGCCGCTGAAACACGGTCGCGCGAATATCCAGCGGCAGGCGCGCGGCGCTGTCTTCTCCGCGCATGGCCGCCAGCAACGACTCCGACCAGGTTTCGAGTTCTCCATCGTCATACTTGCGCGTGGCAAAGGGAAATTCGCGCCTGAGGCCAGCAATCAGCTCTTCATCGGACGCGGCGAATTGGATTGAGCAGACGCCGCGCGCCGTGGCCGCGATCAGCATGCGTCCCAGCGGCGAAGCCAGGCAGCGGTAGCGGATCGCGGTCGCAATCGCGCCGCGGCGGTATTGGTCCGGCGTCATGCCCAACTGCGCAACCGCGCGCTCGTAAAGCCGGCTGCTCGAGTTATAGCCCGCGTCATACATGGCGCGCGTCACCGAGCCGCCGGTTTGCAGTTTGGTTTTCAGCAGGCGCAGACGGCAGGCCTCGGCATACTGTCGCGGCGTGACGCCCAGCGCCGCCTTGAATCGCCGCTGCAAGTGAAATGGGCTGATCGAGAATTGCTTGCTCAAGCTCTGCAGTGTGAGCGGCTCGTCAAGATTCTGCTCGATGTGGCGGCAGATGGCTTTGATCGCGTCGAGTTGGCGGTCGCCGGTGCCCGACTGCGGACGGCAACGCAGGCAGGCGCGATAGCCGGCGCGCTCAGCCAGCTCAGGCCGGTCGAAAAAACTCACGTTCTCGCGCCGCGCCCGCCGCGACGGACACGACGGCCGGCAATACACGCCCGTGCTCGCCACCGCGAACACAAATTCGCCATCGTGCGCCGGGTCGCGGGCCATCACGGCGCTCCAGCGCGGGTCCGTTTCAGTCGCCGTCGGCTCGGGCACGTTTGTTTCGGGTTTGAAGTTCGCGCGCATCGCGGTCGCCGGAAATTCTTCGTCGAGGCCGTGGAGAAGTATCGCAGGAGTTGTCATGGCAGGGATAGTTTGGCGCCGGATGAGGATGAGGGCTATCCGGATCTTGCGGGCAAAGTGATTTTGATGTTTGCCGGGCAAGTTTGGCATCCGCCGCCTCCGTGGAATGGGTCAGAAATCGCTCCAGGATGACCCAGGAGCGTTCCGAAGGACCCAGGACGGCCGTTAGGTCAATTTCGGTTTTCGATGCAAGGAAGGGGCCTTGGGGCGCTCGCAAGTGGCATATTTAACTTGTGTGTTTTCAACAACTTAACTCAGCGGTTTTCCACGGTCAGTTTGTCCTATGGAATCAATGAGTTACGGGGGCAGGCAGCCGTCTGCTTTCAGCCGTCAGCAGAACTCTGCCGTGACGCTTCCGCACGGGTTTCAAGAATGTAGAGATCCTTCGTCGTCATGACTCGGGCTTCGCCCGTGTCATTCCTTCCTCAGGATGACACGGCGAGAGGGTTGTGGCGATCACCCCGGACGAGGGCGTTCGGGGCTCCACGTCACAGCTCTCAGGCCGGAGCGTTGGGATTTCTTCGGGGCTTGCCCCTGCTCGATTCCCACACCGGGAATCGTGGAGGGGCGGACGCCCTCGTCCGCCCAGGCGGTGGCAATGAACGAGATTCGTGGGGGAGCAGTCAGCTATCAGCTTTCAGCAGAACTCTGACGTGACGCTGCCGCACGGGATTCAAGAATGTAGAGATTCTTCGTCGTTATGACTCGAGCTTCGCCCGTGTCATTCCTTCCTCAGATGACAAGGGGAGAGGATCGTGCCGGTGGCGGGCGACTTTTTCCGTTCCAGCATAACAAGCGACGACCGGCGTCTTTCAGACTGGAGATCGCTGATTGCTGATTTGCTAAAAGCTAAAAGCTAAAAGCTAAAAGCGAGCAGCTAGAAGCTCCCTCAGTGCTGCAATGGATGAAACGGGCTCATGACTGTATTGGTGCCGGAGCGTTTGCGCAATTCCGAGAGCAGCGCGCCCGCGGCGTTCTGGTAGGTCTTGGTCGGGTCCGACGGATCGGCCCACACTGCGTCATAAATAATCTGGGCCGCTTCTTTCAGGTCCATGTGCATCGTGGCTTCGAGCACGTCGGCGCGCTCCTGCAATTTCTCATAGCAGTCTTTGCAGACCAGGGCCTGGGTGTCCTCGCCGTGATGATGATCGGACAAAGCGCAGGCCTGCGGCCCGATCTCTGCGTCCTCCATTTCACGATGCGCTTCCTGAAGCTGCGACTTGAACTGGCGCAGAAATTCTTCGCGCTCCTGATCGAGTGTGGACAAATCAGCCACGGGTTGCACCGCGGCCTGGCTCTTTGACACCGGGCCTTTGGCCGGGACCACGGGCGAAACCCGCTCGGCGGTGCCGCAACCGGGGCAATGATCGAGATCGGCGGGATAGTAGAGCCGGCAGCGCGAGCAAGGCAGGCCATAGCCCACCGACTTGGGAGCATGTTCGGCGACGGGAGCGGCGGAACGCCGTCTCGCGTCTGCGTCCTGCGTGGTCGTGGGCTTTACGCCCGTTGCAATACCCGACGATTGCCTTGCGTCCATCGCTTTGTCTCCCCGATCCACAGCTTCCGGTGGGGACCGGAGCCTTCTCCTGCTCAGTGTAGAAAACCTTGGGCCAAAGTGGGAAACACCAGCAGTACAAGGGGAGTATTGGCCTTCCGGGGGATAGGATGGTTACCCTGTACCGCGAAGATCGCGAAGGACTGGTGCCGGGTGCCCCACCCTTGCGTTTTTTGCAAGGGTGGGCTTCGATGCTGCTGACACAGATTTAGTTTATCTCTGACAACTCCGTGCTCATGCGTTCGTGGTTCCCGCCGTTCGCAAAATGCGCGAAGGACGGGGCACCCGCAGGTCTCTCCACTCCGCCGTCGAGATGACAGAAGTTTTCTTGCCTGCGCTTCGGTTAAAGCGTACAGAGTTCAGCGCGCGGAGGAGTGGATCAGCTGTTGCAGCTCTTCGCGGCGGGCGCGGAATAGCGCGCGCTGCGGGTCGAGCTTGGCGGCGGTATCGAGTTCCGCCAACGCTTCCTGGTAGCGGTCGCGGCTCATCAGGCAGGCGGCCAGCGCGTAGTGATTGTCGGCGGAAGGATTCAGGCGCAGCGCCTCGCGGAATTCAGTTTCGGCGGCCTGCAGGTTCTGCTCCTCAAACAGCGCGGTGCCGAGCGAGTGGTGCGCGGCTTCGGAGTCGGGATTGAGCGAAACCGCGAGGTGCAGTTCGCGCAGCGCGGCGTCGTTTTTGCCCGCGAGCAGCAAGACTTGTCCCAGCGTGCGGTGCTCGGTCGAGCTGGTCGGGTTCTGGCGCACGGCGAGTTCGAGCTCCGAGATGGCGTGATCGTAATCCTTGCGGGAAAGGTAGGCGCGGGCGAGGCAGGGGTGTCCCTGCTCCCAGTCGGGATGCTGGCGATAGAGATCGCTCATCTCAGTGATGGCCGCGTCGTAGTTGCCCTGATCGCAATAAGTGTTACCGAGATTGTTCTGGACCGAAGGCTCGTCGGGCGCGAGGGTGCGGGCAATCTTGTATTCAGCGCGAGCGTCGTCAAGCCGGCCGAGCGCGTGCAGGCTCATGCCAAGATTGCTGTGGGCCTGCCAGAACTTGGGGCGCAACTGGATCGCCTTCTGATAAGCCGTGATGGAGGCGGGCATATCGCCGTTGGCGCTGAGTGCGATGCCGAGATCGTAGTAGGTGTCGGCATTGGCGGCATCGTGGGACAGAGATTGATGAAATGCATTACTCGCCGCGGCATATTGGCCGACGGAATAGAAACCGAGGCCGAGATACTGATAGGCTTCGGCGTTTTTCGGATCGAGGCTGAGCGCGGTGCGGGCCTCGGCAATGGCGTTTTCGCCGTCGCCGGTGCGGTAGAAGACATAGGCCAGCGCGGCGTGGTTCTCGGCGAGATCGGGCAGGAGGCGGGCGGCTTCGGTGAGTTCGTCGAAGGCATCGTCCCAGTTGGATTGCTGGCGGAGCATGGCGGCGAGCGCGTAATGGATCGCGGAATTCTGCGGATCGGCCGCGAGCGCCTGACGCAAGGTGAGTTCCGCCTGGTGAGCCTGCGACTGGCGGGCCTCGGCGCCGGCGGTGATTAAAGCTTCAGAAATGCGGCTGACCCTGCCGGGCACGGCGGGATGGCCCTCGGCAATTGCCCGGAGCAAAGATTGGTCCGCGCCCGCGTCCTGCAATTGGCGCTGTTCGGTGGCGTTACAGGCGGCCACGCCGCGCTCCGCGACCAGGCGGACCAGCCGGGCAGAGCCGACCCCGCCCACCAGCCAGGCAACAAGGTCTGAAGCAGTGACCGGCTGCACGGCGGCCAGACCGAATGAGCCTTGCAACAGAAAAATAAGAGCGAGGACGAAGCGTCTTTTCAAGAGAACTCCTTCCAACAGACTTCCGAGTACCAGCCCCGGTGAGCGCAGGCCAACCCTATCAAGCGAACATAAATCCTCGAGAGGAACCAAGGTAAGATCACGGAGGTAATAGGCGGAGCGGGCGTGCGTCGCGTCTTCCCGCAGCGCCTGAAGGTGTGGCTGATTGGGCGGGACTCATAGCACCGCTGAAGCGGTGTCCTGATACGAACCAGGAGTCTTCAGAGAGACCCTTGAGCCGGAAGTCCTTTCATTGGTGCGGGCAGAACCGCCAAGAGCCGATGGGCTGGTACGCCGCGTGAATCCCTCAAAAAAAGCTTGCAATTAGCCTAGTGTTATAGTTAACTACAACACTAGATGTCAGCGCGGCGCTTCCTGCAATGTCGCAAACGAGACACCAGGGCGATTTCCGCGAACGCATCGCACAAAAGAAAAGGAGAACACTGAAATGAAATCCCGCATCGCACTTTCCGTTTTATTCGTTCTGATCGCCGCCGCCGCCTTCGCAGCGGACACCGCCGCTACCCAGTCGGACGCTCAAAAGTCCTTCGCAACCATGAAAACCCTGGCGGGAGAGTGGGAAGGCCCCGTCGTGGTTCCGGAGGTGCCGGAGATGTCCGGCGGTAAGATGCACCTCTCGTTGCGGGTGACCTCGCGGGGGAACGCTCTGGTTCACGAACTTCAGGAAGCAGGAACGCCGCTGGATGCGACCAAGTACGACCATCCGGTGACCATGCTTTATGTGGACGGGGACCAACTCACGCTGGTTCACTATTGCGACGCGGGGAACCGGCCGCGCATGACCGGCAAGATGTCGCCCGACGGCAAGACCATCGAGTTCGAACTGAAGGACATCAGCGGGAGCGCGGACGTACACATGCACCATTCCGTGTTTACCGTAGTTGACGCGAACCATCACACCGAGGATTGGACATTCATGATGAACGACAAGCCGATCCACGCACACTTCGACCTGCAACGGACAAAGTGACGGCAGCGCATTTCTCGAAAGAGCTATTCAGGAACCCATGATGGACCGTGAGTGGAACGACAATCAGCCGATTTACCGCCAGCTGCGCGACCGCGTGGTCGCGATGATTCTCGACGGCGTGCTCAAGGAAGGCGATCCGCTGCCTTCGGTGCGCACGGTGGCGGCCGAATATCTGGTCAATCCGCTCACGGTGCTGAAGGGTTATCAACAACTGGTGGACGAGGAACTGGTGGAGAGTAAACGAGGCCGCGGCATGTTCGTCAACGCAGGCGCGCGCCAGTTGCTGCTTGCCGGCGAACGGCAGACATTTCTGGCCGAGGAATGGCCGCGCATCCGCGCCACCATCCAGCGGCTGGGGCTGACCGAGGAAGAGCTGCGGAACGCTGAAAAAGAAGCTGCGAAGAAGGAGCAGAAACCATGAGCGTGATAGAAGCACGCGGACTGCGCAAGGCCTATGGCACAACGATGGCGCTGGATGGCGTGGATTTGCGCGTGGACGAAGGCCGCATTCTGGGACTCATTGGCCCCAACGGCGCCGGCAAGAGCACAGCGCTGAATGCCATTCTCGGTCTCACGCCATATGAGGGAGAGTTGAGAGTTCTTGGCCGCGACCCCTGGAGGGAGCGTGATGACTTGATGCGCGATGTCTGTTTCGTCGCCGATATTGCCGTGCTGCCGCCGTGGATCAAGGTTTCGCAGACGCTCGACTACTTTGCGGGCGTGCATCCGCGCTTCGACCGCGTAAAGGCGGAACGATTTCTGGCGAAAACTTCGATCCCGCGCGCGAGCAAGGTGAGGGAATTGTCCAAAGGCATGGTGGTGCAGTTGCATCTGGCGCTGGTGATGGCCATTGACGCGAAATTGCTGGTGCTGGATGAGCCGACGCTTGGCCTCGACCTTGTTTACCGCAGGCAGTTTTACGATTCGCTGCTGACCGACTACTTTGATCACCGCCGCACCATCCTGCTGACCACACATCAAGTGGAAGACATCCAGCACGTGCTGACCGATCTCATGTTCATCCATCGCGGGCGCATCGTGCTCAATTGCAACATGGAGGACTTCGAGGAGCGGTACCGGGAAGTGACGGTGAATCCCGGGCAGGCGGAGGCGGCGCGGGCGCTGCTGCCCGTCCACGAACGGCAAGTGCTGGGGCGCAGCGTGATGCTGTTTGACCGCAAGCTCGACGCGTCCGGACGTCAGCAGTTTGCAGCGCTGGGCGACGTGCGAACACCCAGCATTGCCGACGTGTTTCTCGCCTTGCTGGGAAATACGCCGGGCAGCAAGCCGGACGGAACACAAGGAGCGACGTTATGAGTACGCAACCGAACGCGATGCCCGATACGCCACTCGATGCGCGGGTGGGCCCGGTTACTCTGTCGGCGACGCGGCCTTTTTACTGGTCGGTGCGTCGGGAGCTGTGGGAGTATCGCTCCATTTACCTGGCGCCGCTGGCGATCGCCGGGGCGATTCTGCTCGCTTTCCCGTTTGTCCTTTTTCATCATCTGCCGCACATCATGCGTACTTTGTCGTCGCTGGATGCGTCGCAGCAACGCGATGCGCTGGCCCAGCCCTACGATGTGGCTGCCGGACTCATCATGGCCGCGGCGTTTATCGTCAGCGTCTTCTACTCGGTGGATTGTCTCTACGGCGAGAGGCGCGATCGCAGCATCCTGTTCTGGAAGTCGCTTCCCGTGTCTGATCTCACCACTGTGCTGGCCAAGGCGTTTATTCCACTGTTTATTCTGCCAATGCTTGCCTTCGTCATCGCGGTCATCACCCAGGCCATCATGCTGTTGTTTAGCAGTGTGGTTTTGCTGGCCAGCGGACTGAGTGTCGCGACCCTGTGGACGCAGTTGCAACTGCCCCAGACGTTGCTGATGTTGCTCTATCACCTGGTGACCGCGCACATGCTCTGGTTTGCGCCGTTTTATGCATGGCTGCTGCTGGTCTCAGCCTGGGCGCGGCGCGCGCCATTTCTGTGGGCCGTCATGCCGCCGCTGGCGATCGGCGTCTTCGAGAAGATCGCTTTTCATCATTCCTACCTCGCGGACTTCCTGACCAACCGTTTCAGCGGCGGGGACGATGCGATGACCTCGATGATGGGCGACATGCCATTTCATCCCGGGATGCACGTCTCCCCGGGTGCATTTCTGGCTGCGCCGGGGCTGTGGGGCGGGTTGCTCGTGGCCGCGGTAATGCTGTTTGCAGCCGCGCGGGTGCGGCGCTATCGCAGCCCGATCTGAGTTGCGGGGCAACCCAGGAGGTCTATCAACATGCGATTACCGATATTGGTTCTTCATATCACCGGCGGCGTCATCGCGATACTTGCTGGCTTTGCCGCTGTGTCGTTCCGCAAAGGCTCGCGCTGGCATGGCGTCGCCGGAAACGTGTTTGTCGGGTCCATCATGACGATGGGTGCATGCGGGTCGTACCTGGCGTTCAGGAAACACGAGATGGACAATACTTTCGGTGGGCTGCTCACGATCTATCTGGTGACCACGGCGTGGCGGACCGCCAGACGCCGGGACAACGCAATCGGCATTTTCGATTGGGGAGCGCTGCTGATGGCGCTCGCCATCGGAGCCAGTCTTTACACCCTCGGCGTGCAGGTGGCGAGCAGTTCGGCCGAACCGCCCGGCGGAGTTCCCGCACCCATGTACTTCGTCATGGGTTCCATAGCATTCCTCGCTGCCGCAGGGGACGTGCGCGTGATGTTGCGCGGCGTTTCCGGTGTAGCGCGAGTCGCGCGGCATCTTTGGCGCATGTGTTTTGCATTTTTCATCGCCTCGGCGTCGCTGTTTGTGGCGCGCCCGCAACTGTTTCCCTCGCTGTTACAGAAGACGGGCATACTTGTGCTGCTGGGTTTCCTGCCACTGCTGTTGATGATTTTCTGGCTCATCCGAATCCGCTGGGCAAAGGCATACCAAGAAAAGTTGACCGGCCTGGGCCAAGTTGATTCACTCCGCCGTGTTGGGAGGAACGCATATGAGCATGGCTAGATTTATGAACCGAATGGAAGCATCGCCGCGCCGCTACGCCAGGATCGCCGGGTTCTTGTATTTGATCGTCATTGTGGGCGGCATTTTCGCGGAGCTGTTGGTGCGCGGCCGGCTGGTCGTGCATGGTGACGCGGCGGCCACGGCGCACAACATCCTGGCGCACCAGCTGCTTTACCGGTGCGGCTTCGCCATCGAACTGTTCTATTGCGTATGCAACGTGCCGGTGACGGTCATCTTTTACAATTTGTTCAAGGTGGTGAACCGCAACGTCACGCTGATGATGGTGGTGCTTGACCTGGTGGTGAATACCATCGAGAGCGTCAGCTTACTCGGACATTTCGCGCCGTTACTACTGTTAGGCGGCGGGCACCACTTGAACGCGTTCACGCCGGAACAGTTGCAGGCTGCGGCCTATGTTTCGATCCAGTTGTTTGAACATGGATTTGCCATCGCGCTGGTGTTTTTTGGGTTCGATTGCTTTGCGATGGGATACCTGATCTATCGTTCGACGTTCCTGCCGCGATTCATTGGCGTGCTGCTGGCGATCGAGGGCGTCGGCTACCTGGTGAACAGTTTCTCGCTGTTCCTTGCACCTGACATGCAGCCGCGCATTTTCCCTTATTTCGCGGCGACCGCCATCGCGGAAGTCGCGCTTTGCCTGTGGCTGCTGGTGATGGGCGTGAACGAGCCACGATGGAGAGAGCAGGCTGGCTTGGTGCGGTCTTAGGGCTGGGAATGATGATTCGCCAGGGAAATCCCAGCTCTTGCAAAGCAGCGAGACCTAGGGCACCCGGCCTCTGAGATGTGCGTCGGTGGACGGGCCAGGCTACTCCAAAGCGAGAGCCATTTTGAGGGCTCGATCCAACTCTTCAACCTTGGAGCGTCGCAGAGACCCAACGAAACGTGTCAGTTGCACCTTGCGGAGACTTACGAGGTTGTCGCACAGGATCCAGCTTTCATGTTTCAGGCCCTCGTCTATGCCGATTGAGACCTGGGTTGAGAACCCGTGCCCGCGAGTGAGTATGGGTGCGCAAACGACGGTGGGGAATCGGGAATCAATCAGGGTCTGGCGGCTCACCACCACGAAACAGCGGTAAAGTTTAGGATCATCGCTGGGATGATGAACACGATAAATTTCGCCTCGTCTCATTTCCTCACCCGCCGGCTATGCTTCCGTCGCCTGATACCGGAGGATGTCCTCAACCTCTGGGTTCAACTGATCCGCGGCCTTATTGATGAGTTCGAGGTCGCGAGCTTCAACCTGCGCTCGCGCCTGTTTGCGCAGGTACTGAGCCAGAACGGCTTCAATAAAAGCCGAACGCGAGTGCTTCGACCCTGCCATTCGGTCGATGCCGGCGAGTACGTCCTTCGATAGTGTGATAGAAGTCTTCTCTTTCATGCTACTATCATACCACTCACCGTATTCCAACCCCCAGTTTTCTCCGTTTCCTAAGCCAGACTGGCGTGAACGCCAAGCCCTTCAGCGGCCTTGCGGAGGCGCTTATCTCTCGTCCACAGGAGTGTGGATGGAGTGATAAAGGCGGAGGCGATCAGGTGTGCATCCGTAAGGCCTATGCCGAGGCTGTACAGGCGACGCGCCTCGATGATCAGGCGCACTTCGCCCATCTGCGCCACTCGCACCTGAGGCAAGAGGTCCAGCAGCGCCAGCGTCCGAGTGCGGTCTCGGAGCGATCCGAGCGCAAGCTCGGCAATGATGAATGGATGGATTGAAATCTTTCCCTGACTCAACTGCTTACGTAGTTCTTTGTTGTCGGAGCGGAAATGATCGATCCAAACGGAGGTATCGGCCAGAATCAATTGGTTCGTGGCCTGCGCCGTGGAATTTTCTTCAAGTTCGGCATGGTACCGCCCAGCATAGCTAATCTGCGGGCGCTTTCGCGCTCGATGAGGGCTTTGAGAGCTTCACGAATCAATGCAGTTTTCTCCGCCACACCGGTGAATTCCTGGGCGATGCGGAGAAGTTCGTCATCCAGCGCAAGGGTTGTTCTCATCGAGACTCCAAGCATTAATTATAGCATCGAATGATGCGATATCCCGTGCCTCCCCAGTTACTTTCGACCGGCCGCTTACAGGTACTGCAGCCACCAGTCGTTCCGCCTGGCCTTAAAATCGGCGAACCATCGGCAGGCGAAGTACAGGAGCACGATGGTTATTCCCCAGATCAGATAAAGAAGCGGCAGGCTCCAAACATAACCGTCCGGCGGTTCCGGATTTCCCATGGGATGGTTGGTGAACAGCCAGGGGCTGACGAACCCCAGCCGGAACTTTGACACCACCAGTGCCAGCGCATGGATGAGCGGGATGTGGAGCACGTAAAAGAAAAACGGCACGCGCCCGAACAGGGCGATGCGGCGGGCCAGGCCGCCGCGCAGATTTTCCAGCAATGGGATGAGGGCGATGATGGGGCCCAGCGTCATCAACAGAAAATCCAGCGAGGCCGGGTACTTCGCTGTGTTCAGAAACGCAAACAGCGCCGGCATGGGAGGCGCGCCGTTGCTTCCCTGCGTCGTGGCATGCCAGGGGCGCGGGTTGCCGTATAGGTTAAATCCTCGCAGGACGAGAAACAGTCCGATTGCCGAGAGTCCGATCGCGAGGCACAGGCGATTTCTGCGCGCAGGCTCTAGGGTCATAACTTTGCCAAACGCATAGCCCGCGGCCATGACGCCGATCCACGGAATGATGGAGTAGAGCACGGTGAGGTTGGGACCATTGGGGCCAAACTCGACCGGACCGGCAAAGAACCCCACATAGAAGATCTTCCATAGGCCGGAGAGCCGGTTGGCATCCATCCCTTCGAGCAGGCTACCCATGTGCGGATCCATGAGGTTGTGGGCAGCAATGATGACCACGCCGATGGTTCCGACCGCTGACAGCGGCAGCTTCACCAGTCCGGCCATCAGAATCATGCAGCAGCCAATGACCCAGATGACGCCTGCCAACTCGTAATGGCGGAAGTCGAAATTGAAAGTCCAGGCCAGGCGGAGGAACGTCAACTCGAGAAAGATGAGCCATGCGCCGCGAGTGAGCAAATGCCGGGACACGCCGGCGTGCTTGCGGGCGTAGAAAAAAATGCTGGTCCCAGCCAGGAAGATAAATGCGGGCGCACAGAAGTGGGTGATCCAGCGAGTGAAGAAGACGCCGGCAGTGGGGCCGCCGGCCGGAACGCCGGAATAAACTCGGACGTGGTCAATGGCCATCAGAATCATGACCGCGCCGCGAATGAGGTCCATGGAAGCGATCCGGGACGAGGGCGTGGGACTGCGCGGAAGCGTGGGAAGAGGCGAGTAGGCGCTCATAATTTCCCGTTCACATTACGCCATATTTAGCGGCCAGCTCAAGGGAATCCGTCCGGCTGGACGCAACCGGGAAATGAGGGGCCGGTTTGACTCGTTCCCACCAGTGGGCTAACCTATTGATCAGCGTGCGGTTGGCACGCGGGTCGTTGACCCCGGAGGTTTTATGGGAGAGCTATTTACTCCAACACATTTGTTGCTGGTGGCCATTGTTGCGTTGATCCTGTTCGGCCCCAAGCGGCTTCCGGAACTGGGCAAGGGACTGGGCGAGGGCATTCGCGCGCTGAAAGATAGCATGAAGGAAACGCCTCCGACCCCGCCTGCCGATCCACCAAAGAACCCCGAAACCAAGGCGTAGGCCCCGGGTGTCCGGTTCCGCTCGGGACCGGTCAGGGACTGGCCGGCAAAAAAAATCCGCCACTGTTTTGTGACTATTGTGGACGTTTGCATGTCCATCTCTAGGAATAACTCGCAATCAGCGCTGGCGAATACACATACTTGGACGACTTTAAGGAGAACCATGTCTCGATTTATCGCCGTACTCACTTTACTCATCGCAGCCGTTTCTGGCGTGGCGTCTGCCGACCAGATCACGCTGAAAAACGGAGACAAGATCACCGGAACTGTCGTGAAGTCGGACGGCAAGACGCTGGTGCTGCACACGGCGTCGCTGGGAGACGTCACCGTCAACTATGGCGACATCGCGCAGATGACGACCGACCAGCCGCTGCACGTTACGGCCAATGGCCAGACCAGCGTGGGCACGGTGACGACCACCGACAACAAGCTGGAGATCGCCACCAAGACAGGCAGCGTGGAAGCCGCGAAAGATGGAGTCACGGTGATGCGCAACGACGCCGAGCAGGCGGCGTATGACAAGTCCCTGCATCCGGGAATGATGAAGGGATGGAACGGCGGGTTGAATCTTGGGTTCTCGCTGGCGCGGGGCAACAACCAGACCGAAAATTTGAACATTGCGCTCAACGCGGTGCATCCCACGCTGAACGATAAAATCACGCTGTATACGACCTCGGTCTATTCGAAGAACGACGCCAAGGGGGCGACGCCGAGTGTGATTGCCAACCTGATCACCGGCGGCCTCCGCTATGACCGGAACCTGAATCCGCGCACATTTGTGTTTGTGGGAGCGGACTTCATGAGCGACGCGCTGCAAGGGTTGAACCTGCGCTCGGTGTTCAGCGCTGGCCTGGGCTTCCATGCCATCAAGAACGCCAATACCACGCTCGACCTGCTGGCCGGCGGAAACTATTCGCGTTCGTCCTTCGTGGTCTATGGCCCCGTTGTTCCGCCGGCGACTATTGGCCCGCGCAGCATCATGACTCAGAGCATCGAGGGGTTGACGTTGGGTGAAGAACTCAACCATGTGTGGAGCAAGTCCACGACGGTCACGCAGCGCTTGTTCTTTTATCCCGGCTTGAACGACACCAGCAATTATCGCGGTGAATTTGACCTGGGAACGGTGACCAAGATCGGTAAGCACTTCGGCTGGCAGAACCAGTTCACCGATCTGTATGCGCACCCGGTGCCGGCGGGCAAGCATCAGAATGACGTAATTTTCTCGACCGGGATCAACTTCTCGTTCGCGAACTAATTTGCGAACGAAGGAGTCTGCGGTTGGAAGTGAAAGGGCGCGCCGGTGGCGCGCCCTTTTTCCCGTCCTCGGCCTTCTCGGCTGTCACGGCGTGACCTCGAACACGGTTCCGCCACCATAAGTTCCGCCACGGTTCGTTGTACCGTAGAAATTGCCAGAACCATCGAGTATCACGTTGGAATTGGGATCCTGTCCGTCTTTCCCCGCGCCGAAGCTGTGCAGAATCGTCTCGGTCCAGGTTGTAGTTCCAGCAGCGGGTGGCGTCAACTCGAACAGAACACCACGGACGTAGTCAGGGCCCGTCTCATAGACGCCGCCCGCCTGCGCCGTACCATAGAGGTTGCCGGCAGCATCCAGGGTCAGGCCGGCGCCGGGCCAGAAGCCATCCATGTGGTTGTCGGAGAAGTTATGCAGAACGGTCTCCGTCCATCCTCCGCTGCCTGTCGGCGATAGCTCGAACACGGTACCGCCGGTGTTTGCGGTGTCATTGACACCGCCGTTGAATGTCATTCCGTAGAAGTTGCCGGCGCCATCCATGACCAGTCCGCCGAACGGGTCCCAACCATCGGGAAAGATGCCGAAGCTGTGCAGGACTTTCTCCGTCCATCGTCCACCCGCTGCGGGCGCAATCAACTCGAACATCGTGCCGCCGTCGTTAGACGCTGTATGAGCGCCGCCCATATACGTGGTGCCATAAATGTTTCCAGCGCCATCAAGGACCAACCCCCCGATCGGATTTAATCCGTCCGTGGGGAAGGCACCGAAGCTATGAAGTGTCTTCGCCGCCCAGCCTCCACCTGCTTTAGGAGAAAGCTCGAACACGGCCCCATTGCCGTAGAACCCGCCACCCGACGGGCCGTATAAATTGCCGGCGGCATCGAAAATCAGGCCCTCAGGATTGTTCGGACCCGTGCCACTGTTGTGGAAGCTGTACAGAATCTTCTCCGTCCATCCTCCGCCCGATTTCGGCGTCAGCTCGAACACGTTCCTCCGCCGAAAGCGCCGCCCTGATACGTCGTACCGTAGAGATTTCCCGCGGCGTCCAGGATCAGGCCAAGACTTGCTGGAAAGTGTCCGTCGGTGGGGAAGACGCCGAAGGTGTGCGGAATGGTTTCGGTCCACGTCGTAGCTCCCGCAGCAGGCGGCGATAGCTCGAATACCATCCCATAGCCGTAAGCACCGCCGGTTTGCGTGGCACCATAGAGGTTGCCAGCGCCGTCGCGGACCAGGGCGGAGTTCGTGGTCAACCCCCCGTTGCTGATGGGGATGTTGCTCAGCACGGTTTCTGTTTGCGCTGCGGCACGCGGAGCGCCCACAAGCGTGGTCAAGACAATGAATGCCGATAGCGCCGTCAATCCGAGATTGACGAATTGCTTTTTCGTGGTCATCGATTTTCTCCTAAGACGCGAGCTGATTGGAAAACCGCGCTGTCGTTTGACTTCGTCTGGAGGCTGGGGCGAAGTCGCAACCGGGAGAGCTAGATTCTCGCGCTCCGACGGCCAGCGCGTCAAGATACAAGAATCTGCAATCAGGGGCGGTGGCCGACCTTGCGGGGTACAGGAAGGCCGCTCGAACGAGCGGCCTTTTCATTTATCCAGAGACTTGCTCACCAAGACTTGAAAGACGCGTCTACTACGGGGTAGAGTACTGTTTCTCATTTTCCGGTCGTTCAAGTCCCTCTCAAACAGGAGTCAGAGCAATGCGTCATGCCGTGATTGTGTTGTTTGCGGTCTGTTGTTTCAGCGTCGCCGTGCGCAGTCAAACTGCGGACGAACTCGTCAACAAGAACATCGCAGCCAAGGGCGGCCTGGAAAAGATGAAGGCGCTGAAGAGTCTGCGCGTGGAAGGCCGGTTCGATGGCGGAGGCGGGTTCACGGCCGCGGTCATGCAAGAGAACATGCGGCCCAGCCTGTACCGGTCCACCTTCACGCTGCAAGGTATGACGCAGGTGGAAGCCTACGACGGCGCGACCGCGTGGCAGATCCAACCGTTCGGCGGCCACAAGGACCCGGAACTGGTGGGAGAAGACGGCATGCACAGCGTGCTGATTTCCGCGGATTTTGACGGCCCGCTGGTGGACTACAAAGACAAAGGAAACACCGTCGAATTTCTGGGACACGATGTGGTGGACGGCGACGACGCGCTGCGGTTGAAGGTGACGCTGAAAAACGGCGACGTCATGTACTACTACCTGGACCCGGACACGTTTCTGGAGATCCGGCGGGAGACCGAGTATCACATTCGCGGATCAGTGCGGGCGATTGTGGAGGACTTCGGTTCCTATAAGCCAGTGAACGGAGTGATGATGCCGTTTTCGGTGGCGACCGGGCAACGAGGATCGGGCGACCGCTCGACCGTGACGATGACCAAGGTCGAGGCCAACCTGCCAATGGATGGCGCAGAGTTTGCGCTGCCGACTTCGCTGAAGGCGGCACAGAAGCCGGCGGGGAACCCTTAAATTATTGGGCGCTGCGGGGGGAAAGCAGGTTCCTCCACTGCGCTCCCCTTCAACTTCGCTCTGGGTTCGCTCCGGTCGGAATGACAGAATTGCAAACGCACATTGAGGAAAATTAAAGATGAAATCACAGATTCGCCGCTCCACTCTAGAGGTTGTCGCTGCCTTCATGCTGTTGTCCGCCGTGTTTGCCCCGGGGCAAGCAGCCTACCGCTTCGATTCGGCAACGGTGTCGGGGTTGCCGGCGCGCAACATTGGCTCGGCGACCATGAGCGGGCGCATTGCGGCGGTGGACGCCGTTGAAAAAGACGGACAGGTCACCGTCTTCGCGGGCTCGGCCAGTGGCGGGGTGTGGAAATCGCGAGATGGTGGCATCACGTTCCGTCCGGTGTTTGACCGGCAGGAAGTGCAATCTATCGGCGCTGTAGCCATTGATCCGTCGGACGCGAACACGGTATGGGTGGGCACAGGCGAGGCCTGGACACGCAACAGCGTCTCTGTCGGCGCGGGCCTTTACAAGTCGAGCGATGGCGGAGAGAACTGGACCTTCATGGGGCTGAAGGACAGCGAACATATCGCCCGCATCCTCGTAGATCCGACAAATGCCAACAGCGTGCTGGTGTGCGCCACCGGACACATCTTCAACGACAACGACGAACGCGGAGTGTTCAAGACCACCGACGGTGGCAAGACCTGGAACAAGGTGCTGGGCGGGGCGAACGGCTCGACCGGATGCGGCCTGATGTCGTCGAGCCGGCAGGAACCGAAGACGATTTATGCGTCGCTGTGGGACTTTCAGCGGCAGGGCTGGACGTTCCGCTCGGGCGGTCCGGGCAGTGGATTCTATAAATCCACCGACGGCGGCGATCACTGGTCCGAGATCAATCAGAGCAACGCCAAGGGTCTGCCCGACAAGCCGTGGGGAAGAATTGCGGTGGCGGTGGCGCCGTCGAAGCCGAACGTGGTGTACGCGAATATCGAATCGAAAAAGAGCGCGCTCTACCGCTCCGACGATGGCGGGCAATCATGGACCCGCCTGGATGCCAGCAACTACGTGATCTGGCGGCCGTTTTATTTTGGCAACCTGATCGTGGACCCGAAGGACGAAAACAAACTCTTCAAACCGGACCTCCCACTTCTGTTGAGCACGGACGGAGGCAAGAGTTTTAGTCGAATCTCCGGCGGAGCGCATGGGGATTTCCACGATGTGTGGATCAATCCGAAAAACCCGAACCTGGTTTTCGCCGGAGACGACGGTGGGCTGTGGCGCAGCGACAACGGCGGCAGCCGCTGGGAACACATGTTCAACCTGCCGGTCTCGCAGTTCTATCACGTCAGCGTGGACAATTCCGATCCTTACCACGTATATGGCGGACTGCAGGACAACAGTTCGTGGGTGGGAGACTCGTCGTATCCGGGCGGCGTGGCGAACTCGCGCTGGGAGAACATGTTCGGCGGCGATGGTTTTTGGATGTTCGAAGACACGTCGGACGCGGACTACATCTATGCCGAGGCGCAGGGCGGAGAAATCGGGCGGGTAAACCGGCACACGCTGGAAGGACGCAGCATCAAACCGTTGCCGAATTATGGCGAGAAGAAGCTGCGCTTCAACTGGAACACACCGATCCACATGAGCCCCAATGAAAAAGGCACGATCTACATTGGCGCGCAATTCTTATTCCGATCACGCGATCACGGGCAGTCCTGGGACCGCATTTCTCCAGACCTGACCACCAACGATCCGGAAAAACAGAAGCAGGAAGAATCCGGCGGCGTGACTGTGGACAACTCGTCGGCGGAAATGCACACCACGATTTATTCGATTTCCGAGTCTCCGAAGAACGGTCAGACGATCTGGGTGGGCACCGACGACGGCAACGTGCAGGTCACCCGCGATGGCGCGAAGAACTGGACCAATGTGACCGTCAACGTCGCGGGACTTGCGAAGAATTCATGGGTCTCGTGGGTGGAAGCGGGTCGCTATGACGAAGCCACGGCTTACGCAACCTTTGACCGCCACACGTTCGGCGATCTCACGCCGTACGCCTACAAGACGTCAGACTATGGTAAGACCTGGACGGCGCTGCCGCTCGCCGCGAGCGGCGTGCGGGGATATGCGCATGTGATCAAGGAAGATACGGTGGATCCGAACCTGCTGTTTCTGGGAACGGAGTTTGGACTGTGGATTTCGGTGGATGGCGGTCAGCGCTGGGCGCAATATAAAGGCTCGGACTTTCCGGCGGTCGCGGTGCGGGACATCGTGGTGCATCCGCGTGAGTCAGACCTGGTGCTGGCCACGCATGGCCGGGGCATCTGGATCATTGACGACATTTCGCCGCTGCGTGCGTTGGGCGCGGAGGTGATGAACGCCGAGGCGACGCTGATCGCCGGACGGCCTGTGGTGCAGTACCTCGGTGCCGGAGGTGGATGGCCGGAAGGAGACTCCACCTACTTTGGCCCCGGCCGGCCGGAAGATGCGCCGATTACTTATTACCAAAAGGGACGCCACATCTTCGGCGACCTGAAGATCGAAGTGTTCGACGCCAACGGCAAGCTGATGGACACGGTGAGCGGCGGCAAGCATCGTGGACTCAATCGAGCATATTGGTCCATGCGCGTGAAAGCGCCAACCGTGGCGCCCGCCGCGAGCATATTGGGCGAAGCGGCCCAGGGTCCGCGCGTGCTTCCCGGGACGTATACCGTGAAGCTGACCAAGGGCGATCACACCTACACCGAACCGCTCACCGTGGTGCTCGACCCACGCGTGAAGTTCTCGGCCGAAGACCGCAAGGTGCAGTTTGATCTGGCGATGAAGGTCTATCACCTGCTCGAACACATGACCTATGGAGTGGATGCGATCGAGGGCGTGCGGAATGATGCCAGCGCGCGCGCCGCCAAACTGGCTGAAAGAGACCCGCTACGGGCACAACTGCAAGGGCTGGCCGCCAAATGCGATGAACTGCGCGGCAAACTTGTGGCCACCAAGGAAGGCGGAGCCATCACCGGCGAGGAAAGAATCCGCGAACTTCTTGGCCAGCTGTATGGCGCCGTCAATGGCTATGAGGGCCGTCCCGGCGACTATCAGGCGGCGCGGGCGGATTCGCTCGGCCACGAACTGGAGGACGTGATCAACGACTTCCGCAAAGTGACCGACCAGCAATTGCCCGGCATCAATAAGGGGTTGAAGTCGAAAAAGGCTGATGCGATCACAGTGCTTGCCGAATCGGCCTGGCAGGCGAAGCATTCCGGTGGCGGAGGAGCAGGTGGGGGAAATTCCAACGCAGCCCGCAGTGAGCATGAAGACATGGCTGCGGAGCCCCGCAACACAGAGCTGTGCGTTGGTTGCTGGCCGGTGGATTTGCGCTAGGGCAACCTGGTTGCCCGGGACCGACTCTAAGCTGTAAGCTTTTCGTGCTGTCTAATTTCTTTGGTCAAGGATGGTTCAATGAAGGTTTCAAGGTTTTGGATGTTGGCAGTGGTAGCTGGGTTGTCGCTCGGCATGTCGTCGGTAGCGCAGGAAAAGAAAATCAAGCGCTCGGACTTGCCGCCGGCGGTGGAAAAAACCGTCGCCGAACAGAGCAAGGGCGCGACCGTCCGTGGATTCGCCGAAGAGAAGGAAAAGGGAGAGACCTTCTACGAAGCGCAGCTGATGGTGGACGGGCACAGCAAAGACGTCCAGATGGATAAGAATGGCGCGGTCACGGAAGTGGAAGAGGCCGTCGCGATGGATACGCTGGCCCCGGCAGTGAAAGACGGACTGCAAGCCAAAGCCGGCGCGGGCAAACTGGTCAAGGTCGAGTCGCTCACCAAGCACGACAAGCTTGTCGCGTACGAAGCCCAGGTCCTGACGGGCACGAAGAAGAGCGAAGTGCAGGTCGGTCCCGATGGCAAGCCGTTGGACCACGAAGAATAATTGCAGGGCGTCGCGGCGGCGTTCGATGTTCTCCGGACGTCAAGCCGGTCGCAATCCAGATTTTTGTAGCGCTGACCGAAATCGGCGTACCGGTCTCGGTCAGCGCAACTCAGGTTGCGGAAACAACGGTGAAATCTAGTTCGTGCCTTCCTTTGCGTCTGCAACCTTCGCCTGGTGGCCTGCGTCGGAGACCGCCTTCATGAATGCGTCCGCGCTTCTCGGAGTTGCTGCTTTACCCGAGAGGATGCTACGGAACATCATGTGCTTGCCGTAAATCGCGTGAGTCGAGTCATTGTCCTGTTCGACGACCGCACCTTCCAGCGTTAAGCCGGCAAAAATGCCTTTCGAGCGCGAGTAGGTCAGCATTTCCGTGTTCATCTTCCAGTCGGTTCCAGCGGACGCATGACGCCCGACCGGCCCGGCGGCCACTGATCCCTCGCCAGTCAATTCAAACTTGCTGGAGAGCAGATGTTGGAGACCCTGGTCGTTCATGACCAGCATGACCAGGTCCACTTCTTCCACTCCGATTTGCAATCCCCAGCTTCCGCCGCCCACCGAGACAAATGCGGGAGCGCTCCAGCCTGCGGACGTACGGCAGCTGGCCACGCCGCGTCCATGCTTACCGCCAAACACGAAGCCGCCTTTGATCAAGTTCGGCACCACAAGGATGCACTTGGCGTTGCTCAAGACTTCTTCCGGAATTCCTTTGTCGGGCGTTGCCATGACGGCGTGCAGAACTTCGACCGACGATTGCAAGCGCGCGACTGAGTCTTCACGGCCCGATCCGGCCCACGCGGAGGTTCCCGCCATGCAGACCATGCTCATCAATAACACTGACATTGTTTTTTTCATTTCGATTGTTCCTTTTTTCAGCTACGTCACTTAAGAGGGGAGAGCTTCAGATGGGCTGACTTAGTTCAGAAGACCTGAAAGAGAGAGAAGAAGTGCTCGTCTCTACCATCATCGTCGCAGAGACGGAGCGCAATAGCTGGTCTGTATTGCTCACTTCAGGACTTGCCGAGGAAACTCCTTAGAAATTGAGTTGTGCGCAATGTGAGCAATCCGGCACAGAAACGTTGATCTAGTCCTGTCATCATGCTCCAGGACGAAAGTGAAGAGGGTAGGACCATGGAAACCGCACTTCGTTCCTTCCGCGACCGTGTCGGCACGCAGATTGCGTTCATGGCTGATTGGGTGGGGAAGGTGCGGGCGATGCTTACGCCGCACACGCAGGACGTCAGATCGCAACGAATGTGTCCGTTTTGTGGGTTGATCACATCGCGATCAAAACGATTTTGTTTGGAGTGCGGGAAGTCGTTCGGGGAAATTCAAATCGAGCAGCCGACGCGGGACAAGAAAGAGTAGAGGAAACAACCATGCTTTGGACGATCTTTATTGTGCTTTTAATTTTGTGGCTTCTGGGCTTCAGCCTTCACGTAGCCGGCGGCCTGATTCACTTGGTCCTCGTGGTCGCGCTGGTCGTGCTGGTCATCAACTTGGTCAGCGGTCGCCGGGCGGCGTAACTTCGGGCGCGTTTCATTTTTTCCAAGAAGCAGGCCGTCTCGTGGTGCGCCGTGGCCATGCGTGGACTTTAATCGTGCAGGACGATGTTCAGCAGCGAGCTGTGGACCTGCAGAGCGCCTTCTGTCCCGCCGGCGTAGTGGATAAATCCCATTTTCCGGAAGCGGTTCATGAAGAAACTTACGCGGGAACGGGTCGTGCCGACCATCTCCGCCAGGACCTCCTGGCTGATTTTAGGCACCACGGTTTCGGGGATTCCATCCTTGCCGAAGTGGGCGAGCAACAAAAGCACGCGGGCCAGTCTCTTTTCGCTGGAGTTGAACAGCTGGTCCACCAGGTCTTCTTCGTAACGAATATTGCGCGCCAGTAGATACGCGACGAACAGCTCGGAAAACGCCGGCTCACGATGCAGGGCATCCACCATCGCTTTCTTGTCTACACGCAGGATCTCGCAATCGGTCATCGCGGCGGCGGATCCCATGCGCACAAGTTGACCTGCCAGTGAGCCCTCGCCAAAAAAATTCTTCTCACTGACGATGCCGATCGTCGCTTCCTTGCCGATCTTGGACACGACGGTGAGTCTCACTTTTCCCTTCTGTACGTAGAAGACGGCATCCGCGTGGTCCCCTTGCGCGAAGATCGTCTGTTTTTTTGGAACAGTCATGATCTTTCTGCCATCGCCAATGGTGGCGAGGAAGGTGTTAGGATCGAATCCACGGATTAGTTTGCTTGCCATTGGACTCATCACCGCCAGCAAAGGCCCAACAAATAGCCCGAAATAATCATAAATCCCTACGTCCGCTTTCGGACAGTTATTATTTCCAAGCCGCCTAGCACCGGTCTCGATGGGGTTCTGTTCGAGGCTGGCCAGTGCTCAACTCGCATTTCTCCCCAGGCTTCGCGCCACAGATGGGGCAACGAACCGCCAGCGCCGGTTTCGGTTTGACTGTCATAGATACACAATGCACGCTGGGCCGCTAACAAGATGGTCAAATGTGACCAGTCGGCTAGTCCGATTCGTTGAATACTGACAAGAGACAAAGTTTCACTCAGCGTTGGTGATTGTCCTGTGCCCATCTGATTGGCCTGTGTGCATCTGAAAGAGTGACGTCTTTATCATCTGTTCTAACTAAGTCAGGGACCAATGTCGCTGCCCAAAACTGTAGTTGCCAAGCCGATCCTGGAAATCATGAGGCCGCGCACCCTCGTGCGAGATGCGGCCCCGTCGATCCGGGCGCGATCGCGATCGAAGCCGTCGCTGCCCAGTCGCATTGCGGTGATCGGTAACTATCTTCCGCGGCATTGTGGAATCGCGACGTTCACCACCGACCTGTGCGAGGCCATTGCAGCCGAGTATGGCTCGGCCCGATTACTGGCGCTGCCGGTCAACGACACAGAACAGGGTTACGACTACCCCGCACGGGTACGATGGTCGCTTGCCCAGGACGATTTGACGTCCTACCAACAAGCGGCGGAGTTCCTGAACTTCAACAACATTGACATGGTATGTCTGCAGCACGAGTACGGCATCTTTGGCGGCCCTGCCGGAAGTCACATCCTGCATCTGCTGCGCGCCCTGAAAATGCCCCTGGTGACGACACTGCATACGGTGCTGCGCGAGCCCAACCCTGACCAACTCATGGTGATGGAACAGATCGCGGAGCTCTCCGACCGTCTGATTGTCATGAGCGAGCTCTCCTCGCAATTCTTGCAGGAAATCTTCAAGGTCCCCGGCAGCAAGATTGACATCGTGCCTCACGGTGTTCCGGACCTGCCGTTCCTGGACCCCAATTTTTATAAGGACAGGTTTGGCGTGGAAGGAAAGGCTGTGCTGCTCACGTTCGGCCTGCTCTCGCCAAACAAAGGGATTGAAAACGTCATTCAGGCGATGCCGCAGATTTTGTCCAAACACAAGAATGTTGTTTACATGGTCGCAGGCGCCACTCATCCGCACATTCTTCGCCGCGAAGGGGACAAATATCGAACGTACTTACAAGCCCTGGCGAAGGAAGTAGGAGTGGAGTCGCAAGTCATCTTCCACGACCGTTTCGTAAGCCCGGAGGAAATGGTCGAATTCATTGGCGCCGCAGACATCTACATCACGCCCTACCGCCATGAGGCGCAGGTGGTTTCTGGAACACTGGCGTACGCTCTAGGTGCGGGCAAGGCCATTATCTCGACTCCCTATTGGCACGCGATTGAGTTGCTGGACGATCAGCGGGGAGCGCTGGTTCCTTTTCAAGACCCCAACGCGATTGCACAAAAGACAATCGAGCTCCTGGGCACTCCCGCGATCCGTCACGCGATGCGCAAGCGCGCTTATCTGTTCTCGCGGGAGATGGTCTGGAAAAGAGCTGCGCAGGGTTACATGGACAGTTTCGCGCGGGTCCGCAGCGACCGGATGGAAAATCCTCGGGTTCAGTTTTCCGCTTATGCCACGCCCAAGGTGCTCAATCAAGTGCCGGAATTGAAGCTGAATCATCTGACCGCGCTCACCGATGACACCGGGATATTGCAACATGCGATTTTCACCATCCCCAATCGAGCCGAAGGACATACCACCGACGACAATGCGCGGGCTCTGATTTTCACCGTCCTGTTGGCGCAGTTGGCCGAGGAGAAGCATGAAAGCGTAGATCCGGTGGCGCAGCAGTTCTCGGGCCGCTATCTATCATTCCTGGAACATGCCTTCGATCCCGCGAAAGGCAGATTCAGAAACTTTCTCGGCTACGACCGGCGATGGCACGATGCCGCAGGCTCGGAAGACTGTCATGGACGGACATTGTGGGCGCTGGGCACGGTCCTGGGGCGATCCAGAGACCAGGGGCTAAAAAGTGCTGCAGGACGTTTGTTCGAGTTTTCTCTACCTGCGGCCGTTGAATTTCACAGTCCGCGTGCCTGCGCCTATTCCTTGCTTGGAATTCAGGAGTATCTCCATGCGTACCCGGGAGACCGGGACGCCCAGCGAGTGCGATTCGCATTGGCCCGCAGACTGCTCGACATGTATGAGTCAATCCACCGTCCGGACTGGAAGTGGTGCGAGGACGTTGTGGCCTACGCAAATGCCAGGCTGCCGCAGGCCATGCTGGTTGTGGGCTCGGCCACTGGGGATGAGCGCATGCTTTCTGCCGGACTGGAATCGCTGGATTGGCTGATGGAGACGCAGCGTTGTGAGTTGAAGGGCCACTTTGTGCCCATCGGCTCGCAGGGCTTTTATCATCAGGGTGGCGAAAAAGCCCGCTTCGATCAGCAGCCGCTTGAGGCCGCGGGCGCGGTTTCCGCAAGCCTGGAGGCGTTCCGCATCACCGGCGACCGGCGCTGGTGCAGCGAAGCTTGGTCTGCGTTCAACTGGTTTCTTGGCGACAATGATCTGCAGCTTCCACTCTATGATGCCATCACCGGCGGATGCCGCGATGGCCTGCATCCGGAGCGCACCAACGAGAACCAAGGCTCGGAATCAACGCTATCGTTCTTGATGGCGCTGCTGGAGATGCGCTCACTGCAAGAGTCTGAGACAATGAAAATACCCTCATGAGTGTTCCTACGCAAAAACCTGTGATTGTGCCGAGTTCCCGCTATGAGTCACTTCTTCTTAGGCATCCCGCCAACCCGATCCTGACCAGCAAGGATTGGCCATACTCGATCAACAGCGTTTTTAATGCCGGTGCGACCATGCTGGCGGACGGTACAACCCTGTTGCTCTGCCGGGTCGAGGATCGCCGCGGGTTATCACACCTTTGCGCCGCGCGTTCCAAAAACGGCGTGGACGGCTGGCAAATCGACAGCGAACCGACATTGATGCCCAGCCCGAACGAGTATCCCGAGGAAATCTGGGGCGTAGAAGATCCTCGCATCACCTTCGTACCCGAGCTGCAACAGTACGTCGTGACGTACACCTCCTATTCGCGCGGCGGCCCGGGCGTGTCTTTGGCTCTCACCAAAGACTTTCGTAGTTTCGAGCGCTATGGCGTAATCATGTCGCCGGATGATAAGGACTCCGCGCTGTTGCCGCGTCGGATCAACGGGTACTGGGCACTCATTCACCGGCCTATGACCACACTCGGCGCACACATGTGGATTTCCTACTCCCCTGACTTGCGCCATTGGGGCCGACATCGGCTTATGCTGGAAGCAAGACGTGGCGCGTGGTGGGACGCCAACAAGATTGGGCTGTCACCGCCGCCCATTGAGACCGAGCGAGGATGGCTTACGTTTTACCACGGAGTGCGGCATACCCCTTCGGGCTGTCTGTACCGCCTGGGTCTCGCCCTGTTTGATCTGGAGAATCCCGAGAAATGCCTGCTGCGCGGGGACTCCTGGATTTTTGGACCGGAAGCCGAATACGAACGTCACGGCGACGTGGACGATGTTGTGTTTCCGTGCGGATATACGATTGACCCCGATGGCGACACCATCAATCTTTACTACGGCGCGGCCGACTGCTCCATTGCGCTGGCTCGGGCGAGCGTGCGCTCCCTGCTGGATTGGCTGGATGCCAATGGAAGTAACGACCGCCGGCAGCGAACGCAAGACATGTGAAGCGACCATATTTGGCAGCCCAAAAGCAAATTGAAAAACCCAGCCCAATCTGCACATGTGAGCTATCTTGCTCAGACTTGAGAACTTGCATCTGTCATTCTTTATTCTCCTGAGTGTGTAGAAGGAGCCGCGACCGCTGATTCGCAGCTCGCATTTCCCGGTCATTGCGGGCCTGATCAAGGCGCCGAAGCGACGACATCCAGCCCATCAGCGTGTTCACCCGCGAACCTGCGGCCACAGATTCGACTCGAAAGCTCGCGCAAGCGCAAATCAAGGCTAAACCTCTGCCCGCGGGGAGAGTGTTGGCCACCGAAATGAGGTCCAAGATTATGCCGTTAATTCAATTACTGGAAGTCCTGATCGTAGTGGGCGTGGTGCTATGGCTGGTGAATCGCTTCATTCCCATGCAGGCGTCCATCAAGTCAATCTTGAACGGCGTGGTGGTCATCGCCGTGGTGCTGTGGCTGCTGAATGTGTTTGGACTCTTTCACTCCCTCTCACGCATCCGCGTGGGCACGTAACGCACGACACGGGCACGAACGAGTGTCCGCATGAGAAACATGAGAAATCGGATCCACCGCAACCCGGGCAAACAGTGCCCCAAGGAGCTACTTTGAAAACAACACTTTTACTCGCAGCAGGAATCACGTTCAGTTTGAGCGCTTTCGCTCAGACCACTTCTCAAGCCAGCGGCGTGGTGCATATGGACCCCATGCCGACTTTCCGCATCACCGTCATCAGCCGCAGCGTCCAGGCGGTGAACTATCAACACCGCAGCGGGGCCACCAAGCTGGGTTTCGCGGGCACGGAATTGATGCCCTCCGCGAATGGAGAAGCCCAGGTGAACAGCAAGCGGGGATCCATTGAAATTGAAGCGGAATTTGGGAACCTGCAGAAGCCGACCACGTTCGGCAACGAGTATCTAACCTACGTTCTGTGGGCGATTTCGCCCGAGGGCCGCGCCGTGAACCTGGGCGAAGTCCTGGTGGGCGGCAACCATCGCAGCAAACTGCAGGTGACCACCGATCTTCAGGCGTTCGCGTTGATTGTCAGCGCCGAGCCCTATTATGCCGTTCGCCAGCCGAGCAATGTCGTGGTGCTTGAGAACGTGGTCCGCGACGACACCAAGGGAACTTCCGAAGCGGTGAACGCCAAGTATGAACTCATGGAGCGGGGCGGCTACATTCCCACCGGCTACAAGTTCGATCCAGTGGTCCTGAATGCCAAGTTGCCGTTGGAATTCTTCGAAGCGCGTAACGCGCTTCGCATCGCCCAGTCAGAAGGGGCCGAGCAGTATGCAGCGGACAGTTATCAGCACGCGGTGGTGTTGATGAACAATGCAGATGGATACGCCACAAAAAAGAATGTGCCGCGGAAACCGCTGATTGCCGTCTCCCGCGAGGCGGTGCAGACTGCGGAAGATGCGCGCGCGGTCGCGGTCAAGAAGATGGACGATGTGCGGTTGGCGAACGAACGCCAGGAAGCATCCGACGCGCAGGCAAAGTCGCAAGCGCAGGCCAACGACGCCATGCGCCAGAAGGAGCAAGCCGAGTCTGACGCGGCCAGAGCTCTGGCGGCAAAGACTCAGGCAGAATCCGATGCAGCGAAAGCGCAGTCCGAAGCTGCGGATGCGCAAGCCGCCGCAGCGAAGGCCAAATCCGATGCGGCGGACAGCCAAGCGGCCTCGGCAACTGCACTCTCTGCAGCGCAGGCAGACGCAGAACGGTCTCGTCTGGCCGCGCAGCAGGCCCAGTTAAGCGCGCAGCAAGCGGAAACCGACAAGGCCGCGATGCGCGCGAAATTGTCCGAGCAGTTGAATTCGATCCTGCAAACTCGGGACAGCGCTCGCGGACTCATCGTCAGCATGTCCGACGTGCTGTTCGATACCGGCAAGTATTCGTTGAAATCGGGAGCACGCGAGAAACTGGCGAAGGTCGCCGGCATTCTGCTCGCCTACCCTGGACTCAACATTGAGGTCGGCGGATACACGGACAACGTGGGCGGCGATACCATGAATCAGACGCTTTCTGAGAACCGCGCCGGTTCCGTGCGCGATTATCTCGTTCAACAAGGCGTGGCAACAGCCGCGGTTTCGTCCAAGGGTTTCGGCAACAGTCTGCCGGTCGCCTCCAACGACAACTCCGCAGGCCGGCAGCAGAACCGGAGAGTGGAACTTCTTGTGTCCGGCGAAGCCATCGGCAATGCATCCAATGCAACGACCGGAAACTTGCGCTAGAGAGCAGGCTTACCGGGACGTAACAGCACCGGTCTTGACCCACGGAGTAGCTTCGCTACTCTGTGGAAAGCGGTGCCACTCGGTTGGGTAAAGCAGATCCACTGAAGCGGCGCGGGGCGCATTTCACGGCCTCGCGCCCTTCACTCGTCTGGTCGTCGAGATATTTCATCCCGTTTCATGCCGCTAAACAATAATGGGTAGACTACAATTCGTGGCCTTGTCGTAGGTGAAATCACCCCAATCCTACGAGGGTCGTGGAATTGTTCAATCTGGTGGAGGGCTCGCCCGGTGAAGATTCTTCCCGGTTTTCGGTTCACCAAGAAGTTTCATGCCCGCGTGCGGGCTCACCGTGCGCGCATGGCAGCGGAATTCATGAACCCTTCGCCGGACCTGTCCTTGCTTGATGTGAGCGGGGCGCCGGGACTTGGGAGGAGAGTGGGACCAATTGAGGTCCCTGTTTGGGCGGGTGGCGACGTCTGAAACACTTGTCATCCACTCGCCGTCAAAACCACTGGCTGTGGCCCTAAGTGACAGTTAAAACAAGAGGGCGGCTGGTTCCACCACTAGTACAGCCAAGATTGCCGGAGTTGCCGCTCGGAGTATAGACCGTCACGCTCGCTGTCCCAGGTACTGAGATCAAGGCGGTTGTGATCGTGACCTGTAGCTGTTGTCTGCTTGTGACCTGAGTGCTGAGTGTCGTCCCGTTGATGACCACGACAGTAGACGAAACGAACTGACTACCATCTACGGTGAGAAGGAAGCCCTGCTGCACTTCGGCGAGCGTAATTGTGCTGGCGGAGAGAGAACCAATGATCGGGGCTGGCCGAGCACTCCCGCACAAGGGATTCAGCGCGTTGCAGCCCTGGAGGACGAGCACGCCAAGCAAAAGCAGGATGAGGGACTGCCCAGAAGCTCGGGTGGCTCGTCTCGTTGATGTGTACATATCCCCATCCTACGTCCTCTTACCAGACAGTGCCGCTCATTGACTGAGCAAAGGGTCAGCACCCAGTGCCCGGGAACCAAAGCCAGGATCAAGAACGTCGTGTCGGCTTTGTTTTCACGCGCGGTCCGTTGGGAATTTTGCGGCCACAAACCGACCTCGTGGGGATCAGCGCTTGGCAGTGGCGGGAAGCGAGGCCCGAACAACAGTTGTACGGGTCAGCACCAAACGCCAAAAAACACCGCTGGTGTTGTTAGAGCGCTTACTGGACCCTAATGGACCCAGATTTGTGGATCAGGGTTTCGTTAAGTTGTTGAAAGATATGGTAGGCACGAGGAGACTCGAACTCCTGACCTCTACCGTGTCAAGGTAGCGCTCTAACCAACTGAGCTACGCGCCTATAGATTGCTTGAGGGCATGGCACTTCCCACCCACACTGGCATGGTTGCCAAGGTTGGGCCTTACGCCAACAGCATAAATTTTAGCATGGTGCCCCGTCGAGCGTGACTCGACCCGGCCCGATCGGGCTTGCCAAAGCTGGGACGAGACGGCGACAATCTTGAACATGAGCGAGATGGTACGGCGAAAGTCTGGCGACAGGCCGGCTAAAGAGATCGCCTCGGCATTCCGCCCTGGCGTCATGACCGTGGTCACGCTGGGCAATCCTCGTGAGAAATTCTGGGGAAGGGTGTTGTCGCTGACTCTGGAGGGCTTGAGCATCAGCGGCGTTGACCTGCCTTCGATGGAAGACGTTGCCACCATGGTAAAAAATGGCGAACCTTTCACCCCTGCTGTGGTGTTTTTCCCGATGCACCGGGTCGAGCGCGTGGAAGTGGATGGTCCGGAGGGTGGTCTACCGTCGCTGACGGAGCGTTTTGTGGCGCGAACCGGAGTATATCCCTCCACGCTGTTCGCGGCGGGCGTGCGGCGCAAGGACCTGGCGTGAAACTTTCTGAGATTTTTACCGCTCCGAATCAGCTCACGCTTCTGCGGATGATTTTTGTCCCTTTCATCCTGATTCATCTGGTGGAAGGCCGCTATCTGTGGGCGCTCTGCGTGTTTGTCGCTGCGGGATTCAGCGACGGACTGGACGGCCTGCTCGCACGGAAGTTGCACCAACAGACCACGCTCGGGCAATATCTGGATCCGATTGCCGATAAACTGCTGCTCAGCTCGGTGTTTCTGGTCCTTTCGATCGTGCATAAGATTCCGTGGAAATACACAGTGCTGGTGTTCAGCCGCGATATTTCCATCCTTGCCGCCAGCACGGTGCTGTTCGCCATCGCGGGATTGCGAGACTTCCGGCCCAGCATTTTCGGGAAGGCCAACACTTTTGCGCAAATTGCAGCCGTGTTTTTCGTTCTGCTGCTCGAGGTCCATCCTATCCGGTGGGTATGGATCCTGCGCTCAACGTTTTTGCGCGCGACATTTTTCTTTACCATTCTTTCGGCTCTCCACTACGTGATCCTGGTTCAGCAACGGATGCGCGCGCTACACAACGAGCCAGCCCCCTAGTTTCCGCAGCCTGCTAGAATTATGGGTTCTGTCTGATTGCACGATGGCGCTACGCCTCTACAACACGCTCACCTCCCGCATCGATGAGTTTCTCCCCCTTCGCGATAAGGAAGTGGGGATGTACGCGTGCGGGCCCACGGTCTACGACTACGGCCACATCGGCAACTTCCGAACATTTATCGCGGTAGACCTTTTGCAGCGTTTCCTGCGACAGAGCGGATATCAAGTTCATTACGTCATGAACATCACGGATGTGGACGACAAGATCATCCGCAATGCCGCGCGCGACGGCGTGGCCGTTGGCGACTACACGGCCAAATACGAGAAGGCTTTCCTTGAGGATTCGGCCCTGCTGAACATCGAAGCGCCGCAGTTTGTCCGTGCGACCGAGCATATTCCGCAGATGGCGGATTTTGTGAAAACGTTGGTAGACAAAGGGGCCGCGTATCGCACCGACGATGGGTCGTACTACTTTCGGATTGCGAAGTTTCCGGAGTACGGCAAGTTGTCGAAGAAGGACTTTGGCGGAATGCAGGACGGCGCGCGTGTGGACGTGGACGAATATGAAAAGGACAGTGCCCGCGATTTCGCCCTGTGGAAGGCGCCGAAGCCGGGCGAGGCATCCTGGGACACTTCGATTGGACCGGGCCGTCCGGGCTGGCATCTGGAGTGTTCGGTGATGTCCATGAACGAGTTGGGCGAGACTTTCGATTTGCACGCGGGCGGTGAAGATCTGATTTTCCCTCATCACGAAAACGAAATCGCGCAATCAGAGTCCTACTCCGGCAAGCCGTTTGCGCGTTACTGGTTTCATGCGCGCTTTCTGCTGGTGGAAGGCGAGAAGATGTCGAAGAGCCTGGGGAATTTCTTCACGCCGCGCGATCTGGTGTTGAAGGGGCACAAGCCGTCATCCATCCGCTATCTGCTGAGCAGCGTTCCTTACCGCAACCAGCTGAACTTTACCTTTGACGGACTGAAGCAGGCGGCGGTTTCGGTGGAGCGGTTGCGCGGATTTCGGCAGCGGCTGGCGACGGGCAATTTTCCCGCGGGGACAAGCGGCGAGATGCAAACGCTGGGACAGGAAACCATCGAGCGCATGCGCGCCGCGCTAGAGGACGATCTGAACACCGCGCAGGCGCAGGCCGCAATCTTTGACATGGTGCGGCAGGCCAACTCGGCGCTCGATTCCGGCGCAGTAAGAATGGATGACGTTTCCTTGCTGCTCACTGCTCTCGACCGATTCGATGCCATCTTTGCCGTGCTGAAGGACGACGACGGACCGAAGATGAAGCAGATCTTCGACTGGGCGATCATGGAAGGACGCGAAGCAGACGTCAGCCAGGAACTGCGAGACGCCGTAAACGGAGCGCAGACTTCCGACAGCGAGATTGAAGACAAAGTTGCGGCCATGCAGGCGGCACGTGCCGCGCGCGATTTCAAAACAGCCGACGCGCTACGTGCCGACCTTACCGCCGCCGGCATCATCGTTGAAATCAGCAAAGAGGGTGCGCGCTGGAGAAGGAAGTAGGCCGAAACCGGTGAAGTCGCTCGATGAGCACTTGCGCGATGCGGAAGCCGCCCACGGCCACTTGTGCGCGGGGCAGGTGCTCGGAGTGCGGCTGGCAATGCTGGGGCTGACGATGCTGGGCATTGACGATCCGCGCGGGAAAGACCGAAAGCGGCTGGTTACATTCGTCGAGATTGACCGCTGTGTCACCGACGCCGTCGCCGTGGTGACGGGATGCCGGTTGGGTAAGCGCGCACTCAAGTTTCGCGACTGGGGAAAAGTGGCTGCAACATTTGTGGACTTGAGCGCGGGTAAGGCCGTTCGCATTGCTGCGAAGGAGTCGTCGAAAGCGCTGGCGCGGCAGATGCATCCGGAAATTACTGACAAGAATCAGCAGCAAATGCTGGCTTATCGGGAAATCTCGAACCAAGACTTGTTCACAACGCAGTGGGTAACAGTGGAGTTGCCGCCGGAAGAATTTCCGGGATACAAGGGCGAGCGCATTGTCTGCGAGATGTGCGGCGAGGGCATCAACTTCCGGCGCGAGGTAAGGCGGAATGGGACAGTGCTATGCCGCGGCTGCGCTGGAGAGCAGTACTACCATCCCGCATAGCTGGAGCGGCTGTTCTAAACAGCCTGCTCAAACGCGTGCGCCACGCGGAGAACTGTATTCTCATCAAAATGCTTGCCCAGGATTTGCAAACCAATCGGAAGTTTTTCTTTCGTCTCGCCGCAGGGAATAGAGATTCCAGGGATGCCCGCAAGGTTCGCGGTCACGGTATAAATGTCGGCGAGGTACATGGCCAGCGGATCGGCGGACTTTTCGCCCAGTTTGAACGCTGCCGTCGGACTGGTCGGCGTGACGATCGCGTCCACCTGACGAAACGCTTCTCCGAAATCGCGGGCCAGTAGAGTCCGCACCTTTTGCGCCTTCAGGTAGTAGGCATCGTAGTAGCCAGCGCTGAGCGCATAGGTCCCAAGCATAATGCGGCGCTTCACTTCCGTACCGAAGCCTTCATCGCGGCTGCGCCGGTACATTTCTGCCAGTGTCTTCGCCCCTTGCGAGCGATGCGAGTAGCGGACTCCGTCATAGCGCTCCAGATTTGAAGAAGCCTCCGCAGTTGCGATCAGGTAATATGCCGGAATCGCGTACGCGGTGTGCGGCAAAGATACGGGAACGATCTCACAGCCGAGGCCTTTCAACTTGTCTATGGCGGATTCGACCGCCTGTCGAACTTCCGCATCCAGCCCCTCGCCAAAATACTCCTTGGCCACGCCGAGCTTCAGGCCGCGTACAGGCTTGTCGAGTTCGGCGACGTAGTCGGGCACGGCGAGATCGGCAGAGGTCGAATCCATGGGATCGTGTCCAGCAATAGCTTGCAAAACCATCGCAGCGTCTTTGACCGTCCGCGTGAGCGGGCCAATGTGATCGAGTGATGAGGCGAATGCGATCAGGCCATAGCGCGAAACGCGGCCATAGGTCGGCTTCAATCCGACCACGCCGCAGAATGACGCCGGCTGGCGGATTGAGCCGCCAGTGTCCGATCCCAGCGCAGCCACGGCCATGCCCGCCGCCACCGCCGCCGCAGAACCTCCCGAGGACCCTCCCGGCACGCGAGTCAAATCGCGAGGATTGTGCACGGGATGAAACGCGGAATTTTCATTCGACGAGCCCATGGCAAACTCGTCGCAATTCAGTTTGCCGAGAACGAGCGCTCCCGCCGCTTCCAGCCGCGCAACGGCGGTGCAATCATAAGGAGGAATGAACTTTTCCAGAATCTTCGATCCCGCGGTGGTACGCACTCCGCGAGTGACCATCACATCTTTGATGCCGACGGGAACGCCGGCCAGCGGGGGCAGTGGCTTGCCCTCGGCGGCGGCGCGGTCTATGCGGTCCGCTTGCGCGAGGGCCCGTTCGCCGCACAGCGTCAGAAACGCGCCGATCTTTGCGTCCTCTTGCGCAATGCGCGCGTAGTGAGATTCCGCCAGCGCCTGCGCGGTCGTCTGCCGTTGCTGCAGCGCGGTGCGAACACCGTCAATTCCGAGTGAGTGAAGTTCCGTCATTCTTATCGAGGCCGTTCGATCTGCACGCGCGGTTGGATTATCCCCTCTCAATCACTTTCGGTACTAAGAAAAATGTTCCGTCCGAGTCGGGCGCATTGGCCAGGGCTTCGACGTGCGGCAATGATTCGCGAAGGCCTTGGGCAACGTCTTCGCGAGAAGCATCCCGCGGCTGGGAGTTCATGTCGCCCGGTGCGGCACCGGTTGCGCTCGCGCCAAAACCCACTGCCATCGGCGGCACATTTGTAGTGTCCAGCTCCGATAAACGATCCACGTGTTCAAGAATCGAGTTGAGGTCCCGCACCATGGCGGCCTGTTCGTCCGACGTGAGTTCCAGGTTTGCGAGCTGGGCTACGTGGACGACGTCTTTTTCGCTGACTCTCATCGGACTGTGCTCGCTGGTTTTGCTTCTGTGTATGGCTTGACGACAAACTCGATGCGCTCCACCTTCCGCGATGCGTAGCGGTTGAGCATGGCGACATAGCGAGGGGCCAGGTCTTGCAATTCGCGCTTCCAACCGGGGTCGGCGACCTGCACCCGTAACACGCCGGCGGAAAAGTCCAGGACGTGCGTGCGCGAGGCGACCGACGAGCCGCAAGCCAAAGGCCATGCCAGCAGCGGCGTTTCATCCGGCGCTGCATGCCGCAGCGCGCCGGAGACGATTTTTTCCAGGCTCGATCCAGTGGGGATCACGATTGCACTCTCAGGCGGCACGCGCCAGCGTGCCAGGAAAGAAGCTTGATTTTAGCAGGCCGATGCATCGCCCACCCTCACTCCAGTAGAAAATGGGTGCGCACATATTCCAGCGCCGCTTCCGGCGAAGATATCCGGCCTTCCAGTTGAGCGTCCTCGACGGCGTCCAGAATCTCGCGAAAGCGCGGGCCGGGCTTGTATCCAGCGCGGATGAGGTCATCCCCCGTGGCTAGCGGGGGCGGAGCGATCTGCTGCGGTGGCAGCTCCTGCAATTTCTGCTGAACAAACTCATAGCTCGCCAGTTGGCGAAAGCCCGCCAGACAGTCGGCGCGATGCAACGCCAGGTGCTGATCAAATTTCGGCAAGCGAAAGAAACGCTTGAGCGTGGATTCCTTCATGCGCATCACGTCGCCGAATCGCATGTGGTTCTCGACCAGCGCGATGATTTGGTCGCTGTCGTCGTTCGAGAAACGCAGACGGAGGCATATCTCGCCGGCAATTTTCACTCCCACGTCCACGTGCCCATCAAAGCGGATGCGGTCCGGGGCACGGCGAAACGTGGCCGGCTTGCCTACATCGTGCAACAGCGTGCCCCACGCCAGTTCCGGCGGACAGGGCTGCGGCAGGTTTTCCAGCGCCAGCAGCGTGTGGACGAACACATCGCCTTCGGGATGATATTCCGGAGGCTGCTCGACGCCTTTCATGGCAGCGATTTCAGGCAGCACTTCCGGCAGCAGGCGAGTTTCATCCAACAACAAAAACGCGCGCCGTGGATGCCCGTCGGTCAACATGCGGGTCAATTCGTCGCGCACGCGCTCACGCGAGACGGCGGCGATGCCGCTGGCCATCTCCTGAATTGCGGTCATGGTGAGCGGCTCAATCGCGTACTCAAATCGCGCCGCGAAGCGCACTGCCCGCAACAGACGCAGTTTGTCTTCGCCGAAGCGCTGCCCGGGGTCGCCAATGGTCCGAATGATGCCCGCCTTCAGATCGTCGCGACCGCCCACGTAGTCGAGCACTTCCCCACTAAGCGGATCGAGCATCATGCCGTTGATGGTAAAGTCGCGGCGGGACACGTCTTCCCGCGGGTCGCTCGAGTAGCGCACTTCATCGGGACGGCGCCCGTCGGAATAACCATGATCGCTGCGATAGGTCGCGACTTCGACCGTGTTGCGCGTCGCGGCCCGACCGTCACCCGCCGAAATTTCCGAAGGCTGTGTCTCCGGCACCAGCACAACCCCAAACTGTGCGCCTACTGCGTACGTTTCCGGAAACACTTGCATGACCTGTGCCGGAGTCGCGCTGGTCGCGACGTCATAGTCCTTGGGCGCGCCGCCAAGCAGCATGTCACGCACACACCCACCTGCCAGATAGGCGCTAAAGCCTTTCTGGCGAAGCGTTTGGACGATCGAAATGGCAAGGTCTTTCGACATCTTCTGCGACGTGCGCTTAGATTGCGCAGCGTGTTCCCATCATACCGCCACAATTTCGAGAAAGTTTTCTCTTGACAACGTGTCAAGCGCGCTTTACATTTCACTCTGTCAAGCGTGCTTTACATGCTGACAAATGTCATCGGCCAGAGCTGACGTTTCCAACTGGCGCGATGGTTCGCGTTCCGCGACACTCAGATGCAGGCGCCACGCGCCGGGGAGAACTGTCATGCAATCCAATGGTTCGAAGTCGAAGACGACTCGCTACATTCCTGTGCTTCTGGGCCTCGGGCTCATACCGTTGTTTCTTTTGCCGGCGAGTCCGCTGGCCGCAACCAGCGCCCCTGACAACAGCTTCGTGGTCAGGCATGCTCGCGTGTTTGATGGCCACCAGCTCCAGCGTGAAGCGGATGTTTGGGTACAAGGCGGCATCATTAAGAGTATCGGCAAAGACTTGAAGGTCCCCACCGATGCAAAGGTGGTGGATGGTTCCGGCGACACGCTGCTGCCCGGACTGATTGACTCGCACACCCACGCCTGGGGTGACGCTCTGAAACAATCGCTGGTCTTTGGCGTGACCACCGAGCTGGACATGTTTACCGACGTGAAGTTTATGCAGCAGCAAAAGAAAGAACAAGCGGAAGGCCGGGCAATGGATGCCGCCGATCTGTTCTCCGCCGGCACGCTGGCGACGGCGCCCGGCGGACACGGCACCGAGTATGGGTTCACCATCCCCACCCTGAGCGCACCGGGCGAAGCGCAGGCGTGGGTGGATGCACGAGTTGCCGAGGGTTCGGACTACATCAAAATCGTTCTGGACGACGCCAGCACCTACGGCGGGCATCGGCCAACGCTGAGCCTCGATACGCTGAAAGCGGTGGTGGATGCGGCGCATAAAGACGGAAAACTTGCGGTTGTGCACATCGGTAGCCAGAAAGACGCGCGGGACGCGATCAGCGCGGGCGCAGATGCGCTGGTGCACTTGTTTGCGGACAGTGCCCCGGCAGCTGATTTCGCGTCTTTCGCCGCGGCGCAGCATGTGTTCATCATTCCCACGCTCAGCGTTCTTGAGAGCGTGAGCGGAACCGCGAGCGGCAAGTCGCTGGTCACTGATCCGCGTCTGGAGCCATTCCTCGACGCCGACAGCAAAGCCAGCCTCAGTCGTGGCTTTCCGGCATTCCCGACTCATCCCAGCGAACTTTATGCCGAACAGACAGTCAGCGCTTTGACGATGGCGCATGTTCCGATCCTTGCCGGCACGGACGCGCCGAATCCGGGCACCACGCATGGCGCGAGTATTCATCGCGAACTGGAATTGCTGGTGCGTTCCGGGATGACGCCTACAGAAGCGCTGACGGCGGCAACATCTGCACCCGCAGTCGCGTTTCACATCAGCGACCGGGGAGAAATCGCGCCAGGCAAACGCGCCGATCTGCTGCTGGTGAAAGGCGACCCAACGCAGGACATCACGGCCACGCGCGATATCGTTTCGGTATGGAAGCTTGGCGTTGCCGCGGACCGTAACGGCTATCGCGCCGCGGTGCAAAAAGCAAAAGAAGAAGCGGCGAAGAAAGCGCCGACAGCCGACACGGGCAACGGCCTCATCAGCAATTTTGACAACGGCAAGCCCGAGACTAAATTCGGCGCTGGCTGGGTGGTTTCAACCGACAACATCGCCGGTGGCAAGTCCACCGCCGAGATGAAAGTTATCCCCGGAGGGGCCAACTCCGACGCGTTTGCGATGGAGGTCTCCGGCGTCATTGACGGTGGGCTGCCCTATGCCTGGGGAGGCATCATGTTCTCCCCAGGGTCTCAGGCTTTCGCGCCGGTTGATCTGTCGGCCCATAAGGCCATCACGATCTGGGCGAAGGGCGACGGACAAACTTATCGCGCCATGATTTTCACCGCGAGCGGCGGGCGCATTCCACCGCAGCAGACGTTCGTCGCCGGACCGGAGTGGAAGAAATACAGCTTCCCGTTCTCCGGCTTCAACGGCAGCGACGGTCATGACGTGTCGGCAATTCTGTTCGTCGGAGGCCCGGCAGCGGGAAAGTTTGACTTCAAGATTGACGAGGTGGGACTGGAGTAGGAACCTGGCTCCGGGCTTTCGGGCTTAGGCTCTCCGCGGGCGTTGGCAGATGGTGTCGGCTGAAAAAGTATAATTTGAGAAGGAATGGGAACTGACGCCCTCATCCTCGGCATCGAAAGTTCCTGCGACGAGACCGCGGCGGCGGTGGTGCGTTCGGGCGAGCAGGTAATCTCCAACGTGGTTGCCTCGCAGTTTGCCACGCATCAACCCTACGGCGGTGTTGTACCCGAACTGGCATCGCGCGAGCATCTGCGCGCCATCTTGCCGGTGGTGCGCCAGGCGCTGGCGGAAGCCGGGCAAACCTATGACTCGGTGGACGCGATTGCCGTCACCCAGGGTCCAGGATTGGCCGGAGCGCTGCTGGTTGGGATCAGTTACGCCAAGTCGTTGGCGTACGCGCTCGACAAACCCCTGATTGCTGTCAACCATCTGGAGGGTCACATCCATGCGGTGTTACTTGAGGAGCGGCAGAAGGGCAATCGCGAGTTGCACTTCCCCATCCTCGCACTCGTGGTTTCGGGCGGGCATACGCATCTTTATCTTGCCGGGAAAAGGGGGCTGGGCTGGACGTACGAAAACATCGGCCGCACGCGTGACGACGCCGCCGGAGAGGCTTTCGATAAAGTCGCCAAACTGCTGGGACTGGGCTATCCCGGTGGGCCGGTGATTGACCGGCTCGCGCCCCATGGCAATCCGCGGGCAGTAAGTTTTAATCCGGCGCAGATCAAGCATGCGGACCGGCGGAAGCACCAGTCGGAGCGGGGTCACGACTCACGGCCTCAATTTGATTTCTCCTACAGTGGTATCAAGACCGCGGTGCTGCGGTATGTAGACGAACACAACCTTCGTCCTGCTGCGCTCGCTCGTCATACAGCGCTAAGGAGTATCGCAAAGCCGCAGCTGCAAGACTACCTCGCCAACTGTGATGCGCAGACGCTCGACCTGATCGCTTCCTTCCAGCGGGCTCTCCTGGACGACATGCTGGGCAAGACACTGGCAGCGGCCCGCGCCACAGACGCAGCCATGCTGTTTGTCACAGGGGGCGTGGCCGCGAACCAGGAATTGAGGACATGCTTCGAGCGGGAAGCCGCAAAGGAAGGACTGCCCGTATTTTTCCCGTCACGGCCGCTTTCAACGGACAATGCCGCGATGATCGCGGCGGCGGCGTATCCAAAGTTTCTTGCCAACGAATTCGCTCCCATGGACTTCAACGCGGATGCAGGACTGGCGCTGCGCTGATTCGTGGGTAAGGTTTTTGAACAGGTGGGAGATCGCGTGCGAAGAAATCAGCGGGTGCAGCGCGTGCCGGCCTGGATCGCTTGCAAGGCTTTCTCCAGCTGGCCGTCAATGTCAATGTCTTTATAGATCGCGAAGTTAGCACGGATCTCGGACTCATCAAAGCCGCTGGCCCGGCCCGCTACGATAATAACGGGAATGGCGGCAGTCTGCGGCTTGCTTTTGAGCGCCGTAATAAGTTCCGAGCCCGACATTTTCGGCATCTGCATGTCGGTGACAATCAGGTCGGGCAGCACGCGCTCCAGCACATCAAGGGCTTCTTCGCCATTGTTCGCAGACTCCACCGTAAAGCCGTGCTCCTCCATGAAGCGGCAGATGGTGTAGCGGATCAGCATCGAATCGTCCACGACCAGCGCGACGGGCATAGAAGCTCATTCGGGCAAACAGATCGCCCGCTTCCGCAAGCTTAACCAAGGGCTGCAACGGACTCCATGCCAAACTAGCGGTGGCGGTTACTCTTGTCACCACTGCGTAGTCGCGCTAAATCTGGTCAGGCGGTTGTTGGGCTTGTTCTTCGATGTTCATGTCCTTGAATTCATCGAAGTCAAAGATTTCGCCGCACTCTTTGCATTCGACAAACTCGGCGTCCTCGTCGCGGCTCACAATTTGCACGCGCGGGTGCTTGCATCGTTGCGGGGTAGGATTGGCAGTGGCAGGACTGGAATTCATAAATCCGGGGGCTGCCTGGCCTCACGACAGGTGTGGGGCCATTTTGGCCGGAATTGTGTGTATTCTAAAGCCGCCAGCGCCGTTGTCAAGCTTAAGTACACGTTCAACCTCAAATTTTAACCATTCGGGAACCTGCCAGCGCAAATGGCTGAGAAGGCTTGCTTTAAGTCATGGAAGGCGCATATTATTGAAATACGACTAAAACAGTCGGGTTTAAAGCCGACTGATTTAGTCTCCAATGACGCCATGCTCAAGCTGACCAAAAAGGCCGATTACGCGCTGATGGCCATGAAGCACTTTGCCGAGCATGGTGGCCGGAAGTCGTTGAGTGCAAAGGATGTGGCCGAAGCATACGGCATCCCACCTGAGGCCTTGGCGAAGATCCTGCAGACGCTGGCCAAGGCCGGACTTCTGCATTCGCAGCATGGCATCCGGGGCGGCTATACCCTGGCCCGCGACGCGCATCAGATTTCCGCGTATGAGGTGATTCGCGCTATTGACGGCCCGTTGTTCATCACGTCCTGCATTACCGTGCGCGGCGAGTGCGGGCAGAGCGGACGTTGCACCATCCGCGAGCCGTTGCGCAAGGTCAACCAGAGCATCGAAGACGTCCTGAAGCGGATCAAAATTTCGCACATGCAGGAAGAGCCAGAAATCGTCGAGTCCGACACGGCCAGGCCGGCGGAACTCGTGAACCTAAGCTGAAGCATAGTTAAGATTGAGGAGAAACAGTTATGAGCACGGATGTGAAAGTCCCCCAGATGCAAGTCAGGACGCATGTTCCGCTTCCCCAGGGAGTGAAACTGCCCGTCTACATGGACAACCACGCCACCACGCCGGTTGACCCGCGCGTTTTGGAAGCGATGCTGCCCTATTTCAAGGAAACATTCGGCAATCCGGCCAGCCGCAACCACAGCTTTGGCTGGGCGGCGGAAGAAGCCGTGGAAACCGCACGCGAACAGATCGCCAAGCTGATCGGCGCGACCAGCAAGGAAATCGTTTTCACCTCGGGCGCCACCGAAAGCGACAACCTCGCCATCAAAGGCGTGGCCGAGATGTACCGCGAAAAAGGCAATCACATCATCACTGCCGTCACTGAACACAAGGCCGTGCTCGATACCTGCAAGCGTCTGGAAAAACACGGTTACCGCGTGACTTACTTGCCGGTACAGAAAAACGGTCTGATTGATCTCGATGATCTGAAGCGTGCCATGGACGACAAGACCATTCTGGTGACCATCATGGCGGCCAACAACGAAATCGGGGTATTGCAGCCGATCGAGGAAATCGGCAAGCTGTGCCGTGAGCGTGGAGTCCTGTTCCACACTGACGCGGTACAGGCCATCGGCAAGGTCCCCATGGACGTGAACAAGCAAAACATTGATCTGGCTTCCATCACAGGGCACAAGATTTACGGACCCAAAGGCGTGGGAGCACTGTATGTGCGGCGCCGAAACCCGCGCGTGCAGATTTCGGCACAAGTGGACGGCGGCGGCCACGAACGCGGTATGCGCTCCGGCACTCTCAACGTTCCCGGCATCGCGGGACTGGGCAAAGCCTGCGCGATTGCGCAGCAGGACATGCCGCAGGAAGCCTGCCGTCTCGCCGGACTCCGCAACCGCCTCCGCGACCGCATTGAGGCCAAGCTGGATGAGGTCTACATCAACGGCTCCATGGAGCACCGACTTCCCGGCAGCCTCAACATGAGCTTCGCCTACGTCGAAGGCGAGTCGCTGCTGATGGGCATCAATGACATTGCAGTCTCAAGCGGATCGGCCTGTACGTCGGCCACCCTTGAGCCTTCTTACGTGCTTAAGGCTCTCGGCACAGGCGACGATCTTGCGCACAGTTCGCTGCGTTTCGGCATCGGCCGCTTCAACACCGAAGCGGAAGTGGACTACGTAGCCGACCGCGTCATCGAGGCGGTCGAGCATTTGCGCGAGCTTTCGCCGCTCTACGAAATGGCCAAGGAAGGCATTGATCTTTCCAAAGTCTCCTGGGCCGCGGCGCCAGTGCACTAAAGGACAAGATTTTAGAATTCAGACACATTCAGGAGAAGAACATGGCCTATAGCGAAAAAGTAATTGATCACTACAACAACCCCCGCAATGTCGGATCGCTCGACAAGAACAGTCCCGAGGTGGGCACTGGCCTGGTCGGCGCTCCCGAATGCGGCGACGTCATGAAGCTGCAGATCAAGGTCAACCCGGCGACCAACGTCATCGAGGAAGCTAAGTTCAAGACGTTTGGCTGCGGTTCGGCCATAGCATCGTCTTCGCTGGCCACTGAATGGGTGAAGGGCCGGACCGTGGACGAAGCGCTCGCCATCAAGAACATGGACATCGTGAAGGAACTGGCGTTGCCGCCGGTCAAGATCCATTGCTCGGTGCTGGCGGAAGATGCGATCCGCGCCGCCATTGGCGACTGGAAGAAGAAGCAGGCCAGCGTCACTGCCCAGACGGAAGCTGTCGCAGCGAAGTAGGCGTACGCTTTCGACCATCATGACCACTATGACCACAACGACACCAGAAGCGGGTAAGACCGCGTCCGCGAAAGGCATCCAGATCACGGACAAGGCGCTGGCGCGCGTGCGAAGCGGGATGGCCAAGGAAGGCGTCTCGCCCGACCAGGGCGGGCTGCGCCTGGGTGTGCAGGGCGGCGGATGTTCCGGCCTGAGCTACAACATCCGCTTTGATACTCAGCCGCGCGAGCGCGACCGTGTCTTTCAGTTCGACGACGTGCGCGTGTTCGTGGACCCCAAGTCGTTCATCTATCTTCACGGCATGGTGCTCGACTATCAGGAAACGCTGATGCAGCAGGGATTTGTGTTCACCAATCCGAATGCGTCGAAATCCTGCGGCTGCGGCAGTTCGTTCTCGTGATGAGTCTGTAGCGCGCGGCACACACGCCATGCATCGCTCAGCGGTCCCGCGGATCAGGCTGTCCCAACATTTGCCAGGTCGCCAAAATGCCCAACGCCTCCCAATCCGCGCTTTCCATCCTGCCTTCGGAGGCAGGCACGGCTTCCTGCTGGTCGTGCGGATCCATGCGGGCGGCGCACTTCTGCCAGTCCTGCGGCAAAGTGCAACCTCCGATGCCAGCCGATTATTTCGCGTTCTTTGGCCTGGACCGCAAGCTGAATCTGGATGTGTCCAGACTCGAGAAAGAGTTCTATCAACTAAGCCGGAATCTGCATCCCGATCTGCACGCCCAGATGTCGCCGGAGGAGCAGGCCTGGAGCCTGGAACAGAGCTCGCTGCTGAATGACGCTTACCGCACGCTGAAAGATCCCATCCGGCGTACGCAGTATCTATTGTCGCTGGAAGGCGTCGAACTCGAGGAACAGTCGAAAAACGCCACCGAACAGGCCCGCGCCACGGGTGAGGCCAAGAAACAGATCGTGCCTCCGGACCTGCTGGAAGAAGTATTTGAACTCAATATGCAGCTTGAAGAACTGCGGGCCAACAAGAAACTCGGCGAAAATGATCCCGCGCTGATGCAGGAAATCGCCGAGCACAAACGCAATCTGGAAGGGAAGCACGAGGCCCTGCTGGAAGAAATGCGCGCGCAATGGCAGCGCTGGGATGCGCTGATCACTCGCGGGGAAAACGGCGTGCCTGCGCCGGCCAACGAGCGTACCGCTGTGCGGGACGCGATGGTGGACGTTCTGAACCGCCGCAACTACATTCGCAATCTGGTACGCGACGTGGGCGAAGCACTGGAGAATTAAGCAGTCTGGCAAACATCCAAGTACACAATGGCTATGGACCGCATCGTCGGGATTGACCTGGGGACCACGAACTCGCTCGTCGCTTTTCTTGAAGGCGACAAGCCGGTGGTCATTCCCGGAGAAGACGGAGTAAATCTGGTTCCGTCCGTGGTCGCGCTGGACTCGAATGACAGGCCGGTGGTTGGCAGCGCGGCGCGGGGAGCTTTGATTGACACTCCAGATCGCGCTGTCTACTCGATCAAACGCCTCATGGGCCGCGGCCTGGAAGATGTTCAGGACGATCTCAGGCTCTTTCCATTCCGGCTTGCCGGAGACCTGGCGCCGGGTGAAGTGCTGCGCATCGAGCTGGGTGCAAAGACGTTTACGCCACCTGAAATCTCTGCGCTGATTCTTCGCCAGCTCAAGCGCAATGCCGAGCGCTTTTTTGGCGGCCCCGTGACCAAGGCAGTCATTACGGTCCCGGCCTACTTTAATGACGCCCAGCGTCAAGCCACAAAAGATGCCGGACGCATTGCCGGACTGGAAGTGCTGAGACTGGTCAACGAGCCGACTGCCGCATCGCTCGCCTATGGTCTCGACCGGAAACAAAACGGCATTGTTGCCGTCTACGACCTCGGCGGTGGCACGTTTGATGTTTCCATCCTCAAACTGCTCGACGGTATTTTCGAAGTGGTCGCGACCAACGGCGATACGCACCTTGGCGGCGACGACATTGACAATCTGTTGATCACCATCGCGCTCGACGACATTCGCGGCGACCTTGGAACCGACCTGAGGCGTAACGCTGAAGCGGTCCAGGCGATTCGCAAGGCCGTGATTGACGCCAAGATTGCGCTCTCCACTGAACCTTCCACCAGTCTCGACCTCGAGTTGCCGGGAGGAAAGCACTATCGGCGGGAGATCACGCGCGAACAATTCGAGGAGTTGATCGAGCCGGTGATTGCAAGGACGGTGGGACCCTGCAAGCAGGCGCTTAAGGACGCAGGACTCAAGCCCGAGCAAATTGACGAAGTCGTGCTGGTCGGCGGCTCGACGCGCATCCCCCGGGTCCGCGCGCTGGTGAGCGAACTGTTTGGCCGGGAACCGCATACGGAACTAAATCCCGACGAAGTCGTCGCGCTGGGTGCTGCCGTACAGGCACACATTCTTGGCGGTGGTTCCGCTGCAACCGAGGACATGCTGCTGCTCGACGTCACTCCGCTGTCGCTCGGCATTGAAGTGGCCGGCGGGGTCACCGACAAAATCATTCTTCGCAACTCCACCATCCCGGCCTCCGCCACGCAGCACTACACCACGCAGGTGGACGGCCAGACCAATGTTGCGATTCACGTGGTGCAGGGCGAGCGCGAACTGGCCCGCGACTGCCGGTCGCTGGCGCGCTTTGACCTTAAGGGTGTTCCACCGATGGCGGCCGGCATGCCGCGTATTGAGGTCAAGTTTCTGATTGACGCCAACGGCATCCTAAAAGTTTCCGCGCGCGAACAGCGCAGCGGCAAGGAAGCCGAAATTGACGTGCAACCCAGTTACGGCCTCACCGACGACCAGGTCGAGGGCATGATCTTGGATTCATTCGACAGGGCCGAGGACGATTTCCGCGAACGCCAGTTGATTGACGCCCGCCGCGAAGCGGACACTATTTTGTCTTCACTGGAGAAAGCAAAGACCAGTCCCGCTTGGGGCCAGCTCACCACGCGCGAAACGCAGCAGATCTCTCAGATGGAAAAAACTCTGGTAGAAGTGAATGGGCAAGACGATCACGCCGCCATTCGCAAGGCAATTGACGAGTTGAACAAAGGCACGATGCGCCTTGCTGAACTCATGATGGACAGCGCGGTCTCGACCGCGCTCAAGGGCAAGGCCATGGATGACACGGGGATCGAGGATGGCCCAACGGCCTCTCACCCGTTGGCAAAGGCAGAATTTCACTAACCGAAGGTAAACTTATGTCTGAAGAGAAAAATCAGGGCTCCGGAGCTACCACGTTAGAAGCTCCCGGTGAGAACACCATCGAAGTCACGTTTCTTCCCGAGGGCAAGACCGTGCAGTTTGAGCATGGCAAGCTTCCCTATCAGCATCACGGCGAGCCGCAATCCCTGCTCGACGTGGCCATCAACTATGGCATCACGCTCGACCACGCGTGCGGCGGCAATTGCGCCTGCACCACTTGCCACATCTGGGTGAAAGAAGGCGCTGACAGCCTCTCCGAACTGAAGGACGATGAAGCCGACCGGCTCGACATGGCAGCCGATCTGCAATTAAACTCACGTCTTGGATGTCAGGCGCGGATATTGAAGCCGGGAAAAGTTGTGGTCGAGATTCCCGCCTGGAATCGAAACTACGTATCGGAAGAACACTAGACAGTTCTGATTACGCGCGCATTTCTAGATAATTGTCATCCTGAGCAAAGCGAAGGATCTCTGCACCCGGAGCCGCCATGCCCAAAGCCATCAAATGGACTGACTCATACGACATTGGAATTCTTCTCTCCGAAACTCATCCAGAGATGGAGCCGCTGAAGGTCCGCTTCACCGACCTGCACCGCATGGTCACTGAGCTCCCCGGCTTTGATGACGATCCCAAGACATCGAACGAATCGAAGCTGGAAGCCATTCAGATGGCCTGGCACGATGAGTTTCTCGACCGCACGCAAGGATAATCTTTCACTCTATCGCGGAATACGAAGCGGCGCACTCAGCACAAAGGTCACGTCCCGGTTCGTGGCACCCGGCAAAAGAGGCTGCGGCTCGGCCTGGAGCGCGTACTCCATGTCTCCAATGGTGACTGCCTTCAAGGTTGCATAGTCCACATAATCCAGATAAGACGAGCCATTGGCGCTGTATGCGGATGGCACATAGCTGCGATCCACGCGCACGGCGACCCTTGAAAGCGCTGGAATCGGCGTCGAAAAACCAACGCGGACGGGGTTCACGATCTTGCGCTCGTAGACATCCACACGGATTTCCGACCCGGCAGGAACGATAATTTCATCCGGATTCGCATCTTTCGGACGGTCAAGAATCGAAGTCTCGCCGGAACCTTCACTCGCCACGTGCCGCGTGGGTTCGGTCCCCCGTTTGGGCTTGGGCGTTGCGCTCGACTGTTCGGGCACGGAAGAAGTGGCTTTCGCCTCCGCTTCGGAAACGGCAGCCGTGACTTCAGTGTTGGTGTAAGTCTTAGGAACCGAACCTGTCTGCTTGCTGTCTCTATGAATTTGCCGTTGGCCGCGTGCAACGTCGCCCAACGGGGAATCTCCGGAGGCTTGCTGCGCCTGCCCGAGACACGGCAGGGATATAAATACAGACACTGCCAGCCAGCGCTTCGAATGGAACTTTGTCATAACGACCCCCGCGCACGGGCCGCCCGGGTGGGCATTTGCCTCGTGGTGACATGATTGTAGACCTCTCTACTCGGCCGTTACGAGGTTACGAACGACCAGCCTTGCGCGTCCCCAAATTCGCAGGCACGCTAACCCGCCACCACAGCCTCTTCTACGCGGGCCTCACGCAGAAATTTTGCTGACTCCTCGGGGGGCGTCGGATTGATGTAAAAGCCGGTTCCCCATTCAAATCCTGCCGTTTTGGTCAGCTTGGGCATGAACTCGATGTGCCAGTGATAGTGGTCGTTGATGCCATCCTGCGCGGGCGACGTGTGGATGACGAGATTGTAAGGAGGATTGTCGAGCACGCGGTCGGCTTTCATCAGCAGCGTCTTGAGCGCGCGTGCCAGGTTTTCGAATACATGCGAAGATGAATTTTCAAACGCCGACTCATGCTGTTTCGGCAGGATCCAGGTCTCGAATGGAAACCGCGGCGCATAGGGCGCCATGGTGACGAAGTCCTCGTTCTCTGCAACAATCCGCACACCGCTCTCGGTCTCCTGGCGAATGATGTCGCAAAACACGCAGCGCTCCTTGTACAGGTAATACTGCTTCGCGCCTTCCACTTCCTGGGCTACGTTGATGGGAACGATCGGTAGTGCAATCAATTGCGAATGCGGATGTTCGAGCGACGCGCCGGCGGCTTCGCCGTGGTTTTTGAACAGCAGGATGTATTTGAACCGCCGGTCTTTCTTCAGATCGAGAATCCGGTCACGGAACGCCCACAGCACGTCTTCAATCCGCTTTGGCGGCAGCGTTGCCAGAGTCTGGTTGTGTTCCGGCGTTTCAATGATGACTTCGTGCGCGCCGATTCCGTTCATGCGGTCAAACATGCCGTCGGCCTGGCGGTTCAGGCTGCCCTCGATTCCCAGCGCAGGGAACTTGTTGGGGATGACGCGCACCGTCCAGCCGGGCGTGTCGCGGGGAGCGGTCCCATTCGCGCTGGGACGGTAGGCCTGAATCTCGTGCGGCGTCTTGTTCTCGTTGCCGTAGCAAAACGGGCAGAATCCGCCCTTCAGCTTAACGTTGTCGCGGGTGAAATCGGTGGGACGCTTGGCGCGGTCGGTCGAGATGATGACCCAGCGTCCTACGATTGGATCTTTTCGAAGCTCCGGCAATCGCCTGTTCCTTTCGGTCGCTACGGCTGAATCAAGTATTTTAGCCCGTCAGGCTTGAGTTGCGAAAAATTTCGAAGCGCGGGGAGGTGGCACCGCGCGCGTCCAGGTAAACGCTGATCACATCGAAGCGCCATTGGCAGTTGTCGGGCAAATGGCGACGATAGTCGCGCGCGACTGCGGCCACTTCGCGGCGCTTGTGCATGTCCACCGCCGCTTCGGGTGGCTTCACATCGCGCGTGGTGCGGGTCTTCACTTCGATAAAGCAGAGCACGTCTCCGTCCCAGCCGATCAGATCAATCTCGCCGCGATGACGCGGCGAGCGGAAGTTGCGGGCGACCATGATGTATCCCAGCTTGCGAAGATGATAGTAAGCCTCTTGCTCGCCGTGGCGGCCAATGCGCAGGTGGAACGGTTCCTCGGTCGCGGGGAGAGTGCGCTGCGCGAGCCAGTCTAGTGATTGGGTGAAGCCGCGTGCTGCGTGGCCGAAGATCATTGCCTGCTCAAAGGATAGGCGCGAACCGAGCTGGAGAAACTGGTTGGGGAGGATTTTTTTGCAGTGGCGTTCCGTTTGGGGAAAGTTTACTTTGTTGATATACCC